>JAEHJW020007667.1_pt1 | contig 82405 bp, 108 predicted proteins | sample 9271431 | NCBI WGS metagenome assembly JAEHJW02 | reverse complement strand
TCGAAAGCGTGATCGGCGAGGAGGTTGAAAACCTCCACGTCCTGGTCCTGGCCCAGGCGGTGGATCCGGGCGGTGCGCTGCTCTAAAGTTTTGTATGTCATCGGTTGGTCGTGGTGGACCAGGGTTTTTCCACGCTGGAGGTTGACCCCGGTGGCTCCGGCATCGGAAAGCACAATGACGGACACCTCCGCCTTGGCCCGCTTCGCCTCGTCCCGGTGGTTCCAGTTCGCCGGCTGGAACCGGGCCACTTTGGTCGCCTTGTCCTCCGAGCTGTCCTTGCCGGTCAGGGTGACGCTCTCGATGCCGGCCACTTTCAGGCCCTCGTGGATGGCGGCCACGCTGGCGAGGTTGTGCGCGAAGATCACCACGGGCTTTCCCTTGGCGATGCTGTCCTGGGCGATGCGGACGTGCTCCGCGATCTTCCCGCCTTCGGCGGTGGCGTTGATGGCGCGGTTGAGCGCGGCCTCCCGCATGGTGCCCACGGCCGCCTTGATCCGGCCGGCCACCTCGGCCGCCTTCTCCGGCTCGATGCCCTCGAAGCTGGAGGGGGAAAGCTCCTTGGCCCACTTCACCAGGTCCTCGCCCTCCGCCCCGGTGCGGATCTTGGCCACGGCGTTCTCGACCCGCTTCACCTCCTCCGCCTGGGCCCCGGTGATCGGAACCGTGATGTCCTGCTGGTGGGCCTGCACCGGCACCATGAGGCCGGTCTGCGGGTCCTTCCGCATGGGCTTGACCCGATCCGCGAAGAAGTAGCGAGTCAGCTCCGCCTTGAGGGACCGGCGCGCCACGGGGGTATCCACGCCGTAGCGCCGCAGGAACTCGGCCTTGGCTTTTGGGCTTCCGTAGCGTTGCGGATCAATTTTCGCCAGCCAGTCTATCGCCTCGCTGCTGTCGTTCTTAATTGGTGATCCTGTTGCACCTATGTAGTATTCCGAGCTGTGGCCCAAGGCGTCGATGATCTTGGCCAGGGTGGAGTCGGCCTTCCCCTTCCGGTTCAAGGCGTCATGCCCCTCGTCCACCATGAGGCCGTGGTAGTCCACGCCCTCGGCCTTCCAAGCGTTCCGGACGGCGGTGGCCAGCTCCTCGGGACTTGCCTCGTGGACCATCTTGAGGGTGTCCTCCGGGCTCGAGCCGCTGTGCTTCGCCAGCACCTTGAGGGTGTCGTCCCTCATGCTCTGGTGGGTGACCACGACCGCGTGTTTCCCGGGGTCACGATAGGCGGCCATGCGCTCCTGGAAGGTCTCTCCGGGGTTGGCGTGGACGCGGATTCCACTGTTGGGGTCGATGAAGGCGGTGGCCTCCGCGCCGAACTGGGCCTGGACGATGGAGGGGACGGCCATGAGGAACTTGGTGGCCTTCCCTTCCTTCTGGCGGTCCAGGGCAACCTGGGTCACGCCGCCCAGCATCACGCTTGTTTTTCCTGATCCAGCCCCGTAGAAAAGTCCGTACCGCTTGAGTTTCTGGACGGCCTTCACGGCTCGCTGCTGCGCGACATAGTTGCCGCTCATGCTCACGGATTCCTTGAGGTATCCGGGGCGGGTGCTGGTGAAGGCCCGGGCCACCTGCGGGAGGTGGTTGGCGAGCTGGGCCTCGAAGGCCTGGCCAAGGGAGAAGCGGTGGCCGGCCTTGATGGTGTGATCGGCGGCGGGCTCGTCCGGAGCTGCGGGGGACTCCGTGAACTCGTCCATGTCGAACATCCCGCCCTGCTCCGCCTGGGCGGTCAGGCCGCGCTGGTGCGCCTCTTCCCGGCGCTCATTGATGGAGCCCTCCCCGAAGCGGCCGGCGGTGTCGCGCTTCCGCAGGGCCTCGGTCTCGGCCTGGCGCTCCGCCCGGGCCTGCTCGCGCTCCTCGGGGGTGCCGGCGGCCTTGAGGTAGAGCTCCCGGTTCGGGATCTCCCGCTGGCCCACCTTGAGGGCCTGGCCGGCCTCCTGCTCGTAGACCTTCCGGAACCGCTCCAGGAACTGGCCCTTCATGTGCTCCTGGACGGCCCGCTGGGCCTCCAGGGTCCCGCCCATGGCCTCGACGTACTTGGCCCAGGGGGAATCCTCCCTGTCCCAGCCCTTGGCCTTCTGGCGGGCGGCCTCTTCCGGATCCAGGTGCTCGGCCTCCACGGTCTTTCCCTGGAGGCCCTGGACCCGCTGGTGCCATTCGGTCCATTCGGGGGTCTCGCTCTGCTCCCCGAACATATCCAGCCCGTACCGCTCCGGCTCGGGTCCGGCCTGCTCGAGGGCCTTCTTCTCCCCTTCCTCGTCGCGCTTCTTCGCGTCTGCGGACTGGCCCAGGATCTTCTCGTAAAAATGATCCCGGATCATGCCCATCTGCTGCGGGGACAGCTCGCCCTGGGGCACGAAGGCCGCCTGGGAGCGGGGGTCCGCCACCATGGCCTGGTGCATCGCCTCGACCAGGTGGGGGCTGTTCTCCGGGGCCCGCTGCGTGTGGAAGGCCTGGTTGCCGGTGATGCCCTGGCGCTCGAAGTACCTCCCGGTCATGGCCTGGGCCGCGGCGTCGATGCTCTCGGCGCGGGCGGCGCGGGTCCGGGGGAGGATCTTCCCGTCCTCCTCGTCCATGATCGGCTGGCCCTGCTCGTCCTTCATCACCTCCCGCAGCGGGAGGGCATTGGTCACGGCGTCCCGGAAGGTGTCCTGGAGCTCGGCCGGGACCCGGTCGATGGTCTGGGCGTTGTTGAGGCTCAGGAGGATGTCCGTAGCCCGCTCGCCGTCCGCGTACCGGGCGCCGATGTAGTCCTCCACCGCCTGGTGGACCTGTTCGGGGCTCATGCCGCCCTGGACCTGGAGCTGGGTGCGGAAGATCGGCGGCTCCAGGCGCTCCGAGTCGAAACGGGTGATCTGGCGCTTGGTGAAGCCGTCCGGGATCCAGCCCTCCTGGTCGAGCTGGCCCTTCTTGATGGCCAGGGCCAGGGCGTGTTCCGCCTTCAAGGCCTCATCCACCGGCTGGATCAGGGCGTTCATGCCCTCGGGCTTGATCGTCAAGGTGCTCTCGCCCCGGTCCCGGTCGATCTGGAACTGGCCATCCTTGAGCCCCAGGGAGTAGACCAGATTCACCACGGAGTCAGGGGGCCGGTTGCCCAAGGGGACCGTGATCTCCTCCCGGGGGGTGCCCCGCAGGGCGGCGATCAGCGCGGCCCGCGCCTCGATCCGCCCCAGGGTGCTCCCCAGGGTGCGGCGGGCCTCTTCGAGGATCGCCTTCTTGTTGTCCAGGATGGCCTGGGCGGTGGCCAGGTCCCGGGCGTTCTCCACCAGGTCCACCTGGGTCCGGGCGGCGTCTTCCCGCAGGCCCCGGGCCCTCTCCTCGGCCAGGGGGAGATCATGCTCCTGCTCGTGCAGGTGGTGGGCCTCCAGGGCCTCCAGGACCTCCCTCTGTTCCTCGGGGGTGAAGGTCTGCCGGAGCCCCTTCGCCATGACGAGGGCGGCGCCCTCCGGCCCCAGGGCCTCCACCGCGTCCCGGTTGATGATCCCCTGGCCCACGCTGGCCAGGGCGACCTCGTGCAGGGCGTCGAAGGCCGCGGCGCCCCGGATCGCGTGGAGACTCCGGGAGCTCACGGGCTTGGTGAAGTCCACCAGGTTCTCGTCCGCCTTGAACTGGCCTTCCACCTCGTCCAGGAAGGAATTGAGGTGGTTCGTGAGCATCTTTTCATAGGTGTCCTGGGCGATCCGCTCCATGTCCGCGGAACTGACGCCGCCCTTGTCGGCGGCGATCTGGAACCCCTCCTTGAAGATGCTCTCCGGCTTCTCGTTCTTCTCGATCTGCCGCTGGGCGGTGCGGAAGGCCTTGCGGGCCGCGAGCACCTTGGCGAGCTGGTCATTCTGGAGCACCGCCTTCTTGGCGGCTTCCTTGAGGCATTCCGCGTCCTTGGCCTGAAGGGCCTTGGCGCCCTTATGGAGGTCCCGCATCCGGTCCCCGAACTGCTGGGCCGCGATCTGGATGCCCACGGCGGGGTCGCCGTCGCCCAGGATAATGTGCTCGTCGGAGTAGCGGCCTTCCTCCACCCGCTCCTCGGCGCTGCGCTGCTTGATGTCCTGGACGTGGTCAGCCAGCTTGGCGGCGTCCAGGCCGGCCTCCTCGGCCCGCTTCCGCATTTCCTGGGCGTAGCCCGGGCCCTGGTGCTCGTGCTCCGTGAGGAGGTCGTCCAGGTCGAACTGGGAATCGCCGCCCACCTTGTCCACCTGGTTCTGGGCCTGAATGTCCGCGTCCAGGAGGATCTTCTTCTCCGCCTCCGCGGCGATCTCGTTGGCCTTCCCCAGGAGCTGCTGGTGGTGCTTGCGCCAGGCCATCTTGGCCTTGCCGTCATCGGGATCCCCGAAGTCACTCACGCCCTTGTCCGCCCCGACTTCCTTGGGGTCCACGCCGGCGCTCTCCAGGGCCGCGTGGATGAACTGGCGCTCCGCCTGGACCTTGTCGGCCTCCTTCTGCTGGGCCACGGCCTGGCGGTCCTCTGCTTCCTGCTTGAGCTGATCCTTGGACTTCCCCTTGCGGTCGGCGGCTCGCTTCTCGATGTCGGCCTTCTTCTTCGCCTCGGCCTTCTCCTTGGATTCCTGGCGGTACTCCTCGACGCTCTTCACCCCATGCAGGCGGAGCCCGTTGAGCTTTCCGCCGGCGCCGCCGACAACGTGGTAGACGCCAGCCTGGCCGGGGATCTCCCGAATGGCGACGGCATGGCCAGGCTCATCCGGCCCGTTCGGGTGAATGGTGATGAACCGGACCCCGGTTTCCGCCTTGGCGAAGCTGCGGGTGGTGTCGCCCTCGAGGAGCCAGCATTTCAGGTCCTCGACGGTGATGGGCCGGATAGAGCCCAGGCCCTTCCAGTCCGGCTCGAAGTTGGCCAGGTAGCCGGCGCGGGCGGCGGCCTCATCCGGGAATCCGAGCATGACCTTGTGCTCATCGAAGCGGCGGGTCCGAGGATCGACCTGATTCACCACGAAGGCCACGGGGCTCTCCGGGGCGGGGCCGACGAAGCAATCCACCCCATCGCCGTCCGCCCCAGTGGTGCGCTTGATGAACCCGTAGTGATTGGCCATGGTGACGCTCCACGGCTTCCCGGTCGGATCCACCCCGGAGCGGGTGCTCCCGCGGGGGTTCTCCACCGCGATCTGGATGCCCTGGACGTCGATGTGGCCGCGGGGATAGACGTCCCCCTCCTGGAAGTCCTTGGGGGGGTCGGCCTTGGCCGCTTCCCGGTCGATCTTCACCTTCGGCTGGATCTCGGGACCCCAGCCAATCACGGTGAAGGGCAGCTCGGCGCCGCTCTCCTGGTCGCGGAAGAACATTCGGGGGGTCATGGTCATCCCAGGTAAGCGATCACTTCGTAGCTGTCCTGTCCGCCGAACTTCTTGCCCTCCACCAGGCGATACCAGGACAGGTGCAGCCCCGTGTTCTCGAGGGGGATAGGGCTGAACGAGTCGAGCTGGTTCGTCCGGGCGATGGGAATGGTGGCGGAGCCGCTGGGGTAGCGGAAGCGGTCGGCGGTGAGGACGTCATCCCATTCGAAGCCGTACTGGCCCAGGAGGCCGCCGATCTTCGCCAGGGCGTTGCTCACGGTCGGGAACCGCCCATTGCCGTCCATGCCACCCAGGATCAGGGCGCCATTCACGCCCTCACGTTCGCCCGTCTGGAGCTCGGGATCGACCGGATAGGCCTCGATGTCGTTGTAGAGCCGTTCCTTGCCGGCGAAGCTGCGGGCGGCGCCCTCCTGGTCCGGGGCCCAGTGGAAGCCGGCGGTCCCGGTCGGGGTGTGGCGGACGTAGTGCATCCGGTCCTTGGCCTTGCGCTCATGCTGACGCACGAAAATCTCCTTCCCGCCCTCGGTGCGGTAGTGCTCCCGGACGTGGGCCTTGAAGAGGCTTCGGTGCTGCAAGTACGGAGCGAAAGAATCGAAGCAGAGGAAGGCCTGGGCCTCGTCCTCGAATGCCTTTTTCATCTTCCGGCCGTTCGCCTGGCGGGCCCGCATCATGGCGTCCCCCATGAACTTGTGGTGCGCGGCGCGGGCCTCGTGCTCCTTGGCCGCGGCTTCGGTCTTGTCGGGGGACCATCCTGCGTGTTCGCCGTGGTGTCGGATCGCCTCCGCGGCTGCACCATGGGCCTCGTGGGCCGCATAGTGGGCTTCGGCGCTGGGCACGGTGCCTCCGCCAATGTCCAGGCCCTTGCTGTGCTTCTGCGCGGTGAAGCGGTGGGAGTTGATCGAGACCTCCGCCTCGCCGGGGCTCATGCCGTTCTTGTGGTCCTCCTCCGCGATGGCCTCGGGGAGGGTGACCTGGTGGGGGTTCCTCATTTCGAAGTGGTGCTCGGCGGCCTTCAGGTGGCCGGTGATCGCGGCCTCGTGGCTCTCCTTGGTCCGGGGGTTGACGGCCTTCCGCCGGGCCCGCTCATGGGCGTCCTTGGCGTTGTGGTTCTCTACCATCGCCTCGGCGTGGGCATCCGGCTCCTCGGTCTCGTTGGCCCGGTGGCTGGCCTCCACGGCCTTCCGGCTGGCATTGTGGGCCTGGGTGGCGGCGGCCTGGTGGTCCTCGTTGTTGGCCCGGTTCTTCGCCTCGCGGGCGTGTTCCAGTGCCTCGATGGCGCTGGGGTGAGCCTTGCCGGTGGGCTTATCCTTGACGGCCTCGGGCTCCATCTTCCCCAGGGGGGTTTTGTGGGGATCCTCGGTGCTGAGGCCGGCCTTCGCCGCCTCGGCCTCGTGCCACTTGGCATTCCGTTCGTGCTGCTGCGCGGTGCCAAAGTGAAGCCCCGCCTTCTTCACCAGGGGATCGACCAGACCGATAGTGTGGGGCTTCCCATGGGTGATGAAATAGCCGGCCGCCTTGTGCGCCTCTGCGGCCTTCCGCTCCAGTTTGGCGGCCTCGGCGTGTTCCGCTGGAGTCAGGTTGTCGGGGTCCTTCCCCTTGCGCCAAGAATCCACCGCCTCGGTGGCGTCCATGGCCTTCGCATGGTGCTCAAAGTAGTTCGCAGGATCCACCTTCCCAGTGGCAATGTCGGCGCCTCGTGCGGCCTGCTCGTCACTGGTGGTTCCGCTATTCGCCCGCTGGATGTGCTCCTCGTGGGCGGCCCGGAGTGCCGCCTCCCTGGTGCGATAGGCCACCCCCTGACCATGGTGGTCGTCCCTGGTCCAGAATTGCTCTCCAATCGACTCGCGCTGTCTGTGGTGGAGTCGATGGGATGCGGCATGGGAGGCCCTCTGTTCGGAGGTGTAGAGCTGTAATATTTTGGTCACCTTGGGGGCGTGAGGAGACTTCCTGAACTCCTCGAAGGTCATATGCCCCGGATGCTTATTGTTGTCGTAGGCCTGGACGTGGGCCACCTTCCCGGAGGCAAGGTGCCGATCATGCTCGGCAACGTGGGCCTTGGCCACCTGGCGAGGATCCGCAGCTCGTTCCTCCGGGGAGAGGAGTCCATCACCTCCAGTCGGGAGGTGGGACTCCCAGCCGTGCTCCTTGGCGATGGCCACGATCTGGTTCCGAACGGCGTCAGGGTCCGCAGCATGGCCAGCCAGATCCCAGGCGTTCTTTACGTCCTCGGGCCCCGCAATGGGGAAAGATTCATCCGGGCCCGCGAAGGCCCCCTTGATCTTGCCTTCCTTGAGATCCTTCCGGCGCTGGGCGTCCCACGCCTTGGCCACCTCGCGCCCGCCCAAACCGGGGCACTCTCCACCCTCTGGCTCCTCATCACCACAAATCAAACAACGCGGATGACCATTGGGGCTGGTCCACTTCGCTCGTTCAAACTGGTGGGGAATCTGGGCTTCCTGGGTTTTCATTCGTTCGTTGATGGTGCGGCTCTCCTGGGTGTATCCATCCGGATGCGCCTTGGCCATGTCCCGCCCACTGTTCTCGTCCATGGTGTCCTGGCCGATGGTCTGGTCCTGGATGTCGGGCTCGATGCTCTTGGGGGTGCTGGTGTCGGCCATGACCTCGCCCAGCATGGCCTTCATGAAGGGGGCGGTGCGCCGGTGGCCGCGGGTGGCCGCCTCGATCACCTTCTCCCCGTCCTCACGGGTCCCACCACACTCCGCGTAGGCCTTGCAAGCCTCCCGGAAGCTCGCGGTCTCCGGAAGATCGTCCATCCCTTTGATGAGGTTGCGGATGGAGGTTCCGGCCTGGTGGAGCTGGATGGCGCGGTTATTGATGGTGCCCAGGGCCTCGCGGATGTCGGCGGGGCTGAAGGCCTTTTTCAGGCCTCGCCGCCGGCCTTCTCCTTCATCTGCTCCGCCAGCGCCTCGATCTCCTTGTCCGGCTTCTCGCTGTGCCGGAACAGCTCCAGCAGCATCGCGCCCCGCGCCTTCCGGGCCTCTTCCGGAATGGGCTCGAAGGTCCGCGAGGGTGGAGTCGAGGGCTCCGAGGACGTGGTGGATGCGGCTTTGGTGCTTCGGTTCTCCGTGTTTTCCATAGGATTCTCCAGGGTTGAGCGGTTCGGCCACGCCCCGCAGTTCCTTCGCATGATCCTCAAGGTGGCCGGCCTTGGCTTCATTGTAGGACTTTTCGATCCGGTCAGGCATATCCTCTCCGTACTTCCAGCCCTCGAGGGCTTTGAGCATTTCGTCCTTGTCGAGCAGCATCTTCGCGGTGGCGACCTCGCCGGCGGAGTTGTCCACGATGGAGAGGTGGACGCCCTTCGAGCCATCCACGCCGTACTTCTCGATCAGCTTCCGCATGGTCTCCTGGGCCCCGCGGTGGCCCTCGGCCATCGCCTTGAGGCTCACGATCCGGCCGTAGTCGTTGCGGACGGCCCGGCCCACCATATTCTTGACGGCCCTCTCGATGGGGGCGTGGACCATGACGATTTCAGCCCGGCGCCCGGAGGCCACCGCAGCCTGGATCATCTTGTCGGCCTTCTCGAAGTTCCCGAGCACCCCGTCCACCACGGTATGGCTCATGTTCCCCAGGCCGAAGGCCTTGGAAGCGGTGCCCTTGCCGGACCCGCCGCCGCCGGCGAGGAAGGTGACGGTCTCGCCCGGAGACTCCATCGGGAGGGCCATGCGGTGGGCGAAGAGCTGCTTGTTGAACGCGCTGACGTCCTCGTGAATGACCGCCGCGGCATCCGTCCGGTTCCCCCGGTAGCCCATGACGATCTCGCGGATCTCGTCCACGTCCAGGTGCTTCCCGCCCTTCGAGGCCGGGTGTTCCTCGTACCGCTTGAGGGCGCCGGCGAAGTCGGAAAGGGTCTTCTCGCTGTCCTCCTTGATGCCCTTGAGGGCCGCCCACCGCTGGGCCTGCGCCTCGTGGTGCTCCGCCTCCCCGTGCAGGCCGGCCTTGCGGGCATGGTCCGCGGCCTCCTTGTGGGCCTCCACCGCGGCCTGGTACTCCTTGGTGGCCTTCGAGGTCTCCGCCTTGGTGCCCTGCTCCGCCGTGGCGGCCTTGGATCGCAGCTCCTCCATGACCTGGTGGGCCTCGGGGGCGCCCTTGACGTGGGCGTGGTCGTAGACCCCAGTTCGGCCGTGGTGCTTGGCCGCAGCCTTCCGCCAGTCGGCCTTGATGCTGTGCTTGTCGGCGGCTTCCTGGATGTGGCCCCGGTCCTCGGAATCGGTGGCCCGGAGATACCAGCTCCCGTCCTTGTGCTTGCCCACCGCCGTCCGCTCGTGGAGCTGGGCCTGGGGGTGCTCGGGGTGCTGCTGCTTGAGCACCTTGTTCTCGTAGTCCTGGATGTAGACGGCTTTCCCATCGACCATCCGGTAGTGGGCTTTGACGTGGCTCATGCGGACAGCTCCGTGAGGACTTTCAGCGCCTTTTCCATGGCCCGGGTGGCCCGGAGGGCTCCGACCAATTCATCCATGGCGACCCCGACCCGAATGCGCTCGTCCCCCTGGGGATAGACATTGGTGGGGAGGCCCTGGGCTGCGAGCTTGGGGTGTTCATAGGCCGCCCAGCCGCCCTCAGTCTTGGCCTTGCCGGCGGTGTTGGTCCCGCTGACGAGGTAGGTGTTCTTCCGGCCGGCCACCGCGAGCTTGTCCTCGATGTAGGCCTCAAAGGCCCGGGCGAACATTTCCCGCGGGCGGCTCCAGTATTCGCCCATGGCTGCGGCCGTGAGGGCGTAGTTCGACCGGGAGATCCCGTCCGGCGTGGGGATCAGGACCTCCATTTCCTTCCGGTCCCCGCCGGCCTGCTGGAGGAAATACTGGCCCGCCTTGGTGATGTCCAGACGGAAGGACCTCCACCAGTGGGGCGAGGCGCTGGCGCTGGGGGTGTTCCTGGCGATCCAGCCCTCCAGGGCCTTCTGCGGATCGTTCCCGGCGGCCTGGAGGTAGACCTCGAGCCGGCCCTGGCGGAAATAGGTGCCCTTGGACCGGGTGATGGTCACCGCCTTCTTGGCCTGGGCCTCGCCGCGGTTCATTTCCTGCATGACCCGGCGCCAGGCGGCCTTCACCTCGTCGGAGATCCCGGGGCCCGTGGGGTCGTTCTCGGAGAGGTAGCTTCCATGGCCGCCGGCCCCGTTGTGGGAGACCAGCGCCATGATGTTGTCCAGGGCGTGGCCCCACTCGTGGGCTAGGGTGCCGCCCCCGCGCATCCGGGTGATGTTGATGATCTTCGCGCCGGGCTCATAGTGGGCGCTGGCCCTGCCCCCGCCCCGGGCGCCGAAGGCCAGGGCCAGGCGACCGTTGAAACTCACCTGCTCGGGATGGAATCCCAGGATGTCGGTCAGGTCGTACAGGGCTTCGCCGGCGGCCTGGGTGTGGGCCTGGCTGTCCGCGAAGTTCATGGCCTCGCCGTACTGGACGGCGTTGAGCTTGAAGGACTCCATCAGTCGCTGGCTGGTGGCGAAGTCCTCCGTCCGGCCGCCCACCCTCTCGATGGCATCGGGAACCTCCCGCTCCCACTCCGGGACCCGGCGGGCGGCCTTGCGTTCGCCCTTCTCCTTGGTCCCCTCGAACCAGGTCCAGTCGTCCTCCCGGTCCATGGTCGCGGCCTTCACGATCATGTCCTTGACCCGCTTGGGCCAGCCCTTGTCGTGGAAGGAACTCCAGCCGGCCATGGTGCGGCTCAAGGTGACGAAGTCCTCCCCCAGGGCCCGCACCAGGGGCTCGGGGTTGCCCGGGTGGTTCTTCACCGCCTGCTCCTGCTGCGCCTTGAAGGCCAGGAGCTCTGCCTCCGCCCGGCGCTTCTCCTCCTGGAGGGCCTGGAAGGATGGGGCGGCCCGGAGCTCGTCCAGCTTGGCCCCCCGCTGGGTCATGGCCTCGCGGTACTTGTCCTCCGCGAATTTCTTGAGCTTGGGGGTGAGGCCCAGCTTGGGGTGGGCGTACTTGGCGATGAACTCCGTCCAATTTGGGGGAGGAACGGTGGCGGCGAGCAGATTGGAGGCCATTTTGAAAGCCTCGGCTGCGGAGTCCCGGGCCTGGGTGAGGGCGGCGAGCTGGTCCATCACCTCACCGGGGACCCATTGGCCCATGGCCTCGTCCCCGAACTGGCTTAGACCGTGCCGCGCATCCGGGAGGTTGCGCCAGGTGGCCATGGCCTCCAGGACCCGGTTCACCCCGCGCATGAACAGTCCCCGCGCCGCCGGGGAGTCGCCGGGCTTCTCCTCGATCAACTGGAGCGCCCGGGAGACCAGATAGGCCGCGCCCGGGGTCGCCCCGGAGTCCCGCAGGCTGGCCACGAAGGCCTTGCGGTCCACGGCGTTGTCCCGGGTGACGAGCTGGGCCGCGGTGCCGGCGTCCTCCTCCAGGGTCTCGGCGTCGGCCAGGGTCAGCTTGTGGCCCTCCAGGAGCGCCTTCCGGATGGCGGCCAGCTCCTTCTTGGAGCCGCCGATGTGGGCGCCGACATCGTCATAGTCCTTGACCGTGCCGGTGACGTTCTCCTCCTCCGGGAGGTCCAGGGGTAGGGCTTCGGGCTCGCCCGGGGCTGCGGCGATGTCTTGGGCCAGGGCGAAGGGTTCCTCGGTGTTCTCTGCGGTGGAGGGCGGCTCCGGCATGGGTTCCGCGCTGGGGGTAGGGTCCGCCCCCGCCTCGGGCTCCTCGTCGGGCCAGAATGCTTCCGGGGTGGCCCACATTTCCCGCATGAGGGATCCGTGGGCCACAGCCGCGGCGATTGCTTCCTTCCTGGTCTCATAGAGCCCGGCCGAATCGGTGCCTCGGATCGTGCGGTAGATCCATTTCTTGCCCAGCTTTTCCACGGCCGCTGTGGGGTCGTACTCGTAGGTGGTGCGCTCGTCCGGTAGATCATGGGCGGCCCGAAGGGCCGGGCGCCGGGCTTCCAGGGAGGCCTCGACAGTGGCCATTCGGTGCTGAACCCGATCCAGTTCATGGCCCCATTCGATGGCTTTGTCGAATACCGCCTGGACTTCGGGCAGGTTGTCTCCTTCGCCACTCTCTGCCTTGGCCTGCTCCAGGCGAAGCCATTTCAACGCCTTGGTGACGCGGGGATTTTGGATCTTCCCTTCCAGGGCCGCCTGCCGGTATTCCTCAATGCTCATTTCCCAGGGTTCCTTCGTGGAAACTTCCTGGGTAGGTTCGACGGCGGGAGGATCTTCGGGCTTGGCTTCCTCGTCCACCCGCTCCCAGCGGTGATTCTCGTTGAGCCGGTAGCTGATCCCATCCTCGCTCTTGATGTCTCCGACCCGGTGCCCGGCGTCCTGGTCGGCCTGGGCCTGGGCGGTCTCGTGCTGGGCGTACTCCTCACGCTCCGCCAGGGCCGCGGCCTGCTGGGTCGCCGCCGCGTCCAGGGGCCGGCCCAGGGCCTCCTGCTGGGTGGCCTGCAAGTACGCGGTCTCCACTGCCGGAGCTGCCGGCTCCACGGCGGGGGCCTCGGGGCGGTCGATGATGACGAGGCGGGTGCTCACGCCAGTCTGGATGTCGCTGGCCATGAAGGTCCCGCGAGGCAGAGCCTCGGCGGTGTGGTCCGGGAAGGAATCCAGCCAATCGCGGAAGGCGGTGGCCTTCTTGTCCTGTCGGAAGAACGGGCCCTCGGACATGATGGCCACCAGGCGCCCGCCCGGCTTGAGCAGGTTGTATGCCCGCTGGACATGCTCGATGTCCTGGCTGTTCTCGAATGGGGGATTCATCAAAATGCGGTCGTAGAGCTTGCCGGGCTCGAAGGTGGTGAAGTCGGACCCGGCCAGGGTGTGGCCCTTGGTCTCCAGGAGAGTCCGCAGGCTGTGGTTCACCTCGACGGCGTCCACGTTGCCACCGGCGGCCTTGGCGCGGTCGGCCAGGCTTCCCTTCCCGGCGCTGGGCTCCAGCACGTCCATGCCGGGTTCGATGCCGGCCTCCTCCACCATCCGATCCGCCAGGGCGTCCGGCGTGGGGAAGTAGCCTGGGATCTTCGATCCGACGAGGGCCAGCTCCGCCTTGCGGATCGGGTCCATTCCCTTCGATCCCTCCCGGAACTGGAGGTACTGGGCCAGGGCTTCCTGGAGCTGGGTGTCCGTGGTGATGCCGTACTTGGCCAGGCGCTTTCGAACGGCCAGGGCGTCCCGGACCTGCCAGCCGAATCCGACCCTGTCCAGGTGCTGATGGAGGCGGTCCGCGAGTTCCATGGAGATCGGGATTAATTTGTCCTCGCCATCCTCGCCCTTCGGCAGCGCCTCCAGGGCACCGATGATGTCCTTCGCGCCGGCATCTTTCATGCGGCTGATCCAGGATTGGAGGTTCGCGGACCAGATCCCCAACTTGGGGAGGGTGGCGTACTCGATGTCCTCCGGAGCCGGCTCGCGGTCATCACGGCCTCCAACGTGCCCCTGGATGGCCCTGAGCCTCGCCCACATGGCGCCCCGGAGGGCCGCGTCCAGGGTCTGAAGGCCGGCCCAGGTCCCGACTTTCTCCAGGGCGGGGGCGTCACCGACCTTGATGGCGTCCGCGAGGTTGATGGCGGTCTTGGCCAGGGCCTCCTGCTTGTTCGCCGCTTCGATGGCATGGCTCCCCATGCTGATCCGGCGGTGGGTGTTCATCTTCCGGTCGCGGCCCGCTTCCTCCTGGGCGGCCTCCAGCTTCCCCTGGGCCACCTCGCGCAGCTTCGCGGCGAATTTGGCCCGGGCCTTCTCCGCCTTCTCATCCACGGGGACGGGCTCAGGATCCGGGACGGGTTCCTGTTCCTCCTCCCGGTGCCAGCGCCCCTCGTGGAAGACGAGGCCTTCCGCGTTGCGGTCGCCTTCCTTTGGGCCTTCCTTCTCGATAGGGGCGGAGGCCCCACCGTGCGCCTGCCCGGCGTCCACGGCCCCCTTCCCAGGGACCTCCGCTTTCTCTTCCGGCATGGGGTAGTGCTTCCGGTAGTAGGGCCCCGGAGTCCATGCGGAGTTCGTTGACCACAGATCCTCCCCGGGTTTCGGCCTGGCAAGGACCGCCCGGCCCTTCATCCCATGCGCGGTGGTCTCGTTGGTCAGGTAGAAGGGATAGGCAACCTCCTCCGCGGTGGCGTAAGGGCCCCAAGCCAGGTACAGCTTCCCGTCCCGTGGGGAGCCGATGTAGAAGGGCCCATCCCCCTCCGGAGAGGACAGTATTTCCGCCTTCCCAGCGTTGAGAACGGCGTTCTCCTCGACCTTTTTCCCCCACTCCTCCGATTTCTCTTTCTCGACCTCTCTCTTGGGGATCTTGGGAGCCTTGGGGATTTCGGTTCGGATCTCCTCGAAGAGGCCGCCCTGGACCTCCTCGGGGGCATCCTGCACCTGGTCGAGGGCGGCGTGGGCGCGGGCCGCGGCTTCGGGGGTGTGGAAGTAGAAGGTGAGCCCCTTCCGGTCTGCCACGGTTCCATCCCGGCGAAGATGCCGCTCGATGGTGGCGGCGTCCTCGTCGTCCGCAGCGATGAGGCGATAGTCGGGGTGCCGGGGCCCGGGCCATTGGCCGCCGCTGGGGTGGCGCTGCTTCCAGAGGGCCATTTCAGCTTCGCGCTGGACCTTGTCCACCTTGCGCTGGTGGATCCGGGTGCGCTCGGCCAAGGTGGCCGGCCGGCCCTGGTTCAAGAGGTGGCGCTCATGCTCCTGGACCCAGACCGTCTTGCCCTCGATCCTCCGGATGTGGCCCTTGATATGCGCCTTCATCAAGTCCCGGGCCGCATCCATGGGCGCCTCCACCGGCTCATGGTCATGGTTCCGGAAGGGTTCTGATTGGCCGCGTCCCCCCGGTGAACGCGAGTAGCAGGGACGGCAATCCGGCGGAGCGTGGCAGGCCTTCACCCTGGCGCCATGGACGCTCGTTTGATCGCTCCCGCCGCCGCGGCCCTGCTGGGCCAGGCCGGGGCTCTGGACGCGATCCCGCTGCGGGTGGACATGGGCCGGATGCTGTTCAAGGCCATGCCGGCGGTGGAGGGCGGCCAGCGGGTCCTCTACATGGAGGCCTCGACCCAGATCCGGGATCAACAGGGGGAAATGGTCCTCACCAAGGCCCTCCAGGACTCGATCCCCTACTTCCTCAAGTACGGAAAGATCGACCTGGACCACGCCAGCATGACGGGGGAGATCCGCGGGAACCGCGTCGATCCCTACGCCTATGAGGTAGGCCGGCCCATCGACGTCCGGGTGGACGGTTCCTCGATCTACGTCAAGGCCAGCATCTTCCAGGCCCCGAAGGGCCAGGAAAACTCCTGGAGCAAGCCCGCGGATCTGTTCTGGGACTCGCTCCAGCTCAGTCCTCCGGTCCTCTGGTATCCCAGCGTGGCCGGCGAAGTCTACTCCGAGGGTCCAACCGTGGACCCAGCCACCGGGACGAAAACCCAAGAGATCCGCGGGCTCCGGTGGCACTCCATCGGCCTCAGTCGAACCCCCGTGAATCAGGCGGTGGCGCCTGTTTCCCTGACCCCTCTCCGGGTGTTCGCAAAGGCTTTCGGCGGGAACAAAGGAATGATCGACCTCCTCCGTGAACTGGGAATGCCTGCTCCCCGCGCCTCTGAATCGGGCGAGGAGCCGGTGGCCCACACGATCACCGAGGAACAGGCCCGCAAGTTCATCGAGCTGCTTATGACCCGACCCGACCTTGAAGGGCTCCCCGCGGTGGTCGCCGCGGCTCGGCCCATTGGTCTTTCCAATTCCCAGGCCACGGCTCTGCTCGTGGCCCTTGCGAGCTGAAAAGGAGCACCCATGGACCTCTCCGCCCTTGTGAATGACACCCTCACCAAGGCCCGCACCATCCTCAAGGCGCTCGATGACGTCGAGGGGAAGAAGGGCAACGCCCCCGTCCCCGAAGAGCCCGAGCGCAAGGACCCCCGCGTGGAGGACGCCTCCCCCACCGAGGAGGACAAGGAGAAGCTGAAGAAGGACGCCAAGCCTGACGAAGGTGAGGGCGCCGGTGACGGCAAGGACGACGGCGCCGGCAAGGACGAGGGCGAGGGGGAGGGCGAGGGCGCCGGCGACGATGACGGCGACGAATACGAGGACGTGGATCCCCGCGAGCTGAAAAAGGCCCTCGGCCTCTTCGGCGCGGAGGTCGATCCCAAGATTCCCACCGCCGCCGCCTTCGAGAAGCTGACTGCCCTCCTCACCGAGTTCATGGCCGAGGTGCGCGGCAGGATGGCCTTCCTCGACGCCCTCAAGGAGAAGACGGACGAGATCGAGGCCTCCCAGGGCGAAATGAGCCGGAACCTCAAGAAGGCCCTGGAGGATGCCGCCAGCGCGGCCACCGCGGCCCAGGGCGCCTCGGATGCCCTCAAGAGCATCCACCTCACCGCCCCGGCGGCCGAGCCCCGGGCGATCACCAAGGCCCACGGCGAAGGGGCGGAGAAGCCCCTGACCACCGCGGACGTCAACAAGCTCGCCATGAGCAAGCAGTTCTCCGCCCACGAGATCGCCCGCATCAACCGCGTGGTGAATAACCAGACCAACTAACCCGGCCGCCCATGGCCACTTCTCAAAGGAGCAATGCGATGGAACTTCATGCCATCCTCTCCGCCCTGGCCGACTCCGGGGCGAATCCGGCGATCCGCAACATCGCCAAGGCCCTCACCACGGTCGGCGCGGGCACCAACCTGTCCGCCCTCACCGGCGGCGGCGCCCTCCGTGCCGAGAACCTGGACCCCGTGCTGGCCGCGGTGTCCGTGGAGAACCAGCACTTCAAGTTCTTCAACATGCTGCTCCCCGGCAAGCGGGACAGCTTCTCCATGCTCGACCAGGCCGTGGTCAAGAAGGCCATCGGCGGCTTCCCGGGTTCGGCCATCGCCACCGAGACCGGCGTGGGCCAGGTGGAACGGGCCGGCGACTACCAGCGCCTCGTGACGGAGCTGGGCGTGTTCAGCACCCGGCGCTCCGTGAGCCTGGTCACCGCCTTCCAGGGCGCCCTCCAGGCCCAGCAGGGCGTGGTGGACTTCTCCGCTGCCGAGGAAGAGGACGTCAACGCCGCCCTCGAGATCCTGGTGACCCTGGAGGACTCGCTCTTCTACGGGAACAAGGCGGCTGACGCCACCCAGATCAACGGTCTCCTGACCTCGATCCAGAACGCCGGCTCCACGAGCAACGTGGTGGACATGGCGGGCGCCGCCCTGGGCGGTCACTCCCCGATCACCAACCTCGCCTCGAAGATCACCAGCGCCGGCAAGTGGGGCCAGCCGAACGAGCTCTTCTGCGGCCCGCTGGTCAAGAGCGAGCTGGACAACACCCTGATCTCCGGCTACCGCCTGAACCTCGACAACGGGGTGCCGAACACCGAGGTCGGCGTCCCCGTGAAGGCCATGCGGTACAGCTCCGTGGGCATCGCGGACGGGCTGCTGAACATCAATAACAGCGCCTTCATCACCGAGGACAAGGTCCCTGTGGAGGTCAACTACCCGACCGCCCCGACCCTGACCGCTCCGGCCACCGTGACCGCCGCCGCTGCTGCTGCCGCCGGCTCCAAGTTCCTCGCCGCCCACGCCGGCTCCTACTTCTACCGGGTGGAGGAGTGGGCCCCCGGCAAGGTGAGCCCGACGACCGTCCTCACCAATGTCGGCGTCCCCACCGCGGTCGCGGTCGTGGCCGGGAACAAGGTCACCCTGACCATCACCCAGGGATCGGCCACCGGGACGTACTACAAGATTTACCGGGGCCGCAAGGGCGGGTCCTCGGCCGCCAACGACATGCGGCTCATCGCCGTGGTCGCCAAGACCGCCGGTGTCCAGACCTTCGATGACTTCAACGCGGTCATCCCGGGAACCTCCGAGCTGTTCCTGGTGGAGAACAAGCCGGCCGTCCTGCGTTGGCTCCAGATGCTGCCCCTCACCAAGGTCCCCTTCGCCATGACGGACTTCAACTACCCCTGGGGCGCGATCCTGCTCGGCGCCCTGCGGGTCACCGCCCCGCAGAAGGTCGGCGCGATCATCAACATCCTGCCCACCGCCAAGACCTGGGATCCCTTCAACTAACCTTTTGCTTTCCGTACTTGCGGAAAGCCTAACCCTAAGCGCCGAGGCGGGGCTACCTGCCCCGGCGCTTCCCCTTTCAGGAGGCCACCATGGCCGAGATCATCACCATCGCCAGCAAGGGAAAGCCCTGCGATCCCCCCAACGTGGAAGGCGTGGCCTTCACCCATCTGGAGGATGACGTCTGGATCGGGGACGCCACCCCGGAGCAGGCTGAAATCCTCACCCGCCTGCCCAACATGAGCGTCTACGGCGGCGCCAAGGGCAAGGCCGAGCCGGCCCAGCAGCCCCTGGCACAGGACCAGGCTCCGGACCAGGCCCAGGCGAATGCCCCCGGCCAGGACGCTTCCCCCTCCGGCGCCCCTGCGGATGGCGCCTCCCAGGAGGACGCCGCCTCCGGGAAGGCCAAGAAGAACGGTAAGTAGAACGGAAGGAGGGGACCATGTCCGCGCTTTCCGGCGTCACCGCCACCACCCTCCGGAACGGGGTTCTCGCCGGTCTTCTTGGCTCCGGTCGCCCCCTGGCCTCGGTGGCGGACACGGTGCTGGACGGCGCGATCAACGTGGCCGAGCAGGAGGTCCAGTCCGAACTGTCCACCCGATGGAAGGTCATCACCTTCAAGGGAGACATGGGGCCGGACCTCTTGGCCGACCCCGGAACGGATACGGAATGGGAAGGTCCCTATGACTGGCCGGGGAAGCTCCCCGGGGACGGGTTCCCCCTCTTCACGACGAAGGTTCGCCCGGTCCAGGCCCTGCTCGGGATGACCTTGGTCTATCCGGGCGGGACCCAGCGCCCCATCCCGGTCCCCAAGGACTGGTTCCGGTTGGACAAGCTCTCCGGCCAGGCGCTCATGGCCCCCAATTTCTTCGCGGCTCCCTTCATGGCGAGCGGCCTCCCCACGGCCATCCTGGGCCTCACGGGGGGCCGCCTGCCCATGTCGGTCCTCCTGAACTACTCCGCCGGCCTGACCCCCGCCCAGCTCGTCCAGTATCCCCAGATCGTCCGCCTGGTGGAGCTCCGCGCCGCCATGCGCCTGCTGCCCCAGTTCTCCCTCATGCGGAATCCCAACGTCCTCAACTCCCAATCCGCCGATGGCCTGAGCCAAAGCCGGGCCTCGGGGTACATCTACAAGGACTGGGAGGAGCGGGTCCGGGCGGAGGTGGACGCTGAGAAGGAAGCCCTCCTCGCGCTGTGGGACGGCCCGAGTTTCCTCGTGGTGTAGCCCATGGGCGTCCTGGATCAATTCGTTCCCTCGGCAACCGGGAGGCTCCTCAGTGGCCTCGGGCAGGCCAGCCCTACCGCGGACCTTAAGAACGTCCCCTTCTACACCTTCAAGCTCATGGAGCAGGACGGCGGGGAGTGGAATGAGGTGACCCTGCGGTTCCCCCCGGGCTCCATCCACTTCCGCCAGCCCCTGCGGCGCCAGATCGCCCTGGACCTGGGGAATCAGGCCGTGGTCACGGAGTACGGGAAGGGCCTGGCGAGCTGGGCGCTCTCCGGGACCCATGGATCCGGCTGGCAAGCGATCACCGATTCGGCGGACGGGTCGGGGCCGGTCACCGCCGGCAAGGCCGCCCGGGATGCCCTCCTTGACCTGTTCGAAGACTACGCCAGGCAGAATGCCAAGCGGGGGGAGAAGGGCGAGCCCCTGCTGAATATGCACCTGGCCATCACCGGCGGGGGACCCAGCGAGTTCAAGAACGAGGAATGGATCGTTTCGCCGGGCGAGTTCCCGGAGGACATCCGCACCAATGCGCGGCCGATGGGGTGGGACTGGAGCATCCACCTGATTGGCCTCAAGCGGCTGGGGGACGAATCCGCGGACGGCGGGAGCAAGGACGCCCTCACCGATCCGGGGTCTCTGCTCAGGGCCGCGAAGGACGAGCTGGGCCGCAATGCGGGGCTGCTGGACGGCCTGCGGGGCGCCTGGTCGATGCCGCCGAACGCCTCCATGCTGGATCGGATCAAGGGGTTGGTGACCCAGGCCCAGGCCCTCAAGAACGCGATCAGCACGGACCTCGCCACCATCCGGGACACGGCGACCTCGATCACCACTACCGCCCGCGGCCTCGCCCAGGCGGCGCGGGGCACCATGTACGCCGTCAAGGACGCGGTGGCGGACGTGCGGGCGATCACCGCCGCGGACCTCACCGGCATCGCCAAGGCCAAGCAGGACACGCGGGCGATCTGCGGGGACCTGGTGGTGGCCGCCGGCGCGGCTCAGGTCGCCGTTCTCCAGGTGCTCCAGGGCCGCGGGCTGGGGAGGCTTTGATGGAACGGGTCCAATTCCCCTTCTCCAGGCCCCTGCGGGCCCCCATCGCCCCCGGGGACACCCTCCAGGCCCTGGCGGCCCGGATCCTGGGCGACGAGGCCCGCTGGTATGAGCTGGCGAAGATCAACGGCCTGGTGTGGCCCTACATCGACACCTCGGGCGCCGGTGGCCGGCCGGACCCCTCGCTCCTCTCCATCTTCGGGAAGGTGGTTGGGGTAGGCGACACCCTGGCCATTCCCATGCCCTGGACCACGGCTCCGCCGCCTCTCGATCCCATCGGCGTCGATCTCCAGGAGAACGGGATGCTCGGGGAGCTGGTGCGCGGGCAGGCGGACCTGGCCGGCGCCTACCTTCGCCGGCTCCGCACCCCCCGCGGCTACCTGCCTCACCGTCCCACCTATGGATCCCGGCTCCACACCTTCATCGGGAAGCCGGCCACCGTGGGCACGGTCCTCGACATTCGCCGGGAGATCGGGATCACCCTGCTCCAGGATCCCCGGACCCTCGAAGTGGTCTCGGTGGCCGCAGACCTTCAGACCGATGCCGTGGTGACCCGGTCCACCGTGAAGACCCCCTTGGGGCCGGTGGAGATCGCCGGGGACGTCCGGAAGTTCCTGCCTGGCCCGCTGCCCATGGAGGTTCCCAATGTCTGAGTTCATGCCCAGGGCCTGGGAGGATGTCACCACGGCGGCCGTTGCCTGGGTGCAGGCCAACCCTGACGTGCGGGACGGCGCCCAGGCGACCGATCTGGTCCCTGGCTCCCTGGAGCGGGCCCACATTGAGGCCTTCGCGGTTCAGGTGGAGACCGTGGAACACCGGACGGCGGAGGCTTTCGGCCGGGCCATCCGGGAGAGCGCCTACCATGCCTTCGGCTTCGACCTTCTCCCAGCCAAGATCGCCACCGGATTCGTGACCTTCAGCCGCTTCGATGCCCTCGCCGGCGTGGTCACCATCCCGGTCGGGACCCTGGTGATCGCCGTCACCGGCGCCATCTTCGAGACCACCCAGACGGGCACCATCGCCCTCGGGGACATTTCCTCGCCCCCTGTTCCCGTCCGCGCCCAGGTGGCGGGCCTCGCCGGGAACCTGCCGCCGGCATCCCTGACCCGAATGGCCACCGGCGGATCCGGCGTGGACCAGGTCACCAACATCAACGCCACCGGCGGCGGGGCCGACCAGGAATCGGAGGACATGCGGGCCGCCCGGTTCCAGGCCTTCATCAAGACCGTGCCCCGCGGCACCAGCTACGCCCTGGAGTACGCGGCGCTCTCCACCGGCCTCGTGGTGGCCGCCCGGGCGGTGGATCCCTGCACCTTCAACCCTCGGCCGGCCGGCATCCCCTACGCGGGCCAGGTGTGGCTCTTCTGCGATCCCGGCGACGGGAGCGGGGTGTTCTCTCCTGGCGTCCAGTCCACGCTGGACCAGACCATTTCCGGGTACATCAGCGGAGGCGTGGTCTACCCGGGTTGGAAGGCCGCGGGCGTCCAGGTGGCGGTGACCCCTTCGCAGAATTGGCCGGTGAAGGTGCGCGGCCGCGCCCACGTCACGCCGGGAGGGGTTGGCCGCTGGACGGCCATCAGCCTCCGTCTGAAGCAGACCGCCCAGACCTATTTCGACGGGCTCCGGATCGGCCAGCCGATCTCCTACCGGGATTTGACCGCCGCCCTCCAGTTGTGCGACCCCGACATTAAGACCGTGGTGCTCGATATTTGGTCCCGGTACGGCGTGGTGCCCAGCCGGACGGCCGATCCCCTGGTCCTGGACCTGGACCCCTTCAACGTCACGATCCCGCTCTCCGCGGGCTACCGGCCCACCCTCTACACCGGGACGGACCCGGACGGGGTGGCAGGGGCCGCTATCGCCTATCCGGAATGGATCATGGTGGAGGGCTAGGTGGCCTACATCCGCCCCGTCGTCCGCTTCCGCGTCACGATTACCAGCGTGTGGAGCGGCATCCTGCCTCTGGCCCTGATCGACGGGCCGGAGAAGCCCGAACAGCCGGCCAAGGGGAAGGAGCTTCAGACCGTCATCGAGACCGATGCCGAAGCGGTGCTCCTGGTGGACGGGAAAGAGGTCTGGTCGGGAGCCTCCGGCCTCCTGTACGGCGAGGTTTCCGAGTCCATCGAATCCGGCCTCCAGGCCACCCTGGTTTTCCAGGTGGCCGATGCCATCTACTGGGTGCGCTCCCAGGACCACGTCGAAATCGAGGCCTCTACCGCGGACGATTCGAGCCGCTTCCGGACCATCTTCACCGGCTTCGTGTCGGACACAATTCTGAGCGGGAACGGAACGCCGGAAGGGGTGAACACCAGCCGCACCATCATCGCGCACGGGGTCGAGAAGCTGTTTCGCCAGGCGGTCTATAACTGGCAGAGCATTTATACCGGCGGTGACATCCGGATTATGAAGGACTGGGTGGACGGGGACCCGGTAGACACCTATCAGAAATTCATGGAACAGGCCTCCGGGATGGCGCCCCAGAAGGTGATTCAGGTCCTCCTTAACATGGGGTTTAAATGGGGCGTTTCCCTCTCGGTGGGAGGGGTACTGGTGCGCCCTGGGCAATGGTTCAAATTCGGGGAGGGAGCGAACTGGGAGAACTGGTGGGGGACAACCCCCACTCTGGCCTGCGGGGTGCTGTATGAGAACTGGAATGGAACCCTCTGGGAGTTGATCCAGCGCCTCGCAGAGCCGCAGGTTCACGAGTTGTTCTTCAAGCTTTCGAACGGTGTTCCCACCCTGATTCATCGTCCCATCCCCTTCCCGGGAACGGAGACCACGCGCTGGGAGAACCTGGCGAGCAGGCGTTTTCTGCTGGGGAAGCCCGGCCTTTACACCGCCATGTCCTGGAACTTCCGGCAATCCGATTCAAAGCGGGCCAACATTTTCCATTGGGGATGGGGATCCCATCTGAGCGCCGGCGGCAACGCCTTTGGATCGAAGCTTGCCTTCGGCTACCAGATGGAAAAGCGGTTCCTGGGCCGCTACGGGGTCTCGGCGGTGACCGTGACCACGAATCTCATTCCAACCGTGGATGAGAAGACCGGGAAGGTGCTCTATGAGCGCCAGATTCAGCAATGCCTGGCCCATGTGGCCAAGCGGGATTGCATCCAGCACCTGCTCTGGGATGGAACGATCACCCTTCCCTGCATCGCCTCCGAATTGGAAATCGGCACGGTGATCGAGGACTGGAGCATGGGCCAGCCCTTCACCGGCTACTGCACCGGCCGGGTGTTCTCTTTCTCGGTCGACAACGATTCGATCCAGGTCAACACGACCCTCAACCTGGAGCGCGGCTATTTCTGCGATGCGGATTCCTACCTTGAAAAGGTGAAGGCCCTGAGCTCTCCCATTTCGGGAAGCTACATGGGCCCCACGGGGATCAAAGATACGCCCATGGGGAAGGCCCTCCGCAACATCACCGCCGACGCGGAAGATCAAACTCCCTCGAAGCCTGTCCGGCCTGGTCCCCCGGGGGCCATCGCCGCGCCGCTCACCATCGGTCGGAAGGTGGTCAGTCCCTTCGGCCCCCGGCCGCACATGGACGGCCCAGGGAGCAGAAATCACGCTGGGATCGACCTGTATGCCCCGCTGGGGACCCAGGTCAAGGCGCCCATCGCGGGGACCGTGACGGCGATTGATAGCACCGGGGCCGGCGGTTACGGCAAGTTCGTGAAGATCCTTGGCTCCGATGGGACAGAGCACATTCTCGCGCACCTCTCCTCGGTTTCGGTGACCCAGGGCCAGGCGGTCTCCCTGGGGGCCCTGCTGGGACTTAGCGGGAACACGGGGACGGTGAACGGCGCCAACGGCGGCTATCACCTGCATTGGCAGGTGAATCAGAACGGCAAGCCGGTGGATCCCTTGGCCTGGATGGGCGGGAGGCTTCTATAATGCTCGGGCTCCACACGGCCATCGTCTACAAGCAGCTCCCGGAGCGGGCGGGGGTCCTGGTCGTCTACCGGGATGGCTCCTATGCGCTCGACGTGGGAGGGCCCGACAACCCGGTTTTCGTCCGGGTGCTCCAGCGCCGGGCCCACAACCTCTGGGGCAGCGAGAACGAGCTTCCGCGGGCCGGGGAGTTCGGCCTGGTGGCCGAGCTGGACGGCGGCTTCGGGGTGTGGCTGGGATCGTTCCCCTGGCAGGACATGAATCAGGTCGATCCCGAGCCCCGGCAGGCCAGCCGGCGCTGGGACAACGGAACCCTCTCCCGGGCCCGGGCGAATGGTGACCATGAATGGCTCCATGGCTCCGGCCTGCGGGTCACGGTCTCCGCCGATGGTGCGCCCCTTCCCATCCCTCCACGGAAGGGCCCCGGCCCCGACTACACGAAGCCAACCCCAGGAGTCCAGATCGACCATCCGACCGTGGGCAACATCAAACTCGGCGCCGATGGGACCTTGAAGATCGCCCACAAGAGCGGGGGGGCCATCCAGATCGACGCAACGGGCAATCTCACCCTCCAGGGCTTCGCCTCCACGGCCTTCGAGGGCGGCGTGGCCCAGTTCGTGATGAAGGCCCTCTTCGACTGGGTCCAGACGCACACCCATTCCGGGGTCACCGCTGGCGCAGCCGCCACGGGTCCCCCCTCGGCTGCGCCGCCGGCGAACAGCCTTTCGCCGGCCACCTTCAAGGGCCCCACGGCATGAACGAGGTCCGGCTCCGCTTCTCCGCCCTCTCCCAGGAGGACTTCGCCGTGTTCATGGCGCTGGCGGAGCGCATCGGGGACGGCGACTTCCCGCGCTACCGCCAGGTCGCGGAGTCCTTATCCGCCCGGGCGGAGGCGGTCTATCAGGACTACCTGCGCGGCCACAAGCTGCCGGACGGGCGAGCCGTTCCTCTCTGGCTGCGCGGCGAGGGCGGGGGCGAGCTGGCCGGCATGGTGACCCGGCGGGAGGATGCTCCCCTCGTCTGGAACATCGCCCTGGACGATGAGCGGGCGGCGAAGGTCGAAGATGGGTGCCCGGCCTGGGACATGAAGCTGGGCCTCTCCCGCTACCGGAAGGCCCGGATCTCCAAGGACGGGACCTTCTACCTGATCGTCCCTTTTCGGCACGGCATTCCAACCTCGAAGAACCTCGGCCGGCCCATGCCCAAGGCGATCTATGCCCAGGCAAAGCAGCTCGTCCACTCGCGCCAGCTCGGGGCGCCGGCCACGCGAGTCTCAGCTACCGGCTTCACCGTTCCCAAATTCGCCTATCGCTGGAACGGTAAGCTCGAGCTGTCCCTGGCCCAGTTCGACCTGGCCACGGTGAAGCGGTACGGGGGGATGTACCGCATGAACCGGGTCTCAGGGAACAGCGTCCATACCGAGTACATCACCTTCCGGGTGATGAGCCAAAAAAGCCCGGCGGGAAGCTGGATCCGCCCCGCGGTGCCGGCGCTCAACGCCCTCAAGCAGGCGATCTCCCAGACCTGGGTCAACGGAAGGGCCTCCTTGGAGGAGGCCCTGAGCGCCGATCTGGCCGATATTATCCGGCCCTAAATCTGGTTGAACCCGATCTTCCAGACCACCGCCACGGCCGAACCGGCGAGGTCGGTGGCGGTGAGATTCACGCGCCAGAATCCACCTTCCAGCGTGTTCCCGCCGGAGACATAGGTGGCGGGGAACTGCATGGGGATGGTGAGGCGGACCCTCTTGGGGCCGATCACGTCCACCGAGACCTGGTTGCTCCCCGTCTTCCAGGTTGGGGTCCCGAGGGCTATGTCGAAGTCCCGGGTGATGGTGACCGCGCTGATCGAATAGGTGCCGAGGTTGAAGGACACGCCTCCATCGAGGTCAACGTCCACCACATAGGGCCAGGACACGGGCGGGTTGCCGAGCAGTTTCGATGTCGTGGTGCCGGTCATGGCCGGGACGGTCAGGGTGATGGTCTTGCTCACCACTCGCCCAAGGCTGTCCGTGGCCTGGAGCGTGACGGTCCAGGAAGAGTGAGCTGAGACCGAGCCGTTGAGGTTCGTCCCCGAGATTGCTTGGCCGGGCAGATTCCCGCCCGTGAGGGCCCAGGTGATCGGGTCCCGGCCGCCGGATTGCTGAAGGACCAGACCGCTCAAGGCCACCGGGAGAGAGGTGGCGTACTGGGGGAAGTTCAGGAAGTCGGGCCAGAGGGTGAGGTCGCCGTTGTTGATGGCGAAGGTCTGGAGCTGCCCACTGATCGGGGTGGCGTAATTCCAGCCGAGGTAGGTGACCGTGGCGACGATGGTGCTTGCGGTGTCGGAGCTGGTGAAGCTGATGACGGCGCCGGCCTTCAGGTAGGCCGCGGTCGCTAGGGACGCCGTGGCCGTGTAGACGCTCATGCCGCTGCCGGTGATGGTCACCGTGGCCGCCGCATTCGCAACCGCGGCGGAGAGGATGTAGTACCCGGTTCGATTGACCTTGAACTGGGTGGTGCTGGATTTGAAACCTACATCGGGGTGAGTCCCGAGGGTGACGATGTTCCAGCTCCCGGTGGGGGACACGCCCACATAGGCGTACTCCATGTAAGCGATCTGGGCGGCCTTGCGCTCGGGCCGGAAGTCGGTCGGGTCCCAAGGCTCCACCGAATCAATGGTGTTTCCCACCCAGTTGATCCGCGCCAGGCCCACGGCCCTCTTGTTCCCGGAGTAGGGGACCGGGATCGTGGGCGGGACCGGGGGACCGCCGGCGGTGGCGATAGCTGTTCCCTGGATCACCGCATAGGTCGCCTGCTGGGCCGCGGTCTGGACCCCGGTGGGGACGCCAGAGATCCAGTTGGTAGGACCTGCGATCCATTCGTAGACCCCCACGAGGAGATCGACTCGATTGAAGCCAGCGCCAGGCCCCGCCGGGAGGGCGGTGGAAACCGCTGCGTTCTCGGAAATGAGAATGTCGCCCTTGCCGCCGGTGTCCGCCCTCCAAGAGAACAGGCCTCGGCTGCTGGGGTCCTGGACGATGTTCGATCCACTCACCCGCGGCCAGCCGCCCTCATAGAGCCCAGGTCCGCCCGGGATCGACTGGGCCACTGACAAGTCGGTGATGAGCTCGCCGTAGAGGGGATGAAGAACCTGGCTCACGGGTTACTCCAGTGGGAGGATGTCGAAGGTGACCGTGATGGTCTGGGCCACCAGATCCGTGTTCGTGATCGTGTAGTAGACAGTGGGGGAGCTGCTGACCCCCCCGCCGATGGCGGCCGGCGCCATGTCGATGACCAGGTTCAGGGGGACGGTCAGGACTTCCGCCTCGAGCCCGTGGTTCCCAATCGGGTCAATCGTGACGATGCGTGAAACATCGGCATCCCGCTGGGCGGTGGTGCGGTACAGGCGCACCCGGGCCGGGCTGGTGCAGGTGATCCGCAGGAGGGCGAAGCTCGGCGTGAAGGTGAGGAACCCCACCTCGTTCGCGCCGGCGGCCAGGAGGGCCGTGGTCACGGAAACGGCGGTCCTCGGCTTGGGTCCCGGGACCAGGATCCCGGCCTCCGCAACCGGCCTCCAGTCCTCGAAGGTGCCCGGCACGATCCCGGCGGCATCGGTGGTCAGCTTGCACACGGGAAGGCGCGTCCCGCCCACGGTCCAGCCTGCCGTGTTCTTGTAGATGGTGCCGTAGGTGTCCCGTTCGATGTAGTTGACCGCGTTGGCCGTGAGGGTGACCGGAGGCGGGGTGACCTTGACGAATGCCAGGCTCACGGCGCGGACCACTCCCGGCTGAAGGACGAGGGTGAGGCCGGTCGTCGCCACGGTGTCCACGGCGAAGCCCCGGAGCATGACGAACTCCAGGATCTGGCGGAAGGTGTCCAGATCGACCACGCCGGGGTCTTCCCCGGAGTCCCACCCGTAGGGAATTTTGAAGAAGGGAGTCGTTTTCCTGGGCATCTGCTACTCCGATCCGCCGCCGTAGCGGAAGCCGTAGATGTGGCCGTAGCCTCGGGCCGTGACCCCGGTCTCGATGACCTCCAGGACCCGCGTCCCCGCGGCCTTGAAACGGTCGATCAAGGCGAGCACCGCGCTGCTTGCGCTCACCCCTCCCGGCAAGAACACCCGGAAGGTGCTCCAGTACCAGTCGAGCGGATAGGTCGGGACCGCGGCGAGCCGGGTCCCATTGAACCGGCTCCGCTGGTCGTTGTACCGGGGACCCTTCAAAGCATCCTGGGAGTCCTGCACGATGGTCCCCGGGATCCCGAGGGCTTCATCCAGGGCCTGGGCCATGCCGAGGTTGGTGGAGGTGGGGCGGGTCACGGTGGCGAGGATCCGGGAGGCGTACCGGGCATCGGTTTCGGCGGTCCACCGCCCAACCGCATAGACTGATCCCCAGAGGTCCAGCCAGGCGCCGCCGGCCCCGGGTTCCGCGGTCTGGGTGAAGAGCCATGCGCTGGCGGGGGCCGTCCACGTTGGGGTGGTCTCCCTCCGGCTCAGGTACACCCCCAGTTTCGTCATCTGCTCCGCAAGCTGGATCTGGGTGAGCAGGGGCCCGCCCAACTCCACGGCCTCGATCTTCTGGAGCTGGTATAGCCACCCCTTCCCCGGAGCGTAGAAGGGCAGCAAGCGACGGAGCCGCTTCCATGCTGAGGTCTGCGCCGGGGTCATAGGCTATTGCTTTCCAAGGCGGGGCCAGAGTTGGCCCCAGTTCGGCCGGATGGGTGGGAAATGGACGCTGCGGATATTGCGAATATATTTAATTCCAACAACAACTGACGTATTTGCAACGTAGGCCATATAATCTCCAGAATCAATCCACCCTTACCAGGATTGCGGCTCCAGCGTTATATGGCGTGACAACGCTTTTGAGCCTCACTCCTGTTGCAAGATAGGTGACATTCACCCCGTACATGGGAACTACCACCTGCGTCCCCGAGGCAATATCGGCATCGAGATAGACGAGCATGGACGTGATGGGATTTCCAATCGAATCGCTGAGCGGGAACACAGGACCGACCCCAACATTGTTGAAAAGCTGAAATGTCGTACCGGTCGGCATAATGCAAGGTACATAGGCGTTTAATTGAGGAATGGTAGCCGTGTCGAACGAAACATACTGGAAATTGTGTTTCGACACCTGGGCAGTATCCACACCGCCGAATCCATAGAACACGCCAAGCCCTGAATCGTTGCCGTTGCTGTCCTTCGTCCGCTCAACCAGGATATAGGCGCTGTTCCCGAAGGTTGTAAGCTCGCCGGGGAGATACAGCATCAAGCGACCTCCGCCCGTGGATAGCGACACAGGGACAAGGCCCGCCGTGTTGTTCATCACCGCCACAAACAACCTTGCGCCGACCTTTCCGGTCAGGTTACCGAGCCCGTCCGAACCGGTCCCTACCGTTATCCCGATGGCCGGAGATCCTCCGGTAACGAAAATAGAGTATTCAATTTTAATGAATACGGGCTTTGTTGCCGAAAGTGTGTCGTTAAACTTCCAAATCTCGTAATTATTGGGTACGCCAAGCGCGGTGGGAAGGGCCACGGTCGCCCAAGCGATCTGGCCGGTGTCGGCGCTCTTGACGAACCCCGCAGCGGCGAGCCCGGCACTGATCGCGGACCCCCAGGCTCGATAATCCGCCACCGTCGCATTGCTCAATTTGATGTTGAGGGTCTGCAACATTGGAACCTCCGCGGCGCACAGCCTGACCTGACCGTGCCGGGGAACACGCATTCCTGAAGGCGGCATCCCTCCGGATATCGCCCACGGCGGGGACGGCGCCCCGAAGGAGGCACGGTGGCCCACACGATGGCCCCATGCCGGCCGTCTGGACCACACACCTCCTCCTACCCAACGCCCTCGCGGGCGCGGGCCGGGCCGTGGCGGACCTTCTGCCCACCATCCCGGATCAGGTGCGGGCGCTGATCGGAACCGCCCCGGCGGTGAATGAGGCGGACCCCACCTGCTTCGCCGTGGATCTCGACCCCTCGCTGGACACCTACTTCTGGGGTGGGCCGACCGGAACGGCGCTGGTGGTCACCTGGTACGCCAAGGTCGCCGGCGTGTGGGAGCGCGGCCCGGTGGACACCGGACTGAACCTCTCGAATCGCTACCAGAATCCTCGCTTCCCCTGGCCCAAGGCCTGGGCCACCGGCGTCCTCCAGACCGTGGCGCGGACCATGCCGCCATGGGCCTCGGGGAAGACGCTGAAGATCACCGGCGGCTTCCCGCGCAACCCGGACACTTGGCCCGCGCTGACGGTGCAAGTGGACGAGGTGGATGAGCCGGACGCCATTGTTGGGGACGCCTTCCAGGGCGCCCAGTTCCTCGGGGACACCCGAATCTCGGGCCGCCACAAGCGGGTCAGGATCTCCCTCGTCGGCTGGGCACAGACCCCGGAGGACCGCGACGACCTGACGGTTTGGCTCGGATCGGCCCTCCAGATCGTGTGCCATCAGGCCACCTTCTACGGGCTCGAGGAGCCCACCTTCGGCGTGACCGAATCCGAGGACATGGAGGGCGCCGGAACCGGAGTCCCCATCTACATCGTCGTCGGGACTCTCAGCGCCTCGCGCTGGTCTTCCATGGAAATCCCGCTCATCAACGGCGTGGGCCCCCTCACGGTCCCACGCGGCTCCGCTGCGCTCGCCAATTCCAACCAGCTCTCTTTCCCGTAGGAGAATCCCATGCCCGGATCCATTGGCATCACCGTGCAGGGCCAGTACGTCGTGCGGCCCGGTGTGTACTCCACCATCGACGCCTCGGCCATGGTCCCGGTGCGCCCGGGCCAGGGCGGCATCGTGGGCTTCGTCGGTCCCGCCGATGGCGGAGCGCCCGGCACGGTCTACGAGTTCAACTCCTACACCGATGCCGCCAAGGTCATCCGCAACGGCCCCTCGCTGGCCTACCTGGCGCGGATCTTCGCGCCCTCCGGCTTCTCGAACGGCGCGAGCAAGGTGCGCTTCGTGCGGCTGGGCGCTCCGACCCAGGCGACCCTCACCGCCTCCGGGATCACCTTCCTCTCCGACGACTACGGCCGGCACACGAACAATCTCTCGGTCACCATCGCCGCCGGCGCGGGCACGACCATGGACGTCACCGTTGGCAAAGCGAACGACAACTACACCCGGACGTACAACTGCGGCCTGGCTGTGACCGTGAGCTCCACCGCGACCGCTCCCAAGCTGGTCTTCGACCATGCGGCGAAGCAGGTGAAGATGTACGAGGGCACGATCCCGGCCATCGTCGCCACGCTGGACTACCCCACCGGGACCGAGACCCTGGCCAATCTGGCGAGCTGGGTTGCCGGACGGGCCGGCTGGACTTGCACCATCACGGGCAACCCGTCCATGCCCATCGCCTACATGGACAACCCGGTGCTGGCCTCCGCGCCGGCCATCGTCCCCGGCGGGACGCCCCTGCCGGCGAGCCAGGGAAGCCTGATCTGGCAGATCAACACGGATCCCCTCTGCCCGATCAGCGCGGGGACCCTGGCCACCTATACCACCCTGACCGCGGTGGTTCAGACCCTCTTCACCGGCGGCACGGGCACCGCCTTCGACGTCTTCACCAGCTCCGACTACACGACCGGCCTCATTCCGCTGGAATCCGTGACGGTCGATCACCTGTTCCTGGCCGATGGCACCCTGACGGTGCAGAGCATCGGCCTGGCGCATTGCGTGAAGATGTGGAACGTCACCCGCAAGCGGTGGCGGATCCTCTACACCGGCGGCGCCCCGAACGAGACCAGCACCACGGCCCTCGCCAACGCGAAGAGCCTGGACGGCCCGGTGTGCTACGTCTGGAACGGCTCCGGCTACGTCAACCCTTCGACCGGCCTGGTGGAGAACCTGGGCGGCCTGGGCGCCGCGGCCCAGGTCTGCGGCATGGCCGCCGGCACCTGGGAGTCCGACAGCCTGACCAACAAGACGATCACGGCGGTCAGCCTGGAGAACCCCAACGTCCAGGACTCGGTCATCGACCAGCTCTTGATCGGCGGCGTCACGCCCATCGCTTATGACCCGGCCAGCGGGGCTCCCACCATCATCCAGGCGATCACCACCTACCAGAAGGACGCGAATGTGTCCTACCGGAAGCTCCAGGGGCTCCGGATCCAGGTGGGCCTGCACAAGCTCTGCCAGGCGGTCCTGAGCCAGTTCGTCGGCGCTCCCCAGGACCTGGCCACTGGCCAGGCCATCGCCAACAACGTGGCGAAGGCGCTGGATCTCCGCACCATGAGCCCGGAGCGCCCGGGCGGGCTCCTGACCCAGGGCTTCTCGGGCGGCAAGGTCACGCCGTCCTGGTCGAACCTCCGTGTGGTCGGGGATGGCCTGGATTCCTGGTCGATCTTCTTCGAGGCCCATCCGGTGGGCGAGACCGCGTACATCCCCGTCCAGATCAAGTTGACCCCCGTCCTGATTTCGCTCTGAGGAGAGGTGAGCCATGGCGTCCAACACTGAAGCACAGGTCTACAACGCCCATTCCGCGAAAATCATGGTGGCCGGAGTCGAAGTCGGCTTCGCCCAGGGCATCAACTACTCCGTGGACCATGGCACCCAGGACGTGGTCGGGGTCGGGTCCTTCAAGGTCCTGGAGCACCAGCAGACCATCTATCGGGTCCAGGGCTCCATCGCCAAGTGGGTGATCCGGGCGGAGGTCATCAAGGAGCTCAACAAGCGCACCAGCTCCGACATCCTGGCGACCGGGGTGTTCGACCTCGAGGCCACGGACAAGGTGACCGGGCAGACGATCCTGCGCCTGGAGCAGGTGACGCTCTCGGGCGGAAGCTCCGGCGTCCAGGCCGGCCAGCTCGTCACCAAGCAGGTGCAGTTCAAGGCCATCGAAACCCGGTAAGGAGCACCCATGGCCGCTGAAACCCCCTCCGCCCAAGAACTGCTCGCCGCTGCCAGCGGGCTCGCCTCCAATGTGGAGCGCCTGGCCGGCCCCGAAGGCACCCCCTTCGAGGCGGTCAAGTTCTCCACCGAGTTCAAGAGCAAGCAATGGCCGCAGCTCGACGGAACCGTGGTCATCCGCTACCCGACCTGGGGGGACGTCATCAAGATCGAGGGCATGGCGATGGGACTCGGGACCGTCGCGGAGATCACCGCGACCCTCCTGGTCTGCATCGAGAAGGCCCCGGCCTCTTGGTGGTATCTCCCCGAGGGCGCGAAGAAGCCCACCCTCAACCTCTCCGCCATCCCGGATTCGGACGGACTCCAAGGCCTGTGGTTCGAGTTCCTGGCCTGGAGGCGGACCTTTCGAGGCAAGGGCGTTTGAAAAGAACCTCCAGAACCCGTCCCACCGGGATCTGGTCGTCTGGAAGGGCAGCCGGGCGCTGGGGCTCCACCCATGGCATCCGGTCGTCCAAGGGCTCACGGAGGTTCAGCTCCACTGGGCCGCCTTGATGGGAGATCCCGGCTTGGCCACGCGAATCCAGGAGGACATCAAGGACAAGCGGCAGGAGGCCCTGGACGAGGCCGCTGCTGCCCTCGCCATGGAATGGTGGGAGGTCGCCAGCGATGTACGGTGAGGACTTCGAGGAACTGCTGACGGGGACCCTGTCCAGTGTCCTCGTGTGGGAGTCCGCCCACCTGTGCCCGTGCGTGGGAACGGACGGCGCGGCGGATCGGGCCTGCCCGGTCTGCCTGGGCCTGGGCCGCTACTACTCCCCGCCTTCCGCGCAATTCCGCGCCGGCCTGGTCGGGCTCTCCGCCCGGGCCATGGCCGCGATCCAGGCCCGCTTCGGCCCGCAGACGGCCGGGGATGCCACGGTCTCCCTTCCGGTCTCTGCCCCCTGCTGGGCCGGGATCCGTGAGGGGGATCGGCTGTCCGCCCTGGACGCCAAGGATGCGGTGGAGTGGTCCCTCGCCGCCGGGGACGCGATCCGCCTGCCCTACCTCGCGGTCGTCAGGGGTGCCACGCAGCGCGTGGCCGGGGTCATCGTGCCGGTTGCTCCGCCGATCCAGGACGCCTCCCGCAAGATCACGGTCACGGTGCCCACGGTGGTCGCCTTCACCGCGCCCCGGCGCTATGAGGTCGTGCGGGACCTCTCCCAGGTCCGCGCCTTCACCTCGGAGGGATCGGCCGGCCTGCCCAAGAAGATCCTGCTCAAGCTGATCGACGGGACGGTGCGCTAGTGGCCGGCGTACAGCAGCCCTTCGATGCCGCGGGCCCGCTCAAGCAGGCCCGGGACGCCATGCGGGAGTTCGGGCAGGAGGTGGACCAGGTCGTGGGCAAGCTGGACCGGCTCCAGGGGGAGCGCACGGTCAAGGTCGCCATGGTCGGGGACACCGGCGGGGGGATCCTCCCGCCCGGTCAGGCCCGGTGGTCCGAAGCGCCCGACCCGAACCGCTACCGCCGGATGATTCTCCCGGGCGACACCGCAGCGGAGAACCTGGCCGGCGGGGCGACCTCGGACCTCATGGGCCAGCGGGCCCTGGAATACTGGCAGAAACTCGGCGCCGGCGGGGCGACCCATGCCCTGCGCCATGCCGGGGACTTCGCTCTGAAGGGCTGGGATTCCTTCCTCCCCACGCGGGAGAAGGAGGAGCACGGGGAAATGTTGCGCCTGGCCGCCTCCCGGCCCGGGCAGGAGTTCGCCTCGGCCATGGAAGGCATGGAGAAGGCCGGCCAGAAAATCGCCGCCTTCCTGGCGGAGATCGCCAAGGGGGGCGATGCCGCGGACAAGGCCAGGGAGCCTCTGGCGGCGGCCCGCGAGGAACTGGAGGGGATGAGCGGCAAGGGCTCCCGGGCCCTGTCCGCCATGCCCGGCGGCCGGACCAAGGAGGCCCTGGCTGTGGAGGCGGCCCGCCTGCACGAGGACGCTGCATCTGGGGTGCTCCGGGAAGTCAAGGGCAAGGAGGGTGGGAGCGGGTTCGATCTCCTCTCCGGGCGCCAGCTCGCGGGCTTCATGCGGAACCCTGGCGGGACCCTCATGGGCGCGGCGGAGGGTGGCTTGGCCTCCCTGCTTCAAGGTGGGCTCTCAATGGGGGGTGCTGCCGGTATGGCCTCCCTCGGCGTGGCGGCCGTGGGGGGCACCCTCTACGGCGGCTACAAACTGGCCGACCGCATGGCCGACAAGGCCACCGAGGATGCCGTGCGGGCCCGGCAGGACGTCCTGCTCGGCCGCCAGGGCGGCTTCGACTTCCGCGGGACCTATTGGAACGCCGCACGAGATCGGGCCCTCCCGGGCGTCGATTCCCTCAATGCCAGGGAGGCCTGGGGCGGGCTCAATGACACGGTCTCGCTGGCCGGCTGGAACCCTGAATCCCGCCGGAACCTGACCGCCAACATCATCGACCGCGCCCCGCAGCTCGGCATGGAAACGGGCCAGCTCGGCTCCTGGCTGGGCACGGCGATCCGCACCGGCGCAACGGATCCCGGCAAGATCGAGCAGTACGAGAACCGGATCCAGAACCTGCTCCAGGGATCCCTCGAGGCTGGCGTGGCCTCCAAGGAAACCCTGAGCGCCATTGCCAGCCTGAACGCGAAGCAGGTGGACCAGCTCGGCGCCCTGTCCCCGCAGGCGGCACAGTTCCACGAGGGGGCGCTTTCCATCCTGAACGCCACGGGGGACAAGAGCCTCCAGGGCGCCCAGGGCGCGAGGGTGCTGGGGGCCATGGGGGCGAACAAGAGCGAAGGTCAGATGGCCATGCTGCTCCGCGCCGCCGGAGGCTCCGGGGCGGTGGACAGCATCCTCCAGGGGACCCTGAGCCCGGAGGACGCCAAGCGGGTCTCTGGCATGTCGATGTTCGACAAGGTGAACCTGCTGAATCAGTCGGAAACAGCGAAGCAGGCCCTGGTCATCCAAGCCCTCCAGAGCGGCGCCTTCGAGGGGATGCCGGCCTCCATGGTCTCCGGACTCACGGGCGTCAACATCGACCCGCTGAGAATGAGCAAAATCCAGGAGCTAATTACCAAGGGTGATGGGAAGGGGAATGCCCTCACTCCCGAGCAGATCCTCAAGAATGTCGATTCCATGGAAAAGGCTCCTGCGGGAGGAATTTCATCCCAAGAAAATTCAGACCTATCTAAATTCTCTGCGCTTATGAAAGCGAATGCAGAAAAAAATGACGCAATAACAACTAAGGCTAATGAAGCATTCGCAACTGGTGTAACGAAATTCAATGTAGCCGTTGATAAAATGTCAAACATTTTCTCAGAAAAGTTTGTCAAAGCTGTAACAGGAATGGACGCCAACGGAAGGCAGATTAGCAATAGCGAGCGCGTAAAAGCCATGACTGATTTGTATTCGCTTGTCAACCCAGCCTTGTCCGGGTCAAACCTCCAAAGAAAGATCATCGAAAAATCAACTACACCAAACCCGCGTGGTTAAGGAGATAAAAATGTTCAAAACAAACATCACCAAGTCCCCTTCCGAGCTCGGCGCTGCTGCCGCCGCGGCCTCTGTGAGGATCGTCGCCCTGTGGACCATCCTCCTCGGCCTGGCCGTGTTTAAGGGCGTCCTGGTCTTTCTGGATCTCCCCCTGGATCTGGACGACCCGCTGTACCTGGCGCAGAGCGCCATGAGGGTCGGCCTTGCCGGCTTCCCCCTGTCCATCCTGCGGACCATGGTCGTCATGGCCTTCGGCTGGCTGGGGTGCCAGTGGCTCGAAAATTCCAGCTTCGGCCAGCGGGTGCGGGAGAACAAGGCGGTCCTCTACGGCGCCGTGTTCATCGCCGCGGCGCTCGCCTTCGGGGGTGGCCGGTGAAGCTCGTCGCCTCCATCCTCCTGCTGGCTCTGCCCTTCGAGGCGGACTTCCGCGAGATTTGCGGGAATCGCTACCTGGACCGGGCTACCACGGCCATGTGCGAGTCGGGGATGAATCCCAAGGCTCGCAGCTTCGACGGCGGCGAGGGGCTGGGGCAGCCCACCGGCAAGACCTGGCCCTGGTACTTGTCAAAGGGTTGGGTCCCCAAGGGGTCCACCCCCTTCGAGGTGCGCCCCGCGATCATGGGCATCAATCGCCACGAGGGCTATCTCGAGGCGCGATTCCGGGCGAAGGGAGTGGTCGATCCCTACCTGAACTGGATCGCCGCCGGCATGGCCTACAACGGCGGGGAGAAGCAGGCCTGGACCGCAATCCAGGATGCCGAGATCGCCGGGCTCCCTGGGCCGGAAGGCTGGCTGGCCGCCCTCCATGGGAAGGGGGCGAAGTACACCCCGAACTACATCCGACACAAGATCCGCGTCCGGGCCCAGTACCGGAAACAGTTTGGAGGCTGACATGGCTGAACCCGCCCCCCGCCGCGGCCCCGGATGGCTCGGGACCTTCCTGCTCATGGCCCTCGCCGCCGGCGCCGTCTGGTACTGGCAGGGACAGGTTCGCCAGCGCGACCTGGCCGCGATCCAGTCCACCGTGACCGCCCAGCTCGAGAAGATCGGGAAGGCCACCCAACCCCGCGGCAACGTGGTATCCACCGAGGATCTGGAGAAGCGGATCCGGGAAGGCCTGGGCCGGGAGCTGCTGGCCAAGATCGCCAAGGCCAACGGCACGGCTGAAAGCCTGGTGGTGGCCGTGGGCGAGGTCAAGGGCCAGGTCTCCAAGCTTGCCAGCGTCCCCGTCGCGGCCCGCGACGATGGTTCCTTCGACGCCACGCTGGTCCAGGAGCGGAAGCCGCCGCTCGCCCAGGTGGACGTGGCCTGGAAGCCGGGCCAGCCGCTCTCGACGTACTGGACCTCCTACACGGAGCAATTCAAGGTGCAGGTGGGCCAGTGGCGGACGGGGGAGGACGGGGCCCGCGCCGCGATCTCGCTGGAGCGCCATGTCCTCCGCGATGGGCGCCCGCTCGGCACGGAGCAGATCCCCATTCCCGAAGCAAACGCCTACTTCTCGACGGACATGATCCGCCGGCAAGTCCCCGTCCCCCGCTACACCTTCTTCGCCGGGAGCCTCGTGAACCGCACGGGGACCCATGGCGTCCTCATGGTGCAGAAGCACCTCAACCGCAGCCTGAGCCTGACCACCGGATGGACCACGGATCATTCCGTGCTGGTGCTGGGCTCCTACACCTTCGGGAGCCTCCCATGAACGACTCGCCCACCTTCGACCGCAACGCCTTCGAGCTCGACGTCCTGGCCATCCTCAAGGGGTCACCCCTGGGGGATCTGGTGACCCAGGGCCTGAAGTTCGACCTCCACGATTTCAGCGGGGACCTGGACCAGATCCAGCGGCTGGCCTCGGCCACCGTGGCCTCCGTGCAGATCGTGAAGGCAAACCTCCAGGAGCAGCACCCCAACGAGGCCTGGAATCACATTGCCATCGAGACCGCCGCGAAGATCCTGAACGACTCGATCCGGCTGACGGGCTGGTGGGGCCGGATCAAGGCCTTCCTGCTCGGGCCCGTGGTCCGCGCCCTGCTCGAGGGCGCCCTGGGAACCTTCAAGGCTCTGGCCGCCGGCAAGGACTGGCTGGCCCTGGCCCGGGCCGTGCTGGCCCTCACCGCATGAGGAGATCGCCATGAAGAACAATCCCCTGGGCCTTGCGGCCCTGAGCGCCCTCGCCATGGCGCTGGTCGCCTGCGGAGTTCCCGCTCCCCTCAACACGGGGAGCACTCCCCTGAACTGCGGGGTGTGGGTCTTCCTCGCCCTCCTCGTGGCCATTGCCGTCCGGTGGGCATGGAGGCGCTGGAAACGGGGTTGAGGCCCCATGCACAACGCGAGGGGTCGGAAGTTGATTCCGACCCCTCGCTGACCCATGCCTCTTATCAGCTCCCCGTGCGGCCGAAGAGGGAACCTTCTTCCTTGCCCAGGTTGAAATCGCCGCGGAAGAAGAAGTCTCGGACGCTGGCCCAGTGGACCATCTTAAAGTTGAGGCGGGTCCGGGCGCGGGGCAGGCCGTACTGCTTGCAGGCCCCCCAAACAAGGGAAGGCAAAATGCCCAGCCGGCGGGCGGCCTCGTCGTTGCGGATGAAGCCATGGCCTTCATAGAGGGATTCCTCGCCTCCATCAGACACATAGGGGCGCTCGGGCGCATCCTCGATACGCTTGCCGCCGGCTTTCACCACCTCCAGTAGTTCGATCACGGCACGGGTGAGGGTGCCCATCTGCTCGTGAAGTTCCTTGGTGTTCCGGTAAGATCCGGCGGAGTGCTTCCGGATATGGTCCATGGTCTCGGGCAGACCATCCAGCTCGCCCAGGATTGCCACCGTGTTCTTGAAGGTGGAGGCGGCCCCGGTGCTGAACCTGGGGGCCATGTGGCCAGGGAATGAATAGGCTCCTGTCCGGCGGATGGCGGGGAGTACTTCTCCGGCGATCCACTTCTGAAAGGGAAGGGCTTTCGGCTTGTCGGACCTGGCGAGGAAGAAGAATAGACCAGCCTCCGACAGGACGACCATTTCCTGGATTCCAGAGGGGGTGTGAATCGGATTCACCCCCCTCCATTCCTCCGGGATGTGGGCGAAAAGGCGGGCGGGGTTGCTGGTCTTTGAGTACCCCAAGGCCTCCGCCGCATCCTTGGCCACCACCCAAGGCTCTCCATCATCCCGGAGAATGGTGCGTATCGGGGCCTTGCCCTCGAAATTGAAGGTTGAAAGTTGGGCGCTCATGGCGCTCCTCCGCTAGTTTTGAGAGTTCGCTCGGATCGCCGCCGAGCACGGATGGTTCCACCCTGGAACCGGGGGCTCTCAACCGTTAGCGGAACGGCCCACGGTATTTCCCTTGCGGGTTTTCTATTCCCGTGGATCCCCGGCATGGGTGCCGTGATGATTGCTGCTGTCGTGAGCATGTCCGCCGCTATTCCGTGAGGTTGAGAGCCTCGCGGATCAGGATGGCAGGATGCCGAAATGTGTCAATGGCCCACTATCGGACCTTCTGGAAGTCAACCATTAGGAGCACTGGAGCCCCCCCGGCGGCACCGGCAAGGCGGAAAAAGATCTTCACCCGATCTCCACTCTTGATTTCAACCTTCCAATCTTTTTCGAAAAGGGCATCTTGAATAGAAATCCAATATTTAGTGCCGCTTTCTGTGACGCAAACCTGATTGTTGAATAAATTAAACCATTCCCTCTGACCCAAGGCATTGCCCATTTGGTCTACAAATTTAATTAAAGTTTCCGGGTTATTCCTGACGTCTCCAGTCGAGATCACAACTGACGCCATACCCGGAACAGATGTGTCATAGAAAAATGATCCATCCTCGCATTGGGCCTTCAACTGTTCGCGCACTATCGATAATTTCGTCAAATTAAAATTAGGTGGAACCGGTAACGCAGGCAAAGAAATCAATAAAATACAGAAAATTAGAAGTAACCGCCTATAATTCATTTTATTTATCCTTATAAAGATCTAATTTTTGAAATTATTTCAACAATTCTTTCTTTCTTTTCTTGGGTCATTTCTATTGATGTTTTACCTTCAACCATAGTGGTTAGCCCAACGATGGTTGCCTCTTTAGTAAACCCAGGTGGAGCACCAAGCATTTCTTTTTCTGCTATGTTATAAAACATACTGTCTACCTCCTTTGAAAACTCCGGATTGTTTTCCTTCCTGTAATCTTCGAATGAAATAACCCATGCTTCGAAGAAAAGACGATGGATTGACACCTAACTCGGCCTCTTTTCGACCCAAATAATTACCTGGGCACGATTTGGATTCTCTCGCTTCAATCTTTCCCACCCCTCCGGGGTAAATCCTTGGGGAGTATGCCCGCAAGAGATGGCGACTACCAGAAAAGCCGCACTCGAAATCTTTTGTGTCAAGCGCATTCATGCCTCCAAGGATTGAACGTAGCCCCACGCCTTGCCGATCAGGTCCTTGGCCTGGACGAGGACAGGGGGGAAGTGCCCGCGGGTCTCGGGGGCATCGTTGTCGGGGGCGTAGAGGTACAGGGCGCCCTGGCGGTCGGGCAGGAGCTTGCCTACTGCAAGGCCCCGGGAGGTCTTGGCGAGCCAGAGCTCGCCGGCCTCGTGGCCGCGGGTGGGGCGAGTCACCACGAGGAGGTCATGCCCTCCGAGCAGCGCCCGGGCGCCATGGTTCCGGTCCTTGGCCAGAGACACGATCTCCAGGGCCGGGAGGGGATCCTGGGCCCGCCTTTGCGTGGAGGCCTGGATCCACATGGGGAGCTGGCCCAGGCGAATCCATGACGGGTTAAGGCCCATTCGGCTCTCGAGGGCCACCAGCCCCATTTCAGGGATCGGGTACATCCCGGTCTCCCACCGGCTGACGGTGGGCGGGGAGACCCCGGCGCCGGCGGCGAAGTCCTCCAGGCGGAGTCCCCGTTCCTTCCGTGCCTCCCGCATTCGTTCGCCCTCTTCCTCCTGGAGCTGTTGAGGGGTGCGGATCTTGTTTTTCTTGTCGGGCATAAAGCCCCCTGTTGGATGTGCCGGCCTGGGCCGTGCGTTGCACCATTTCACCCTGAAAGCCGAGAATTTTTCGTTTTTTTGTTGCGTACTTGCTTTCCGCAACCGATGATCTAATCTGGTTGACGCCCCGTGGCGCCCCATGACGGTCCAATATAACCGCCCTGGTCAGCTTTTCAAGGTTTTTTCTCACTCAGCCCTCCGGTGGGGGCACCTTTTCTTGGGAGTACCGCATGAAGCAGCTTGTCCAACGCAATTTCAGGACGAATGGAGGGCCCCGATGACCGGGCAACCCCCGTCTGCCGCCTTTCTCCTTTCCATGGACCAGCTCCGCGCTGCCCTGGTGGAGCGCAATCGAACGTCCAAGGAGTTCCCGGGCCGGGAGAACTACGTTGGGTTCTCCGAGGTCGGGGGATGCCCCCGGGCCATCGCCCACCGGAAGCTCCATGACGAGGAGTTCCCGCCAGAGACCGCCGGCAGGATGCAGGCTGGGTCCGCCCTGGAGAACGAGGCCATCCAGATGGTCCGCGCCGCCCTCGGGAATGCTGTCCGGGAGACTGGGGCCGCCCAGGTCGAGTTCGTCTGCAATGACGCTCCGATGCGCGGGCATCCGGACGGTCGGATCCTGCGGGGGACCATGGACGCCCTGCTTGCTTCGGGGGCCCGAATCGTGGTCCTGCGGGCCGATGGAACCCGCGGGTATCTCGATGCGCTTCCTTCGACCGATGGATACCTGGAGATCAAAACGGCTGGCTATGGCGTCCTGCGCCAGCTACGCAAGGGGGGGCTGAACCTGAACTACAAGGGGCAGACCCAGGCCGGTATGGGCACCACAGGGCGGGAATGGGGGCTCCTGGTGATGCTGAACCGAGAGAATTTGTCGGACGGGGAAGTGGTGTTCCTCGAAGCTGATCCTTCCGAGTTCGAAGCGATGAAGGAACGGGCGCGGCGAATCATGGCCGTGGTGGACAAGATCCGCCAGGGCCTGCTCTCCGATCCTGAGGGGCTTCCAGATCCCGAGGAGGAGCGTGGCTATTGCTCCACCTGCCCCTGCGCCGACACCTGCCCCGCCATGGGCGCTGGGATGGCCCAGTCCGGCGCATCTATCCCCGCCGAAGAGATTGCCGACTTCGAGGCCATCGCAGAGGAATACCTGGAGCTCCAGCCCCAGGGCAAGCGATTTGAGGCGGTGAAAAAGCTCCTCAAGGATCGGGTGGAAGCCCTCCACCTGCTCCCGACCATTCTCCCCTCCGGGACGCTGATTTCCCCGTCCTGGCGCGATGGCCGCGTGACTTATGACTCCAAGAAACTCGCTCTGTTCCCGGAGGCGGAGTCCGCCGCCCGGAAGGAGGGTGATCCCTATCCCGTCATCACCGTGAAAGGCCCGAAATGACCGCGCCCGCAACCCCCGCCGCCGTCGAGAAGTTCAACCCTAACAGGGCCGCTCCGAATCCCATGGAGCTCCGCCGCTTCCTGGAGGCCAACGTCGGAAGCATCCAGCGGGTCGCGGCCCAGGTCATGAACCCTTCCCGCATGGTTGCCATCCTGGCCCAGGCTGCAAGCCGCAACCCCATGTTGATGAAATGCACCCCCTTGTCCCTCCTGCGGTGCCTCGCCAGCGGCGCGGAACTGGGCCTGGAGGTCGCCGGAGGGCTTCAGGAGTTCCATGCGGTTCCCTACTGGAACAGTGAGCTTGGGGTCTACGAGGCCCAGGGCATCCCGGGGTATCCGGGGCTGGTGAAACTCGTCCTCCAGATGGAGAACATCGCCCGGGTCGAGCCCCGTGTGGTCTACGAGGGGGACCAATTCGACTACGAATTGGGCGATGCTCCCCGGCTCAAGCACAAGCCGTCCATGGACCACCTTGGCGAGGATCTTCCGGACGACAAGATCCGGGCCTTCTACGCTGTGGCCTTTTTCAAGGACGGGACCTCCCAATTCGAGGTCATGGGCAAGGCCGCCGTGGACAAGCTCAAGGAACGGGCCCAGGGGAAGAAGAAGAATAAGGAATCCGGCCCCTGGATCACCGACTACGCGGAAATGGGCATCAAGACGGCCCTGCGGAAGCTCTGTAAGCGCCTCCCCAAATCCGCTGCCCTGGCGAAGGCCCTGGACCTCCAGGCCGCGGCAGAATCTGGAGATTTCAAGCGCGAACCCTTCCTCACGGTGCTCCCCCAGGACTCTCCCCTCGAGGGCGAGCCGTCCAAGGGTGCCGAGGGCGGGGACGGGCAGGAACCTGGCGCCGGGTCTACTTCCAGAGGGACCACGGAGTACGCCTATGGCCCAGCCTGCACCGAGAAGCAGATCAACGCGGCCAAGGGCCACGCGGATCGCTTGAAGCTGGACCACGACTCCTCCCGCCGGGTGCTCGCCGCCGTGTCGCATAGCTCCTCGAAGGTCGCCCGGGGCTTCATGGATGCGATGTTCTCGAAGGATGACGCGGTGATCCGGGGAGCCTTCGAGGGGCACGAGGCCTGGAAGGTCGAGCCCTCCAACAGCGTCCCCGCCGATTCCCAGACCGGCGCGGCTGGACCTTCCGAGGCCAAGCCGTGACCGAAGGTGAGGATCCAATCAGCCTCGATGGCCTGCTGGAATGGCTCCACGAGGAATGCCGAATCACCATCACCGCCTCCGGGATCCGGAAGTGGTGCAAGAAGAGAGGATTCCCCCGGCACCACGCGGGGCGGGGGAATCCCTACTTCTACAAGTCCGAGGTCCGCGCCTGGTATGCGGTCCAGCGATCCACCTCTATCCATGGCAATTCCGCCCTCGCTGACTCCATTCGAAAAAGGCTTGCCCTATGAACCAAGTCGAACGTGACGCCGCCAAGCCCCGCCGGGCGCTCTGCTACGTTTCCGGACCCATGTCCGCCGCCACGGCGCTCCAGCGGGAGAAGTTCCGCTTGGCCGGCGCGGTGGCCGCGGCGGAGCTGTGGGAGCGGGACGTCCTGCACTTCTGCCCCATGACCGCCATGCCCGTCCTCGGCGCCTCGGACCTGGGATACGAGGATTGCATGGCCCACGACGTCGAAATGCTCCGCCGGTCGGACTTCGTGCTCATCCTCCCCGGCTGGGATTCCTCCAGTGGCGCCCTGCGGGAGAAGGCCCTGGCCGAAGCCTGGGACATGCCCATCGTGTACGACTTTGACGCCGCGGCCGACATGGCCCGGTCCATCGAAAAAGAACTTGATCCCCGGGTCACCCGGGAAGGAGTTTTCCATTGAGCTTGCTTCGCGGCTCCACCGTCACCTATACCCGCTTCGCCCTCCAGGATGAGCCCCACTGGGGACGCCTGGACGAGGCCGTGAAGTTCCGCGCCTTCGAGCCCCTGGGAGGGCCGGAGGACGAGGTCACCGAGCGCATGGGCACCTGCGGCTGGAGGAACCTCCTGGACGGCCCCATTGACCATGGCTGGCTGCCCTCCCAGCGGGCCTGGATCATGGGCCTGCGCCGGGACGTCAAGAAGGCCCCCGCAGCCCTGCTCCAGGCGGAGCTGGCCCGCGCCTTCTCGGACGCCGCGCAGGCCCACGGCGGGGGCCTGGGTAAGGAGGCGAAGAAGAACATCACGGCCACGACCAAGGCCCGCCTGGACCGGGCCGCCAACCCCAAGCCCAAACACGCCCTCATGGCCTTCCTGGCCAGCCCGGCCATCGTCCTGTGGGATGGGCCCTCCGCGGGAGCCGACTGGGTCTCCGAGATCCTGCAACCCCTGGAGCCCTTCTACCGCGGCGAGAACTACGACAAGTTCCTGGCCTGGCTGGTGGACCACGCGGACGACGACAGCGTGACCTATGCCCTTTCCGGCGATGCCACCCTCCGGGATGCCGAGGGCCACGGCGCGGACCTGGTCGGGGTCACCGACTTCCTGGCGAAGTACCTGGAGCTCGCTCATGCCGGCTACACCCCCCGCAAGCTGGGCCTGGTCCTGGCGCTGGGGAACGAGAACGCGGACCTCACCCTCTCCAGCACCGGGCTCAAGGTGCAGGGGCTCAAGTTCCCAGAGAAGAATGCCGTGCCCAACACCCCGGACGAGATCCTGGAAGCCCGGATCGCCTGGGTCGCCCAGGTCGAGACCGAGCTGGCCGCCCTGGTGACCTCCTGGCTGAAGGAGCAGGAGCCGGAAGGGGGCGAGGGATGAAGCAATCCGAGGCACGGCTGGCGGATCTGATCTCCGCTCACCTGGCGTGGCTCGAGGCGGATCCGGTGTTCAACGCGCCCCGAATGGCCTTCGGCATCCCCACCCGTCCCTTGGTTGGGTCCTGGGCCAGGGTCAGCGCCCGCAGGACTGGGGGCCAGGTCCTGGTGACCTATCTCTGCTTCCAGGGCCCCTATTTCCTCACCACGGAGCAGGCCCAGGCCTACCTGGACTGGCTGGACGCGGGGAACAAGGGGACGCACCTCCAGATGCAGCGGCAGGTGGGCAAAGGATGATTGGTCCAAAAATCAATCCTATTCCGGGGACCATAGGTTACGGGGTGAGCGCGGATGGCCGAATCTGGTCCCAGCGCATCCGCCTAAAAAAGGAAGCCTTGAGTGGAATTTGGAGGGAAATGCACCTCACCCGCGACTCGAAGGGATACCTTCGGGTGAGAATTAGAGTTAGCGGAGAAAGCGTCACAAAAAAGGTTCATAGGATTGTATTCGAAACCTTCTTGGGCCCAATCCCAGCGGGGCTCCAGATCAACCACAAAAACGGAGTCAAAGACGACAACCGACTGGAGAATCTAGAGGTCTGCACCCAATCCGAAAACATGCGCCACGCGGATTCCCTCGGGTTGATTCCCCGCAAACACGGACCAGACCACCATCAATCCAGGTTCACCCCCGAACAGGTAGATGGAATCCGCCGGAGGTATCGGAGTGGTGGCATCACTCAGCGGGAACTCGCCAGTGAGTTTGGGGTGTCGCAAACCGCGATTTTCTACATCTTAAAAGAGAAGAATTGGAGGCCTCGCCCATGTGGTTGATGGCCCTCCCGCTTTCTCCCTCCCTCAATCTCACCATGCGGCTCCATCACTTTGAGCTGTCCAAGTTGAAAAAGGCTTGGTGGTGGCAGATCCAATCCGAAGCTAATCGGCTCCGGATCCCTCGGGCGAAATGGAAGCGGAACTTGACCGTCACCCGCTTCTCAAAAGGGACCCTGGATTACGACGATTTCGTTGGGGGCTGCAAGAACGTCATCATCGACTTGTTGCGCCCCCCGAAGATCCAGACCGGCGTGTACCGGAACGGGTCCCGGAAGGGCCAGCCCTGGCGGAAGGAATGGCTGGGGACCGGGCTCATCATGGACGATTCCCCTACCTGGCTCACGGTCACCTATCTCCAGGCTCCATGCCCCAAGGGGCAGGAACCGCGAACCGAAGTGCTGATTGAGGAAGATCCTTCGATCTGACCCATGTTCAGCAAAATAAAAACTTTCGCAAAGCATGTTCATGCCGTAAACTGACTCTTGAACCACCCCGGGCCCGGTGCGGCCCATGGATCGAAACCTGAAAATCTGGCCGCCGTTGGGAACTCGCCCGCCCGGGAAGGCTCGGGGGCTCGGGCGCCCCGCACCGAACGGCGGCCAGCCGACCCTGGAGGCTCAATGCCCCGTGGAACCTTTCCTCCCTCCCGCCCCTTTGGGGGGGACCCCAATGCAGCACCCATCATCCCCGCCTACCTCTCTCCCGCCTTCCAGCAGAAGGCCCTGGGCTTCGTCCAGGCCTCCACAAGGCTGCTCTCAGACGTGGCCCGGCTCGTTCAACCCGGAAGCGAGGATGAACGCGGAATCAACGCAGCCCTCAAGCACCTCACCAAGGTCCGGAACTCCATGACCGCCAAGGTCGGAATCGTCGCCGGGAGCAAGTAGTGGCCCGACCTGGACTCACGCAGAACCGGAAATGGCGCCGCCTGGTCCGGGACCTGGGCTCCGCTGCGGTTGCGCGGGGGAGCTTGGAGTTCATCTGGGATGCCTGCTATGAGGCCGGCGACGATTTCCTCGGCACCGATGCGGACGTGGAGCTTGCGGCCCAATGGGCGGGCGAGCCCGGCGCCCTCGTGAGGGCCCTTTCTTCCGCGGGAGAACCGGGCGCGGGCTTCATCGAGCCGGACCCCGAGCGGACCGGCTGGCGGGTCCACCAGCTTTTCGAGAACGCTCCCGAGTACGTCCAGAAGAGGATGCTCCGGGAGATCGCCCGGAATGAACGGGGGGAGTCGATTTCTGCCATCCGTAGTGCCGCCGGCAAGAAGGGCAAGGCGTTGCAAATTGCCCGGCAAACGGCGGCAACTGTCTGGCAAACGGAGGCAACTGTCCGCCGTTTGCCAGACGTTTGCCACCAAAAACAGGCAAACGGCGGCAACTGTCTGGCAAACGGCGAGACTCCCGCACCCGCACCCGCACCCGCACCCCTAAAAGAATCCTCTAACGAGGATTCTTCCTCCTCTTGCGCGGAGCCTCCTCCGGAGCCTCCCGCGCCGGAGTCCCCTGTGGTGCTCACCCTGCCTTGCGTATCGGCAAAAACCTGGAACATCACCGAGGCAACCCTGAAGGATTGGCAGGAGGCATTCCCGGCCCTTGACCCCTTGGCGGAAGCCAGGCGCATGAAACTCTGGCTCGAACAAAATCCGAAGAACCGCAAAACCTTCGCCGGCATGGGGAAGTTCACCCTCGGCTGGCTTGGCCGCGCCCAGGACCGGGCAAGGCCATCAACCCCTGGAGTCATCCGTGACCGAACCCCGCAACATCACCGCTCTGCAACCGATCAGCGGTATCTCGCCCAGCTCCCCGGAGGCGGGATTTCCTTCCCTCCCCCTCACGCCGGCGAAGCCTTTGGGCAGGACGATGATCCCCTGTCCCAGGTGTGAGAAGCCCTGGGATCCCCTGGCCCGGATCACTTCCAAGGGGCATCCCTTCGAGGCCTGTCCGGAGTGCATGGGGAAGCAGGCCACGGTGGCCAAGGCCGCCAGGGAGATTGACGAACTTGAGTCCGATATGCCGGTTCTGATCCATGTCGATCTCGGATCCATCGGCCTTGCGGCTCGGGAGATCCGGGCGGAGTGGGGCAAGGTTCCCCAGGCCCTGGCCCGGGCGATCCCCCTGGAAATCCGGGCCGCCTGCGCCCAGGGGCAGCCCATTCCCCGGGGCTTCGGTCTGGGGAGTGACACCGGGACCGGAAAGACCATGGCCATCGCCGCCATGGTTCGGAAACAAGTGGAGGTCGCCTACCGCGCCAGGCTGGAGGCCCTTCGCCACGTTGCCGCAGGGAACCCTTGCGGCTGGGACGGCGAAGAATTAGCTCTCCCAGGGATCACCCGCCTCCCAGCGATCCGGTGGGCCTGCTGGCCGGATACCGTGGCGGAGATCCGGAGCCATGCTACGACCACGGGACCGAACACGGTGACCGACCTGGCTCGGGTGAGCGTCCTGGTCCTGGATGACCTGGGCCGGGAGCGGATCAAGGGCAGCTATGTCGAGGACTGGGCCGCCTCCCAGCTCGATTCCATTGTGAGTCATCGCTACCGGAACTGCCTCCCGATCATCTGGACGACGAACCTCACCGAGGCCCAGCTCGTGGAAATCTACGGCGCGGCCCTGGTGTCCCGGCTGACGGAGGACGCGCCCCTGGTCTGGATCCCGGGCCTGCCGTCCCTGCGCCTGGCCGGGAGGTAGCTGTGGAGCGGAACGCCTCCTACACCTGCTTCTACTGCGGAGCCGCCTTCACGAGCTACCCGGGCCTCCGGGTGGTGCCCCAGGACCCCCTGCCCCAGCGGACCACGGACGTTGAGCGGGTCCAAACCTGCGGCCATCCGAAGTGCGCCGAGTACGAAGAGAAGCGGCTGGATCGCGCCGTGAGCGAGGTTTTCCTGGGCCGTGCGGCGGGTGTCGCATGATCCCCGCGCCCTGGACCATCAAGCCCGGCCTGAGCCCGATCTTCACCCGGGCCTGGCAGGACGGCCCCACCTGGGTCTACCGGGCGGGGCGGGGCAAGTGGGCTCTCACCACCCCCAGGGACATCCGACTGGTCCGCGGCCCGGACCTCGCCTTCCGGGAGGCCATGGCCCCCCTGCTCCACCGCGCCCAGATCATGGTCGAGCTGTACCAGAGCCGCCTGGGCCTCGCCAAGAAGTGGCACCAGCCCCGGGCCCGCGGGCAGGCCATCCGCCGGCTCCGGGAGGCCCAGACCACCCTCTCCACCCTCAAATTCGAAGCCCGGGCCCTGGAGGCCTGGGTGAAGGAAGGAATGCCATGACCCCGCTCACGCTCGAAATTCTCATTCAGGCCTATATCTCCCCGGATTCCCACCTCCGGCCCTACGCTCCAGCCGTCAGGGACACAGTGAAGGGACTAGTCTCAATCGGCGCCCTGGAGCCGTGCGAACCCGATGGCCCCCTCAAGCTCACCCTCCGCGGCCGGGCTTGGCTCGCCGTGATCCTGGCCACTCCGATCCCGGACCAGTTGTTCCTGGATCACCACAAAAACCTGGTCGAACCCATCTGAGGAGCCGCCATGAACCGCAGAACGGTATTCTACTCACTCCTCGGCCTGGGCATGGCCCTGTTCCTCGGTTTGCTCACCGCAAATTCATGGCTCAGGTACTCCGAGGAATTTCGAGTCCAGCGCCAGGCCGCGGCGGACGCGCAGGTGGTCCGGGAGGGGCTGGCGGACCTCGCCGCCCTGGCCGCCCCCATCCGAAGCGGATCCGCGACCTGGCTGGCCAAGGGCCTGCGGAACCCCGAAGCGATGGTCTGCTGCTCCCGGGACTACCCCATCGGCACCCAGCTCGTGGTGGAGGCCAACGGCACCGCCCTGGAGCTCCGGGTGGTCTCCTGGGGACCGGAGCCTTGGACCGGGCACGACCTGGACCTGAGCCGCGGCGCCTTCCGGAAGTTCAAGCCCCTGCACCACGGAATCGTGGATGTGACCTGGCAGGAGGTCCGGCGGTGAGCCGCTACGACCAGAAACGCTACCGCGCCAACCGCGCCGAAGGGCGCTGCGCCCGCTGCTGCCAGGTCAAACCCCTTCGCCCCAAGCAGGACGGGACGCCAGGGGTACGCTGTGAGGAGTGCTACCAGGCCGTCCTGGCGGTGAACCGGCTCTGGAAGGGGAAGAAGCGGGCCCGGCTTCGGAAAGCCGGCGGCTGGTGCCTGCTGTGCTTCAAGGCCCACGCCATCCCCGGAATCAAAATCTGCGGGCGCTGCGCGGAGATCCAGTCCGACCGGAACATGAGGATCCGCGAGGACCGGAAGGCCCTGGGGCTCTGCCCTCTCTGTGCGGAACCCCACGCGGAAGGGCGGGTCCTCTGCTCCGCTTGCCTTCAAGCCCAGCGGGAGCGGAAGCGCCAGGAACCCGGGAGGGCCGCGGCATGAGAGTAAAAAATATCTCGGCCATGGCCCAGCGGGAGCAGGCCCGGCGCAAGGCCGGCCGGTGCCCTTCCTGTGGCCGCCCTCCCCAGCCCGGGCGGGCCTACTGCGGCGCCTGCCGCGAGTACGCCAAGGCCAAAACCCGAATCGCCCCCAAGGAGGACCAGGCGATGGAAAGCGAATTTGGACCCCTCTTTGCCGGCGTGGCGGCGCGGGACGCGGCCCTTGCTCAGGTGGAGGCCAACGCGGACGAGGCCTGGAAGCAGGCCGCCCTCGCGGCCATCCACGAGGCCGCCCGCCGGTTCCCAGCCTTCATCGTGGACGAAGTTTGGCCCCTGATCCCGCCCTGCTTCGAGACCCATGAGGGCCGGGCCATCGGCGCCCTCATGGTCCAGGCCAAGAAGGCCGGCTGGATCGAGCCCACCCCCGACTTCCGGGCCAGCCGGGTCGCCAATCACCACGCAACGCCGCGCCGCATCTGGCGGAGCTGCGTCTTCGCCCACCAGGAGGCCATGTGAAGGACTGGATGACGGAAGTTCGGGATGAAATGGACCGGGCCCGGGAGAAGTTCCCCAAGCCCGATCTGCTGCTCTCCGCTTTCTCCAAGGAGGCCGGCGAGGTGGTGAAGGCCGTCCTGGACGCCATGGTGGGCAAGGCCACCCTGACGGACGTGCGGAAGGAACTAATCCAGGCCGCCGCGATGGCGGGGCGCCTGCTGGAGGAAGGGGACCCGGTCCACAAGCTGGATCCGCCCCTCCATCCCCCAGAAAGCACTCTCCGGCCCGCTTTCCTGGTCCCTCCGGGAGGGCTAACCCTTACGCCGTACCAGCTCGAGGTGCTTCAAGCGGTATGGCGCTCCCTGAGCCCAAGCGAACGGATCTTCCCATGTGTTGGAGGGGTGAACTGTCGCGGATTTGATTCCACCCTCGTCCGGGCTGCGCTCTTCGTGGAGGAACCGTCCGCGCCTCCCACGGCGCCGGACCCATCAACTTCAACCCAGGCGCCGCTTGGATGGTTTAGGGACGGCACCCCGGTTCCATTCTACTACCTGTGTTGGGCCTGCCAGGGGACCGGGGAAACCAAGGCCGCCGTCAAACACAAAATGGGATGCCCAAACCTTCACGGCACCCGCGCACTTAACCTGGAAAGCTGATCCTGTCCATGACCACTTTCCGCGAACGCGCCTCCCTGAAAATCGGCTTCGCCCTAGGGATAACATGGGCAGCCGCCGAGGTCTGCCGAACCTTCGACCGCCCAGAGATCGCCAAAGACCTGCTCACCCAGGTCAATCAAGACGACCTCCAGTTCTGCTCTGAGGACGACCTGCTGGTCCTTCGGGTGGCTGAACTGATCCCCTCAACCATCAAAGGCAGGTAGCACCTGTTCAGAGTAAGCCATGGCAACTCTGTTCCCCGAAAACATCACCCGTTTACAGGCAACCGCCTTCGTGGACGGTGCCGAGCTATCCAACTTGGGGCGAAGCGGGATCATCCGCCACGCCGCCAAAGACCTAGCAGAGAAGGCCCTGCGGAAACTCTTAGATGACTGCATTAAAACCGAGGATTACCAGGGCTATCGGGGGCAAACGTTGTCCCTGGATGTCTGTGTGATCGAACCCGGAGAACTGCTGCGGCTGTTGGCGCAAGCCAGGGAAGAGGGTGAGCGTGATGCAGCCCGCTGGGCTCCCCGACCCTAAACCAGGAATGTCTATGCGAACCCCCTACGACGCCCGCTGCCCCTTTTGCAAACACCCCGGCATCGCCTTGAATGGCAAAGCCCCGGATGGTCGCCCCGAGTTTACATGCCAGAAGTGCAAGAGAACCTGGACCGCTGGATACAGCGGAGGGGCATTTGCCGACTGGCTGCGCTCTCGCGGCATCGAAGTCCCCACAAAAACTGACTAAAAGCACCTGTCCATGACCAAGCTCTCGAAGCGCCGCCTGCACCGAATCCAGCGAGCCCGAATCCAGAACGTTTTGAAGTATCTGAGATTCCGAACCCGACATCGCTTTTTTGATCCGTGAGACCTGTCCAACCTCAACACCATCCACGAAAGGAAACCATGGACCCCAACAACAAGACCCCCTTTGAACTCGAACTCAGAGCCCTCATCAACCGGCACAGCCGGGAGAACGGGAGCAACACCCCCGACTTCATCCTCGCCGAGTACCTGAACGACTGCCTCAAGGCATTCGATGGCGCCGTGCGGGGGCGAAGCCTCTGGTACGGCGCCATGCCCAACGAACGCGACATCGTGGATGGCAAGGTCCCCGGACTTCCAATCCAAGGCTGAAGGCACCTGTCCATCCTCAACCGAAAGGAACCCATGACCAAGCCTCTGATTGACACCCTCGTTGACCGCTTCCTGGATTGGAAGCTGCCACAGGACTTCGCCCCGGATGGGGGGATCGCATTCACGCCTCCCGCGCATCCGTCCTGGTTCCCCACCGGCACCAACCTTTTCCACGCTGGGCAGGCGAAGGCAATGCTTGAGCATGTCGCCGCTCCGGTGCTTGCCCTTGTCTCCACCCGCTTTGCGTGGCTGATCGAGAACGGAAAGCAGGGCGATGAACTGCGCTATCGGAGCATGGAACAGGGGACCCCGACCTGGACCACCAGCCCACACGAAGCCCTGAACTTCTCCCGCCGTGAGGATGCCGAGCGATTCGCCTCCGAGGACGAGGATGCATGGCGAATCGTTGAACACGGCTTTGAAAGTTGATCTTGTCCATCCTCTACCGAAAGGACGCCATGCGATTCCTGATTTTCGCCCTCTCAATTCCGGCGCTGCTTTATGCCGCGCCCCCGATGCCGAAACGTGGGCATCGGCGCGTGATCGTCACCTTCACGCTGCCGGACAACACCACCGACGCCCACCTGCGGGAGATCGTCCGGACCCTGGACGGGAACCCGTGGGAGGGGGTCAACGTCGTCTACGTCCAGCCGTACCGGAGCTTCCAGAAGGACCCCTTCAGGGATCGCCCGAAGTGGCTGGATCCGATGGTGCAGGGTTCAATCCCGACCCCGCTGCAACCCAAGTAGGCCCTCAACCATGCGCCTCCGAATCACCATCGCTCTTTTCGTCGGATTCTGGGCCGGGGTGGTACTCGGCGCCTCACTGTGTCGCTATTTAAACCACTGAAGCTATGGAGTTTGGCAGCCATGACCATGAAACGCTTTCCCATCTATCCCGCCTTTGACCATTCCATGCCCCCGGTGGGTTTCGTGGAGTGCGACCCGGCAGCCATCTTCCAGGATTCGGATTTCGTGCTCACCCTTGGCGGCTTAATCCTGGAGCAGGACGGGTCGGGGAAGATCACGCGATTCGAGCTGCGTGAGCTGGCCCCCATCCCCGTCGCACAGCATTCGGCCGTGGTGAGTCTCCACGCCAAGATCGCCAAGCTGGAGGAACAACTCTCGCGGGCCTACCTCCCCCCTGACGGCCGCCACTGGACAGAGCTGCCCAACGGTTCGCGCATCGTGGCGCTGGAGGAGGGGCTGCGCGACCTCATGGAAGCCTTCGAAGCCAGGACAGGTGACGCGGAAAACGCCGACTGGAATCCGGCCTATCGCCAAGCAGAAAAGCTAATCCACAAGTGATCCCACCCCACGAAAGGAACAACATGAGCACCACCCTCGATGAACTGAAAAAGCTCGAATCCCAGGTCCGGAGCTTCGAGGGCCGCGCAGCGGCGGCGAAGAAGTCCGCGGACACCCTGGCCGAGCTCCGCCGGCGGGCGGAGGCTGGGGGCTCCCTGCCCGTCACCATCCTCCATGACTCCCGCTTCCTGCCCTCCTACCTTGGCCGGGAAGCCATTATGAGGAAGTTCGATGCCACCTTCCGCCCCTTGGTCGGGGACCTGTTCCGGGCGATGGAGCTGGAGTTCTTGAAGGAGGCCAAGCTGGCCACCATCCAGCAGAAGGCCCTGGAAGCCTCCCTGGAGTCCCTGGTCCTGCCCCTCCCTCCGGCCCGCGAACTCTAAAATTTGCCTTCCGCAAACTCACCCCGCAAGGACCCCATGATCCTCCTCGACCCCAGCCTCGAATGTCGAATTTGTGGCGCACCCCGCGATAAATCGGTAACCCGAATGAGGACAAACAAAAAGAACTGGTCAACCGATATTAAATTGGCCTATTCCGACCCCAAAAATTGGCTTTCTCCGACGAAAATCCATTTAAATCGGGAAAGCGTCTGTAAATGCTGCGCTCAAAGGATTAAAAATTAAAAAAATGGCCTGAATATCAGGCTGAATAGTCGCATAGAGGCATATATGCAACAAGCTGCACCCGCCTGGACCACACCGCCCGCTGGACTCCAGGAACCCCGCATCGCGGACCTCGAGCGCACCCTCTCCCACGGCGAGGCCCTGGGCGTCAACGATGCCTGGGCCCTAATCCGGGAGGTCCGCCGGCTCCAGGGTGCCCTCGCCCGCCATTCCCAGCCCTCCACCCCCGCCATGGAGCCCCGATGACCGTGAAGCAGGATTCCCGATCCCAGGTCCTCTACCACTTCGCGGTGGGGCTCCTGGGCGCCGACAAGGCCCACGAGCTGCTGACCCGGGCTCAGGCCGCCCATGACCCCTTGGAGTACGCCAGGCGCTTCGGGCTGCTGGTGAAGAACGAGCTGGCGGAGCTCCGGGCCCTCCGGGATCAGATCCGGGCCCAGGAGAACCGGGTCATGGAGCTCAATCAGAGGCACCTGGGCCATGTGGAGTCCTTCCGGGATACCCATGGGCCGGTCTTCGAGGCGGCAGTGAAACGCGGCAAGAACGTGAAGAATCAGGGTTGACGCCCATGCTTTGCGTTGCGAAACTTCGTTAGACAAAAAGCGGAGGCACGGTGGCCGGACGCAAGAAGTCCCGGGACTGGATGGTGGGCTTACACCTGGCGCTCAAGCACACCGCGCCGGAGCTGACGCTGGAGCAGGTGGCCCAGGCCTTGGTGGATGCCGGGCCCTTGGCCGGCAACCGGGGCGTGAACTACCTCGCCTGCGCCATGGAGTACCTGGAGCGGGAGCACCATCAAGCTATCGTGGACCGGGTCGTGAGCTGGGCGGTGCGGGTGTTCGGCCCAACGGTGGCCTACCGCCAGATTTTCGAGGACTACCGGGCCCAGGTCTCGCGGGCGGGGATCGCGCCGTGGAGCTTCAAGACCTTCCAGAACCGCGCCCGGGGCTTCGTGACCTGGGGCGAGGTCCAGACCCGCGTGGCGGGCCGCCTGGTCGCCGGCGATGCCACCCCGGGAGCCCCCCGATGACCCCGTGCGAGACCTATGACCTGGTGAGCCGGACCCTGCGGGAGGGCGGGATCGCGGCCAAAATATTTCCTGTCTCCCATTGGGAGTTGCGCCGGATTCTCCAAGGGAAATCCGGGTTCTCCTTCCCCTTCCCCTTCCGGCTCGACCTCCGCGACATACGGGGGGACAGGATCGCCAGTTGGCACATCCCGGCCGATCCAATCTCCGAGGCGGTGGAACTATGACCCTGCGCCGGAACGCCTCGCCGCGGCGCAAGTCGCGCCCCTCTGCCACCAAGGCGGAGCGGGTGCGCCTGGCGCTGCTGGCGGGGCTGCCGTGCATGGTCTGTGGGACGCGGCCGGTGGCCGTCCACCACCTCCGGATCAACCCGAACACCGGGGATCACCTGGGAATGTCCCAGCGGGCGCCCCACGCGCACACGATCCCGCTCTGCCCCTACCATCACCAGACCGGCCCCTTTGGGGAGGCCTACCACGCCGGGGCCGCCGAGTGGGAGCGCCGTCACGGGTCCCAGCGGGCCATGTGGCAGGCCCTGGAGGCCTGGCTGGCGGGGCCGCGCACCCCGGGCACCTTCCCCCGCGGGCCCTACCGGGAGGCGGGTGAATGAGGCCTTGGGCGATCCACCAGGGGGATGCCCTGGAGGTGCTGCGCGGGATGCCGGACGCATCTGTGGATTGCTGCGTCACCAGCCCGCCCTACTGGGGCCTTCGGGACTATGGCCACAAAGGGCAGATGGGACTCGAAGAAACGCCGGAAGCCTACGTTTCGGCCCAGGTTGAAGTGTTCCGGGAGGTCCATCGGGTGCTGAAGCCTCAAGGGACGCTCTGGCTCAACCTGGGGGATTCCTACGCTGGCTCATGGGGCGCCCAAGGGAGGCAGGGGAAGACAGGTGAATTGGCAGGGAGATCCGGCTGCGCCCAGCGCCAGATCGCGGCTGCGCCCAAACGGGAATCCAGGACTGGCTCCCTGGACCGAACCCCGGGCCTGAAGCCGAAGGATCTCGTCGGCATCCCCTGGCGCGTGGCCTTCGCCCTCCAAGCGGACGGCTGGTGGCTCCGGCAGGACATCATCTGGCACAAGCCGAATCCAATGCCGGAATCCGTGACGGATCGCTGCACCAAGGCCCATGAATACTTGTTCCTCCTGGCCAAGTCGGAGCGGTACTTCTTCGACGCCGAGGCGGTTAAAGAGCCCTGTGTCTCTCTTGATCCAGGCCATTCAAGCTATCGCCCGAACAGCGTGGCCATTGCCGAGGAAGGACGAAAAGAGTTCTCCTCCAAGCATCGAATGAGTGCGCGGGCCTATCCAAAGGCGGGCCGGAACCGGAGATCCGTCTGGACGATCACCACCAAACCCTTCCATGGCGCCCATTTCGCGGTCATGCCGGAGGATCTGGTCGAGCCCTGCGTCCTTGCTGGATGCCCGGAAGGCGGCCTGGTGCTGGACCCCTTCACTGGCTCCGGGACCGTGGGCGCCGTGGCCCTGCGCCTCGGCCGCCGCTTCGTCGGCATCGAGCTGAACCCCGATTACATCGCAATGGCCCAGGCTCGGATCGGCAAGGTCGTGGACCTCGGGCCTCTCTTCGAGGAGGGAGCATGAGCAAAGGCTGGATCGGCGTCGATCTGGACGGAACCCTGGCCGAGTACCACGGCTGGACGGGCGGGATCGGTGCGCCGGTCCCGCGGATGGTGGAGCGGGTGAAGAGCTGGCTGGCCAATGGTGAAGACGTGCGGATCGTCACCGCCCGGGTGAGCCCCTTCGGTGGGCGCTCCAGCGAGTCGGGGGAAGAAGCCGCCAACGTGGCCTTTCTTCTCGACCAGGAGCGCCAGATCCGCGCCTGGTGCCTCGAGCACCTGGGGACCGCGCTGCCGGTCACCTACGCCAAGGACTTCGCCATGTTCGAACTTTGGGACGACCGGGCAATCCAGGTCATCCCCAACACCGGCGACCGCGCCGATGGCGTTGAAGCCTGAAAGGTCCAGCATGATCGTCCGCCCCGGTTCCTTGGTCCCTATGCCCGGCCATGCCGAGTCGATCCCTGTTTCCCGCTTGCGGGTGGTGGACAACGTGACCGGCGAGGAAGTGCGCCTGGCCACCTGCCACGACACGGAGACTGGGGCCACGCACGTCCTCCAGGTCAAGGACGGCGCCCTGGTCCCGGACGAGGATGGCGACTTCCTCACCGAGCCCCACCCCAACCCCTGCCACCTGGAGGTCCGAGGATGACCCGCATCGCGCTCTGCATCGTCGCCGGCTGGGCCGGCCTGCCGCTGGTCCGGTTCAACAACACGGACCAGGTGCTCCGGGCCAAGCTGGCGAGCATCGCCGCCGCGGCCCGGAACCTGCCCTCCGTCACCCTGACCGGGGACGGCCTGGGCGCGGTCACCCCCGAGACCGTGACGGTCTGCGCCGGGGGCGGCGAGGCCTTCCTCGCCAGGGTGGAGGTCTGACATGAAGCCGTTGGATGTCCTTTTCGTGGTCGTCCAGGTGGCCTGCATCGTGTTCAAGCTCACCGGCACGGTCACCTGTTCCTGGTGGCTGGTGTTCTTCCCTTTCCTGCTCCTTCTTGGGGTTGCGGTGGTGATTTTCCTGATCCTCGGGATCACCGCCTATCGCCACGCCGACGATTTGAAGAGGGCCGGGGACATTCTTGAATTGCTGAATGCCCAGCTAAAGAAGGTGAAGCTATGACCTTCGGCGCCCTCCGCCTTGCTCTCCGCAATTTCGCCCTGCGATTCCGCCCCTACCCGGAGGACCAGGCGGCCCAGGTCCTGGCCGTCCATGACGGCGACACGATCACGGTGACGAGCCTGGGCGTCCCCTTCAAGGTGCGGCTCTGCGGGATCGACGCCCCGGAGCTGGCGCAGAAGCCCACCGGGCCCGAGGCGCGGGTGGCCCTCTGTGGCCTGCTGGGGATCGACCCAAACGCCAGCCGGCCGGACCCGGTGGAGGTGAACCTCATCTTCGACCGGCGCCTGAAAGAGAAGTGGGGCCGGACCCTGGCCTGGGTCGAGTGCGGCGGGATCATCGTGAACTACTCCCTGGTCGCCCGCGGCTTCGCCTTCGCCTACCTGCTCAAGCCGAACCTGCGCTTCGCGGACCAGATCCGCACCGCGGAGAACTGGGCCAAGGACCAGAAGATGGGCGTCTGGGACCCGGCCCTGGGCCCAATCACCTTCCCCTGGGACTGGCGCGAGTCCCACCCCTTCCACCCCCGTTTCACTGATCCCAGGAGGGCCCGTGTGGACCTTCGCCTCTGAGCATCCCTACCTCTTCGCCGCGCTCTGGACCCTCACGGTGGTCCTGGGCCCCCGGGAGATCGTCCGCACGGTGCGGTTGATCGTCACGGCCTTCCGTGCCCCCCAGGAGCCCCGCCCATGAGCTCCTGGCACGTCAGTTACGCCAAGATCGGATCCGGTCAAATCGGATACGGGTCGATGGAAGTGACTGTCCCGGATGGCATCTTCCCCAGGAAGGGACTTACCCACAAGGAACTGGAGGGTGCGAGGAAAGAGGTCCTGACCCATCCCGATCACCAGAAGGGGGTCTCCGTGGTGATTCTGGCCTTCTCCCGCATGGAGGACGAGCCATGATGAGCGTCCCTCTCGCGGCCTTCCTCGTCTTCGCGGCCATGGGCCTCGGGGTCCTCCTCGGGCTCCTGTGGGGGCACCGCCCTGCGGAGGGCCAGCGATGATCCCCCGGCCTGGTGACGTCCTGCTCTTCGAGAAGCTGCCCGGCTGGCATTGGGGAAGCTGGGCTCCGTTCCTGATCCGCCTGGTCACCGGAAACAAGGTGACCCATACCGGCCTGGTGGCGGCCCGGACCCCGGAGGGGCGGGTGATCTACTGGGACTCGAATCCGGGCGGGGTGCGCCGGCGGGTCCTGGAGCCTGGGTCCGCGATCAGCTCCAACGGCCTCGTGGCCACCAAGATCGCCCGGCCCCGCTTCGCCGGAGCTCCAATGGCTGCGGACGTCCGGGAGTGGGCCTGGACCATGGACAAAGCGCCGTACAGCTACCGCCGGATCCTCAACCTCGCGGCCCTGCACCTGGGCTGGCGGTTCAAGCCGGACTGGGCGCCGCGCCGGCCGCTCTTCGGGAACGGGAACCCCCGCGCCTCCATCTGCTCCGACTTCGTGACCCGCTGGCTCCAGACCCGCTCCGAGCGGTACTGGTCCGGCCGGCCCGAATGGACCATCGAACCGGATGACTTCCTCCAGTCCTCCCTCTTCCAGGTCATGCCCTTCACGAACGGAGGGCCGGCATGACGACCGCCGTGGACCGCGTGGCCATCGTGGAAGCCTATGAGGCCGGCCGAAGGGCTGGCCGGGCCGAGGGCGCCGCAGAGGGCCTGCGCCAGGCGGAGACCGCGATCCTGCGCTGGGCCGTCTACGTCCGGTCGAAGGGCGGGAACTTCCTCCGGGTGGCCGTCCCCTGCCCTGCGGGGTGCATCCTTCCAGCGGGCAATCCGGAAGGTCTCCCAGGCCACCAGACCGTGGACATTCCGGTGGAGGGTGTGGAGTTCTTCGCCCGTGTCGTCCGGAGCGGCCAATGATGAAGACCTATCCCCCCTGCCCACGCTGCGGGAAGCCGGCGCCCTCGCACCCCTGCGCGGAGTGCATCATCGCGGCCCTGCCCGGTGCCGCCTCGCCCCTCGCCGCGGTGGCCACGCCGCCGAAGCGCGGGAGCCTCGCCCACCTGGTCGAGAAGGAGGAGGGGGAATGATCGAGGTCAAGGTCCTGCGCTTCGCTGATTGCAAATTACATTTCCAGTTGCTTCGGCACTTCGAAGCCCATGCCACGGATGGAGAGGAATCTGCCGTAATCGAGGCCACCGCGGCCGTGGGGCTTGCGGAATGCCTGGATGCTATCCACATGGGTGAATCGGTCGAGCGGATTCTCCTTGACCGGGTTTGTCGGGAAACGATCCAACGCCTGCCGGACGAGTTCTTCCCGAAGTGGTGCCCGGTATGAGCGGCGAGGAGAAGCTGCCTCAAGAGGAACCGCCGCCGGTCAAGCGCGGCCGTGGGCGTCCGAAGAAAGGGGTGATCGTCCCGAAGCCCCCGAAGTACGGGAAGCGCGGCCGGCCCCCCAAGGCGGAGCGCATGACCCTCGTCACCCCGGAGCGGCTGGACCTCTTAGACGTGGCGCGTGAGCTCTATATCACGGGCCAGCGCCCGGATGGAGGGCCCCTGCCGGAGGGATTCCCGGTGAAGCCCTCCATCCCGGAGGTCGCCGGGCTCCTGGGCCTCTTCCTGGGGACCATTCGAACGGCCGCGGCCCTGGAGAAGTGGAGTGAGAGGCGGGAGGCCTACTGGGAAAAGGTGTTCAAGATGCGCCAGGCGGAGGACGCCCGGTGCATGACGCGCCAGCTCTCCTCCCAACGCCGGAAGGTCACCGAGGCGGCTGAAAAATACATCGACCTCGCCTCGAGTGCCGTAGACCAGTTGGCCGGTTATGGCCCGATGGCCGTGAAGCCCGCCCTGGCCGGCGTGGTGATCCTCGAAAAGGCCGCGAAGACCCTGGAAATGGTGCATGAGCGCAAGAACGCAGAGGAGGGGAAAGGCCTCTCCCTGGGCTCCGAGGACTGGCTGGCCATGCGGGTCAGCCGGCGGGGGGAGCCGGTGCTGGAGATCGTCGCCACAAGGAGGAACCCATGACCCGAGCCGCCATCCCCATGAAGGTCAAGATGGCCGATCCCTTGCGCCCGCAGCTCGCCGGCTGGGGCCGGACCTATCCCGAGGAATTTCTCTACTGGGGGAACCTCCTCGCCAACCTCTGGGGCCTGCGGGGGCTCTACCTGCGGCAGGCCCACGACTACAAGCTGGGCCGCTTCGACCACGTCATCGCCATGGTCCAGAAAGAAGGCCGGCGGATCCTCCCCGCCTACCGGGCGGAGATCCAGGCCCGGATCCCCTACCTGGTGGAGAACACCCTGGCGGACCCGGGGACGCCGCAATTCGAGGCTCAGGAGAATGGCTGGTGGGTGGGCGCCCTGGTGGCGGCCTTCGAGCTGGCCAAGGCCTACGGGATCATCCTGGGGGCGGGGGACCGAACCGCGCTGGAGACCGCGAGGATCTGGCGGGAGGTTTCTTCCCTGGCCTATCGGTGCATTCCGGACGACCTGGCGGCGAACCTGCTGACCCAGATCACCGGCGGCCGGAGCCAGGCCCCGGAAAACGCCTATGAGCTGGTGCTGGAGCGGGTGGCCTCCGAGGCGAAGGAAGCCATTGGCTGAACCCTACCTCGACCCCGAAGAACGCCGCCTCCATGAGGCGGAGGATGCCGCTGCCGCGAAGATCGCCCAGCTCCCGGAGGACCGGGCCCAGCGGGTGGCGGTCCTCTCCCAGCGGTTCGATTTCTTCGCGCCGGCGGTGCTCAAGATCCGCACCAAGGACGGCGGGCCCCTCTGGCCCTTCGTGCTCAACCCGATCCAGGAGGCCTACCTCGCCAGCCTCCGTGAGAAGTACGCGCCGCGGCCCGGAATCGACCGTTTCCGTGGGGTCCGTGACCTGATCGTGAAGCCGCGCCAGCTCGGCTTCTCCACGATGATCGCCGGGCTGCTCTTCATGGACGGCTTCATGGAGCCGGGTCGGATCACGGTGGTCCTGACGCACAAGAAGGACCTCTCCGAGGAGCTGCTGCGGACCTATTCGCTGTTCTGCGAAATGCTGCCCCCGGCCCTGCGGGAGGCGGTGAAGGTGGTCGCGGATTCCAAGTACGACCTGGAAATGGAGTTCCGCCGGGCCCCGGGGGACCCGCCCAGCCGCTTCATCATCGCCACGGAGCGGGGCGAGCCCTGGCGCGGCGGGGTGATCCACAATCTCCATGCTTCCGAGGCGGCCTGGTACAGGGACTGGCGGGGCTTCAAAGCCAGCTTCGTCCAGGCGGTTCCGGCGACCGGCAACATTTTTTACGAGACCACGGTCAACGGCTTCAATGACTACTACCACGCGGTCACCGCGGCGGAGGCCGGCCAGTCCCTGGACCGGGTGATCTTCTTCCCCTGGTTCGATCACCCCGAGTACCGGCTGGTCTGGGATCCCGAGCGCCAGGCCCCGCCGACCAAGCGGGCGGACATGGATCCGGGCCACGAGGAGGAATCCGAAGAGGCCGTCATGGCGAAGTTCGGCCTCGACCTGGAACAGCTCGCGTGGAGGCGCTGGAAAATCTCCGAGCTGGGCCCCCTTTTCTTCCAGGAGTACCCGGAGACCCTGCTGGGTGCATTCCTGACCTCCGGCCGGCCCTTCTTCGACCTGGTGAAGGTGCAGGCCGGCCATGCCGAGGCGAAGGCCCTGCCCCCGCCCAAGGTGCCGCGGGCCAACGTGGCGATCTGGGAGCCCCCGATCCCCGGCGAGCTCTACCTCCTGGCGGCGGACGTGGCGGAGGGCCTGGACCGTGGCGAGGCCACCGGCGGGGATGCGGAGTCCGGCGGATCCGACTTCTGCAACGCCTATGTCGTCCGAGTCTCCCAGCTCAAGACAGTGGCCGCGATCCATGGCCGGATCCGCCCCGTGGACTTCGGCCGGATGATCGACCGCCTGGGCCGGCAATACGAGGCGGTGGCCGCAGTCGAACGGAACAATCACGGCCACACGGTCCTTGCCGCCCTCGAGGCGTCGAACTACCCAGAGGTCTACCGCCATATCGAGTACAACCAGCAAGGGCAGAAGTTCCTGGTGCCCGGCTTCCCGACGAACATCACGACCCGGCCGATGATCCTGGACGCCCTGGACGAGGCGATCCGCCAGGAGGCGCTGAACTGCCCCGATTCCGGATTCTGGCGGGAGGCCCATTCCTTCCACCGCAATGAGAAGGGAAAGCCGGAGGCCATGGAGGGGCATCACGACGACCGGGTGATGAGCCTGGCCATTGCGGTCTACCTCTGCACCCTGGGCCGGAGCGGCTGGGGCGTGGAGGGGGTGATCGGCGCCGATGCCGCGGGCTTCCGGCGCGGCCGGGTGACGGAAGGGCCCAAGCCAGGCGCCCCGGAACCAGAGGCCCCGCCGGCGAAGCGGGTGTACCAGGGCCAGGTGGTGGGAGAGGACGTCCTGGCGGATCTCTTTTCGGCAACCCAGGCCCTCAAGGCTGACACCTGCGAGTCCTGCACGGAGTTCCAGGCTGGATTCTGCAAGCTGCACCGCTGGCGGGTGATCCCCGCCGATCCCGCTTGTGACAGCTACGTTGCCACCACGGGCGAGGACGAGGCGCTAGACCTTGAGGACGACGAAGAGCCGCCCTTTGGGGAGGAGCAGCAATGGAATCCATGACGGCCTCGGCACAGTTCATCCCCATCGGCGGGTCGCCCTTCGCGCACCTGGGCCCGGCCCCGGCGGTGGGCTACAATCCTGCGGCCCCCCATGACGAGGTCCAGGACGCCGGCCTGGAGATCATGGAGGACTACTTCGAGCCTCCCCCGGTGGCCATGCAGGAAATGGTGGGCCAGATGGTGAAGCTGACCCAGGCGGAGGACCTGGGGAATCGGCTCATGAAGAAGGCCATGTCCTTCGCCCGGCCCGGCTCCGCGGAGCCCAAGGCGGAGACCCGGGCCTGGAACAGCCGGGTCGCCGGCAACGGGCTCTACATCCCGAAGCCGGGCCTCACCTTCCAGACCCTGCGCCAGCTCTCTTACCGAATCGAGGTGGCGCGAGGGATCCACAATTCCATCGTTTCGCAGGTGCTCCGCTTCGCGGCCCCCACGCAGAAGGACGATCTTCTCGGATGGAGGACCCAGAGCCCGGACCCGGACCAGGTCCTCTCCGACGATGAGAAGGCCTACCACGCCTGGCTCACCAAGTTCCTCCTGCATGGCGGCCGGGAGTTCAACGCCCTGGAGCGGCGCAAGCGGCGCCGGGAGTCCTTCCGCACCTACCTCGCCAAGGTGACGGAGGACACCCTCACCATGGACCACGTCGCCGTGGAGACCGTGCCGCTGACGGTGATGAAGGGGATCGACTCCTTCTATGTGCGGGACGGCGGGACCTTCTTCCTGGCGGCGGAGCGCGATGCCCAGGGCCTCGACTCGGATGGGATCTATGCCTACCAGGTCATCACCACGGGCGCGGAGCCCCAGCGGGACTTCACCTTCGAGGAGCTGGCCATCTTCCAGCGGAACCTGAGCTCGGACATCGAGCAATCGGGGTATGCGCGGAGCGAGCTCGAGTGCTCGGTGAACACGATCAGCTTGTTCCTCCAGGCCATCGCGCACACGAGCGAGGGCATCGACGCGAACGCCATCCCCAAGGGCTTCCTCACCATCTTCGGCCAGTTCGACCGGCGGACCCAGGCGGCCTTCAAGGCGGCCTGGTCGGCCCAGCTCCGCGGGGTGCGGAACGCCTGGAACCTGCCGATCCTCTTCGCCAAGAATGGCCAGGCCGCGGCCCAGTTCACCCAGACCGGCCAGCCATTCTCCGAAATGGCCTTCGCCCGGTGGATCCAGCTCCAGACCGCCATCTTCTGCGCGATCTATGGGATCGACCCCATGGAGATCGGCATGGAGTCCTGGAGCGCGGCCGGCAAGAGCGGCCTGTCCGGCGACGACACGGAAGAGAGGCTGGCGGCCTCCAAGAGCAAATGCCTGGGCCCCCTGCTGGCCAACATCGCCAGCTTCAACTCGGAGAATCTGCTGGCCCGATTCAGCGACCAGGTCATCCAGCATTTCACGGGCCTGGACGAAACGGATCGGAAGGCCCGCCGCGAGCTCCAGACCCGGGTGAGCACCATCAATGAAATCCGGGCCAGCCTCCAGATGCCCCCCCACCCGCTGGGATGGTTCGGGGAGCTGCCGGCGGATCCGCAGCTCATCGAGGGCGAGTACAAGCGCATGGAGGCCACCATGACCTTCAACGAAGGCCGGAAGGTGTGGGGCGGGTTGGACCCGGTGCCGGACGAGCGGCTGGGCCAGAATCCCCTCAACCCCTCCATGGGCGCCACCTGGAATCAGATCGTCATGTCGGCCGCCCCCCAGGAAGAGGAGCCCCCCGTGGGCGCCCCCGGCGAGGATGGCGGCTTCTCCCAGTACGCCGACGATCTCCCCGAAGGCGAGGGGGAGGCGGCTCTGGAGCCGGGTCAGGACCGGGGGGAAGCAGCTCCGGAGGGGAAGCAGGACCAGGGCCCCCCCGCCGGCGGCGCCCGCCGGGCCGAGGTCGGCCGGGCCCTCGAAGGGATGCGATGACCCGCTGGATCATGAAGGCCCGGAGGATGGTGGCCCAGCCGCCCAGCGCCGGCCAGGTCGAGGCAGAGCGCCGGCTGTGGGGCCGGCACCCGGACCCGGTGATCGCCCAGATCGAGGAGGACTTCTTCCTCTATGGATCCCAGGGCCTGGGCTTGGTCTACCGAAGCATCACGGCCGAGACCCGGCCCTTCAAGAAGGCCGAAGGCGGATGGGGCGAGCTGGCGCGGATGTTCTCCGCCCCGGCGGAGGACCCCGGCCGCCTCGTGGCGAGCTGGCGCGACCTGGTGGACTACCTCACCGCCAAGATCCTCCCGCCGGCCGACCAGGCCGCTGCGGTGAACCTCTGGGCCCTGCGCTCCCACCTCTACCAGAAGGTCGGATCCTCCGTGCTCGAGCTGGGCGCGGCCGACATGGAGCGGGAGGTCCGCACCTGGTCCCCCCGCGGGCGCCAGGCGGTGGAGTGGACCCGGGCCCGGGGGGCGGAGTACCTGACCGATGCCCTGGAGGCCACCAAGGCGGACGTGCGCCGGACCCTGCTGGCCTGCCGCATGGCGGGGGAGACCACGGGCCGGCTCAAGCAAAAGCTGTTCGAACGGTTCTCAGACCAGAACCGGGACTGGCGGCGCGTGGCCATCACCGAGACCGCCTTTGCCGTGAACAATTCCAAGCTGGCCACGGTGGACCCGGCGGAGGGCTGGATGGCGGAGTGGCGGGCCGCAGCGAACGCCTGTCCGTTCTGCAAGGCCCAGCACGGCCGGCGCTTCCGGGTGGTGGATCCGGACAAGCCCGACAAGGACGGGGCCCGGGAAATCTGGGTCGGGAAGAACAACATCGGGCGCAGCGCCCATCGCTGGAGCCGCAAGGAACAGCGGGCCCGGGTGGCCGCGGAAATGTGGTGGCCGGCGCTTCCGGCTCACCCGAATTGTGCGTGTGGACTCGTGCTCGTGCGGATCGCACGGGCCGCATGATGCTCAACCGAGCGAAGGAGAGGGACCATGGCAGCCTCGTATGAAACTTGGGTCAAGGCCGCGCTGGCTGCGGCCCAGCGCAATCCCACCGCGTTTTCGACGCGCATCACCCCCCAGGACGTTGTCACCGGCATCCTCGGGGTGGCGGCTGCGCTGGTGGACCAGGGGCTCCTGAACGCGCCCCTCCCGGCCACGGATCCCGCCGGCCTCTACCGTGCGCCGGAGTTCGCCTCCGCGCTGCGGACGGGGACCCTGAACAATTACCCGCTGGGCATGGATTTTCTGCACACGGCCCTCTCCACCATCGCCACCCCGTCCCGCTACCTGGACCGGGTGGTGAAGCGGTGGAACGCGGTCGTGGATGCCATGTGGGACGCGGGCCTGGCGGGGCCGGACCTTCTCGCGGCGGTGGGCGTGGTGACCCCGACCATCCTGGCGGGCCAGGGCACCCTGGCGGCTGGGAACTGGACAGCCAATGTCTACGCCAAGGACGCCCGGGGGGAGCTGGGCCCCACTGCGGCCACCTATACCGCCAACGGCGTCCTGCTCAACGGCGCCGTGCGCTGGGACTGGGCTGCGGTGCCCTATGCGGCGAGCTACCTGCTGGTCCTGAGCCTGTCCGGTTCGGGGACCTATCAGAACGTGGTGGTCCCGGGCCCGACCTATCTCCAGTCGGCCTTCACGGTGACGCCTGGCGCCGGCGCGGTTCCCCCGAACCCGGGGCTCGGGCGCCAGTGGTAGGCGGGGCCTGAAGGTATTACCCCTCCCCGTTACCCTTTTTGTCCCGCGACGGGTCGCCATGGGCTTTCGAGGGCACTTAGCTCCACCCCTTCAGGGGTCACGAGGCGCCCTTTCACCCTGGTCCCATGCCGTAAAATGACAACCCCCGCCATTGAGTGACGGGGGTTTCTTGCTGGTGGTCCCGGAGCGATTCGAACGCCCGACCTACTGGTTCGTAGCCAGTTGCAGCCTCTTGAAAGTGATGATTTAAGAGGCTTTATCTTCAGATCCCGGCTCGGTATTACCCTTTTCGTGACCCCTGCCCAACGCGACCATGAGCTTCCGGCTCGCCTGCTCGCGGTGGGCAAGGCCGGATGCCTCGATGTAACCCCAAGTCGTTTCAAAGGATTCATGTCCCATGAGCTCTTGGATTGTGGTCGGATCGGCGGCTCCGGTCTTGGCGAGCAAGGTGGCGTAGCTGCCCCGCAGGCGGTGGGAGCTCAGGGCGCCCACGCCGACCTTCACGGCGACCTCGCGGATGGGCTTCTTGAGCCAGCCGGCTTGGTGGGGGTTCCCCTTCGCGTCCACGAACACGAGGGCCTGGCCGTCCTCGCGGGGGAGCTTGTCAAGCCAGGCCTGGACCTCGTCGGGCACCGGGACCGTGCGCGTGTCGCGGTCCTTCGCCTCCGGCACGGTGTAGTGCCCACCGCTCAGATGCTCCCAGGCCATGCCCAGGACTTCCTCCTCCCGCAGCCCGCAGAATAGGTGGACCCGTGCCGCGGCGCACACGGCCGCGTTGCGCTTGCAGCGCCGGTCCAGCTCCGCGAGGAAGGGCTCAACCTGCTCGGGATGGATCCAGGTCTTGGGTCGCCTCTGCGCCTTCTCCTGCGGCGCCCCCACCTTCACCTTGATGATCCGCATGGCCAGGGCCCAGTTGAACACCGTGCGGAAGTGCATGAGCATCGTGTTCAAGCTGTGGAGGCTTGGCGGCTGCTTGCGGCGGGTGATGCGGCCCATGAAGGCGGCCTTGAGTTCCGCGATGTCCAGAGGGGTGATCTCCTCCGGCTTCCGGTTTCCCAGCAGGGGCAGGATGTAGAGCTTGAAGCTGCGCTCGACCTCGTCCACCGTCTTTTTGGTGAGGTTCGGGCCACGCAGGCGCTTCCACTCCTCCAGCATCTTCTCGACCGTGGGGATCGGCTTCGGCGCCTCGCCGCGCTTCGCCGCCCGGACCTCCGCCTTGACCGCCTTCTTCTTGTTGGCCAGCCAGATCGCAGCATCATCCAGGTCATAGCAGCCAGTGTCGCCGGTGAAGGGATGCTTGCCGACCTTGAAGCGGAACCGGATCGTGGTCTCGGTCTTGGCGAGGCCTTTCCTGTACCGGAGCTTCAAGGGCATAGAGCCTCCGCGCCGGTCGATTCTACTGCGGGTTCTGGTCCAGCCCCTCCAGGAGCTTCTGGTGGTGATCCCCCAGGATCCGGGCTGTGGCGATGGCCCCCGAAGGGATGGGGTCAACCTCCGGCTCCCGGTCGTCATCCCAGGCGGTAGGGGTGGGCTTGGTGACCGCTTCGGCCACCTTCTTCGTGCTCCAGAGGATTGCCTTAGCCGATTCTAGGAGTCGAATCATCCGGTGTTCCATAGGTTCCCCTTTAGCAAAAAGCTCTGCGTGAATTTATTACAAAGTATACAGAGGTATAGAATGATGTTTTTGCCTATCCATATTTTCAAACAACTATAATAGAATATGTTGAAAATGATATAATTATTGTTAAATATAGTTGTTGTATAATTTTTAAAAGGTTGATTACGGATCCTTCTTCACCAAAGAATTTACAAATGTAAGGAATTGTAACCGCGCCGGGCCCTTCTTCGGGCCTCCCTGCCTCGCCCATCGTCCAATAGTGGACGGATCTACCTCGAATCGGGCCGCGAGGGCCGCCACGCCGCCGGCCGCCGCCGCCAGTTCGCGCCAGGGCGAGGGGAGGGTCGTGGGGCGCCCGCGGCTCATCGGCTACCTGAGCCTGAACGTGCCGGTCAGCATGAGCGGCATGGGCCCCGGGTTCACTCCCTGAACCTCCGGGATGGAGTCGGGAAGGGCGGGCCCCATGGAGACCGATTCCACCTTGCCCATGACCTCGCCGTTGATGCGGATGGTGGGACGCGAATCGGATTCGCCGTCGAAGGGATCGAGTGCCCTGGGGCCGAGCACCTTGAGGAAAAACCGCATGGCTTCCTCACTCTGCTCCCGCACCCTCGCCTTCCACACCTCGATTTCGGCCTGCTCCACCAGGATCCCCTTTTCGCCATTCCCCAGCATGAGCGCCCATCGGCCAGGCTCCGCGGCCTCCCGCCGGCGCAGCTCCTCTGCGAAGGGGCCATCCCCGAGGTCGATCTCCCCGGAGTCCATCTTCTTCACGAGTTCGGTCAGGTTGCAGGGATAGCCCTTCCACTCGATGGGGCTCACGGCAGGACCTCCTTGGTGTTGCTCTGGCCGCAGGTTGGGCAAACGCCGGGAATCGCGGACGCTGCCGGATATTCTGACGGGTTCCGGTATCGGTACGGACCTGCCCCCCACCCTTCGATGAGCAGATCATTGAATGGGTAAGGCGGCCCCGGGACATGCGTGGCGAGCCATATGAAGGCGATGATCAGGTCTCCCTCCCTCACCCCAGCCTTTGCCATCAGCTCCGCTCGTTTGATGGGCTCCTGGCCCGGCCCGGGGATGCTCAATGCGACCCGGTCGATCCAGTCGGGGCACCGCGGATCCTCGCTCATGGCAGGACCTCCTTGGCCTTGGCGTTGAGGGCGGAAAGGGCGTTCGCGACTTCCGGCGCCAGAGGTTCCCCGATCCAGTCCTTGCGCTCCTGGGCCGCCTCCCACAGCGCGATCAGCGCGGGGGCGAGGTTGCGGAAGGCCACGATGAGGGCGGCGTCCGGCTCTGAAAGTTCCTCGGTGTCAGCGGCGATGACCGTGTGTGGTCCTTCACCGTCCCGGTGCAGGTAGATACCGGGATCGGCCTGCTCCCACCCTTTCCCGTAGCCCCATGGGGCTACGGTCGCCACAGCCTCCAGCGCCTTCAGCTTCTCGATGGGGGTCACCCGGGGGGCGGCCGGCCGTGAGGTCTTTTGGATCTGCTCCTGGATTTCATTTAGGATGTCTACCACTCGGTCAAGGTCCATGCCTTCCATGGACGACTGGATGATCCGCAACGCCTGGGCTCGCTCGGCCCTGACGGTGTCCGCGCTCTCCCAGTAGGCGCCTGGGCCCACAGGGGCGAGGGACCATCGTTCTCCGCACTCCGGGCAGGTGAAGGAATCGACTCCAAACCTGGGCTTGTGTTTCATGCAGTTCGGGCAGCTCATCGTGCCTCCATGACGTGGCGCAGAGCCATCTTCGCAGCCTTCCGGATCCAGCGCGGGGGGCGGCCGGCGGGGGTGGAATCGTGGAGCCTCCCGGTTCGGACCCGGAATCGAATGGCGGGACCCCGATGGCCAAGGCGCCGCGGTCTGCGGCTCCATTCGTCGCCCTCGGTCGATGGGTGGCAGATCCAGTTGCTTCCGCGCACCAGGATGGTGATGACCACGAAGCGCCCGCGGTGCTCGCCCCGCAGGCACACCGCCGCCTTGCCTTGGCGGGCCGGCCAGCGGTCGGTGTAGTAGAGAGGCCAGGGCTTCATGCGCTCACCCTCTCAAGGGGCTCCGCGGCGATTTCCTCCTGGACCCGGGCCCGGAGCTGGTTCCGGACCACGATGGCCGCGTAGTCGCAGCGCCGGCACTCGAACTCCTTGCAGACGTAGGGCCGCATGTCGTGGTTCCGGCAAAGGGTGGTCTCCGGGTCCCACCAGCGGCAGGTGAACCATTCCCCGGAATCGCCCAGGGTGATCTCCGGGCGGATCGCCTGGGCCTGCTCGAAGGTCACCGGCTGGAAGAGGTCCGCCATGAGCAGGGCCTCGCGTTGTTCCTTGCTGGCCCGGCCCGCCGCCATGGCCTCCCGCGCCGTAGCGACATAGGCCAGGAAACCTCCGCCGTCCTTCGTGCGGAGGCAAAGCACGGAGCAGCACAGACCCCCGCACCCCTTCGGGAACACCTCGGGCCAGAGCCTGGCGGCGTTGCGGTCCCGGAACTTGAGCCCCTTCCGGCGGGTTCTGTTCATCTTCAAGCCTCGCCCTCCTTCTCCAGGAAGTCCAGGACGATCTGGAGGGGGTAGCGTTCGGCCACGCGGCGGAGGAGGGCCCGGGCCTGGTGAAGCTCGTCCGCATTCCGCTCGAAGGCCGCGGCAAATGCCGCAAGGTTCCCCTCCCTCCCGGCATCGTTGTACCTGTCGCAGAGGTGAGTCGTGTCGAACCGCTCCTTCTCGAGGGTGGCGATGCGAACCTGGGCCGCCTCCAGGTCCCCGCAGGTGTCCCCGTCCAGCCAGTGGCAGGCGGCGCTGGCGGTCGGGGCAGTCGGTTGGGATGCAGCCCTCTCCATGCGGAGCACCTGGATCTCCTCCGCCGCCCATTCGACGGCGTGGTGGTCATAGAGGGGGTCCGGGCACCCCAGGGGCTCCAGGGCGGCCCGGATCATGGCCTCCTGGGCCCGGATGGCGCCCTCGAGGTGGGGGATGCGCTCGGCATCCGCCTGGCGGGCGAAGCTGCCCACGCAGCGGAGGTGGGCTCCGTCCTCGGTGCAGGTGCAAAGGCTCCACTCCGTCCCGTCCTCATGCTTCGGGCCGAAGACCAGCCAGTTCCCGATCCGCTTCGTGGTCCTCTGGTGCGGGTGCTCCATGCAGGCGTGATGGTTCATCGTGCGCTCCTCGGGAACTCGTTGTGCTCCACGCCGTCGAGCAGGCGGCCGGCGGCCTTCTTGCCGATGCGGACGGCGCCGTAGCCGTCACCGAAGGCATGGGTGCCGATGCTCCCGGACCGGGTCCTGAACTGCGGGCCATCCGGCAGCGGGTTCCACCAGAGGTCGCCCGTGGCCGGCGCCCACTCACCATGCTGCTTGAACAGGAAGGGCACACCCGCGGCGGCGCATTCATCCCGCAGGCCCCGGAACCAGCCGATGTGGGAGGGCCGTGCGTTGGGCCCGCTCTCCCCGCCCGCGATGACCCAGTCCAGCTTTCGCAGGGCCTCCAGGTGGTTGATCTGCCCGTTCCGCTCGAGGTACTGGCGGTAGGTCTCCCCGGTGGCCTGGTAGGCGTAGGGGGTCCAGCGCATGGAGAGGGGGCCCAACAGGGGCTCGCAGGACAGGAACCGCACCGCGGCCGGCACCTTGAGCAGGTCCGGGATCCGCTGGTCCGCCCGTTCCTGGTCCTCGACCGTGGTGCCCATCCAGACGTTGGCGGGGGCCTTGCCCGAGATCCACCAGCCCAGCCAGTCAGCCAGGGCGGGATTGCGGTCCAGGGGATCCCCGACGATGACCCGCTTCTGTGCCATGGCCAGGAGCCCGATCACCTTCTCGGGGCGTTTGGTGAGGATCAGCCAGTCCAGGTCCGGGGTCCTGCGGATCACGTCCAGGGCCTCCAGCCGAGCGTCGTCCAGGTCCCAGCGGTCCTCGAAGAAATCGCTCATGGAGTTCGTGAACACCCGGGAGCGCCGGCCTTCCTTCACGGCGCGGCGCTGGTAGCGCATGGCCTCGCGGGTGGCGGCCTCCACACGGAGCAGGCGCGGGGCGTCCGGGCCCCAGTGGCCGGGCCAGAAGCGGGCGGCCATGCCTTCGGCGTAACACGCGGAGCAGGCGGGGCTCACCTTCTGGCACCCGATCCAAAAATTAATGGTGTGGTCCGTCCAGGAGATTGCCGTGTTCTCGGCCATGGGCCCTCTCAATCCCGCTTGGAGCGGGGGCTGCTCTTGTAGTCGAACTGGGCATCCTCATCGACCTGGTCTCGGGTGAAGGTCGGCTTGCCGGCGGCGTTGCGCCCGGAAGCCTTCTCCCCCGTCCGGACCCAGTAGCCCAGCTCGTGCCATTCCTCGAAGGTCTTGGCCTTCATCGGGCCACCCCAGCGACTTCGACGGAGGTATGAGTGTGAAGGGGAGGAACAGGGGTCCAGATCCTCTCCCGCTTGATGCGGACGGTCTTCCGGACCCGGGCCTCCTGCCACTGGCCACACCATTCGCAGCGCCTGGTGCCCCCGATGGTGGTGAAGCGGCGCTCGTCCCCGATCATGTGGAGGAAGTGGTCAGGGTCCCAGGCGCACCGACCCCGGGCGATGTAGGCGGCCCAGAACTCCTCGGTGATCTCGCAGTAGCCGATGTTGTGCCAGGGAAGCGCCCATCCGTGGCCACGGGCCTGCCCGGTGATGATGGCGCCCAGGCTGTTCCCGCCGATGAACCAGCTATCCACGTCACCGATCCAGATGTTCCGGACCCGCTTCCACCCCATGGGGCCAAGCTGGACTGGGGACCCGTCGATGCGGTCCTTCAGGAGGTGGAACACTTGATGGCGCTGGTGCTTCTTCAACCACTTCCAGAGGAACGGGGAATACTTCCCGTCCTCGCGGGGGGCGATAGCGGACAGGTCAAGCATGGGCATCCTCCATGGGAAGGGGGACCTGGCCCAGCACCGCGGCGCGGGCGCCCTCGTAGGCCTCCAGGGCCAGCCGGTCCTTGGGGTCGAAGATGTCCTCGGGGTTCATGGTGGTCAGCTCGGGGGATCCATCGTCGGCCTGCCGTTCCCGGGCCTGCCGGGCGAGCTTGGCCCAGAGCTGGTGACGGTAGTTGAGCTCGTCGGCGGAGCTGACCAGGGCGCGGAAGGTGGGGGTGGTCGGCTCGACCAGGATCCGGGCGCTGGCGAAGGACTCCGCTGCGGCCTGGTCCTCCCGGCTCCAGAGCTTGTCCGGGGTCAGGTCCAGGGATTCGCCCCCGGCGTCCGCAGCCATGGCGGCCCGGGCCCGGAGGCGGGAGGCGATGGCATCGGCCACCGTGAGGAAGGACTGGAGGGCTCGGAAGGGCATGGGACCTCTACTTGGCCGCCTCAACGGCGTCCACGAAGTAGCTGGAGGAGTACCGGACCTGGCCCATCCAGTCCTGGCGGTAGTGAACCCGGACGGGGCTCCCGGAGGACATGGCGGCCTCGATCTGGGCGGCGATGGCCTGGTGCTGGGGAAGGACACTGAAAGGGAAGGACCGGACGACGAGGTTCCCGTCCCCGTCCCGGGTATACCCCTGGAGGATCATCCGGCCCTCCCAGCTCTTGAAGACGAATCCCTTGCGGCTGAACTTCTCGATGACCCCGACCCGGTAGCCGTCCGAGTAGGACGGGCTGGGCTCACCGAAGCGGCAGCCGATGGAAGAGGCGAGGAGGGCGAGGACGAGGGTGGTGGACTTCATGGGCATCCTTTCAATGGGAAAGTGGTGAATTGGTGGGGCGAGCGGCGCCGCGCCGTCCCGCCCCGCGCTTCGAGCTAGGTGTGCTTCATGGGGCCTCCTCCGCGATGATGCGTGAACACCCCAAAAGCCCGGACTTCACGGGCTCGTCGGGGCATGGCGTGGAGGGGCGCTACTGGCCCGCGACCTCGTGGCAGGCGCGGCTGTGGGTGCAGTTGGCGCAGAGGTTGGCGCTCATCGGGTGCGGGTGGAAGGAATCGCACACCGGCGGGATCTCGCCTCCGTCCCACTCACGGGGATCGCAGGGGCAGCCGATCAGGGTGTAGCCGCTCTCGAAGGCCTCGGCCGGGCTGAAGCTCTGGTAGCCGTCCGCGTAGACCACGAGGTAGCCGCCGGGTTTGGGGTCGTGCTTGGCCACATAGTCATCAGGAACATCGAGGGAGGGGAAACGGTCGTCCTCAAAGCGAAGCCTTGCACCATCAAATTCAGGAGGATCGGGGATGAAGACCTCCGCGATCTTCAGGGCCTGGACTTCCTTGTGGCAGCGGTAGCGCGGCATTTCGGGGGTCATGGGGTTCCTTTCTTGGGTGGGGGTTGATGAAGGAGATCAGTTGAAGTAGTAGCGGCAACCCCGGCAATGCTCGGTCTCGGGCGTGTCGCGGTGGATGCACATGCCGCAGGGGAAGTGCCAATGGGTTTCCAAGGGCTCGAAGAGGTCCGGCTTGTCCGGCTGCGCGTTCGCCTCGGCGGTCGCCTTCAGGATGCTCATGCGTTCCCCCTACCCTCGCCACCAAGCCAGGAACCGATCCACCAGGTCCTGGATGTCGATGAAGAGGAAGCGGGGAATGGGAAGCAGGCGGGGCTTGCGGCGGTCCATGGTTAGGCTCCTTTCGCTTTGGCGGCGGCCCGGGCGGCTTGCAGCTCTTTCCAGTCGGCTTGCAGCTCTTCCCAGTCCGCGGTTCGGGATTCGTAGTGCAGGCGAAGGCTCTCGGCATAGCAGGGGAGGCACCAGGAAATAGAGCGGCTTCGGGTGCCCGCCCAGCAACCTCTCCCCGGGCGTCCCTCGGAATGAAACACCGGGCCACGGTTGGCCTCGGTGATGGGCTTCCGGCAGGCCCAGCATCGGGGAGCGGTGGTCATGGTCAGGCCCTCCTGGCCTTAGCGATGGCCGTGCGGGCGGCCGTGATCCGGCGATCCTGCGGAATCCCCGCTGGATCTTTGCCATGGGCCAATATCAGCGCCTCCGATTGGCCGGAGGCGAGATCCACCAGTTCGATCAGCGCGGCCAGTAGATCCATCGCGGGCCCGTTGGGTTTGGTGGCCTCCTGGCTCTCCAGGCGGGCGAGCTCCGGCTGCATGGCATCCATGAGGGCGCGGATCCCCGCGGCGGTCAGGGAGGCGGTGGCGATCATCTGCCGCTTCTTGCCCGTGCCATTCGCGCCAAGGCCACAGATGACGCGGATCTGGAGGGCGGCGGTGTTGGGGGTTTCCCCGTAAAAGCGGAGCACACCGTCGCGGCTCATGTCCTCCACCTTGTCCTTGACTTCCTGCATATCCGTCCAGGCGGTGCGGATGATGGTGTCGGTCATGGCGTCCTCCTCAGAACCGGACTTCGACGTGGAGGACTTCGCCGGCGGCGATGCCGGCGGCGATGCCGGTGACGATGGAGGCGGCGATGGCCTCGATGTCGTAGTCGGACCCCTCGCGGGCGGCGAGGATGCGCTCCACGCCCAGGCGGGCCTCCTTGAGGATCCGATCCCGGTGGTCCTGGTCGGCCTTGCGCCGCTCGTCCTCCTGTTCCTTCCGGCGGTCCTCGGCTTCCTTCCGCTTGCGCTCGGCCTCGATGCCGTCCAGTCGGGCCTGCTCGAGCTTGGCGGCCTCCTCGTCCTGGCGCTTGGTCAGGAGGGCCCGCATCTGGTCCAGGGTCTCAGCCTTGGCCTCGTCCGCCGCGGGAAGCTCGACCCAGTCCGTTCCCTCAAGCCTGGCGATGGCCACCTGGATCTGAGCCGGGGTTGAGGAGGCGTACTGGGCCGGAAGGCTGCGGATCCCGGCCACGACGCTCTGCACACGGACCCGCTCCTCGGCCTCCAGCCGCAGGCGGGCCAGCTCGGCCTGCTCCTTGTCGTAGGCGAGGCGCTGGTTCTGGGCCGCGGCCAGCGCCCCCATGGCTTCCTCTTGGGCATCCCAAGCCTCCTGCTCCAGCTCCTCGAAGTGGGGGAAGATGCGGACGCCGAGATCCTTCAGCGCCAGCATCCGAACCTCGAACTGCTCCACGGTGAGGTCCATGAAGGACGCCTTGCCGGCGGCGCGGATCTCCTCGATCTGTGCCCGGCGCTGGACGCGGACGGATTCCCAGTCGGTGACCGGCTGGCGGGTCTTGGTGGCGATGGCGTCCATGCGGTCGCGCATGGTCTTGCGGCCCGCGTCGATCTTCGCGGGAACCGCCTTGTATTCGGTGACGATCTCCTTGCCGAGGTCGTCCAGGTAGGTCTTGGTCTTGGTGACCTTGAAGGCCAGGGACACGGTCTCCTGGCGCCCCTTGGCCGTGGTGAGGTCCGGGACGTGCCCCGCCACCTTGGCCTCGATGATCCCGAAGAGCTGGTCCAGCAGCTCGGCATCGGTGAAGAGGTCCTTGACCCCCCCCTTCGGGATGGTGACGAGGGTCCCGCCCTCGGGTTCGGTTTCCACAACGCCCACGAGGGGCCCAGCCTGGCCGTCTGCCATGTCCTTCTCCTGGTAGGGGCGCACCGGCCCCGCAGGGGGAATATCGGGTATTCTGCGATAAATTTCAAGGTGAAATTTCGCAAAGCACTTTTCCCCTCCGGATGGGCGCCCCGCGAGGCGCCGGGCCCGTGCCGCGGACACTGGATCCTGAGCCGTTCCACCCCGGAGCCCGTCCTTTCATTGGGCCTTGAAAAAGTGGTATGGGTCAGGTTAGATGCGGCGTGATCCTCCCGGAGACCCCTCGCGGGGCTGGGCTGGGAAAGGGCTGGGGCTACTCCTCGGCGCCGCGGCGGGCGCCGGCGAGGGCATTGGCCTGCTGGAGCCAGCCGTCCACGGTCTGCTCGGTCATGGCCGGGAGGTGGTCCTGGAGGGCCTTGTGGAAGTGGTCGATGCCGGCGGTGGACAGGTGCTCACGCTGGGCATCGACCTGGAGGATGTCGGCCTCGATGCCGGCGGCGAGCTGGTGCGCGGATTTCAGGTCGGTGGTCATGGGGTGCTCCTGGGCATCACGGAAAGGTCGATGTAGAGCCCTGCCTGGAGGATGAGCTGCCAGGCCCGGCGGCCGTGGGGCTTGGGCTCCGGATTGCGGTAGGTCGGATCCGTGGGGCGGAGCCAGGCGCCGATCCGGGCGGCGATGGCGTCCACCAGCTCCTCCGCGGGGGCCGCCTCTTCCGTCCAGGGGACCGCCACCACGTCCAGATCCCGCTGCATGGATCCGTGCAGGGCCAGGGCATAGCCTTTGGCCTGCGCCGCCTCCGCCATGATGTGGAAGGTGAAGGCGTAGGCCGGGGCCGGGGTGGGGGGCTTCACGGGGCATCCCCGAAGCCGTGCTGGCGCGGCACGAAGATCGGGCTCGGGTTGGCATCGCACCAGGCCTGGCACTCCTCCTCGGTCGAGAACTGGAGCGCATGGTGGGAGCTCATGGTGCTGGGTTGCTTCACCAGGCCCTGGATCTTGCCAAAATCCAGGTCGGTCCCGTCCTTGTTGGCGTAGAGACCTGGGTGGCCGGGGGCTTCGGGGATCCAGACGAACTTCATGGGTGCTCCTTGCGTGAAATGTGGTGATGGCTCATGGTTCCGCTGGGATTCCGGCGCTGGTGCCCACGGATGCGGGTCATTCTCGCCTCACACGGGCCAGGTGAACTTCGGGAGCTCGGCCAGGAGCTGTGCCTCGGTCGGGATGCCCCGCCGGCCGGCCAGGACATCGGCAAGGACCTTGTAGCAGTAGGCCCAGCAGGCATCCCGCCATGCCAGGCCCGCCTTGCCCTCGGCCCCGAACTTGGGATCCGTGGAAGCGGCGTAGCTGCACAGGGACAGGATCCCATCGTAATTCCGGGACCGGGCGGTAGCATCCAGGTTGGCCTGGACCGCCGTCACCAGGGCGTCCTGCGTGGGCGGCGCGGGGTGGAAGGCGAGGCCGTCCCAGGTGTCCCGAAGCTGGGCGGTGTCAGAGGCGACTAGAGTGCATCCTGAAGGCGCAGGGTAGTCCGCCGGCGCGTTGGCAATGATAGCCTCGGCAATCCCATTCTTTATAACCGCGAATCGCATAAACACCAGCCCCTTATTGGTATTCTGTGACCTTAATCCAAATCTTAGGCAGCCCGCCCAGTATTTGAATCCCAGCAGTATTACTGTTTACGATAATTGTATTAACTCCATTGTTGCCCCCAATCCTGAGTTTAAATGTTATGGGGGTTAGGGATGAAGATAGGATATTGGCCACTACGCGGGACTTAATTGTGACGTATGCTCCATAGCAATAATCCGCACCTATCGCATCAAGCGCGGCATCTTTAAATAACGCAACAACGACCTCATTTGCGCCCATGGTAACGAGATATAGATGTGCTTCCACTAGAATCCTGGAAGATGCCGACTTCGGCGTGTAGGAACAGGTCAGAATTTCTATTCCATCAGTCTGTTTTGGGATCCCAGCCGTGTATTGAAGCAATGCCACCGTGGAAAACGGAAGGGATGACTCTGCGTACCCAACGCCGAGCACCGCCCCGCCGCCACCTCCCGCCGGAGGCACGGCCCATGTCCCATCCGCCCGCAGGAAGTTCAGCGTCCCTCCGCCGCTGGCCGGGACGAGGCCCGCCACCGTGGCGGTGAAGGTGGCCGTGCTCGCCTTCCCATTCAAGGCGGCCACCAGGTCGCCCTGGTTGCCCAGCAGCCCACCGATCCCACCCCAAACGGGGGGCGCGGGAGCCTGCCCCGCCAAGGTGATGATGTCGTGGGTGATGGTCTGGAAGGTCACGATGTCCGTCATCGGGTCACCCCAATAACGAGGCAGATCCGGCCACGGACGAGGGGGAGAACGAATCCAGTGGGAGAGGTGAGGAGCAAGTCGTAGACGGCGATCTTCCCGTTGGCGCTATCCGCGCCTTCGACCACGTCTTCGAGGGGGCCATCGTACTTTAGGCCGGCCGTCTGGGCTGGGGTGAGGTTCAAGGTGATCGTCCCGGCCACTCCGCCGAGGACGATGGTCCCCATGGTCGGGCCGGCGGTCGTGTTGAACTCCAGGATGATAGTTGGGTCCTCGGGAGTCAGGCGGAGCTGCATTCGGGCCGTGTACCCGGTCAGGTCCACGGGGTTTCCACCTGCGATTTTCCACGTCAGGACCCGGGACCAGGTCCCCCCCTGCTCGATGATGAAGTCCTGCTTGCCGGCGGCCATGGGTCCTCCTTCCTACGGGGTCAGAGACCGCCGCTCCAGGGCCCGCTCCAGGCGGGTCGCCAGCTTCTCGAGCTTTTCTTCCAGCCGCTCCTCCAAGGCGTCCATCTTTTCCTGGAGCATGGTGAGGTCGGGGATGTGGCGGATCCGCTCTTCGAGGAGGTCCGTCTTGCGCTGGGTCGCCTCCCCTCTCTCATCGATCTCGTCCAGGCGGGTCCAGAGGGTGTGAATCTGGCGCGATTCCTTGGAGCGGTCCAACCGGAAAAGCCAGAGCGCGATGGCGATGATTCCGCCGAAGATGGTGACCAGAACAGTCACGATGACGGCCATGATTTCCGGGGGGATGTGCTCCCAGATGGTGCCGGCCCGGGAAGCCTGGGCAATCTGGAAGAGGGCGAGGGTGGCGAGGCGGATCATTTCTCGGCTCCTTGAGGGAGAGGGTCGAAAAGGTGGCCGCGGTCTCCCGGCCAAGGGGTGGTGTGCGGGTCGTCCCCGCGCCAGATCGTCACCGGGACAGGCAGGGCGCCGAAGGCCGCGCACCGGCGGGGGCCCTGGACGTGCTTGCAGCCGGAGCATACCGGAGAGAACGGCTTGGCCGCGTCCGCGAGCCTGAGCTGATTGAGGGTGGCGGCATCAAGCTGCTGCATCGCTGCTCCCGGCCTTCTCCTTGCGGTCAGGCCATTCGGTGCGCTCGTAGACGAGGCCCGGGAAGGCGTTGGCCACCTCGCCCCATACCAGGTGGTGGAAAACTGCGTTTCCCTGCGGGGTGGTCAGCTCCCCCCGATTGATGGCGGACTGCTGGATCGACCAGGTCCGGTCCTCCATGCCCTTGACTAGACCGGCGAGAACATCGGTCCATAGTGCGGGAGTGAACCTCCCGTGCGCCAGGCGGAGGGAGTGGCGGTAGCGGGCCCCCACGACCCGCAGCTCCTTCACTTGGATCCGGCAGGCAACCCGCACGTCATCCGGGGAAAAGCTATTGTCGGAAGGGTGGTTGTGCGTGAAGACGCCCAAGTGAACCTGAGCCATGGCGGCCTGCTGTGGGGGGGGAATCGAAACCGAATAGGCCCCCCCGTGCTCCGCCCAGGCCGGGTTCCCATTGCTGTCCAGGCCGATGAACACCTCGTAAGGCAGATCCCGGATGCTCAACTCCACCCGGTCGATGTTCTCCGCCCGTTCCTCGGGCGTGGCCAGCGGGAGGCCCGGCTCCACCGCGGCGCCTGGGTGATCCGCCCGGACATAGCCGTGGACCTCGCTCTTGCCCCGGGTGTGCGCCCGGACGTAGCCCTTCAGGAGCTCCCGGCCGTATTCCTCCACCTTCCCGAGGAAGCCGGCGACCATCCCGCGGGCCTGGGCCTCCAGTTCCTCAAGCGGCCTTCGGTTCACGGCTGGACTCCCTGTGAGCGCGGATCTTCACGAGCTGTTCACTAAATCCCGAATCGTCGAGGTAGCCGGCTGGCGATTGGTACACCTCAGCTAGTACCTCCTTCCGCTTCACTCGCGCACGGGCCGCCCGGTCGAAAGCGTGATCGGCGAGGAGGTTGAAAACCTCCAC
>JAEHJW020001584.1_pt1 | contig 82488 bp, 76 predicted proteins | sample 9271431 | NCBI WGS metagenome assembly JAEHJW02 | reverse complement strand
TTACTGAGTCCGAAGCACTCTTTACCTCATCTTTCATCGCCGTGAGGGCGCAGACCAGGAACCCACCGGTCCCGCAAGCTGGATCCAGGATTCGCTCGCCAAGTCTAGGTTTTACGATATCGACGATGAATTGGGTTACTGCTCGTGGGGTGTAATATTCTCCTGCATTCCCAGCTGATTCTTCTGTGGTACTACCCCCTTTTTTAAAAAGTCCTTTAAATTTTCCACCAGCCCATTTGGCACCTTTTAATAATAATCCACCACCTTTTTTCAAAAGAGATTTTCCAAATATTGCCCCAATAAGAGTTGAAATAAGACTACCAAATCCACTAAGTAATTTTGCAACAAGACTAACAGCAGCTTTAGATTGTCTTAATAACCAACCAAAAAAACTTTTTCTAGTATGTTGTTCAATTTTCTTTTCTTCTTTTAATTCTTTTTTATCAAAAATTGTTTGACTATTAAAATATTTATTAAGCATTTCAATAATGTTACTACTATTATTTGCTATTATTTCTGTATTTGATGTAATTGATTGTAAATAACCTTTATTACCTTCATTTTCAGATGATTGTTTTTCTTCTAATGGAATTACATTTGTTGCTGGTTCTTCATTAGTTTCATTTGTTGAAAGTATAGATCCTTCTATATTTGGAGTTTGATTTACTTCTTCAGTATTATAAGGTTCCATTGATTGATTTGGATTTACTTCTTCAGTAGTATCAGCCCACATTGAACTATTTGATCCAAATGCTGCTGCAGCTACACTTGATAATGGATTAGTATTTGATCCACCTCCTCCAGGTGATTGACCAAGTATATTACCAAAAAATCCACCACCAGGTGCCTGATTAGGAACAGTACCTTTTTTAGCTTTTTTTCTAAATTTTCTAAATCTATGAACTGCTTTTAAAATATCATAAGCCATAACAACTTTTTTCAATTTAGTGCCATATAATGCAGATTTAGCTGCACCTAATAATTTTCCTTGTGCTAAATTATGCATAATACCAACTAATGGATTATATGTACTAGCTAAATTTAAACCGGATTCTAGTAAATCATTTTTCTTCATAAAATCTTTATATTCATGATCTTTTTTGCTTTTTCCATATAAACCTGCTAAATCATATCCTAATAATAAAGGGGATAATTTTGTTGAATATAACAATGATTTTCCAGCACCCATAACATCACCTTTAGACATATTATACATGGCTGATAATTTTGGATCAAAAACTGCTGCTAAACTTCCAAATTGGTCTAAAACTTTATGTTTATCTGTAACATCTTTTATTTTTTTAGTTTCTGGTATTATATCATTAATACTTTTTTGTAAATCTTCTCCAAATGGCATTTTCTTTCCACCAACACCACTTTTCTTTCCACCATATTTTCTATATGTTTGAAATGCATTATATGGTAATAATAAATATTTTAAATCTGTTGTTGATAACATTGAATTAATAACATCACCATAGTTACCAGAAGCCATACTAGTAGCAACTCCTGCAGTACCATGAAATGGTGCCATTAATTTACCTAATGTCCCAAGTAGTTCTTGATTATTTTTATCATTCAATCCACCAACAACTTTATTTTTAGCTGTTTGAAAAGTTGAATTTATTGCATTGCCGCCAGATGTTTTTAATGCATCTTTAAAAATATTTAATATATTTCCAATTTCATTTTTTCCAGTTTGTTTATTTGTAAATATATTTGATGAATTTGATAATACATTTTGAAATAAACTTTGAAAATCAAATTGTTTATTATTTTTATAATTTGTAAATTGTGCTGAAAATAATTTATTTAAAATTTGGCCAAAATCATTCATTGAATCGCCAATATTATTAAAAGAATTTTTTAATTGACTTTTTTGATTTGATGAAAAAATTGCACCAGAAACATGATTCATTGAAGTATTTTGATTTGGCATAAATCCAGAAAGATTTGGTGATGTATTTTTTGATCCGTTAACAGATGAAATATTTGGTGTTCCAATATTAGATAAATTGCTTATATATTGTGTTTGTAATGCAATTAAATTAACTAATGTTGATAATGGATTTGTATTAGAATTTAATATTTTAAGTATTTGACTATTATCAATAACACCATTTACTTGATTTGTGATAGTTGTTTTTGAATTAAATAAACTGTTATCATCGTCATTATTATCATTATCTATTTTTTCTTCTTGAACTGTTATTAATTTATTTAATAATGATGATAAATTAAAATTTAGACTATTTATATTATTTCCTATGCTTGAATTTGATTTAAATATAGCTCCTGCAATATTAGTAAAACCTTTAATATTTGAACTAATTGAATCTCTTTGCCATGAATGTATTTTTTGATCTAATGATAAATATCTATCTTTCAAACTCTTTCTTTCTTTATTTCTTTTTCTATCATAATATTTATCTGCTAAAAGTAAACCAATAGGACCTCCTAATGCTAAACCAGCAACTTTATGCATATGCCTACCAAATTCTTCATTATCATGAAGATCCATATTTAAATCGTGAAATGCCTGTCTCATTGGACCTTTTCTTTTTATTGAAGAAAAAGAATCATCAAAATTAAAATCATCCATAGTTATTCATTTACTGTATTAATTAAAGTTAAAATTAAACATTTAAATGCATCTTCTGAAATATCTAAATCTTTCATTATTTGTAATGTATTTGTAAAATTATTTTTATTTTTTAATATTTTTTGTTGTGACATTTCAAAATTTGTATATTCTTGTATTTCCATTACTATATCATATATTTGATTTTCATCTGTAATTTCTTTAATTTTATTAATTTCATTTTCATTAAAACTACATTGATCTGGTATATTTATTACACCTAACATTAATATTTTATATGATAATTTTTGAACATATTTATCAATATCAACAGTATTTTCATTCATTTGATTTTGAACTATATAATAATATTTTTTTGATATTGATTTTAAAGTTTGTGCAATTCTTGTTCTTAATTCATAAACCATTAATTCATAATTAATTGCATTTTCTTTTTCTTTTTTAAATTTCTCACCATATTTAGCAGAAATCATTTCAGTTAAATATTTTAATGCATTGATTACTGTTTGTTTTTGTTTTAATAAGTTTGTTCCTTTAACTTGTTCAAAACTTTGAATTAATATTGGTTGATTACATCTTGGAATTAAACTATTTAAAAATGAATTATAAAATATTAACGAAAGATAATATACATATTGATTAATATCTTCATTAAATTCTATTGAATTATAGCACATTAATATAACAAGTTCAGTATGAGCTGTTGTTAATAATTTAAAATCTTTATGTATTAAAAATTCTTTAACCTGTGATTTTAACCATCTAATATCAATAACTTTATTAATATCAGCATAAACAATACTATATAAATTTTTGATAGGACAAATACTATTAGAAATTAATGATTCTAAATTTGAGTTAGTATTTAAAATACTATTAGAAATATCAGTATATAATTCTTTTTGTATTTTCATTATGATTGCACCGTAGTAATATTAATTAAATTTGGTAAACTATAAATAAATTCAGGAGTAAAAAAGTATAATTCATTTTTTGTTAAATTATCATATATATTATTGTATATTAAATCTATTTGAGGTAATGTAATTCTTACAAAATTAATACCTGTTATATTTTGTATTGATGAAATTAAATCAGATAAATATACTGATCCATTAATACCAACATTATTTAAATAATTTATTATTGAATTTTGGACTGCAACTAACATATTATTTGAATATCCATTAACACCTATTGTTGCATTTACAGATATTGGTGTATAATAATTTGGTATTATCCATATTCTACCATAATTTGAATATAATTGTTTATCTGCATAATTATATATAATTGTTCCATCCCCATATGTGATAAAATTCCAAGATGTTCCATTCCATACAATAATATTACCTGCATAATTAAACCAAGGATCTGTTGATTTTATTGGATCTGATAATGCATAATATTGACCTATTGTTGGATTTGTTGGGGCTTCATTGGATGAAAATAATATATCTTGAACATATATATTTGGTGTTGAGTATTTTAAATTTTGTAATTGACCATACGTTCTTACTAATTTTGCAGATAAATGAACATTCATCATTTTATTTTGTTGACTATTAACAGCAGCTAAGAAATTTGAAACTAAATTTAATTGAAATAATAATTGATCTTCATTTGATAATTGATTATAATAAGATGATAATATTACTGGAATATCTAACATATAATTATTATTTTCATAATTTATAATATGACTATATGTTACTGAAGATAAACTATCTTCAATTTCTGGAGTTGCAAAATATGTTGATGTTAATATATTATTTTCAATTATATTTATTGTAATATTTGTTAAATTTTCTAATTCAGTTCTTGGTATTGTATATTCATATGTTATTACATTATTTGTTGTTGTTGAATTTATTGGATTATAAATAGTTTGATTTGCATTAGATAAAACAGTTAAATTTTGGGTATATGTTATATTTGAATTTGTTTGATATGTATTTATTGTTATAGAAATATTGTAACTATCTTGTCCATTTAAATATAAATTATAAGTAAATAACATATTAGTTAAAATACATGTTGGATTATTGCTGAATGATAAATTTCCTGTTATATTTAGTGTTGGTTGTAAAAAATAATAATTAACTAAATTATTAGAATAATCCAATTTTAATAAAAATAAATTAATCCATGTATTACCATTATATTCAAATGTTTGTAAAGGTAATATTTCATTAACATTATTAATTTTTGAAAGATTAATATAAATTGTATCACTTGGAACTATTTCATTATTATATTGTAATATAGTGTATAAATAAATATCATTGATTGCTAAATCAGATCTTTTTAACATAGGTAAAACCCATAATGCATTTGTTGTTTGATTATTTACACCTAAAATATTATATATGTTAGAATAATCATCAGTTGATACAATTCTATTTAACATGCTTAATGATGATGATGCATTTATTTTAATTGATGATAATGTTTCATTATTTTGACCACCTGTTGCAGGAGAATTATTATAGCACGAATATTGTATTAATTGTGGTGGTTGATTTGGATTCATTGGTATTGTATATAAATTATCACCTTGAATGATTGTTCCGGTTACTACATTTCCTGAAATACCATTTGAATATGTAATTATGATATTAGCAGTACCATTTGGTTGTAAACCAAATATGTTATTTCCAAAAGTTATATTATATTGATTATTATTAACTGAAGTTTGATATACTGGTTGATATGGTTCTGATTGTACTAATATTCCATTTGTCCATTGTATTGTGTTATTATTTATATCTGTTGTAGTAATATTTATATTTGTAATATATTGACCATCTGGGACTGTTAAAGTTTTTACATATGTTTGAAATTGTGATAATTGTGGAAATGAAAATGTTTCAGTTGTTTGCCATTGTTGAGTAATTGGAATATCAAAAATAAGATTATTTGTTGAATTGATTGTTTGAATTAAGTATGGTAATGGATATATTACACCAGAATCATCAATATAAGTAATTTCAAATACACCTGTATTTGAAATATTAACATTTATATTGTAATCAGATGTAAATATTATAGAACCTGCTAAAAATTGTGTTGTATTTGAAATTGAAAATTGAAAATTTCCTTCTGCTAATGGAAATGTTAATTGTATTGTTGCTGTTGCTGGTTTCGCTGAATAAGGTATATATCCTAAATATGATGCCCAATTATTTATTGATTGTGGTAATTGTGCTGTAACTAATGTTGATTCATTATATAACATTTGTGCATAAAAAAGACTATCTGATGTTAATGTTGATATAACTGATAATAAATATGCGGCAAATGATGATTGGCTTGTATCTAATTCAAATCCATTTATTTGAACAATGTTACTAAATTCTTGTAAAATTCTTGATAATATTTCTTCTCTACTGGTTATTATTTGTTGTGATAATTGTGATGAATTTTGTGCTTGTGTTTGTAATGTTAAGTTTGAATTAGGTGCAATTAATGTTCCTGTATTTGTAATATTAGTTGCCATTTTTTACCTCTTTAATATGCATTATATGCAACAACATTTGTTTCCTCTTCTAATTGTTTAATATTTACTTTACTTAAATCTATATGACTTACATCACTTGCATTAATATTATAATTAATTGGAACAAATTTTTCATATAGAAAATTACCAACAGATGTTCCTTGATATTCTGGTATGTATGTATTAATTTCTTCAGGTATTTTATGATCTATTCCTCTAAAATTATTACTATAATTAACATCTGTATTTATATTTCCACATAATAATTGTTGATTTATAAAATAAGAATTTAATATATTGTATGTATCTATATTATAAACTCTTCCTGTACCATCATTATAAGCAAATGTTTCTAATACTTGATTTTGTATATCTTTAGCATAAAATCCACTACCTTTTAAAATTACTTTATAAAATGTTGAAAAATCAGTTTTTTCATCAAATATTTCTTTTTCAACATTTTGAACTTGAAATAATTCAGGATAGACAATATCATCACTAATATAAAGTGATATAAAATCAAATTCAATCGGTTCAAAACAAGTATGAGGCATCATAAATTCTGTTTTTAATTGTGTTCTAACTCCAAAATCAGTACCTCTCATATTTTGAGTCATACCCACAATTTCTGATAATGGATAATATTTTATTTCATAAAATTTTAATCCTGATTTATTACCAAAAAATTCATATGAACCTGCGATAAATTTATTTTTATCATATACTGAATATTTTTTAGATATTTTATAATAGGTACATGGAATAAATTGTAATTCAGTTTTATATACTTTACTTAATAAGTTAAGATAATAATTCCAATATAATGTATATCTAACACTTTTAAACATAATTTTTTTATCTCATTGAATTAATTGAATATTATTTTCATTTATATTTAATGTAACATCTTTATAAAAATTATTAATTGATAATGTTATATTTATTGTTAAAGATGTTGAAGTTTGTTGAACTATTGATAAATTAGAAACAGAAACATTTGATACAAATTCACTTATTATTGATTCTAATTCATTTTTAAGACTTGTTATTGTTGAATTTGCAAGTGGTTGATAAATATAAAATTTAAGGTCTGTTCCTATTTCTGGATTAAAAAGATATGATCCATATGAAATTGAAATATATGTTAAGACAGAATCTATAATTGCATTTTCATCTAAATAATGATTAAAATCACCATTAGGTGCAAATGTACTAATATACCTTTTAATATGTTGCATTTATTAACCTCTCTTAATATGGTTAAAATTCAAACCTTTTTTAGATTGTTCTGAATTTTTACTCATCTTTTTCTGTTCTTTAATTATTTCATTATCATAATTAAATTTCCAGTTAATAAATTTTTTAAATAATGGTAAAGGTATATCAAATGCTCTTGATGGATCTGTATTATATAAGATTGAATATTTGCCTATTTCATCAATCCATTTATCTATAAAATCAGTTCTGTTTGTATCATCCTTGTACCATACGAAACAGTTGCTCCAGGAAGTCCACCTCCGTAAGGAATTTATTTCCGCAATTGGTACATGTAATTCTATATTTAGCTCCTACATCATATTTATTAAAATTGTCAGAAAAAGCTTCAGATATTTTAACTCTATCCATTGATGGAAGCATTTTTAAAACAGTTAGTGAATCAATTGGTTGAGATATAGTATTTATTACAGAATTATCATGTGGATCAACAAAACTATCAATAACCATTAAATATGTTTGAAGCATATCATCTTGATTTATAAGTGCATTATTAATAATTTCTGACATTTCTATTGTTGGTATTTTTATTTTTGCTATATAACCAGTTATTGGTAAAGGAACATCTATTATTTTGGTTAGTATTTCTCCAGGTTGACCTTCAAAATATGTAGCTTGAAAACCATTTAATAAAGATACTTCACTTGTTAAATTTGTTTTACAATTTGGGCAAGTATTTGATAAAATATATTTATCTCCATATGAAGCATAATATAAATAATATATAAATGCTTTTTTATCAACAACAGTTGTATTTTTCTTCCAATCTTCTAGAGTTATAATAGTATCTGGTTTTTCTATAATTGATTCAAATAAAATTTTACTTAATAAATCATCAACTTTATTTGGATCAATTAAACTTCCTTTTAAAGTTAATTCATTTTTAACAGACAAACATCTTATTTTATAATCATACAATGTTTGAGGTGTTTTAAAATTTAAACTAGGATATTCTAAAAATTCAAATCCCATAAAAACCTCCGTGAATTTTAAGTTATTTTAAGTTATGTATATATTTAGATTTTATTCAGAATAAAATTTTATTTATATAAGAAATATTTATCCAGCAAAATTTTGTAATGTTTCCCTATATGATAATATAGTAGATGTTAATGATTCACATTTACTTAATATAAATGAATTTCCTGTTGATGTTAATGATGATTGTGGATATAAATTATCAAAAGCAAAAGTTATACTTGGTTTTGTATTAGCACTATTTTCACCAATATTACTATTAAAAGTGTCCATTGGAACTGTTGTAGGAAAAACACCAGACATATACCAAGCTTCAACAATACCTGTTCCATCTGGATTAGTTACCCAATAATATAATGTTCCACTATAATTCTTTTTAGAATATGATGCATTTGTATTTGATGCTAAATTAGATAAACCAGTTCTTATATCTCTTATCATTTGAACCCAACCATTTATTATCTTATATATAGGAGCACTTTGTAATTCTATAAATGTAGTACTAAAAGTATTTTGTATTTCTAAAGCTGTTGCAACATTAAAATGTGTTCCACCCATACCTTTAATAGAATCAAGAGCTAATCCAACTGTTGGCAAATTTACTGAATAATTTAATGCAGCAAGATAATTTTGCATTGCAGAAATAGACATATTGCTGACAAAATTTGTTAGACTTGATGGCAATGTATTAAACCATATAAAAGAATAACCAGTAACATATGGATCAGCAACACCTGGTTCTTTTGTACCACCTAAACTTCTAGAATAAAGATTAGCATTACTTCCACCAGTAGCTATGTTATTATTTATTGTTGCTTTATTTGCACTATTATTTGCCATAATAATTCACCTCAATTTTATTTTATTGTATAAAGAAATTTAAATATAATATTTCAAGATCCCTAACTGGGAACAGAGTAACATTAGCAACAGCAGTTTTCTGTATTTCTTGTGATTCAGTTGCAGTAACACTTGCACTATAACTATATAAACCATTTTGAGCTTGAACATTTGATAAAAATATTTTAATTTGATCTTCTATTGATGTTAATACCATAGGATCATCAAGATTAAATAAATAATATTTACAATATTGTTGTAAAGCTCTATTAATATATAAGTAAGTTCTAGTTACATTTAAACTTTGTAATGGACCAGACATTCTTTGTGATGTTTGTTGACCCCATAATACTGTTCCATCAGAAAATTGAACTGTTGGATTTATTTGATTTTCATTAAATAAAACTTGTTCCGCTGGAGTTGGTGAATAAACTAAACTTATTATATTTGGATCAATACCATTTTCATATCCGGCAACAGCATACCAAACAGCATTAATCTGATCATTTAATGCTATTAATCTACAAACACTATAAACAGGAGTAACCCAAATATTTTGACCACTAAATGGATCTGTTATTTGTCTATATTGTGAATATAATGCAGTATATGGTGTATCAAAATTATATGTTTCAGTTCTAGCATTTAATTCTTGTTCAGCATTTAAATTATATCCTAAATCTAGTATGGCAACTGAATTTAATAACTGTTCAGATGTTAATTGAACCATAGCTTGTTTAGCTGGTTGTGGATAACCTCCATCAAGAACTATACTAAAATAAACAGTATCAGTATTTATTACAGAATTATCTATCAATCCTGTATATCCTTGAATTAATAATTCATTTGCAACAGTTGAATTTATAGTTCCATTAGAATTTATTAAAGAACCATCTGAAGCTCCACTTAATTGTCTTGCTGAAACATTATCATTAGAATCAGCTGGAATTAACATTGCATAAGTAAATGGATCAAAATTTATATATTCACCAAATCCCAAAACTATATAAAAATTTTGATTAACATCTAACAATAATGAACCTATTGGTGGTTCAATTGTATTATTGTTGCCACTTGTTGAGGATGTTAATGTTGAAGATACTATTTGTCCATTTTGAATTGTTACTATTTGTCCATCTAATCCAAATAAAGCATTAGAAGCATTAGGACCAACATAATAATTTAATGTTTCATTATATAAACTACTATCAATTTGACTAATATCTGTGATTATTTCTTGAATTTGAAATATTGATGAATTAGTTGAATTTCTTATTGAGTATAAAGTTTCATTTATAATATTTAATGTTGATGAAAAGGTATCAGAATCATATGTTAACATAATATTATTATCATTTTGATTTATAACTGTAGGAGCAAATATGTTCATTCCAGAAGAATTTACAACATTTGGATTAAATGATACATTCCAATTTCCTTTTGCATGATATTGATTATCTGAAAGTAATTCATAATCTTGAAAATTAAAACTGTTAATACTATTTGCTAAACTAAAAGAACCAAATTGAAAATTATTATAAAATTCACCTCTATTTTTTGATTGAACAACAAATAAAGGAAATACGTTACTTGTTGATGGTAAACCAAAATTGTTTGGATTTGTATTATTATAAAATAAAGTATCAATATCACTTAAATTTGTATAATTTAAAACTGGTTGAACTATAGTTTTAAATTCATTTAAAGTTGTATCTATTACAAAATAAAATCCCATTGCTGAATAAGTTGCATCTGGTGGTAATAATCTTAATACATATAAACTTGAAGCAACAGTATTAAATGAATAAGCTACATATGCACCTTGACCATATGCAGAAGTGTATTTTTGTAAATTTGGTTGCCCATACATTTGTAAATATGATTGACTTTGAGCTGCTAAGTTTATTAATTGATTATCTGGACCTTTATCACTAAAAACACATATAAAAGCTATTGTTGATGGAACTGATTGAACATAACTTTCTAATGGTGTTACAGATACATAAATTCCAGGACTAATTGCATTTTGCATTTTATTATATCCTCCAAATTACATTTATCACTTTTTAATTTTATTCTCTAACTGTTTTTAACAGTTTTCTATATTTGTTATAAAATCATTTTACTTATGAATATATATACCACGATATAAGAAGTGATAAATCTGCACCTTTTCTAATTGTTGGGAATGTATATTTTGAGAACATAACAAAATCTTGTATATTTAAATTGGATGGTGTTAAATTTGCATTTGGTATAATACATTGATTACAATTAGTTAATATACCACTATTACAAAATGGTTTATATGTAAGATCATTTTGTAAATTAGTATAATTTGCATTAACAATATTTGTATCTATAGATCCTGAAGCAGAACACCAATTAGTATAATTTGAATAAATATTATTTGTATTTGCACTTGTTTCAGTTGTTAATGTAGAATTGCTTGTTGTGATATATATGTTATTATTGTTATCTGAAATTGTTAAAGAAAAATATGAAGATGATTGTGTATTAGGAATAAAACCAGCTACTGTTGTAACATCTATAATATGAATTCCTATTGGTAAATTTATAGTAGTAGTTAATTCTGTTGAATTATTTCCTCCTAAATATTGGTCAACATATGATAATATTAAATTTCCATCAATATATAATGATGCACCATCTTTAGCAGAAAATGCAATATTTAATTCTGTTTGAGTTGTTAAAGTAAAATTTGTTTCATAATATGTTATTTGTCCTGCATCACAATAACCATTTTCATAATATGATATATTATTATTTTCTAATAAAAATGGATTAATAATATTTGTAAAATTTGGATTAATGATATTTGTGTTTTGTAAAGATGTAACTTGTAATGAAAATGGAGTTTGAGAACATAACCATGATTGATTTGATTGAAATACTACATTATTATTTGAATCAAATAAAATAACATTTAAAGCGGTTTGTTCTGTTGACATATCAGGACCATCATTAAAAACTTGACATGTTAAGTAATGTGTTCCATTTGTTAAATTTAAGGATACAGAAGATGTTTGACCTATTGTTGAATTATCTAAAACAACATTTCCATCAATAAAAATAATTATGGAACCATTTGAAATTTCAGTTAATGTATAACTTTCTGAATTATTAATAGTAAATGTTTTTTCATAATATGAATATGTTTGTGGCTGTTGAATTTCTGTTGATATTGATATGCCTGATGAACCATTAAGCATTAAATCAGTTCCAGAATATAATACAGCATTATTATATATTTCTGGCATTATTAAAGAGTATCCATTGCTGATTGTAGTTTCTAAAGGAACATCTGAATTAGATACCCATAATGCACATTCATTTATATCTGCACCATTTGCTTGTTCTTCTGTTATTAATGTATCTATTCTCATTATTAAATACATATTATTATTTTGATTATCTTGTAAATATTGAACATCACTAAATGGATGCATCATTCCATTATTTGCTAATGTTGTATCATTAGCATTTAATACTATTTGATTATTTAAACCAATATCAGTGCTACTTGGTGGTATTGGATCTAATGGATTTGTTATAGGACAACCACCATTACCAACAGATAACCAAGAAAGTTTATATGAAGCTAAAGATGAAATATATGGATTATCAATACCGGAAATTCTTGGTAAAACCCATTCTCTACCTGTATAAACAATTAAATTATTACTTTTGTTTATAAGTTGTTTTTTATTTTCTTTATCTATATAATATATTTCAACAAAACCTTTTAATCTTGTTTTATCTGAATCAATTAAATCCATTTAAACCTCCACATTTATAGAAAAATATTAAAATATAATATTTATAGTTTTTATATTTTTCTATAACTAAAGAGGTTATTCATGTCAAATCCAATTTCAGGAACTACAATTATTACAAATGCTGGTTTACAAGCAATTCAAAATGCTATTACAAATAATACACAATTAAATTTTGCTACTTTTCAAGTAACTTCATATCCATTAACACCAAATATGAATATGACAACAATACCAAACTATTGGTATTCTAATAATATAAATTCAATTATTCCTATTGATCCAATTACAATACAAATTATAATAGATGTTCCATTAACAGAATCAACATCATATTTTTCAACTGCTGGAATATTTTTAGAAGATGGAACATTATTTGCAATAATTCAACCAAGTAATCCAATTCCACCAAAAACAAGACAAGTTGCAAATATTCAATTACAATTTACAAATGCACAATCAATATGCAATTTTAATTATTTACCTTGGTCTCAACAAGAACAATATTTATCAATTACAAATACTGTTACTGAACTTGGGGCAAATATTAATAATAATTCACAAATGATTTCTTTATTACAAACATATTGTTTTGTTTCAAGTAAAGCATTAATTTTTACAGCAATTCAACCATCATTAATAATGCAACAAAACACAAGTTCAATAACTTTTTCAAATTTAAATATTGAACCAAATAGTGAAATATTATTAACTCTTCAAACAATTAATGTTAATGATACTAATATTAATTTGCAATTATTTATAAATGAATTCAATGCACAATCTGATTATCAAACATCAATAATTGAATATGGTTATGGAAATTCTGCTGTAAATAATAGTTTAGTACAAAATAGTTCAATTGTAACAATACCTATTGAATCAACATGTTATACTAAAATTGAAGCACCTGTTTTTAGTATGCAACAAAATCCATTTATATCTAAAAATATATTTAATCAAAATGGTTCAGTATATCCATTTACAGAACATATAATACAATTATTGAGTATATTATCAGAACCAATAACAAATATAACTATAAATTGTTATGATATAAATGGTAATTTAGTTTCAGGTATTGGTAGTGGAAGTGTTGCATCATTATTAGTTAAGAATTTTAATTAAAATTTGAAAAGTTTGTATAAACTTCATTAATAAAATTACTATTAATATTACAAATATTATTATTGTTAATGTTAACAGTATTTTCAATAAAATTTCCAAAAGATAATGTTTCTTTTATTTTTCTATTAATATATGTGGTTATAATATCATTTAATAAAATATTAGAATATAATGTTTTAATAAAACTAAAATATGTACTTTCAGAAAATGCTAACCAATTTCCAACAGGATCAGAAAAACTCAATTCCGGTAAAATTATTGGTCTGCTTTGTATAGGTTTAAAAATATTTATTATATTTTTAATAATATTATTAAAATAAGACAAATCAGTCATAACAAAACTTGTTTTTTCAAATTGTCTTGATGCTTGATCTATTATACTATAAAATGTTGAAATTAAATTTGGATCACTTTTTATATGATTTAAAATTGTTGGTTGTGAAATATTAATAAATTGCTCTAATTCAGTTATATTTGAAAATGTTGGTATTATTGATTCTGGTTTAATAAATTCTGATCTTCTAGATTTTAATAATAAATCACGATATAATCTTGCAGATTTAAAATTATCTTCATATTGTAAATTTTCTTGATATATATTTATTGAATTTATATCATTTTCCCATTTTGTTACAAAAATATTTGTATTCTCATTTTCAAAATTATATTGATAACCATAATTACTATTTAAAACAATGTTATTATACTGATTTTTGGTTGATATTATCATAGGTATATTATTATCACCTATTGGTAATAATGTTAAAATTCTACCGAATTGATTATTTAAATCGTTTAAATTTGTTTGTGTTATATTTATTATTTTATTTGAACATAAAGTTTTAAGATATTCTAAAAAATTATTATTTGATACAGTATTTAATAATATAATTTTATCATTATTTGATAATTCTGTTAAATATATATTTGTTATTTCAGTTAATGTATTATTTTTAATAGAAAATATTCTCCAATTATTATTAATATCTTCATATAATAAAAAACCAACATTATTAATATTTGTTAATGATATTGTATTAAAATTTTTAATATTATTTAAATTGCCAATTACTTCATATGATAAATTTGTTTTTATATTATATATTGTAATATTACAATTTGTTGAACTATCTGCTGTTATATAAATATTTTCAGAATTATCTAATTCAGTATTAATCCAATATTGAGAATATATTGTATTTAAATTATGATAATGTTTACCATATAAAAATACTTCTGAATCATTTATTATTGTTGAATTTGTCGTTATTTTTTCTAAAATATTATTTGTTGAAAATAAATCTAACATGGTTGTTGAATTTATTATGTTTTGATTTAATTTAATAATATAATTGTAATAATTGTAATAATTAAATGTTGATATTAAAAATGTTGTTGTATTTAATGTATTATATAAAATTGAATTTGGATCAGATATTATTCCACCAAATATAATTAAACTTTGTTTACATTTTATAACAGATGGATTTTCTAAAAATATTCCAGTATTTATTGTAGTTTCCACAGTTAAATTTTTATTATCAATAATTGTTAATTGATCTGTTGATTTATTATTTAATAATCCACCAAAAATTAATAATTTATTTCCATTTGATAATATATTACAATTAATTAAATTGTTTAATATTAAAGAAGAACCTTCCATTGTATTATCTTTATATACAAGAACATTTTGAGTTTTGATTTCTATATTTTTTATTGAATCATAAATATTTAAAATTTTTATTAAATCTAAACTAGTATTATCAAATCTAGTGTTATAATAAAAATCTAATTGTTTATTAATTTCTTCTATACTATTTTGGCCAATATAAACATAATTTGATAATTTTGGATTAGCAAAATTATTATAGTCTATGTTACTTAATATACTCCATATATATTGCATTACATACCAAAATTCCATTAAATTTAATGAAATATTATATTTATCAATTGTAATATTTCTTAATGAAATAAATTTATTATAATCACTTGTATTTCCAGATAATAATAAAAGTAATTGTTGAGAAATTTGATATTTTAATTCAACTATTCCTATTATTGTTTTATCAACATCCATTATATTTTCAACAACAAAATAAGGTGACATTGCTTTACTATATGGATAAGTTGTTAATAAAGCATCCTCATTCAACCACCAATGTTGATCAATAACAAAATTATATGGTAAAAATTTTTTCTCTAATGAACCAACTGTTCCTGGTATATTATAATTTGTGATATATGAAAAACCCATAAATATCAAACTATCACTTGGAGGAACTATAAATGTTGATCCTGGATATGATATTGAATTATATTCAATATCATAATTAAAAGTTTTTTGACAAATTGATAAAAAAGGAATATTAAATCCTTTTATATTTGTTGATATATTTTGGATTATATTTGGTTGATCAATAAAATATTTAATAAAATATAATTCGTCAACATTAACTTCATTACCTTGACTAATAATAGATACCATATTAGATACAGAATTTAAGGTACCTTTAATTTGCCAATTTGTAACTAAAATGGATAATATTTCTTTTTCAACAACTTCTGGATATTCAATATTTAATGGAAATCCAAAAGAAGATAATAAATTTTGTGTTTGAATTTTACTTAATTGTAATATTGTTTGTGATGGATTTTGTTGTGTTGTAACTGAATCTATTGCTGCTTTATTTTGATTTATAATAGTATATGATACATCAAGTATATCTGAATTAAATGTTGGTTGAGAAACTACTGAATCCATAAAAGTTGCTACATTATTTAAATTTTTACTAACTGTATTTATATCAAAACTATTTATTCCAGTAGGAACTTCTGTGATATTTCCATTTAAATATGATGCTATATTAAAATATGATTGAAATAAAGATAATAAATCTTGATAATTATTTGTCATTTATAAAAATTCCTTAATTTCTTTTTCTTTTAATTTATGAATTTGATTATTCATAGCTATCATTAAAATTGCTTTATATGCTTCTGGAATATTTAATGATTCTATATCTATAATTTGATTATTATAAATTTGTAAAACATATATAACAGTTGTTAATAATTGATTATAATTAAGAGGAATAGAACTATAATCAGTTACATAAGGATCTCTTAAAATTTCAATGATTTTTTGTATTTCTTTATTAACAATTTCAATAGTACCATTTGGATCAAAATAATATACTTTATCTATATTAATTTTAATCATATCTAATAAACCTTGATTAAAATTTTGATATTTAGTAATATCAACTTCTGTCATAGTATATATTAATGGTTGATTATTATATTGCATATCATACATATCATATGATAATGTTGTATCTATTAAACTATCCCCACTTGTTGATGATGTTATTGTAGATAAACTTGAATACATTTCATTAATAGTTGAATTATTAAATAATGTTGATATATTTGTATCAGTTATCATATAAGGTATTGGATTAAAAAGAAAAGACATTAATGAATTATTTATAGGTTTCCAATCTCCAAATTTTTCTAATGATTGACAATCTATTGAAGTTGGAATATAAAAGAATTGATTATCTAATATAATGTGCTTGGAAAGATAATATTCAAAATCTAGTATAGTCATTCATATGCTCCATAATCTATTTGTAATTGTTCAAAAAAATTATGGATATATATTTTAAAAATAAAATTAAAAAGATAATTTATATTTTATAATTATAACAAATTATTAGTTTTATATGAAGCTGTTTTATATGATAATTTTTTACTATTTAATAAATTTAATAATACAGTTTCTTCAGATTGATTATATACTTGTATTTTACAAGGAGTTTTATATATTTTATTTTTAAATTTAATACTTTGACCGAATGGTGATTTAATATGAACTTTTATCATTTTTCAATCTCCTATTTTTAATTTGAATCCATTATATAATTTATCAAAGATTCTAAAATACCATTATCAGAAACTTTTGGTTCATATATATTAGAATCATTATCTGCTATTCCTACTTGATAATCATTTCCAGTTTTTTTAATTTTTCTTTTTTTATTTTTATCATGCATAATTATATTATCTTGATCTAAATTTTCCATTTGATTTACAAAATCATTATTTTCTAATCTACTCATTAATGGCCAATCATAACCAACTTCATTAGTATCTTTATCTACTTTTGGTTTTTCTTCATTAACATCCCTATCATAAAAAACCCCAGGAGCATTAGATGGTTGAGAAATAGATACATTAATATAATCTTCATCAAAAATTTTATTTATTTTTCTTTTTTGCATCTTTTATTCTCCCTAATTTATTTCATCCATATGAAATGTTTTATATTGATCTTGGGATCCAGCCACATCTATTGTATCTGCAGCTGGATTCCCAGCACCATTACTCATATCCCAATCATATGGATCAGTTGAAAAATCTACATCAAATCCATAATTTGTTTCAACATTTATTTTTTTTTATTTGATTTAATTTGTTTTAAACTATAAAGAAAACTTTCTTTTGGTTGTGCCATATCTTCTTCATCTTGATCACTCATTGAATCATCTTCAAATGTTTGTTCAGTATCTTCCCCACCTGGATTGACCTCATCATCATCACCTGCAAAAATATCATCATCTGGATCTGCATCTTCAAGCATTTGATCTTCATGGTCACCTTTATTTTCATCTTCATCTTCATTTATATCATCATCTTCTTCTTCCTTATCATCTTTTTCAAAATCAGTATCTTTATCCTCATCTTTATCTGTAACATCTTCTTCAGCATTTTCAAATTCATCATCTTCTGAAATAAGTGAATCTAAATCAAAATCTTCATCTTCTTCTAAAAATGAAAAATCTTCTGCAGTTGCACCCATTGATCCTCTACTTCCTAAAACACCAAGACGTGTTTGAGCATCTGTATCACCTCTATCTGGAATTTCTTCACCTTCTAATAAACTATTTAAAAAGTTAGGACCTTCCCAAAATATTGATTCTTTTTTAGTAGATTTTTTATTCATTTTTAAAGATTGTAATAAAGTAACACTTTCTTTAACATTGTTTTTAAAAAGTTTAATAGATTCTGCTAAATTTTTCAAATCATTAACATCTTGACCAACTCTTTGATAATGTGAATCATCTAAGTCAGTACCTTCTGAAGATATTTTCTTTAAAGCTTTTTCCAATTTAATAGTATCTATTTTCATACCAGATTCTTTTTTATAAGCCCTTATATAATTTTCTAATTTATCACATGATTTTTGTTCTTCATCTGTTAATTGTGAATTATCCAATTCAAAATCATCTTCTAAAAATAAAGATGCTTCTCTGATGCGTTCTTTTCTTTTAAGATTCTTCTTTAATTTATTAAATAGATTAATTGATTCATCATATATAAGATTTGAAATATGTTTTATTTTTGGAATATTTAATGATTCTTTTTTAGTATTTCTTTCTGATGAATCAATATCTGCTAAAGAATCCCAATCTACACTTGCATCATCTGATTTTTGAGGATTGCCTTTATTTTTTGATTTATTGCTTGTATTTGCAGAATGATCACTAATATCTTCAAAAACATCCCAATCAACATCATCATTATCATCCTTCTGAGGATTTGAAGATTCTTCATGAGTATTTCTTTCAACATCATCAATATCTTCTTCAGTATCCCAATCAATATCATCATTATCATCTTCTGCAGGATCAATACCATCTTCTTCCCAGAAAAAAGATTCTTTTTTAGCTTTCTTTTTCTTTTCAGCTTCTTTCTTTTTATCAAGTTCTTTCTTTTTCTTTTCAGCTTCTTTCTTTTTATCAAGTTCTTTCTTTTTCTTTTCAGCTTCTTTCTTTTTCTTTTCAGCTTCTTTCTTTTTATCAACTTTATTTTCTTGTAAAAAAGATTCTACAATTGAATCAAAATTAATTGATTCAGTTTCAGAATTTACATCATTTTCCATTCCATCTATACTTGAATCCATTTCATCATCTTCTTTATCTTTTTCATCTTTATCTATATCTTCTTCATCCTCATCTTTATCTTTTTCATCTTTATCTATGTCTTTTTCATCTTTATCTATATCTTCTTCATCCTCATCTTTATCTTTTTCATCTTTATCTATGTCTTTTTCATCTTTATCTTCATCATCTTTTAAAGGTTTATTTTGAATATCATTAGTTGAAGAAGCTAAATCTTCATCTGCTTCATTAAAGAATAAACTTCCATTTGTTGATGGTGATTGGGATTTTCCTGTTAATGCTTCTAAATATGTTCTATCTTCTTCACTATATCCAGAAGTTTCATTAATTTTTTCTGCATCAATAATTTCTTTTAATTTTTCAGTTGCTTTATCAAAACTAATTGCTGTTTGAACTGGTTCTTCACCTTTTCCATCCCAAAATCTAACATCATTAATTAAGTTGTTTTTATAAACTGGCACTTTCTGATTTTTTTTCTCAGCCATTTTTAAAATCCTCCATTTAAAAAATAAATATAAAATTAATAATATAACAAATGTTATATTAAATCTTATTTTATTCTATGTGGAAGTCTAGACCGTAAAGACTATAGAAAGTACCAAATCAAAAAATTAATTTTCAGAATTGTATTCTCTATAAGATTTATTCATAGTTAAATTAGCTAAATAATTTTTAATTATTATATTTGAATCTCTTTCTGGAATATCTATAATTCTAAATACGGATTTCTTAAATATTGTTGTAAGAATTCCAGTAGAACCATCTCTATTTTTATCTACATTTAAACCAATTAATTGATATTCTTCTGGAGGATAATTCATTTGTAATGATGGAGTTAAAAAATCATTTGGTATTGGAAATAATAAAGAAACAAAATCTGCATTTTGAACTTTTTGTCTTGACTCATCAACATTTGCCATTGTAGGTATCCCCTTATATCCACTAGTATTTACTTGACTTGGTGTTATAACAGCACAATCAATTTTTTGACTTATTACTTTTAATTCACTAGTAACATAACCAAGATCATGTCTTTTCTCTTGTAATCTTTGACTTGAAACCATTAAATCTAAATAATCTATATATATTCCAGTAATAGTATAAAATTGAGATAATTTATCTAAATATATCAATATATCTGTTGTTGATGTTTTGTAAGGAACCATATATTTTATTTTTAATTCTTGTTTTAATACAACTTGCATAATAGTAAGTATTTCACTTTGTGCATCTTGATTTAAATTTCTTAAATCAATATTTTTATCTGTTAATATTCTTAATATTCTTTGATATGTTTCTACTTCATCATTTTCTAATGATATATAAACTACTGCTGGTGGTTTTTTAAATTTTTGAAATTCTTTCTTTTCAAATTTAGCTGCATTAACTGCAAAATTTAATGTGAATGTTGATTTTCCTAAACCAGGTTTTCCTGCAACTATATATACTCTACCTGATTCAAATCCTTTATTATTTAACATTATAGTATCCAATAATTTAATTCCAGATGGTATAACATTTTTATTTTGTGCTTTATTTTTTAATGTTTGTATTGAATGTAACATACTTTCAATAGAAGATGGATTTATTGATATTTCAGAAATATTTTTTTCTGTTCTAATTAGTTCTATATATTCAGCAGATATTATATTTGTAAATTCTTTTACAATATCACTATCAGATAATGAACTTTGTAATTTTACTAAATTTGTTAATATTTCATCAACTTTATTTTTTACTTTTGTTGATTTAATTTTAGTATCCATAAAATCTATAAAATTATTGTATTCTGTAGAATTTAAAATTTTATTAGAACATTCAGTAACAAATGGTTTTAACATAGAATTATCATCAATCTTTAATTCACTAACTAATAAGTTACCTGATAATTCAGATCTTCTTGTATGTAAAGAAATCATTGTATTTATAATATCAATAATTTCTTTATTTGAATTATTTACTTCTATATTTTGTAATAATTCTTGTGCTAATTGAACTATTATTTTTTGTTTATTTCTAGCTTCAAAATCTTTTGGTTTTGAACAAATGTATTCTAAAATATTATTAAGTAATTCAATCATTTGATCACCTCATTTGATCTTTTAAATTTTCTAAATCTTTTAAAATTATTGTATTGGATTTTAATCTCCATTTATTATATTTAATATTTTTAATATCAATATTGTTATTTGATAATTTTCCTTGTAAAGCATATAATTTAACTTTTGCTTGATCAATACTATCAGCATCTATAACAATACTGATAGTATTATCAATATAAATAAATTCAAATATCATGCCAGAATGATGGTATAGAAAACGTTTCAGAATCAGTTCCGATACAATATGTATTTACAACATTATCAAGATCTTTGATTGATTTATGTTCAAAAGATCTAATTAAATCTAAACTATTTTTAAATGTTGATGTGTATTTTTTAACTGTTCTGGTTAATTTATTTGAATTTAATTTTGTTAATTGATTACTTAATTCTTTTATAAATTTTATTTCATCTGTTTTATATAAATGATACATTTCTTTTGCTACTAATGATATTGCATTATCAAATTTAGTTTGTTCATAAGCTTCTAAAAGCATTATAAAGGCAGAAGTATTTGAATCAAAAGATGAATTTTTAGTAGTATATATTAAATTAGTTAAATTATCAATTTTATCATATTTAATAATATTTGCCATATTTGTTATTTCAGATAAAACTAAATCTCTAATTAAAATATTTTTTTCTCTAAAGAAATTATCCAAATCTTTAAATTTAATTGATACATCATAACTACATAATGTTTTCTCATCAAAATAAGAAAAAAATCTTGCTTGTAATAATTTTTTAAATATATTGGAACTATCATATGATAATTGAACATTAAGTCCAAATGTATCTTCAATAGCTTCTTTTAATAAATAAAAGAAAAATACATCCCTATGATTACTTATACCAAGAACATGTAATTGAAATGGATCTGGTTTTAAATTTTTATTAGAAAAGTATAAAATTGGCATTAACATAAGAATTGAATATAAACTTATAGGCATATTTTTAACAACATTTCCTGCTACAACCAAACCACCTATAGAAAATCTTTTAAAATGACTTATATATTCATCTTCATATATTAATTTTCTCCATATATAATATAATGGTAAAATTCTACCATGAACTACAAGTAAAATTTTATCTTTTATTTCTTGTGGTAATTCAATAGTTTTACTTAATGATTTTTTATTAAGTTCATATATTTTATCACTATCAAAATATTTATCACCAACAGCTATAGGCATATCTAAAGTAAATGCAGTATCATATAAATTAGAATATTTTACTAAAAAATATATATAACTATCAATAAAAGCATCAAGATCATCTATGTGTATCCAACCAGTTGAAACCTGGTATCCTCCACTATCTAACATATTTGTTATGTTTTTATATTCTGATACTTTATCAAAATTTTTTAAGAATTTTTCTGCATACTCTATTGGATCAATAAAACGTTTATTTTTATTTAAATTTAATCCATATGATATTAGATTATTATTACAAAAGTTAGTAAAACTTTCTTCTGCATATTCTCTACCTAATATTTTTTCTATACTATTTATTATTGTAAATAAACCTGCTGCTATATACATTTTAATTCTCCTTTATAATTTATTTAACATTAACTCTTAAATGAAGTCTATCTGAAATAGAAATAGAATATTTTTCTCCTAACTCTATAGCAAAATTAATACTATCCTGAATGAAATTTAAATCTTCATCAGTTTTAAACATTAAATTTATTTTTGATCTGATATTAATTCCATATAATTCAATAGCTTTTTTAATAAAACTTTCTATAATTTGTTTATTATCAGTATCAGCAATTATTTTAATAAATATTTTATCATAAATTGTATAATTATCAAATAAAACATTAAATTCTTTTATTGTAATTTCATCATTATAAAATTTTGGACTCCATATAATAGTTAATAAATTATTAACAGATGGAGTTGACTTATATAAATTTTTAATAATTTGTGGTAATGCACTTTCCATATTTATTCCATTTGTTTCAATAGTTATTTTTTCTAAATATATATTTTTAAAAAAAACATCATTACAAATTTCAGATATTTCATCTACAAATAATAATGGTTCTCCTCCAGTGAAAGTTATAAAATTTGTTTTAGATATTAAATCAGAAATTTGATTTAAATCATAATTTGTTGTAGACATTTTTAATTTAGATTCTCTCATAGTATCACAAAAAGGGCATTCTAAATTACAAATATTAAATCTAATAAAAGTTGAATATCTTCCAGTATATGGGTATTCTCCTTGAAAAGAATTAAATAGTTCGTTAAGTTCCATGATAAGTTCTCCTTTTTAATATTGTTATTTTATAAAAAATTATTCCAACTTAATTTTTCATTTGAAATTACTAATTTTTCATTTTTAATTTGTTTACTTGTTTTCTTTATTTTTTCTAATTTTTGAAATTCAGGAAATCCAGACAATAATAAGTTAACTCTATTTCTCCATATTGTATCTATTGTTTCATCAATATCAATTTCAATAAAATTAGGTATTTCTGATAAATTTGGTGTTTCTGGAATAACAATCCAATCAATCATATTTTTCTTTGAATTTGTTTCTTTTAACATATGATCTATTTTATCTTTAATATCATTTGTTAATTTATCTTTAATAATTTTAATTTTAAATTTATAACCACCTGTTCCTCTTTTAAACACAGTATCATTAACAATCATATTATAAAAAAGCATACCTAGTATATGAGATGGAACTTTTTTATAATTTTCAACAATTTTGTTAAATTTAACTGGTAAACCAACATCTGATTCCCATTTTTCTAATTTTTCTAATATTTTATTTTCTGTTTCAACTATAAATTTTTTAATTTCATCAATATTTTTTCTTTCTATAAAAAATAAATTAAATAATTTATCTAATCTGTCTCTAGTATATACTGGTATATCTGATTTAATTATATCTAACCCCATTATACTTAACCCTAAATCTTCACCATCTATACAATTAAAAACATAATGTTTTTTAGCATTTGTAAAATATGCTGAACCTATACCTTTATAATCTAAATTTAAAAACATATTATTTTCTTTTAAATTTAAATCCTTTAATAAATATTTTTGTATAACAACTTTATTTATTATTTCAGTTAACTTATCTCCTCTTAATTTAGCTTCTTTATAATCTTTATAAATATTATCAGCTATATATAAAAAATTACTATCTGTATCACCATATAAAATAAAAGGTTCATAAATGTCATCATCCCAATATTTAGAAACCAATTGTTCTTTAACTTCATTATAACTTGCTTCACTCAAAGTATCTAATTTATTTGTTAACATATTATTAAAAGATAATGCACATACTTTATTTATATATTGACCAAGTATTGTAATATTATTAACTAAATCTGCAATTTTCATTCTTGATGCATCAAAACCAAGGAACCCATAAAATGAGTTTGCAATTTCTTTAAAAGATCTTTGTTTATTATTATGCCTATTTTTATTAGTTGGATCTGTTTTCATTAATTTTTTATAATATTGTCTTTTAACATTAACAAAATCTAATACATCAAATAATGAAGTTTTTTCTTTATTTGGATCTAAAAATAAACCACCATAAAAAGTTATAATTAAATTATCTTTTTTAATTAAATCTTTTATTTGTTTTAAATTCATTTTTTCAATATGTGGATTATATAATGGTTCAAAAGTAATTTCATATTCTCTATCAACATTATTATAAAAATCTTTCATATCTGATTTATTATTTACAAATTGTCCAAAAAATGTATTAGTTCCTATATTAAATGTTTGTATTATTGATGGATATAGTCTAGAAAAATCTACAATATAAACATTATCATATAAACCAGGTTTAGGAACATAAACATATGCCCCTATCTTTTTATTTTGATTGATATCAGGCATTTTAGTTCTTAAAGCATAACCTCTTTCTTTCATAAATCTAATTAATAAATTATCAACTAATCTTGATGTCATTGTTGTTTGTTCCCAAGTTGAACAAGCAGTAAATCTAAGTTCATTAAAATAATCAATTATATCAAGTTTTGAATTTATTTTTATAATCTTTTCAACATCATCAGTATTATATAAAATAGATTTATTTCTATCCGTTGGCCATAATTCATAAAATTTACCACCACTTGTTATTTTTCCTTCACCAAGTTCATAATTAGAAATAAATTCTAAACTATAACTAGTTCTACTATTATTTGTTAATGATTTATATGCTGTAAGTAAATCTAAAATAATTAATCCAGGAAAATTATAATATTTTTTTTCAGCATCAACTGTAATAATATATTGTTTTAAATCATCGGATAACATTACAGATGGATTTATATTTAATCTTATTAACCTATTATAAATATATCCAATATCAAATGAAATATTCCAAGCAGTTAAAATATCTGAACCAGTTTCATATATTCTTTTACAAAAGAAAGTTAATAAATCTCTTTCATTATTAAATTTTATTAATTTATAACCATTTATTTCATTTGGAATTTCTTTTCCATCAGTATCAAGAACAAGACATTCTTTAACATTTATTTTACAATTCATTGTTGCATATGATATTAATACTACTGGATATATTGATGTTGTTTCATCTGGCATAATACCATCTGTTAATACTTCTATATCTAAAAACATAACATTTGGTTTATAAATATTTTCAGTTTTATTTGTCACAAAACTATAATCTATCATATGTCTAGATTCAAAACTAACATCTGATTCAAAATTTGTATATCCAGGAAAATCTTTTTTACTTCCAGTAACTAATTCTAAATCAGATATTTTTTCAATATGTTTAGCTTGACCATATTTTTTATAATAATAATAGTACGCAGGACTTAAATAATTTATTCTATTATTATTGTCATCTTTAAACATATATAACATTTTAAAATCAGTATTTGATGAAACCTTTTGAATATTTATTAAAGAATATTTTTCTTTATAAAACTCTTTATCTATATTAATTTGAGCTTTATTTATTTCATACTTTTTTAATTTATCATTGGTTAAATATTCTTGTATTCTACTAAAATCATCTTCATAAATTTCAATTGAATGATTTTTTAAAATATAACTAGGATGAACTGTAACAAATAAATCATAATCACCATATTTTGTAAAAGATCTATTTTGTGTTATTTTTTCTGGTAAACTATTAAATCTTTTTGCAGCAGTAGAACCTAAAGCAATTATTAATTTTGGATTTGTTATTTTTATAATTTCATCTAAATTATTACTACAATTGCTAATCATTTGTACATTTGGTTTTGTATTATTTGTTTTACATAAACAAGTATTTGTAATAAACCATTTAAAAACACCAAGATATTTATGTAAATATTGTCTAAATATTTGACCAGATTTTCCTGATAAAGGAATTTCTTTTTCAATATCCATTTCATCTGGTGCTTCTGATACAAATAATATATCTACATTTGTTATATCTTCATGATTAGAACAATCAAATGTAACAATTTGATTATTAAATAACTCACAATTTTTACAAATTGAATTTGAATATTTATTTTCTTTATATTTATCATTAATATTTTTTAAATTATTTGATATTGCAATATCTGAAAATTTATTCATTTGTTTTCCTCCTTTGTTTTTTACTAATTTATTTTTATTTGTAAGAGGATTATTAATTTCATCTATTTGTTTTTCATTAATCATGTTTACTAACATTTGTTTTTCAAATTTATTTAATAAAATAAATTTTCTAACATCAAATTTTTCTGAAAATTCAAGATTTGAAAACCACCATATTTGATTTTTATTTACATAATAAGTTTGTATAATTTTTCTAGTAAAAAAACTCAATTCTTCAATTGATAATGAATATACTGAAAATTTATTAAGATATTTATTCATTATTTCATTAACATGTGGTACTTTACTAAACATACTAATTAACATTTTATGAGTTAATACTTTTTTAAAATTTTCAGGAAAATCTTCTGATTCAGAATATAACCAATTTGTAAATTCACCAAGAATTGCCCATCTTTCTTTACCAGTAATCAAAATTTATACCCCTTTATTTAAAATATCAATTATTATATTATCAAAAATTAAACTTTGATTTAGATCAATTTGAGAATACATTAATAAAGCATAACTAAGAAGACTATTATCTCTTTCTGAAATAAATTTTAAGATTTTATTATTTACTTTTTTAACTATATTCATTTTAGATAATTCTTTTTCATAATTTTTAATATTAATATTCTTCATTTTATTTATTAATTCAAGAATATTACTGTCTTTATTTTCAAAAGATAAACTTGGCAATGTGTGATGTTTACCTTCAATTCTTGATTGATATGTTAAAGATCTAATATCAAAATCAATATCATCTATTATAGTATCAACTATTTTAAAATGTAAATTTGTTCCTATTGTTAATCTAACTTTACCATCATATGAATTTATTATATAACCTTGAATACCAATATCAGTTCTAGTATATTTTATATTGTAATAGTCAGTAAATAAATTTATTATATGTTGATTTAATTCATCAGTTATTTTTATTGTTTTTTCATCTTTAAAATAAAATATAACTTTAATAATTCCTTTATTATATTCTGTTTGAACAGATTTATCAGTTGAAATAATTAAATTATTTTTATTAAATTCATCTGTTAAATATTCAAATAATTTTTTAGTATTTGTTAAATAATAGTTTTCTGATAATAAACCAAAAACATCTGTTTTATTATCATTATTTACAAATATTGCATATTTTCCAGTATCTTTATTATTAGACATTTTAATATGTTGAACTTCAATATCAACATAATCATCAATTTTAAGTAAATTTGGTACATCAGATAAACAAATATTAATATTATTATTCATAATAATCTCCTTTAAAGTATAAGAATTAATTTTTAATTATTTTTTATTTTAAACTCATTTCAACACGTTTAATTATATCATTAATATCATAAGTTATATTTATTTTTTTATCATTCATATAATCTGGTTTATAATGTTTATAATTATCATCTTCTATTTCATAATATTTTCTCTTATCAATAATATTTGATTTTTTAGCTGCCCAATAACTAAGTTTTCCAGAACCACACGCAGGTATTCCATTTTTACTACATTGAACTACATCACCAAATTCATTAATTTTTGCTCTATCACAAGATACAGTATATTCAAATAAATAATCATAACCAAAATGTTTAAGCAATAATAGTTCTTCAGTTTTAGTTAATCCAGCCATGCAATTAATCCATTTAATTCTTTTTTGTGCCCCTGCTAATGTTGAATATCTTGCTGTATTTTTTATTAATGAATCTACAAATCTTCCTGTATTATCTGGATAAATAGCTTCTTCAGAAATATTTGGATAACCTCCAGCAATATATACATTTGAATATTGATTATTTAAAATTAAATGTTCTGCATATGCTAATGCTATATTCATAAACAAGCCATTTCTATTTGGTACCCAAGCTTGAGTACTTTTAACATTCATTCCTGTTTGAACATTTATATCATTTGATAATAACATACTTGATTCCATCATAGTTGAATATATATTTTTTAAATCATATACAATATAATCAACACCAAGTTTTTCAACTATTTTTAAAAAAGCAACTTTTTCAGCTTCTTCTGATTTCTGATTATATAAAAAATGAATTGCCGTAACTGGATAATTTTTATTTTTTAAATATGCTATAGTTGATGTTGAATCTATTCCGGATGATGCTAATACTAAATATCTATCTCCTAAATCATTTTTCTGTTTCCATACTGGATGTATAAAATTATGTTTATATTCTTTATCAGTCATTAATCCGGAATCTATATCTAAACTAAAAATATTATATGGTCTTTCTTCATCAACATAAAAATCTTCCCACATTCTTGTAAAATATGCTGGTTTATTTTTTACATCTTCAACAACTTTTCTTATTGAATTTATTGATGAATGAACTATATAACCAAATCCTTTAACATAACCATGTGCCAATGGTATAAAAGATGAAACTGTATTTAATCTTTTATGTTTTAAATCATACATTATTAATGACCAACCACCATGTATACTTTCCATTGTTTCTTTTAATTGTCTGTTATTATCAATATAAGATAAACCAATTACTTCAGAATCAATTTTGGTTTTCATTTTCTTTTTATATTTATCAACATCAATTGAAGAAATTGCTCCATTATGTACATAAATAAAATCATCAAAAATAATAGGTTGCATTGTATTATCTATATTACTTTTATCAGTTAGTGATTCAGTTTCTGGTGCATTTCTACATATCCCAAGTAATATAAAATTTAATTTCATATGTTCCATACAAAATTCTAAAACTTCATTTTTTGATTTACTATAAGATTTGCTTGTTTTAAAATTCCATGATTGCTTTTTTTCTGGATCAATTATAGAAACACCTACTCCATCTTGTCCTCTTATTTCAGCATCTGTAAAAAGAATATCCAACTGATTTTTATTAATACCACTTTCACTTGCAAAAAATGATAAAATTCCACACATTTTTTAATTCTCCTTTTAATTTAAAGATTTAATTATTTTTTATGTAGGGGAGAATATGGTAGTTCTCCCCTATTATTATTCTGAAGACTTTTATAAACAAAATTTATAAATTTATTTTCAAATTTTTAACTTATATTTTTATTCAGAGTGTGTATTCATTTTTTAATTATTGAAATGTAAATTCGTCTGAATTATCCTCATATCTTATTTCATCAATTTCTTCTAATTTATGTTTTCCTTTATATAATTTGTTTGGAAAATTAATAACAATTCCATTCGTTTCACCTATATTTTTATATCCATGAACTATACCCGGTGGAACTATAATTATCTTAATTTCATTTTCTTTACATAAAATTTTGGTTGGTTGTTTTGATTTATTTTTAGATTCTTTTCTATTATCCCATAAATAAACTTCAAAAGTTGATGTTCCTATAAAACAAAAATAATCTGTTTGAAATTTATGTTCATGTGGACCTCTTGATTGACCAGCATATGTTATTGACATATATGACATAACTGGAGTATAATCTTTTCCCATTTCATCGTTTCTAAATAATTCACTTAACCAACCTCTTTCATCTGAAAATTTATTTACATCTAATACAATTACACCTATTTCATTAATTGGCATTTTATTACTCCTATAATATTACATAAAATAATTCATTTTTATAATTTTGAATTAATACATCTACATGTGATTTTTTTAAAGTTTTTTCATTTATTCCGTTTTCTATAATAACTTTAGTACCATTAATCAAGACTTCTAATTTATTTCTTTTATCATTTTCTTTTATTGAAATTATTTTACAATCATATTTTATTTTAAAATCAGACAATACTATATCAAAAGATTTTCCAAATTTATAATAATCAGGTCTTAAATAAATATAACTATTTTTTGAATCATTAAATAATTTTAATATTTTAGTAATAATATCATCATCACTCATTTTAGAAAAAGAATATTTTTCTATTTCAAGATGATTTATTGAATTACAATTAATACTGGATAATCTATTTTGTAAATTTGTATATCTACTTATAAAATCAGTATTTTCATTTGTATCCAATGCATAAAAAATTGGTTGTGTATCATCAGTTAATGATTTAAATGGAACTGAAAAAGAATATAAGAAACCTTCAACCTCTAAATTTTCATTATTATAAGTATTGCTTAATTTAATCATACACATTTTTAAATTTCTAGTTATTTTTGTATGTTTATCAATATTATAAAATATATAATGTTCATTTAATGCTGATGGTATATAGTAAGTGTTAACATTAAATTTATAAAAGATTTTTGTATTTGTTAAATCTTTAATTGGATCAAGTAATGAAGCAAATGGTTTAACTAACATTTTACTATATCCAGTTTATGTATGAATTTTATTTATTTTTTTATCAATACTGTCAATTACTCTTTGCATAGTTTTCATACATCTTTGATATAATTCATTTCTTTTATTTTCATCTATAATTTTAGTATTATTTTTAACTTGATTGCAAATTGATTCTTTTCCATTAATTATTAATTTCATTTGTTCTAATCCATTTACATAACAATTTAATTTATCTGCATAATTGGCATTATGTGGCAATTGTTTAACACAATTGTTATATGATTGACTAACACTTCTAAATGCTATATGTAAATTATTTATAAAATTTGGTATAAGTTTACTATCTTGTACATAATTTATTGCAAGATTTGCCAAAGAATTTTTGAGAAATTTAAGAACAATGTCACCTACAACGCCTTCTGTCATCATATTTTTATCTGTAAATATATTTGATTCTTCAATAAATTTTACTTTTTCTTTAATTGAAATTGCTGCTGATTCTGTTAATTTAAATTGAAGAATATCAAAAAAGTTTTCAAAAAATAATTCAGAAAATATTTTTATATTTTTATCATGTAACATCATTTCATTTATAAAAATATTTTTATTTTCAAAAATTTCAATATATCCTTCTTCTGATGGAAATAAGGCATGTACAGGAAGTTCATCTTTATTATACATTTTTGTAATCATACCAAGTAAATCACCCATTTTATAATAATCATAAGTTGTTACTATTTGACCTGGAAATATTTTAATACTTAATGTATTATAATTTGTTGGTTTTAAATCTTCAATTTTAATTTTTTGTATCATAATTAACTCCTTTGGCATTTAGAAATAAGGAATAATAACATTCCTTGTGTTAAATTATAATTTATTGTAATTGTTCCATTATTGTTTATAGTAAAAGGTAAAGCTTCATTATTGCATATCACATATGAAACATTATTTAAACCAAATTGTGAAATATTTAATATTAAAGGATTTTCTAATGTATATTCTTGAGTTACTAAAACTGGAACACTAGTATGATTACAATTTATTGTATTAAATGAATTACTTTGTGTTGCATTATTTCCTATTGTTGTACTATTACTTCCAGTTGTAGTACTATTGTTTGTTGTGTTATTATATTGTGTAATTAATTGATTTATTGTACATGGATTATTTGCAGAACCTAATATATAACCAGTTGATGTATTGTTATATCCGAATCCCATATTAAAAGCAATATTTGTTATATTTTGATTAATATCAATATTAAACATTGATACAAGTTCTGGAAACATTTCAAATGTTGCAGATAATCTAATATGTGGAAGATAATCCTCTCCATATTTTTCACCAGTATCTGCCATACTAATTAATTTTATCAAAGGTGCAACAAATACCTGTGGGTACATTAATAAACTTTCACCAGTTATATCATAAACAGATTCAGTAATGTCACTATTATATTGTTGCCAATTTATTGGTATATTAATTCCATTAATATTAATATCAGATTTTATTGCATTTGGTATTGGCATATAAAAAGTTACTCCAAATAATTTTTGGTATCTATCGAATCCAGCAAATTTTTGTGTTATTTGATGTTGCATATCTAGCATTTCATATATACTTTCAAACCACATATGAGCTGTAAATTGTAATTTATATCTATTAAAAACTGGAGTGATTTTTATATGACCATCATTATATATTGGTTTAAATAATCTTGATGCAAATGCACCAAATACTGGGTATCTCCATAAAACTCTTGCATCATCTTCATCATCTGTAACAATATATTCTGTTGGATCAATCATTAATATTGGTCTTTTTGGTATACTTCTTACATCTGTAACCCATTTTTGTATAGCTTTTTGATATGTTGAAATAAAATAAGAACCTTTTGATTTAAATCTTGGATTAACATATTTAATAAAATAATTAGTTACACCTTCATATAAACTTGCAAAAGTATTATGCATGTAATTATTTTCTAATAAATATGTCATTTTATTATTATTCTTTTAAATTATAGTTAACATATCATTTACAATTAAAATTTTTCCAATAAATATAGCAGTAATAACATATTTCATTTTTTCTGATGTTTCAATTTTTTGATCCATTAAATCTTTTATTTGTCTAACTATATTAAATTTATTTGCATAATCATCTATTAAAGCATAAGGAATTTCTTCTGGGGCTGAAAATATTTTTTTCATTGTATCTATATACTGTTGAATTATTAGATAGTTTATTTTTACATTTAAACCATATTCAGATAATAATTTTTGTATTGTATCACATACTGTATCATCTATATGATTTAATGGTATTAATCCTAAACAAAATTCAACTAATTTATCAATATTAACATTATCAAATTCACTTTCCATTTGTTGAGGAATATTATTTTGTTGAATATTATTTACTACATTATAATCACCAATAGGACTTGTTACAATATTATTTTCATTAACTTGTGGAATGTTATTTTGATTATCAATTGAATTAATATCATTATTAACAGTTATATCTGGAACAGAAGAAATGATGGTATTTTCTTTGTTATTGAGTAGGTATATCATAGGATAATTGTTAATTAATATATCTAATAAATAAACTAATGTTTGCATATCAATAAATTTATATGAAAATTCATTTGTTCCATTAGTTCCTGATAATAATATATTTATATTATTATCATTAAACAATATATTATATTTATTATTATCATTAAAATATCTTATTAATTTTATATTATAACTAATAAATTTTTCTGGGGTTTCTAAAACTTTAGATAAAAATTTTTTAAATGTAAATAATTTATCTATTGTAGTACTAATGTTAATTATTTGATTGTTTGAATTTATAAAAGCTAAATTAAAATTTTCTTCAGCTTCTATAAAACTAATTTTAAGATAATTGGTTTTAAGCAATGTTTTCATAAGAAAAAGCTCCTTTTTTTTTTTAAGATTTTATTTTATTAAAGTTATTGCGGATACTATATTTAAAACTATATTATTATTCTTCTGTTTTTTTATCTCTCATATGAGATAAAGTTCTAGCAAGTATTGCTGCTTTTCTAAGACTTTTATCAGAACTTTTTAGACCTTTTTGTATGCATTTATTATTTACTTTATCATAACCCTTGGATTTACAATATCTTTTAAATCTGCCAGGATGTTCTATAGCTTTTTTAACAAAATTTTTAGCTTCCTGAACATATTTTTTTGGAATTAAAAAATTAGTTTCATTTTTATTTTCAGCATACAAACCATTTCTTTGTAAAGAATTAAAAACATCTTTAGCTACTGTTGGATTCCAATTATAAACCAATAATTGTTTAATTTTTTGTCCAATAGATCTTAAAAATTCTTTTTCTTTTGGATTATTAGTTTTGTTATATTTATTATTAACAACACTTGCAACTTTATATAATTTACCTCTAAGTTCATCTTCTGATGATTCTTTTAATATTATTAAAAAAGATGTTTTTATTGAATCAATATTATATGCTTCTTTAATTAATTTAAAATTTTCATCTTTATTATACTGTTCTTTTAATTTTATTTCAAATAAAGGTTTTAATAATTCTAATTCTGTTCTTGAAAATTTCATTTTATTATCTCCAAATTTTAATTATTATTATTATTTTGGTCCAGTTGTTTTTATTCTGTGAATTAACCATTTTAATCCTTTAATAAAAAGTTTAAAAGGAAAAGAAATTATATTATAAATAAATTTTATTAATTTAATAACATAACTATAAAATTTAATAGTTAATGTTGTAATTATAATAAATAAAATACTTGATACAACTACTGAGATAAAAGAAAATGATCTTAACATTTCACCAAAATCAATAAAATCACCATTTCCAATAGAATTTGATAAATCTTTTAAACTATTTATTAAATTTTGACCAGTGTAAGATGTTGGAAATATTGTCAATTTTATTCCAGATATTAATGCTTTTATAAATTTTTTTAAAAAAGAAATTAAATTTCTTTGTCCTAATTTTTTACCATCAACAGTATATAGATTCATATTTTCTTCTTGAAAAAAACTATCAAATAAACCAGATGATTTTTTTATAAATTTAGTTGTATTACTTTTAATTAAATCAATATTTTTTAAAGCAAAATCAATAAATTTTTTTATATTTTGTAAATTAGAATCTTGATATTGATTATCTTCAAATATAGTTTCAATAAGTCTAATTTTACTTACTAAATTTTTTGAATTATTATAAAATTCTAATTTAAGAAAATCTTTTTGGGTAATTTGATTTGAATGTATTTTATTAATATATAATTGTTTTGCTAAAGGAAATAAATATTTTGTATCATTAATTAATTTTTGCATTTTTTATTTTGTTTTATTGAAAATTTTTTTTAATTTCTCAATAAATTGTTTTATAGGTTCTTTTATTAAGTTAATAAAAAATTTAATTAATTTAACAATTAAAGAAATTATTTTTTTGGTTATTTTTTTTATAATTGAAAACATTAAAATTGATGCTAATATCGTTACAAAAAAACCAATTAAAACATCTCTAAATGAATTTGATTTCAACATATCTGAAATATTACCAAAATGATCATTTGAAATTTTTTCATGTAATGAATTAATATATCTATTTAATTCATGATTATTAATAGGTAAAAGATTAACTGTAAAAGAAATTAATGCAATAATAATTTTTATAAATTTTGTACTAAGTAATCTTATTATAAAAGATTGTTTTAATATTTTTTTATTATCTTTATCAAAAACTTCATATGTATTAACACTATTTTTTAATATATTAATAACTTTTTTAAAAAATGCCTCATCAATTTTTTTTTTACTTTTAATATAAAATTCTATTATTAACTGTATTTTTCTTAAAATAGGATTAGTTGCATAATTTTTTTTAATTCCAGAAAATTCCAATCCATCTGAATCTTCTTTGAATATTTTATAATTTGGTATAATATTTTTAAGATAATTTTCTGTTAAAAAAATATATTGTCCCATATTAAAAACTCCTATTATTTCTTTTTATTTTATTCGAATATTATTATATATTTTAAAAGTTTGTACTTTTTTATCTTCATCAACACCAAATATTTTATCTAATATTGGAATATCATCTTCATCTTTTACTTTAATTGTTATTCCTTTTTTAATTTCTTGTTTTTCTTCATCTGGGAATCCAAAAAAATCATCCATAATCTTTTTTTCAGTTCCAGTTAATGGTTGATAATATGTTTTTAAATAATCTTTTTCATATTTTGCTACATAATAACAAAATGACAATGCCATTACTAAATCAGAAAGACCACCCTTTAAATTTTTATCTAATCCAAGTAATTCATTAATTAATATTTGTGATTTAATTCTATCAGTATTTTCTTTAATATTCCAATATAATATTTCTATTAATAATGGTTTAGTTTTTGAATCAGTTTGGAATCCAGGTAATACTTCAGTTAATTGTCCTTCTTTATTATATTTTGATCTAAAATATAATTTATCTTTTGTTTGATCCAAATTTGATAATCTTTCAACTAATTGACTTCCATAAGAATTAGCTTCTGGTATTAAAATACAATTTTCAAATTTTTCACATATATAAATTATTTCTTCTTCTAAATCAGTTATTCTAAGTTTACCAACATATTCTGCTACTTGATTTAATGAAGGATATTCTATTACTTCTATTGCACTATTACATGCACCATATGATGATGCTATATCAACACCAATTAAATAAAATTTTTCTTGTTGTGGTTTATTATAAAAATACCAATTACCTGTACCAATTTTATTTAAAGAATCAAAATACATTCTTTCAATTTTTTCATATACTGTTTGCTTTTTAATCTCTTGTAATTTAATTGCAGTATCTGATTCAAATAATGCTGAACTATCAGTAACAAATTTTAATTCAAGTTCTTGTTGTATTGATAATTCATCGTTATTTAAAATTAATTTTTGTTTTTCATACCATGATGCATCTGCAAATGGAGCTTCTGAATAATGAACTCTTATTGGTTTAAATATTGTATCATTAGTTAAAGCTTTATTCCATGTATCATAATACCATTGTCCAATTCCAACAGTTCCATTTGGAGTTGATAATACTATAATACCATATGGTATTTTTTTATTTTCAGCTACTTGATGTGCCCTTAATGTTGCTGGTGCAATACCACTATATGCTTGTTGAATATTCATAATAAATGCAGCTTCATCTATTATAAGTAATGTTAAAGTTTTTCCTCTAAAAACTGATTTTGGATTTGCCTGATAGACTTGTGAAGCAAACAATCTGGATCCATTTGATAAAGAAAAATTTTGTTTATTATCTTCATCCCCTAATTTAGGACATAACCATTTAGGTAAATTTTCAACCATTAGTCTTGTTTTTCTTGTAAAATCTGTTGCTTCTGGACCACTTCTTGATAATAAACCAACAATAATATTATCAAAAAATACCATACACCATGCAGTTATTGCTTGGGTTATTGTTGAAAATCCAATTTGTCTTGATTTTAATGTTATTACATAATGTTCATTTAAAAAAAATTTGACAAATTTATTTTGTGAATCATATGTTTTAAAAGATTGTGAACTACCAGGTTCTTCTAAATAAATATAATTATTAAAAAAATATAAGGGATCTAATTTACAATGAACTATTTCTTTAAGTTTTTCATCTTTTGATAAATTTTTACCAGCCATATGTTTTTATTATTATTCTGTTAAATATGACTGGTAAAAAATAAAATATTTTTAACTTAAAAATCAACATCATTATCAGAATTTGTTCCAGGAGTAAATCCACCTGTAACATTTGCATTAGGTGTAAAACCAGGTGTTGAATTATTTGTTCCAGGAGTAAATCCACCTGCATTATTATTTGTTCCAGGAGTAAATCCACCTGTAGCAGCAGGTGCAATAAACCCACTAGTAGCGTTATTATTAGGTGTAAATCCACCTGCATTATTATTTGTTCCAGGAGTAAATCCACCTGTAGCATTTGTATTAGGTGTAGAAAAACCACTATTATTTACATATTCTGCACCATAATTTCCATAATTATTTTTTGCATTTTTGTTATTATTATTTTTATTATTTTCTTCAACAAATTTAACACTATCATATTTTTGTAATGCTATAAATGTTGATATATAATTTTTATAACCGTCTAAATAATCTATCATAACAGATAAATCAATATCATCTAAACCAAATGAAATAAATGTTTTAATATTCTTTTGAGAAAAATTATATGCATAATATAAACTAGTTTTTACTTGATTATTTTTATCCATATAATCATTAATTCCAAACATTGCAGTTCCACCTTCTTTTGGATAATGAGTACAATGAACACCAGGATTTAAAGTAAAATCTTTAATTTGTAATGGTGCTGTATTTGATTGTATTGTTAATTTTTTAAAATCACAAAAAGATTTTCTTTCTAATTTAAATTTTAATAAACTAGCAAATGTGTTTATTTCAATAGCACCCATTAATGTAAAATAACCTTGTTGTTCATAATTATAAACTTTCATTCCTGGTTTAATTTCAGATGGTTTAATTGGTTGAAAAACAGGGGCAAAACTCATAGCACAACCTTTTGTATTATAACTAAATTGAGCTATTCCTACATACGAATTTTGAATGTCAAAAAAATTACTTGCAATCATAAATAATCTCCTTTTAATTTTAGGTTAATTTCTTTTATATACATTTGTTCTTGTTGAAGTTAATAACATATTAGATTTCCAAGTTCCTGTTGTATAATCCATATGTTGAATAATATTTTCTATAACATATTTACCACCAAATTTAGATTGATCCGGATCATTTACAATATAATTGCAAATCATTCCTGGCCATACATAACCAAATTTTAATTTTCTTTCTAAATCAAATGTCAATCTAGATGAATGTAAAAATTTATTTGCAAAATTACTAGTAAACCAATTTGTATTATTATTCATACCTGTATGATTAATTAATAATTTTGTGGTTGAATTAACTAATGGTTTAATATTATCTTCTTCTAAATCAACTGATTTATCTACAGCGCAATATGTATTTAAAAATGTTTCTAGATCATATTTTGTAGTTGAAAATAAAGAATTATAAGGTTTATTTATAATTCTAAAATTTGATTCTATTGAATTTAATGGTAAATTATTTTCATGTTTTGCAACATTTAATGATGTAATTGTTTTTTCTGGATTTTTATATTCACTTTGAAATTGTTTTTCAATTTTAGAATTTATTGATAATTGATAAATATCAATATCACTTTTATCCATATTAGTAATTTCATTATTTACATCTTTAATTAATAATTTAATTTTATCATTATATGGATAAAAACTTATTACAGTTGAACCTGGATAAAATCCTATCCAATATTGTAAATAATTTATAGCCATACCCATTGATGTTGTTGGTATATAACATTGTGGTATTGAATCACTAGTCATATTTATACTAGTATCTAATTCTATATTACTATTTAATGAAGTAATACTGTTTAAAATATTATTTAATGATGTATTATTAAAACTCAATGGTTGAATTTTAGTAGTAACAACATTATAAATATCATCAATAAAACAATATATTTCAATTATCGTTTTATCCATATAATAACTTGCTGTTTCATACTGACTTGGTAAATATAATTTATTAGGCATAGAAATTATATTTAATTTATATTTACTATGATGGATTGCAGAACCAAATTCATCATTTGAAACAACATCTATTTCAAAATATTTTATATTTTCATTAATAATGTGAAACATAATATTTTGAATTTTTAAAATTATTATAGGGCTTATTAACTTTAATGAATGTATTAAAGTAAAACCTTTTAAATACTCTGTTAATGCTATTTTTTTTCCAGTATTTAAATACATATCAAGTTTAACTGTGTATTCATTAACAGTTAACGATAATTGAGCCATATTAAACTGTTTCCTCTTTGGTTATTATTGCATATAAATTAACAGTATCCAAATTTTCATCATTATTTATTTTTAAATAAACAAAATCATTTGAACCTTTTTCAAAACTTATATTTATATCTGAATTCCATGCATATTCAAATATTGATAATGATATATTATATAAACCATCAGCTAAATCTAAATCAATATTACTAACTATTTTGGCATTTCTAGTATTTGATTCTGATTTGGCAATTATATTACATTTTTTATCTTTAACATTTAAATATGCAACATTGCTTTGGAATGATTTTGCTGATATTATTAATCTATCAACTAAATATTTTTTCAATACTATTTTATTAATTACTGTTCCATTTAATAATTTATCTTTCTTTTCATCATCCATAAATTTATTAGTTAAATATTTTTCTAATGCTTCAGTAAAAATAATTACTGAATCTTTATCAGAAATACTTAATTGATAATATTCTTCTTTTGTTGTTGCATTTTCACATTTAATTCTTTCAACATTTATTTCATTTTCATCTGCAGTAATATATGTTTTTAATATTGGTAACTGTTCTTTAATCATTTGCAAAATAAAATTAATTTTTTCATCTAGTTTAATTTCAAATATAACAGTACCACTATCATTCATTTGTCTAATTAATCCATTTTTAATTACAACATCCGAATTTGTTTGAGAAATGTTTGTTAAAACATTAATAAATTTTGACCATTCATTTTTGCTAAAAATCATTTTTAAATCTCCTTTTTAAATTTTAATTTTTATTTAATCTAATGTACTATTACAACCAGTTGATATAACTCCATTAAAACAACCAACAAAAATAGAACCAACATGAACAGCTTGTCTATAATCAGACATAATAGTTGAATTTCCATTAATCAAAATTCCAATATGTCCACAATATCCTAAAACTATATCAAAAATTCTTGCCTGTGGTTTATAACAAAGATTATTATTTGGTGAACCAGTAATAATAAAACCAACCATTGGTATTGGAGTTGGATGACAAAAACATGTACCAACTCCTAAATCAAATAATTTAGATAGACTTGCCATCGATTATCATTTCTTTTAATTCTTTTTTAAAAATTTTTAAATCTAATTCTTTCTTTTCTTGAACATATTTATCAATTAATTTATTAGCAAAATTATATACTTTAAATGTATATTCAAATATATCATTATTTGTATATTTATTTGGTTTAGAAAAACACATCATATCAACAACATATTTTTCACCTGCTTTTTCACTAATTGATATATTTTCAATTAATTGAATAATAAGCCAACGTTCTTTTTCATTATAAACCATTTTTGTCTACTCCTTATATTTTACTTAATGGATAAATTATATTTAATAAATATCTCCAATATATTTCTTTTTGTAATTTATATGTATTTATTGTATTTATATTTTGAATCTCTATTAAACCATCATTAGTAAAAATATATTTGTCATCTATTAATAAATCTTCATTTAATGCATTTTTAAACCATTCTTTAAAAATAATTAACCAATTTTTAAAATTAAATCTTATATCCAATAATTTAGATACACAATTTATTGGTAAAAATTTTTTATATTCACCTTTTATAATTATATCACCATTATTTAATTTACAAACATAACCATCATATTTTTTAGCTATAACTAAAATATTTGCAGTCCATGATTTTTTAAATGTAAAACAACTATTCAATGCTAATTTAGAATCTTTAATTGATTTTATTGTTATTATTGAATCTGGTGTATATACTATTGAATTTAATTCTTTTGCTACTAATTTGGTATAATTTTGCAGAATGTTTGATATTATTTGTAATTTATTCTGTTTTAATATCAATCCATATTGTATATTTCTACTTTCTTTATTTGGAATTTCAGTAACATCAAAATTAGTTAAATATTTTAATAATGTTGGTCCAGCCATATTTATATCATAATATTTTACATTAAAGTGTATATATCTTGAACTTAAGATTTTCATATAAATTTATATGTAAAATTATGATAATAATTTTTTACTTTAATGTTTGTAAAATCAATTTTTTAAATTCATTATCTTTATATTTACCAGATGTATATTCTGTTGTTGTATAAAAATTTGTATCTTCATGACCTCTAAAAGTTGCACATCCATGTTGCATATTTATTAAAGTAACATATATATCATCTGTATTTAATAAATTTTTTATTGTTTCTCCTATTGTATTAGTTAATTCTTCTTGTAACCAACCTCTTTTAGAAATAAAATTTACAATTCTTCCTATTTTACTTAATCCTATTATTTTTTTATTTGGTACATATGAAATAATAGCTTTAGAATTTTCATTAAATTCCTCATTACCAAATCTAAATAAATGATGTGAGCACATTGCATTTATACTAACAGTAACTGTAACAGGATCTTTTAAATTTTCAGAATTATCAAAAACAGAAACTTTTGGTGGATAACACCATCTTCCAGATAATGGTTCACTATTATCATATAATGATTTTGGAACATACATTTTTGATAATCTTGCAGGTGTTCCTAAATTATTATTATCTTTATTAACATTACCATCATTTTCACAAATTTTCATTGCTTTAAATGTTAATGTAAAAAAGAATTCTGTTGTTAATCTAATAAATTTTAATAAATTTTCACTAATAGTTTGTTTAGTATTAAAAACATTTTCATTAATTTTAAAAGATTTTAATTGTTTAAATTCTTTTTTGTATTCCTCTAATTGTGTTTTACTAAATCCATTTAAAATCATAAAATCATCAAATATTTTATTTTCCATAATATAATTGATAATCTCATTAGTATTTTCAATCATTTAAAACCTCCAATTGTTTAAAGTTATTTTAAAAATTTTGACAAAAAAAATAATACATATAAAAATATTATTTTCATTTAGGGATATGCATTTCTGCATATCCCTAAAAAATTAAATTTTGAACTTTGATATTTCATCTAATTGTTGATAAATAACATCATCTATTTTATCTATTGAATTCTTATTTTTTAATATTTCATCATCTACTGAATTAATATTTATATTAATATTAATTAAAGATGAAATTGAATGTTTACTTAATATTGTAGATATAAATGATTCTTCATATTCACTTTTTAATTCTTTTATTAATTCTTCAGTTGTATTAATATTTTTGGTTTTGATTAGATTTTTAATTTTTAATATTATTGTATATTCTTCTTTTTTAATTAATAATTTTTCACGTTCTTTATTTAAATAATTTAATAATGTTTTTTTATAAATTGAATAAGTATTTAATAAAATAGTATCAACACCTACTGAAATAACATTTAAATTATCATCAAGAACATATATATGAAATGCTATTTTATATTCTAATACTGATTTTTTGAAATTTTGATAAACAATATTAGAACCTTTAATATTAATAGCAACATTCTTTTGTGAATAATCATTTAATTGTAATCTATTTTTTTCACAAAAACTTTTTATTTTATTTCTTCCCCCATACGGTATTCCATTTATTTCATATTCATTATGACTAATAATTTTATGATTAACAGTAAAAATAACATCTGAAATTCCACTTTTTAATAATTCTCTTGCACCTTTTTCATCTGTTGTTTTATTATCAGCCAAATTTGGATAAATTGTTATATCTTTTTTATCTTTACCAATTAAAAATTTTAGTCTTTTTATTAAATCATCAATTTTATAATTTGGTATTAATGTAGTATGAAATGCAATTCCATAATTAACATCATCACCTATTAAACCAACAGGAACAACAGATGATAAATATAAAGGTTCAATTTCATAATCAAATTTATCCCATGGTACAGAATCAATATAAGTAAATGCTAATTTATCTGTTAATTTATTTAATCTAGTTTCAGTATATCTCATTGCTGCAGCTGGGGTATCTACTAAACCTTTAGATCCCCAACTTCCTTGTTCATCACATAATTTTAATTTAACATTTTTTACTAATGATTCATATGCACTTAAATCACCATGTGGATGATAATTACCTATACAATGTCCTACAATTTTTGCAGCTTTAGTAAAATTATGTCTTGCTACATCATATGCTGATTGTAATATTCTTCTATCAACTGGTTTTAACATATCTTTCATCAATGGTATAGCTCTATTTTCAGTTATGTATAAACCATACTCTTTATATAATTCAATTATTTTTTCCACTTATTTTTCTCCTTTTTCTAATAATTTCTTTTTTAATTCAGTATCCAAAAATATATTGTAAATTTCATTAATATTATCTGGATATTTTATTTGATAATAATGACCATCATCTATAACAGCTTTTAATTGATCGTCATTCATTTCTCCTAACCCTTTAAACCTTGTAAACTTCTCATTTTGCGGCGGTTGCTTTTCATATGATAATATATACTTATTTGCTTTTTTAATAGCAAAAAGTGGTGCAAATAAGATTTTAAGTCTACCTTGTTTAATTGTTTCTGGAAAAAATTTTGAAAAGAAAAGTACTAATAATGCATTAATATGTGAACCATCAGGATCTGCATCCGCAAATAAAATAATATTTTCATAAGGAATATTTTCTACCTTTGTTTTTACATCATAATTTAATACTTCAAATAAATATTTAATTGAAGCATTTGCTATTATTTTATTTAATGGTTGTTTTAAAACATTTAATACTTTTCCCATAATAGGAAAAACTGCTTCCGTATTTAAATCTCTAATTCTTTTTAATGGACCAGCAGCAGATGCTCCTTCTAGTATAAATAATCTTTTACCTGGTTTCTTTTTACAATCAATTATAGGATTATCTACTGACTTTTTAGATTTAGTATTTGTTGTTAATTTAACTGTTTTTAATATCTTATTGTTATTAATTTCAGTTAAAATTTTTTGTAAATTTTCATTAGATTTATATATTTTTGTTATTTCCGGAATTAGTAAATTAATAGAATTTTGAACTTTTGTTAATAATCTTATTTTATTTTGTGAATCAAAAGTTGGTTCTGGAATTAACATTGATATATATACTCTAATTTTATATAAAACATCAGATTTATTTATTATAAAATTTTTAGGAATTGTTTCAATTGCTGAACTAGCTGTTGCATTTAATGCATTTGTTAAATATGTGCCTTCTGCAGATCTTAAATTAACAGAACCTTCTGCTTTATATATAGTTGAACTACTATCTAAATCATAACCAAATGCCATTTTCATTTGTATTTTATTTATTTTATCATTAGATTCAACTATATATAATGGAAATTTTTCATCAATTTCCATATGAGTTCTTATGTAACTAATAAAATCAATTTCTTCTACTAGTTTATTTTGAAAAAATAATTTAATTTTATTAATATGACTTTTTACTAATTGTAATCTTTTTAATATTATATCAGAATTAAATTTACAAGTTTCAAAATATTTATCACTTGGCTTAAATATAATTCTAGTTGATATATTTTTATCCGGGATAATTTCTTTTTTATCTAAAAAAATTGAATCCTTAAAACTATATCTATAATATTTTTTATTGTTTTTAATATCTATATATAAATAATCTGATAAAGCATTTACAACAACAAGACCAACACCATTTTGTCCTATTTTAATATCATAATTATTATCATCAAATTTAGTTCCAGAAAATAATTTAGTTGCAATAGCAATAATGGAATCAATTTTTTTATTATCTAATTCAATATCATGTATAGGAATACTTCTACCATTATCATAAATTTCAACTTCATTATTATCACTAATTGTTACTCCCACTTCATCTGCAAAATTATTTATTAATTCATCTAATGAGTTATCTAAAACTTCAGTAATTAAATGATCTGGAGTTTCTGAAGAACCTATATACATATTTTTTCTAATTCTAATATGTTCTATTTCTTCTAAAACTTTTACTTTATTTATTGTTGTATTCAAGATTTATCTCCTCCCAAATAATTTGCCAAATCTGAAAGTTTTAATTCTATTGATTTTGGTAAATTTTTTATATTTTTAATAATTGGTTCACCTATTTCAAAACCAAAATTATTTTCATCAATAATTTTATACGTTTTTGTTTCTATAAACTTATATTTATTTTCATTTAAAGTTTTACATAATGTATTTTCTGTTGATTGTTTAGATAAATCTAATATTTTTTTAGTAACATAATAATCTCCAATTTTTTGTTTATTTTTTTGAAGATTTTTCATAATATTTTGAGTTAAAACTTTATTAAATAAATCATCGGATAATTCAATAGCTTTTTCACATGTTAAATTTTTTATATTATTAAATGAATTTTTTTCTATTAATTGTGTAATTTTTTCTATTTGTGGTATTGCTTTTATTTTTATTTCATCAATATCATCTTGTGATAAATTATCATCAAAAATTAAAAGTTCTAATCTATCATTATCAATTTTAGATAATTTAATTTTATAATTATCAACATTAAATTTTTCATAAAACATTTTTGTGAAATTTGTTTTAAAAAAGAAATCTAATAAAAATTCTTGTATTTCTAAAATTGAATCATTAATAGATTCAAAATATATTTCTTCAATTAATTTTTCATAAAATTGATCTGCAGATGGATCATAATATTTAAAAATTTCATCCATAAACATTATATAATCTTGTTGCATAATTATTTTATATCTATTCATAATATCAACTTTTTCATCTTCATTAATTTTAATAATTTTCTTCTTTCTATATTTCTCATATTGAAAAAATGGAGAAATATCAATTGTAGTTTTTGTTAGTTGCATTTTTATCTCCTTTTGATATTTTAATTATTTTAAAAATCCAAGCATATAATTTGTATCACAAGTATTATTTGCATCTGATTTATTATTTTCTATTTTTTCTGTAATATTTTCAAGCATATTGGTTTTTGGAACATTATCTGGATGATTTTTTATATATTCTTTAACTGCAAATTTAATTATTACATTTCTTTCATGCTTATTTTTAAAAGATTTTGCAAAGGAAATTAAATCATCATCGTAAAATGTAACATTAAAAGTAATTGGTCTCATTTAAGAACCTCTTGTATTTTATTAAATAATAATTATAATGTATAGAATCCTCTGGCATTAGAAAATTCTGGATTTGGCATTATATAACTAAAATCCTTATAATTTTCTGGTAATGTCATATAAACAGCACCACCACCAGCTAAAACAATTCTATCTGATTTAACTAAAAATCTTTCAAATTCATTATGCAACATTGACATTAAAAATTCAATATAACCTTCTATTATTTTATTTATTATTTCTGTTAAATCAATTTTTTTCCCATAGTAAGTTATATTTTTTGTTATAAAAGCATTATTTAATTCTTGATGATTTAATGTAATTTGATAATTATTTGTTATATGATTTCCTAATTCATCTAATGCTTTAGAAATACCCATTTGGTTAAATTGTCTTGTTCCTTCAGCTTGAGCAGATAATTTATTATACCGTAATACAATAACAGTATTAAAACCTATATCTAAAATATATCCATTTTCATTTATATTTGGTTTTGTTGTATCTATATAATCTTTTAATATTCCAATTGATTGTGGAAAGACTTTAACTTCTTGAAATTTATATGTTATTCCATTCATTACATAATCAGATGATATTTTAGCATAATCATCTTTATATTTTTTATATTGATCAACAGGCAAACCTAATACCAAATTTGTTGGAATTATATTACTAAGATCAATAGCATGTGTTATAAATAGTGGAGCATATTTTAATATGTATTCAATATTTCTATTATATATTTGTGTATCTTCAGTTAATGCTGCTTCACCAACAAGATATTTTCTATTATTCCATTCATAAATTTTATCTTTACTTGTAGTAATATTTGAAGAGCTTTCTCTATAAAATCCTACTGCTGTCGGAAATTTAAAAAAATTAATATTTTCACCAACAACTTTTGTTGCTGAAAATCCAATATCAATTGATAATTTTGACATATACTTATCACCTCATAAATTAATTGTATTTAATTAAAACAAAAGTGTATAAACAGAAAGGAGAAAAAGTTTATACACTTTTGATTTTTACTTCAATATTATTCTAAAACAGAAATATAATAAAAACACTTTTATAAAACTGGTGAATAATTTTTTATTTGAGTCATTAAAATTTCAATTATCCACAAAACAATTTTTATATAAAATAAAAATCTTTTTAAAAGAAAAATCATATTTTCAAAAAATAATTTTATCATTTCAAAAATTTTTTTAGAATCTTTTGTTAATAATTTCATCGTTGTAATAGTTTCCTTAAGTTTTTCTTTAAGTTTTTCTTTAAGTTTCATAAAAGCTCCTCTAGTTAAGTTTTAATAAAATTTAAGTTAATAATAATTATATGTAAAATGTGTTTTTATTGAATTTTTAAACTATCTGAAAATTTTTTATATTTGTCTGTATAATCAGTTAATTTTTTAATGTTTCTTTTTTTAATTTTTTTGTTAATATATTTAAAAAATAGAATAAGAATTCCAAATGGGAACATTGATAAATAATATATAAACATTTTATTCCTCCATTAATTAAAAATAATTATTTTTAAGATTTTGTTTATTTTGATTAGATAAAAAATATTTTGAATTGACATTTTGTAAATTATCAATCTTAATAATTTTTTTATTTTTTGATACTAAAAATTTATTAGTTGCATTTATTACTTTAATAACATAACCATAAACATTATTAATATTATTATTACTTTGTGGAATATACCCTAATTTATAATAGTAATAATATGTTCTAGTTGGTCCTGCATTATATGCAGCTAATGCAAATGCCAATTTTGGAAATTGTAACAATAATGATTTTAAATATAAAATACCAATTTTAATATTTAATTTTTTATTGTTTATTAATTCTTTACATGATAACTGTTTATTAATAATCATGGATGCAGTTTCTGGTTCCAATTGCATAATTCCACATGCACTACTTGATTTTAAATATTTGCCATTATTTGATTCTACTTTAATAATACCTTTTACTAAATATTCTTTTACATTAAACATCTTGCAATATTTTTTAACATATTTTGTTTCTAAACTTTGGTGTTTAATATTATTTAAAGATACCCTTATTAATGATAATTTATGCTTATGTTTATGCTTATAAAAATTTTTATAAAAATAATTTATTGTAACATAAAACATAAAACCAATGAAAATAAATATAAATATATAAAAAATTTCATGATTGTATTTTTTCATTTTTTTTCTCCAAAGTTGTGATATTATTATAAAAAATTGAAATTTAAAAATGTAAGAATCTGTATGATCTTATTTACAATTTTTTAGTACTATCAACAACAGCTGAATCAACTTTATTTTTTGATGTTTTAATATCATCAACTACTTTCTTTTCAATATTTTTAACATCACTATCCGCTTTCTTTTCAATATTTTTAAGTTTTGAAAATATTGTTGATTTCCAATTATGATATTCATAACCAATTAAAAAACCAATACCAAAAGTTATAATTATAGATAAAACTTGCATTTTAACCTCCAACTTAAATAGTTATTTTTATTTTATTCTAGAATAAAAAAATTAGATAACTAATTTTTTTATATAAGCAAGGTAGTAATATATAAAAACAACATATATTACTACCTTGCTATATTATTCCCATCTGTTAATTATTTTTTCAGTCCTAGTTGAACAATCAAATATTCCATCAATAGGACTTTGATTATTTCTAGATGGAAATAATTGTGCTCGAATAACTAAATTTGAATCATCTTCAATTTCAAATTCAGTTATTGCTTGACATTGTAATCCATTAGGGTCGCTAAAAACATTAAACGGATTAATGTAATATTTTTTATTCTTATAAATAAAAACATAAGAATAAAAGTTATTTATATTCCGTTTATATTCATGTAAAATTTCCCCATCCATTTTCACTATATCATAGATTATTTTTGCAATTCTATGATCTTGAAATTCTTGGTTTAATTTTACATACTTCTGACATGATTCAGCGACCATTTCATCACTATCAGAAGTTGAGGATGAATCATCCTCATTATTAAAATCAATAGATGATTCATCCTCATAATATGATTCATCTACAAAAGATCTTATTACCTCATATATTTTAATATATGGAAATAATAAAATCTTTGTTCCAACTTTTACATTATCTAAATGTTTATTTAATTCTAGTTTAGTAAAAGTTGTTCTTAAATTCATCAACACCTCCTATAATTAAAAATTAAATTAAACTTCTACATATTTTATATATATAGAATGTTTTGAACAAACATAAAATCAAATATAATTAGGAGATTCTTATGAAAGTAATTTCTACAAATATGTTACCTTTTATGTTACAAAAACCATATCATTTAAATAATACATTAACATTAAAATTTAAAAGTCCATTAAATAATTTATTTAAATTTGATGTATTATGTTGCACATATATGAAAAAAAGTACAGGTATTAATTTTTCAATAATGGATGAACATAATAATGTATTATATTCTTATTTTAATTTAAATATTGAAGATAATAAATACACTTCATTCTTTTTTCCTCCAATATTAAATTCAAAAAATAAAACATATTTTATAAAATTACATTCAAATGATGATTTTACTTCAGTATGGTATAATGATGAAATTAATTATAATGAAATAGAAATTTTAAATATAAAAGGTTCAATCAATTGTAATATTTATTGCGCACAAGATATTGATCAATATTCATTATATATAGAAAAAAATGAAAATATAGAAGATATTAAAAAACAAAAAAATCATAAATTTAAATATAATCCATTAATTAGTATTATAACACCAACGTATAATACACCAACTGATGTTTTAAAAAATACAATAGAATCCATTTTAAATCAAACATATGAAAATTGGGAATTATGTATAGCTGATGCAAGTACTGATAAAAATACAATTAATTTATTAAAAGATTTTTCAAATAAAAATAAAAAAATTAAAATAAAATATCTTAAAAAGAATAAAGGTATTGTTGGAAATTCAAATGAAGCTTATTCTATTGCAAATGGTGAATTTATAGTTATATTTGATCATGATGATATTTTAGCACCAGATGCATTATTTGAATGTATTAAAGAATTGAATAATGATAAAAATTTAGATTTAATATATAGTGATTCAGATATACTAATGAATGGCAAAAGAGTTCTTCCATTTTTTAAACCAGATTTTAGTCCTGATTATTTATTATCATGCAATTATTTATGTCATATAAATATGATAAGAAAATCACTTATAGATTCTGTTGGTGGATTTATGCATAAATTTGAAGGTTCTCAAGATTATGATTTATTATTAAGAATTACAGAAAATACTAATAAAATTAAACATATTCCAAAAATATTATATCATTGGAATGCCATTGCCGGATCAGCTGCACATGATTCTAATGCTAAAACATATGCATATGATAATGCTCAATTAGCATTAGAAGAAGCATTAAAGAGAAGAAAACTTAAAGGAAAAATAGAAAAAACAAAATATCCTGGTTTTTATATTACAAAATTATATCCAAAAAAAGAACATTCTGTATCAATAATAATATTAAATAAAAATAATTTAAAAGTTTTAAATAGTTGTATAACATCCATTAAAAACAAAGTTAATGGTTACCAAAATTACGATATTATAATAGTAGATAATAATAGTACTGATAAAGATTTATTAGCTTATTATAACCAAATAACAAAGAAAAACGATAATATTAAAATATTACATTATAATGATTCTTTTAATTATAGTATAATGAATAATTTAGCAGTTAAAGAAAGTAAATCAGATTATGTATTATTATTAAATAATGATATAGAAATAATAACTAATGATTTCATTCGTTTAATGCTTGGTTATTGTGAAAGAGATAATACTGGAATAGTAAGTAATAAATTATTATACCCAAATAATAAAATTCAACATGCTGGAATAATTCTTGGTGTTAATGGATATGTTGGTTTAATGCATAAAAATGAAGATTCAAATAAAAATTCTGGTTATTGGGGTAGTTTAATTTCTATTAGAAATTATAATGCTATTGCAACAGCTTCTGCTATGATTAAAAAATCAATTTATAATGAAGTAAATGGTATGGATGAAAAATATGTTGTTGCTAATGGTGATATAGATTTTTGCCTTAAAGTTATAAATAAAAATTATTTAATTACATATTTACCATATGTTGAAATGTATCATTTAGAATCTTATACAAGAGGTTCTGATGAAAATTCTGAAAGATTTAAAAATGAATGTATAATGTTGTGGAATGATTGGAAAGAATTTATTCTAAATGATAAATTTTATAATAAAAATTTAAATAAAGATTTTTTGAATTTTCAACTAATAGTATAGATTCTTAAATAAATTAATCTTAAGAATCTATACTATTAGTAATATTTATTTAACTGAAATAATTTTTTCAGTTATTCTTTCACAACCAGGAAGAACTGAACCTCCTGATAATTTTTCTAATGCTTTTTGATCTATTTTTACAATATCACATATTTGATTTATTGTTAAATTAGATAATAATTTCATTTTATCTGTTACTACTAATTTTTGATTATTTACAAGTGTTAATCCTGCTGATAAATTTAATTCTGGGTGCAAATCTAATAATTGTAAAATAATTTCTTTATCTTTTTCTATTGAATTTAACAATGGGTTTAAAAGATCTTGCTCTTGTTTGCATATTTCTTTATGAAAATTATAAGCTTCATTTTTTGGTTGAAGAAAATTCATTCTAATTTTATCAATTTGTTTTTTGACATTCATTATTTTATTTTGTAAATAAGAAAAATATGTATTTAAATTTCTAGTAATAGTTACAGATACTTTAGATTCTAATAATTTTTTGTTTTCTTCTTGTAAACTTTTTGTTTCTACAAATAATTTGTTTAACATAAAAATCTCCTTTAAAATTTAATTTGTTTTTTTGAATAATTTTATTAATAAAAACCATTTTAGGAGGAATAAATTGATGGAAAATAATTTCGTTGGAAGACATGTTATCATGGATTGTGTTGTTGAAAATATTTTTAAAATTGTATCAAAATCTATAGTATATGATTTTTTAACAGATATAACAGATTTATTAAATATGACATTAGTTGTACCACCAATAGTTATACAATTTCCTTTTGCTAATGAATCAATTAAATTAATAAATCAATTAAAAAATGAAAATATAAAATCCCCATCAATTAATGATTTTATTGAAAAAATTGAAAAGAGAAATAAAGAAGAAGCTGGAATTAGTGGTGTAAGTATATGGGCAGAAAGTCATACTGCTTTTCATTCCTGGCCAGAAAGTCTTTATTTTTCATTAGATATTTATTCCTGTCATGGTTTTAATTCTGAAATTGCAATACAATATGTTAAAGATATATTTAATTTAAAATATGCATCTATACTTGTTGTAGATAGATTTATTGGCAAACTTGCAACTTTTGAACTTACTGAATATAATAAAATTTAATCTAACCATATTTTCTTTATAGTTGAAATATTAATTTTATTTTCTAACATAAATTGTTTAGCATAATTATAACATAAATTTGCATGATGAAATCTTATTGCTTCATTTTTATCATAATTTTTTAAAGAATCAATCCACATATCTGTATTATTTTTTGTAATAGGAATTTTTATTGCTGGGTTATCTTTATAAGGATATATTTCACTTGTTATACAAGGAACACCTAATGCAGAAAATTCAATTAATTTTAAATTACTTTTACAAATATTAAAATCATTTTTTGCTAATGGTATTAATGCAACATCTGAATTTAACAAACTAAGTTTAGTTAAATATTCATTTACTTTTACAGGTTGTACTTGTTTAACAAATGATTTTAATCTATCAGGAATATAACCCATAAAAATCCATTCAAATAAATTTTTTGTTTTTATAACAACATCTTCTATTTGAAATAAATCTTCTTTATGTGTATGACTTCCTGCCCAAATAACTCTTAATTTTTCATTAGTTCTTTTTTGAGGATTTTTAAAAAAATTTTTAGAAATCATATTTGGTAAAATTTCAGAATTTCTTCCTACAAATTTTTGAATTTCATCATATAATGGAACTGTTGATACAATAATTTTATCAACTAAATATAATATTTGTTTTAATGTTGTTAATGTTTTATCATTAAATTGATTTTTTACAGGATTTGAATCAGGTAAATTCCATAATAAATCATCTATATCTAATAATATTTCTAATTTTTCATTTTTATATCTTGTTAATGAAATTAACTGTTGCTGTGTTAATTGTCTTTGTAATATAACTCTATATGGTGTTATATTATTTATAGTAAAATTATTAAGATAATATGTTTGTGAAATTATTTCATCAATATAATTATTATTTAATAAAACTTTAGATGGTTGTTCAATTCTATAATGTCCACAACCACCAAAGTCTGCTTTGTGTGTTACTAATTTAAGATTTTTTTTCATAATTTATTATGATGATTGTAATGAATAATCAGTTAATTTTTTCCAAATATCTGGATTATTATGTCTAGTATTAAAAGCATCTTGTATTTTTCTTAAATCTAAACTTATTTTTTTATCAAGAAGAACTTTCTTTGATAAATAACTCATAACTTCTTGTTTTTCTTCTAATGGAACATCTGGTGCTAAGTTATTTAACATTTTATTTGCAATTTCCAATGTTTGTTTAATATTAAATTTAACATCAACAACAATAAGTCTACTTCTTAATGCTGAATCAATTTCATTTAATTTTAAATTTGTCACAATAATTACTTTTCCAGTAAACATAAATCTATTTGGTATTGTTGTACTAGTACTACTATTAAGAGTCATAGTTGTCATATCTGTTGGTAATGTTACAACTCTTGAACCATAACTATCTGTTATAGCTTTTAATGTATTTATATATTGTAAATTTTTTAAAGGTTCATCAAAATCATCTAATATTATTATTTTATTACTATTTTTAAATAAAGTTAAATAAAAAGTTTCTAATGTTACAGTTGAACCTTTAAAAACAACATAATCTGTAACATTATTTTTAAATAAAGTTCTTCTTATAACAAATGTTTTTCCTAAACCAGGATCTCCTAAAACCAATGCTCCTGGTTTAGGAGTAAAAATAATAGTTTCAATACTTTTAATTAAATTTAAATAATCAGAAAAAGCATTATCTCCTGGATCAGTTCCATTTTTACCAAATAATTTTTCATTTTCTTCATTAAAAGCTTTAGTAGCTAAATTTTCTGCTTTTTTAATTTTATATTTTGTATAAAAATAACTACCAAAAGCAATTCCATAAATAAGTGCCAAAAGTAAATAATATAGATATTGAATTGGCATAAAGAAAGATTCATTAAAAGTATATTTTTCTTCTTTTTTAAATTTTTTCTTTTTTACTTTTTCTATTCCTTTCATTATTGCATTAAAAATATCATATATAGCTTTTTCATCATCTGATTTAATTTCTTTTTTACTATTAAATACAGCAATATCATCATTACCATATATTTTAAAACCTATTGATTTAATAGTATCATAATTATCATTAGTAAAAATAATTATTTCCATTGGAGTTTTTCCATAAATATAATGAATCATTTTTCCATCTGCATAATCATTAACACCATTAAAATTTATATCATATTTTTTATTTACTTTTTCTCCACGATTTAATTCTAAATCTAATTTTAATAAATTCATTATATACCCCTATATAAAATTATTTTTAAAATTATTCTTTTAACATGATTGTATACTTGGTATAGGGTTTTTAAATGATGATAATATTGTATCTAATTGACCAGAAACATTTAATTTTTGATTTACATTATTCATTGTTTGTGATAATTGTTCAGTTGGATTTGTTAATGTTTTAACGTTATTCATATTATTTAAAAAATTTGAAAAATTTGAATCATAACTACTTACCGCATTAACTAAACCATTACACACCGGTCCAGGTAAACATTGCAAAATACTTAATGCTTGTGAAATAGTTTGACCAACATCACTAAGAAGAGAATTAATAGTTTGTGCAGCACTTAATACATCGTTAATACCTTGTTGTATATCAGATAATATAGCATTTAAAGCAGAAAAACCACTACAACCTTCTTTTTCTATTGCAGAAGTTAATTGAGTTTGTGCATTTTGTAAAACAGCCCCGCTAGTATAATTACTAGCAGAGGCCATTAAATTTTGTTGTACATTATTATATTTACTTGCAACATCACCACCTAAATTATTAGCAACACATGATAATGGGTTTAATATAGTATTCATAACACCTTGTATCATATTTGTTGCCATACTTCCTAATTCACCAAGCATATTTGATGCTTCTTCAGCTAAAGAACATGGTTGACCAGTAGTATCAGTATATGTTGCTTGGTATTGTGATATTATTCCTTGCATACTTCCTGCAGTTTCTTCTATTCCTAACATAATTCATTACTCCTTCTAAAAATTATTTGTCTTCTAATACAGAACCAAGTACATTTAAATAAGAATTTAATAATTTTAATGATTCCGGATTATCTTCATTTATTGTCCCCGGTACATCATATATAACACTATTAAAATATTGAATCTTTTTAGTAATATCATCTGATTTCATACTTATTTCAGATAAATTTGATTCTGCATCATATGCTGCTAAACACCAAGCTTCCATTTCCCCAAACCTTTGACCACCTTCTCTTTGTCTACCAGATAATGGTTGAAATGATTTTCCAGAAAATCCAGCAATACTTCTTCCAGCAAATTTATGTCTAGCCATATGAAATAATCTGTATATATACATATAACCAACATTTAATTTAATTTTTTCATTATTATATGTGCACTCATATTCGTGTGGAACTTCTAAAAATCTCATAATTCTATCCATATCTTTATAATTACAACTTTCAAAAGGCGGAGCTGGAAATACAAAATTTACTTCTTTTATTTCATCTAGTGTTGTTATTTTATCTAATAATTCATTCATTTGAGATATTATCCATTTTTCTTCAGTTTTATCTATCATTGAATATAAATCTTTAACTAACTTTTTAGCATCTTCTAAATTGGTCATTTCTTTTATTTTCTTTTTCAAATGAAATATTATATTACTTGCTGCTATTTCATATAACTGTCCTAAATTCATTCTTGAAATTATAGACATTGGATTTACAATCATTTGAACTCTTCTTCCATCTGGTAATAATGGCATTTCTTCTTTTTTAATTATTTTAGATAAAACACCTTTATTAGCATGTCTATTACAAAATTTATCTCCAAGATTTACCTTTTCTTTATATCTAATAAAAAGTCGAACATATGTAGTTAATGATTTATCTTTTACTTTTATATCTTTTTTATGATCATAAATATCATGTATTTGATATAAACGTTTTCTAATTATTTCAGGCATTTCAATTTTATCAATATAATCTTTGAAATAATCATTATTCTTAATATATTCAATCATTTTTAATTCATATTCTCTTAAGTAATTTGAGAATTTATTTGGTATTATTGAAACATCTAATATTTCACAATCGTCATTTAAAATTATTTCTTTTGGTTCATAAAATAATTTTAAAGGATCTTTTTTAGATAATTTAATAACTCTTAATAAAGGTGATCCTGCTGGAATTATGTCATTAATTTCTGGTATTGGTTTATAAGTTTTATCATCTATTGATAATAGAACTTCATCTAAATCAATATATTCATCAATTATTTCATATTTATAACTATCAAATAATTCTTGTTCAGAAATTTCATCGGACATAACAATTGAATCTTCATATGTATATGGATGAGAAAAAATACCTACAACTAAATTTTTTCCTAAACAAACAGTTTCATCTTTAATATATGTTGATCTAGAAGCTAATAAATCACCTTTGTTAACTTTTTCTTTTTCTTCTTTATAAGTTTGATATTCTGAAGTATATCTATATAATCTATATTTATCATCATATTTTATAACCATTGCCCTATTTGATTTAAATATTATTTCACCTTCATCTTCGGCAATATAAACATCTGGAGTTAAAACATCTATACATTTTTCAAAAGTTGTTTGAACCATTGGTATATCTGGATTTACAAGTGGAACAACTTGTCTTGCTTGACTACTGCACATTTGTAATCTAGTGCCATCATCATATTCCAAAAAAGGGGTAGAAAAAGCTAAATGTGGTGCAATAATTAAATTTTTCATAATTGTTTTATTCTCCTTTTGAATAAGTTTCTAAAGATATATCGTTAATAAAAACACCATTTTCATCATATTTACAACTTGTTGCTAAAGATAATATTATTCCTGTACCAGCTCTATCAGGAGTAACAACTGGGCATATTTTACCAAAATGTGACTGATGTAAATTTTTAAGTTTAATTGGCACATTATCTCTATTAAATCCAAATTTTCCTGTTAATGTAACTCTAGATTTATCATTTAAAATTGCCAATGGAGATGGTAATTGTTCTAATATAACAAAATCATATAAATCTTTAATAACATCAATTTCTTTTGAAATTTTATTTCTTCTTGCTGCTGGAGTTAAAAATAAATTTGAAGTTAAAGAATATATAAATTGAGAAATTAATGAACCTATTATCATTTCAATAGTTGTTCTAATTCTTCTTTTATTTAAATCTAAACCATTTTCATCTGAACTACCTTTTAATAAAGATATATACATCTCATATAATAAATCAGCAGGACTATTGCAAAATTTTTGTATTATATTTGATGAATTATATAAACTTTTAATTATAGAAACACTTCTTCTAACTCTTAATAATGAATTTATACTTTGTGATAATTTTAATATATCATCTTTATCTTTTGCTTTATCACAATTTTCCATATCTTTTTGAAGAGATTCAGGTAATTTTTCAAAAATATTTTTAAATTTATTTTCTTCACCATCTTCTAATAAATAATAATATAATGGCATCATTTTTGCATTAGCAACATCTCTAATATCAATTAAATATGTTGATTCTGTTTTACCTATTTTGTTTAAGATTATTTCAATATCAATATCGGGAAATAATCTTAAATATGTTCTCTCTTTATTTACAATATACAAATAATCTCTTATTTGTTTTTGTAAAAATCTAGTTTCAAAACCTTTATAAAATACATTATCTTCAACATATGGTATATTAAATTTATATACTGCATTTACTCCTAATAAATCACTTTTGATATTAGCAATTAATACGCAATATAAATCCAATCTTTTAATATCTTGATGATTTGTATAATCTATTTCAAATTCACAATCTAAATTCATTGATCTGCAAATATTATAAATTTTTGTTTTTGTTAATTCCAAAATATTATCCGGATTATAATTTGATATAAAGTTAAACCATTCTTTTTCTCTAAAATGCCTAAACATATTTTTCTCCTTTAATAATATTAATTAGATTTTCTAACTCTACCAAGAACTATTTCTTCCAATAATGTTACATCATCATTATTTTTTAAGAATCCTTTTACAAAATTACTTTCTGCAGATTGAAAAATCATTCCTAAAAACCAGGAAGTAAGTGATGGAATTGTTTTAATTGATAATTTATATAATTCATCATAAACTAATTCATCATTTATTCTATTTAATCTCCAACGAACTATATTATTATCTGTTTTAAGATATAACATTGTATCAAATAAAACTTCAAAATGAACTAATAAAATATCACCATATTCTGAAAATATATTAAATAATTTTAACATTTCATTGATTAATTCAGATAAATTATTTATTTTTAATTTTTTATCTGTAATTTTTTCAACTAAACTTATTGCCTTAATAATATCTTCTTGTTCACCACTTACACCTTGTGCTACACCAGATGTATGAAATGTTCTTAAAACTAATTGAGTTGATTTTTCACCTAATGCTTGAGATGCAATAAATCCAATATATTTGGATCGAATTATATCAGATAAACCACCATAACAAGTTTTACAAACTTTTTCTGATTTGCAAGTTATTGGTGATCTTAAAAATATTGTTTTTCCTATTAAGTTTAGACAATCATCAATTGTTTCTGTATAACTTAAATTTTTATCATTTTTATTTAATTTGTAATATCTATATAATAATGAATTAGCCATAACTTTATCTTTTACTGTTATTTCAAGATAATCAGTACTTCCACAATCATCAATATTATAATCTAATTTTTCATAAGATGAACTATATACTAATCGTCTTGTTAAATATCCACTACTTGCAACATTTTCTGCAGTATCTAATAAACTTTTTCTAGTACCATAACAACTAAAGAAAAATTCTTTTTGATCCAATCCTTCAATTAATGATGATTTAATTAATTCTGGATATACATTACCAAAGAAATCTGCAACATAACCTCTTGCTGTAATCATTTGTCTAACTTGTTCCCAAGAAGCTCTAGCACCAGAATTAATTATTTCTCTTTTTTCAAATGAATTTTTTAATACTTCATTATGATCTTCAAGAATTTGTAAATTTTCTTTCATATCATTTGTAAAATCACATTTAATTGGATTGAAATCTTTTAAAGATAACGTAATTGGTTTTAATAAAGTATATGCAAATCCAATATTTTTTATTGAATCTAATATACTTGGATTTGTTCTAGATTTTTCAGATAATAAACGAATTAATTCTTTTTTATTTATAATTTTATCATTATCAAGTTTTTCACCAATTGCTTCTTCAATAATTTTACGTCCTTCTGGGGTTTCAGATAATTTATATATTCCATATATAACATCTTGTTTTGCTATAAATTGCAATTTACCACTTGCAGGGCTATATAAGTTATTAAAACTCCAAATATTATTTTCAGCTTCTCTAATACTTCTTGTTGTAATTGGTCTATATATTGCAACTTGATCTCCATCATGATCCAGATTGTATGGTTCGACAACTACTGGATTTATTCCAACAATATAACCATCAGTTGGAATTACTTTAAAACCAATTAATGAACCTCTATGTAATGATGGTTGTCTATTAATTAAAACTAATTGATCAGTTGAAATTTGATCTATAATTGTTTTTATATGTTCAGGTATATTTTCCTTTTCATATATATCAATTAAATAATCATTAGCTGCTTTAAAAGTAAGAAATTTTCTATTCTTCATTAATTCTTTAGAAATTTCTAATTTATATAATTGTAAAAGTATTAATCTTGATATTTTAATATGAGTAAATGGAATTTCCGGATCAGTTACTACTACAGCTCTACCAGAAAAATCTATTCTTTTTCCTGCCATATTATTTCTTAATAATCCTTGTTTTTTACCTATTGAAGAAAAGATGAATTTATAAAATTCCATTAGAATTTTTTGTATTTGCATTTCTAATAAAGCTTCATATCTTCTATCAACAATTTCAATTTTTTGTTCCAAAACTGCTAATACTGATAAATAATATTTATTAATTTGATCCATTTGAGAACCATCTGAACTATTTAAAACTGGTCTCATACTTGGTGGTATAACTAAAATATATTTGGAAAATAAATTATTATTTTTTATCATTTCCATTAAATAATTTATTGTTTTTGAATTACTTATTTTCCTACTTAAATATTCAATTAAAACAGGAATACTATCTAACCCAATTATAATATTATCATCTATTTGATTCATTGCTATTAAATCAATATTAACAAAATCAATTTCATTATCTTCTATATGCTTAATTATTCCTTGTTTACCTAATAATATTTTGCTTATAAATTTTTTAATTTGTGGTTTATGTAACATTAATTCCAAAGCCACTGGATTTATTATTTTGGAAGGAACTTCAATTACTGCATATTGCTGTCTTCTAGATTTTGATGAAGTAATTTTAATACCACATTTAGAACAAACATTACTACCATCATTATAATTTATACTTGGTATGTCACAATGACACCTATAACTTTGTATAGGTCCAAAAATTTGTTCAGAAAATAGTCCATCTGGATGAAATTTGTTTCCTTGTTTAATTTTAGATGTTGTGATTCTTGGTAATTCTGCTAGATACTCTTCCGGTAAGATTTTTAATTTCATTTAAGTTCTCTCCTTTTAGAATTAATGAAAAAATTATAATAAATTTTATAAAATAAATCAAGTAAAAAATTATTGTAATATAAAATTACTATTTGATGCAAATAAATTTATATCACTATTTGTTGCTATTGTAATAGAATTGTATCTTAAATTATTATTAGTATTATTAGATATAACTGATTTAAAATATTGATTATTTGTAACAAATTCACCTGAACATATGATATTGCCATATGGATTTATTCTAAATTCAAAACTAAAATTAGTATTATTATCAAGTCTACATATTTGGTTATATGGACCATATGATTGTTGAATATAAGGAAAATTTGGATATGAATATAATAATAAACTTAAATAATCTGATTGTGTTGTATCATTATTTACATAAATAGAAATTGAATTAGTTTCCTCAATATTAATAAAACCATATCCTTTTAATATAGAAATACTATTTAATGGTTGTACCAAATTAAAAGTTACATTTGATGTTGGTTGTAAAACATTAAAATTTTGCATATTTATGAACCTGAAATTATTCCAGTTGCAGATGTTTCAAATGATATAGTACTAATATCATTAATTACTGGAAATGGTGGATAATTAATTTGATTTAAATTAATGTTATTTATTTCATCAATAGTTGTTGTATTTTGTAATTCATTTAAATAAACATTAAAAATAGATTTTACATTTTCTAACCAATATATTCTTATTGATGAATTAAAAATTTGTTTTATTATTTCTGATAAATTATCTGGATATTGAGAAATCAAATTGGATAAAGTTTCATATCCATTATAAATATTTTCTGTATTTGTTTTAATAAAAAGATGTAATTCATTTGAATTAATATTATTTTGATAAACTAAAAATTCATTTGAAAAATATTGTAAATCAAATAAATCTGAATTTTGTTTGACTGTTGAATAAAATGATAATATATAACTTATTGTTTGATTTTGTAATTGAAGAATTGTATTATTTTTTAATAAATTAAAATCAATTATCCATTCAATTCCATTCCAAATAGTATTTGGCAATGGTTGATTTATTGTATAGTCAGGAAAATCACTTGGTTTTTGTAATGGATTTTGTATTGTAATAGTTTCTGAAGGATTTTTTGTATTGTATAAAATAGTACCAACATAATTTTTTTGTATTGCCCAAGAAAAATTTATTAAACTAAAAACAGCTATATATGAACTACTATCAAAATCAGGCGGTTGTGAAAATGTTGAATTTGGTGGCAGTAAAAAAATATTTTTATTTTTAGGATCTTCTTGAACTAATATTGTTCCAGTATAAATAAATTCAGAATTATATTGATAAGCTATTTTTACCATTTGTCTCCACTATAAAATATTTATATTTGTTCTAAGTTTATTTATCAAACCTAAATCTAGTAAATGTTGGAAATCTCAAAGAATATTTATTTTTTTCAGATTGATTCTGTGTTATTTCAAAATATTTTATTTCAGCAATAGTTCCAATATATTTAGATTTACTTTCAAAAACTTCTTTTCTTAATTTATCACTAAATCCACTACCAACTTTTGTAATAACTTCTTTTCCATCAATAATACCTTTTACTATTATAGCACCTAATACATTACTATTTTTACCAGTACCGGATTCCATGTCAATTATTTCAAGATCTGCTTCATTCCATTGTTTAACTTTTAATAAACTGGAACTTCTTTTTTCTTCATAATATATTTCGGGATGCCTTAACATTAATCCTTCATATCCATCTATAATAGCTTTTTCTAAAAGTTCTTTTACATTTTTGTTTTTAAGTGGATTTTGTTCTACTATTGATATATAATTGAGCTTTGAATTTTTTTCAATTAATTTAAGATAATTAACCATTTCGTTAGTGTTAGAAAAATCTGAATTAATTTTTTTAATTGCAAAAATATTATATTTTAAAAAAGATTTTCTAAGTTTTTGTTTATCATCAATATCATTTTTAGTTGAAAGTAAAGACATTATTTGTTGAAAATTATAGTCTTTAGAAAATATTTCACCATCTAATATCTTCAAACCATATTTTTCAGCAATATATTTACATTCGTTAACAACATCATCCATTCCTATGATTTCTTTTTGATTTCTTGTAACAAATATATTTGGATAAATATATTTAGCTCTTATTCCATCCATTTTTATTGAATGAAAATAATCAGAAACATTCATACTTTCATTATATTTTTCTGCTAATTGAAATGGTATTTCTGGAATAAGATTTTTCCATACTTTATTTATTGTAGTAGTTGATGCTCCTATTGTTGGATTCTTTTCAATTATCTTAGTAACTAACAATTGATCTTCTTTAGTTAATTTTGACATAAAATTTTCAATAGTTCTTCTAGCTTCATTTCCAGTTAATTCATTTTTTACCATTTTATTTAATATTTCTTTTAAAATAGTAAAATTATTATCTAAATTTTCATTTCCAGTTTCAGTTATTTCATCAACATTTTTAATATGATATATTAAAAAAGGACTTAAAGAATATAAAAAGAATTCTTTTAAAATTTCATTATTTGAATTATTTTCAATAATTAATTTCTTTTCTTTAGTACTTGATGTTGATTGAATTTTTTGAATGATTTCTTTTAATAGCATTTTAATTCTCCTTTAAAAAAAGATTTTGTTTTTAGAAAATAAAAAAATTGATATAGTTTATTTATATCTTTTGATAATATATAAGCTAAATAAACTTATATAATATCAAATATTATATATATAGAAAAAATGGAACAAATTACGCAATAGTATAATTACATTGGCAAGTACAACTATAATTACATTGACAAGTACAATAATTACAATTACAAGTACATTCAGATAATAATATATTTATATAATTTTGTAATTGTTGTATATCAGAAGCTTGTATTATATTTCCAGATTGTATTGTGTTAAATGATTCCATAAATTATTTTACCAATGACATATGCCATGATTACAATTACAACCACAGTTATTACAATTACAAGTACAATAATTACATTGACAAGTACAACTATAATTACATTGACAAGTACAACTATAATTACATTGACAAGTACAATAATTACATTGGCAGGCACAACCGCTGCCTAAAGGATCAACAACTGAATTATTACAATTACAAGTACAACCATTTAATTGTAATAATGCATTTTGAATTTGTATAATTTGTTGCGCTGTTATAATTTCTCCTTCAGAAATTGTCTCAAAAGTTTGTATTGGTTGATCCCAATACAATTCAGCTTGTTGAGCTCCTTTTTGTACTTGTGTAATTTCAGAAGCTTCTATTATATTTCCTGATTGAATATTGTCGAAATTTATAATATTGCTTGGACATGGTGATCCCATCTATTTTTCCTCCAATGTATTATTTATTTTATTCGGTATACATGTTTCTAGAAATATTATATATAACATTATTTATTAAACAAATATGTTTGTTAGATTTTCTTGTTAGATTTTTTTTATCTAATTCAACATATAAACATCCACAATCACAAGTACTTTTAATTTGGCAAACATTACATTCAATAAACTTTTGTTGTTTAATATTTTTTATTTTATTAATGAGTTCTATATTAATTTTTTTATTATTATTTAATTGAAAAAAATTATCATTTATAAATCTGGCACAAGGATAAAAAATTCCAGGATGAGAAAATGATAAACCATTTAATCCTGCAAAACAATGACCATTTTTAAAATCAAAATTTGGATCATTATTTAAAATATTTTCTTTTAATATTGTATCATTAAATAAATTTATATTACATTTTTTATTTTCTTTATTATATTTTAAATATTTTTTAGAAAGTTCAAATAATTTAATTCTAAATCTTTTTACATCTGAATTAGTCCATACTAAATCTTCATTAAATCTATATATTTGGTTAATTATTCCAAAATTATATAAAAATTCAAAATTTTCAACAATTGTTTCAATATTATTTGGATTTACTGTAATACTACAACTATTTAAATTATATTTTTTAAATAATTCAAATTTTTTATTATAATGTTGAAGACTTGATTCTCTAGAAATTAAAGATCTATTATCATCATTCCATATTCCATCAAATGATAATGAAATATTAATATTATTTTTTATTAGATATTGAAACTTTTCTTCATCTAATAATAATCCATTAGTAAATAATGTTGCACCTGAATAATTTTTATCACAATTTAATTCATTATTTATATATTTAATCATATCCCATTTAAGTAATGGTTCTCCTCCAAAATAATTAATAAAATATTTATTTTTTTGATATAATTTTAATATTTCAGGAATTATTTCTTTAAATAAATTCATATCATCATAATCAATATCAAAATTTTCATTATTTAATATATAACAATAATTACAAGATAAATTACATTTTTGAGTTAAAATTAACTCTATTTGTAAAATATTATTCATAATTTATTACATTACATATCTTGATAAAAAAATTCATAAAACATTTTATTATTTTGAGTTGAAGTTCCAGCTTCTAAATAAGTATCAAGATTTTCTTTATTATAATAAAACCAATTTGAATACATTTGTTTATTGCATTTTTGACAAACATCACAAATCAAATCACAAACTGGAACATTGTACTTATTTAAAATTTCTAATAAATCATTTTTATAAAATTCTTTTACACAATCATATGGAAATTCAAAACATTTATTTATTTGATTGCAATTATATGATCTAGTTTCATCATGAATACATGGAAAACATTTAACTATTTCCTTATCTACTAATGCTGTTTGGATTTTAATTATCATATTATATTCTTCTACTAATTGTTTCATTTCTTGTGAAGCATATTTAGCATTAACTTTATTAATAGTATAATTAACAGCAAATGGAATTTTAGCAAGTGTTAAATATTTCATTAATTTAAATGAATTATCTTCATTATCTCTTCTGCTATTTTTATATCCATCTGTACTTATATGTAATAAAAATTCAACATGATTCTTAATTTCACTATAATAAAATTTTATAAAATCTTTAATATATTTTTCATGTGATAAAATATTCCCATTTGTTGTAATAGAATATGAAAAAGTTTTATATTGTTTTGCTTTTTTAATTAAATATTTAATTAAATCATATTTTAAAAAAGGTTCTCCACCATATATATGAATATTTGATGGAATATTATTTCCTTCTCTTTTAACAATACTGGTAAGTATTTTATCAATATCTTCTTCAACAAGATCTAATGAATTTTTACTTTTTTCTCTTAATGATTTTTGATAACAATATTCACATTCATAATCACAATTTACAGTCATAAAAATTACATTATGCCCAATATCATATTTATTTTTAAAAATATCAGTTTCATTAATAATTCCAATTATAGGTTCAATATTTATAAAAAAATTATCTATTAGTTTTTGTGTAATCATATTTTTCTCCTATTAATCGTCTAAATGCAATTGAAAATTTAGAAATTTGTTTATATAATAAACAATAATTTTCATCATTAGAAAAATCGTACCATTTATCAAAATAATCTTCTTTATTACTTAAATCAAAATGCTCTGCATTACAACGATGACAATATGTTGCAAAACAATCTTTACAACGTTCTATTTGAAAATCATTATGATTTTCATGAGATTTTTGTATATCTTCAACAAAAGATATTTTTTCAACATCTGTAACATAATGTAAATCTTTTGATTTAGAATATAGTGTTCCATGACATTTATAAACTTTACCATCAATATCAATTGATAATAATGAATGACCAGCTGAACATAATGCTCTATTATTATCAAACATACCAAAATATGTTTTATTTTCAGTTTTAAAATATTTAAGTTCTTCTTTTAAAATATTTTCCAAACTATTATTTAAATCACTAATATAATTATTAATATTTCTTTTTAAATCATTTTTACTTATAAATTGAACTATTGTTGGAGAATATTTATAATTAATATTATATTTTTTTGTTAATTCAACACAATCTTTGTAAGCTTTAAACATATCTTTTAATGATTTATGAGGAATTGTTGATTTTATTGTAAATCTAAATTTATTTTTATATACCCAATCAATATTTTCTAATATATTTTTTGATGTTTGTTTGTTATCTTTATCAACTCTAAATTTGTCATGTATTGGATAAAAATCATATGATATTTGTATAATTATTTTATTAACATATTCTAATAATAATTTTTTAATTTCATTACTAAAGTTATAACCATTTGTATAAATAAAAAATGTATAATTGCCTTTTAAATTATTAAGATAATATTTAATAACATCATATGATAAAGTTGGTTCTCCTCCCCAAAAATTTATATTTATATTGCTGTAATTTTGTTTTATAAAATTACTATTTGATAATTCGTTTAATTTAGATATTATTTTATCTAGTATATCATAATTAATTTTATTATCAATTTGTTTGATTTGTTTTGATTCATAACAATATTTACAATTTAAATTACATTTTGTAATAGTATTTAAATCAATATGAAATGATTGTAAAAAACTCATATAATTACTCCTTTATATTAATAAAATGATCAAATTCCTTTTGTTTATCTTTCTCAACTACCAATTTTTTATTTTTTAAATAATAATAATTATTACTATTGCTTTTATCACATTTTTTACATATTTCACAAACAAAATCACATATTGGTATATTATACCTTTGAAATAATTTAATAGCATCATTTTTAAATATTTGAGAAATATTTTCATCAAATTCTGAAAATACAATTGCCGTTTGTACTTTGCTAATAATTTTAAACTTATTAATCATTAGTTCTAAATCATTATAAAAATTATTAAAATTTGATTTTGTTATAGTATATCTCAATGCAAATGGAATTTTAGCTAATGATAAGTATCTCATAGCCAATAATATTTCTTTATCATATGTTTTACCATTTTTATCATATCTTCTATAATTTCCACTCACATCATAACTAATTTCAATAGATAAACTAACATTTTTATTATATATTTCATTATAATAAAATTTAATAAAATCAAGTATTATTTTTTCTTTACTTAATAAAATACCATTAGTAGTTAGACAATAACTAAAATTTTTTATTTCTTTACCTTTTTTAATTAAATATTTAATTAAATCATATTTTAAAAAAGGTTCTCCACCAAAAATAACTACTACTGATGATCTATTTTTTTCTCTATTATTTATTTCTAATAAAAAATTATCTATATCTAATTCTGTAAGTTCTTTTTGTTTTTTTAATTTATTGCGATTATCTTTTTCATAACAATAATCACAATCTAAGTTACAATTAGTTGTTAAATATATAATATTTGTTCCATACGTTGTATTATTCATTAACAAATTTTTCACAATCTAATATGAGTTCATTAATTAGTTCATTATGTTTAATATGATATTTACTTGCTAAATCATTATTGTTATTTATATCATATAACCATGTTATATATAATAATAAATTTCTATATATTTTTATATCAATATTCTTAATAATTAAAAGATTTTCTTTCAAATCTATTTCAAACTCATTTATTAAATTTTTAATTACAGTATTATCTAATTCTTCAGTTTCATAATAATATTTTACATTATTATTAAATATTTCTGATTTATATGTAATATATAAATCATTCCCGCATCTTTTTATTAATTCATCTACAACATCAATATTAATTGGATAATTTAAATTATGTGCTATATTTACATATCTTGAAAAAATTTCCACTGTAGAATATAAAAAAAATACAGGATCTAAATTTATTTTACATTGATCTAATATTTGATTAAAAATTATATTTGCATTAGACATGTTACTTAAATATATGTCTGTTGAAAATAAATTTAAATTATATTCTACACTATTATATACACCAGAACTAATAATTTCATCTTTATTATTAACAAGTGTTAATCTAACATTTTTCCAATCAGTTTTAAAAGTATAATCAATTAACTTTTGTATTATTTCATTCATAAGATAAAATTTTATTTTTTAATTGAATATGTTCCGTATTATAATATATTGATAAATCTTCATTTATAAGTATATTTTTATAATATACAGTTGATAATAATTGTGTTAAAAAATAATATGTTGATAATAATTGTGTTTGTAATAAATTTATATACTTATAAATATAATTATTAAAAAAATTAATAATATAATTATTTTCAACATTATTTCTTATTAAATTTGAAAATATATTTATAAAATATGGTAAATAAATAATAATAGAAGTATTAAAATCTTCATCTTTTTGAATATAATTTATAAATTTAGTTATTTGATCAATTGTTAATTTATCAGTAAATTTTTCTATAAATTGTAAAATAACTACTCCCATTGCATATTTTATATAACTATTTGAAAAATCTGTTAATAATTGATTAATTTTATCTAATGAAAAATTATTTTTAGATATTTGTAATCTTAAATTCTCAAGTAAATAAGTTCTTTCCGACATAAATGTAATATCAAATTCATTATTTTGAAATGATTTTTCATTATTAAAAATATGTTCCATTGTGGATTTTATTTCAAAATGATTGCTTAATAAATATTTTTCTAATAAGTTAATATCTATATTCATAAGTATTTCTGCTGTTAATTGTATATTTTTTCCTTTAAACATCTTATTTACCATTAATTCTTAAATTCAATTCATTATCAATTTTTGATATAAAATCATTTCTTTCAGATAAATTATGTATTCTAGTTGAAAAATAATTAATAACATTAGTAATCCAATCATCTTTAACAGGTTTTGAATTATTAAAATAATATGAAATAAAATTTTGTATGGTATTAATAAAATAATATGGGAACCATTCATCATTATATCTTGATTCAGACATAATAATATCTATTAATTCTATGGATTTTTTAAAATTATTATTATATATCATATTACTCAATAAATCATTATAATAATTTAATAAATTGTATTCCGGTGTGAGTAATAAAGTTTTATTGTTTTCCATTAAAATAATAACTTCATCATATTTTTTATCATCAAGTAAAATTTGAATTTTATTTTTTAATTCATTTCTATTCATTATTTTTGATCCTCAATATTCTTAATTATATTTATTATTTCCAATTCAACTTTATCATCTAAATTTGGTTCTAAACTTTTTCGTTCACAAAACTGTTTATTTTGATCTTTTGGATTATCATTATTGTTTGAAATATTAACTTTGGACAATGTTTCATTAGCTAATAATGATATTGTTTTAGATAATTCTTGATCTATTTTATAAATTTCTTTTGATGCATTTAATAAATAAATTGTTGTATTATAATATGCTATATTTGTATCCATTATATTCTCCTTTTATTTTATAAATTATTCAAATGTGTTTACTGTTTATTCTATATTTTAACATACTTTGATATAATTTATTATTCTTTAAAATTTCAGAAATTCTAATAACTTGCTCATATGTTAATTTAAATAATTCACAAACAGATTCAATAGGTATTGATTCAACTATTGTTTCTGGATTATCTTTAAGTTGTGAGTAAGTACAACCAGAATTACAATATTTATAAATTTCACATTTTTTACAAATAAGATTTTCTCTTGGATTTGTATTTGATGGTCTTTTTAATATTCCAATATTAGCATGATACATTAATCTATTATTGGAATCATATATTGGAAATTTTCTTTCTGAACCAAATCTGGAACATGGATAATAAATACCATCAGACATATATCCACATCCATTTACACCGGCAAAACATCCAAAAGGTCTTTTACCAAATTTTTTTCCATAAATAATATCCAAAGCATATAATTCAAATAATCCTGTTGAACAAGAAATTCCATTATTAATGTAATCTATATAAGTATCTGCTAATTTTTTTATTTGTTTTTCATATAATTCAATATCATCTTTAGACCAAATATCATCTCTAACTAAAGTAAAATCCGGATGAAATATTTCCATTTCTTCTATAAAAAATTTAAAATTTTCAGTTAGAGTTGAAAGAGATTGTGGGGATATCATCACTTTACAACCATTTACATTATGTTTTTTAAATAAATCTTTTTTTCTTTTATATTGATCTAAAGATGATTTTCCATTAACTAAAGGTCTTATATCTTTATTCCATAATCCATCAAATGATAATGAAAATCCTGTATTATGACTTTTCATAAAATTTATTTTATCATCATCTAACAATAACCCATTAGTAATTATAACTTGACTTTCTAAATTTTTATCTAAATTTAATTTTGGTATAGCATATTCAATCAAATCCCAATTAATTAGTGGTTCACCACCAAAAAAACTTACATGATATTTAGAACATTCATATTTTTTCATAACTATTGGAATTGTTTCTAAAAATTTATCAAATGTTTCTTTTGTCATGTTACTAGATTTGATATTTTTCATATAACAATATTTACAAGCAAGGTTGCACTCTTCTGTTACTACCATTTCAACTATAAAAGTATTCATTTTTAAAATTTCCTTATTTTATATTGTTGTTATAAAATTACTTCAATCAGTTCAACTGTATTAGAATCAATTTTTTGATTTGCAATAGCAATTTTTTGTTGTTTGTAATTTATTTTTTTATATAGATAACCATTGTCCCCAGCTATTAATAAATCTGATTTTTTAACTGGTCCTTGAACATATGCAAAAACTCTTCCTTTTAATGCAACATAAACTGCATTAACTAAATTTGTATTCATCATAAAACCTGGATTTTTAGAAACAATACCAATACATTTATCACTATTATTTTTGTTTGATATTTCAATATCATATTTTTCATCTTCTGATATTGATACTGCTATTCCATAATTAATAGATTCATAATTTTTTATACTATATTTTTCTGCTAAATCAGCATATTCTGCAGTAGTAGCAGTACCATGAAACATTGTTGCAAACATGTTGGCATAAGCAAAATTTGATGAACCAATATTATATGTATTATTAACAGGAGGTTCTCCTCCTGTTAAAGGCATATAATTAGATAAACTTGGATTTATTATTGATTCTACTGTTTGTGTTAAATTATTATTTAAATCATTTATTTCATTTTGTAAAAAAGGATGAGCTAATTCATCATTATTATGTGTTGTTATTGCATTATCTATATCATTTGGTAATACTGTATTTTGTAATGTATTTATTTGTGTTTGTAATTGTGAAAATATACTATTGGAACCAGATGTTAAAGCAGATTGTATTAATTGTGGTATTATATTATTTTGTAAATTAGATATAACTCCTTGAATATATGGATGTGCACTTGTGCTTTCATTATGTTGAGAAATTGCTGTAATAACATTTTCAAAAGGCATCCAATTATTAATATTTGTTGGATCTGTATTTAATAAAACATATAATGTATTTGTATCAGTTGTATAAGCACAATTTCCTGGTTGTATATTTGTTAATGATGTTAAATTTCCAGATGTTGTAAAATATATTTGTAATACACTATTAGGCAATAAACTTGGATAAAACTGATTTGTTGCTGTATCTATAAATTTAGCATATATTTGTGCTAAATTTGGAACAGAAACAGACATTAGATTCCCATTTTCATCATATTGACTTATTTGAACTTGTTCCGGTGTAGTTGACTGATATAAAGCTGGAACAGCATCATTTTGTTGTGTAATATTATATAAGAGATCTTGTAATAATGTTTGTAATGCAGTTAAATTTGGATCTGGCATTTTATACCTCTTTTTAAAATTATTCTTATATCATTATTTTTTTAATTTATTTAAAAGTATATAAATTATTTCATTTTGTAATAGAAAACCATTCTAAAATAAAATTTAATACATATAAAAAAATAGAAGTAATAATTAAATAATAACTTATTTGAATTGCTTGAACTATATCTGATTGTTGAAATAATTGAAATATTTTAGTAGTCAATAATACTGGATAATAAGCTAATACAATTATTACTCCAAATGCTGATATGCAATACATCATAGATATTATAAAAGCTCTTAATATATATTTCCATATATGAGGTAAATATACATATTTTATTAACTGAAATTCTGTAGAACCTAAAGCATATGCTTCATCTATCAATATTTTAGATGTAGATTCAAATCCTAATAATATTAAATTAATTGTATAAGGTATAGATATATACAACATAGCAGTTATTATACCTAAAGATGTATCTATAAATTTAATATGAAATATATCTAATAATAAATTATTTCTTCCATAAACATATAATAATAATAATCCCATAATAAGATCTGGTATTGATATATTAATAGTAAATAAAAATTTAAATATTTCTTTTAAAAATCTAAATTTAAATCCATTAATTGTATAAGCTATAGGTATACTTACTATTATTGCTATTAACGATGATATAAAAGAAAACATTAAACTATTAATATAATATTTAAAATTTTCTATGAAAACATGTATATTAATATTAAACCATTTAAATGATACTAATAAAGGAAATAACAATAAAAGACAAAGAAATATACATATAATTAAAAATACTTTTTTCAATTTTAAGCAATTTTTGAAGTAAATTTATCAACATATATATTATCTTGTAGAATACATAATCCAAATATGGGTTCATGACCAGTTACTATAAATCCAGAATTTAATTTAATCTTTATTGTTTTATATAAACTGTTATATTTATTATCAACTAAATCATATATTTTAGGTTGAAAATATTTTAGATGATTTTCTATAGCTAATGATTTATACATAAATGTATATTTAAGATTATTAGTTTTCATTAAAGCAATAAGTTCTGTAGTTTCAGGTCTTAAATATTTAGGTTTAATACTATAACTAGTTTTATTTATTTTGTTATATAAATCTATAGATGTTATTGCATAATATCCCAATGGATCTAAGTTAGGATCTGAATATCCAAAACGTTTTTTCTCTATTATCTTTAACCAATTCTTATTAGTTAATTTAGTTTTACTACTTATATAAGCGACAACTATTGGATCTTTGTAAAATGGTAATATAAGTAATGTTTGTTTACTTATTAGTTTATTTGCTAACCAAGAATCTTCTGTAAAAAATAAATCTGGATAATAACCATTTTTAAAAAGTGTTTTCATAGCAGAAACAGATTCAACTATTCTGTTTCTAAATGCTATATTTTTATGTTTGATTTCAAATTTCTTTTCATACTTTATTAATAAAGGATAAACACTATCTTCTACAGCAATAGTAATTATATGTTTTTTATAATTCTTAACTGTATAAAATGAATTTTTAACATATAATCCTATGATTATAACTAATACAGTTGGTATTAAAAGCATACTAAAACCAAAAATCTTATCTTTCATTTTAATTTTCATTTTTTTCTCCTTTTATAAATTAAAACAATATTTACATTTATAACAATCTTTATTGCATTTAGATACTATTTCAAAAAAGTTTTTAGGTAAAGTTTCATTATCTATATATATGATATCTTTTAAATAATTAGATGTATCTAATATATCTATTATGTTACCATTATATTCTTTATTATTATAACTATTATAAACCATTTCTATAAATTCTTTTCCTAATGTTCTTCCTGATATTTTAATTATATCTACATATTCCTCTATATATTTAATATCTTCTGGTCTTATAAATGGTGAAGATAATATTAAATTTTTATTTTCAGAATACATTTTTAAACATCCTTGATCTATATTAAGTTTTTCTAATTTAAATTTATTATTAACTGTTAAATTATTTAAATATACCATACCTACTCCAGTATTGTCATTTATTAAAGATATGAATATATCATGATTAATTTTATAAGGACAATTATATAAGCAACCTTCGTTAACCAATATTTCTATTTTAATATCTTTATAATTTAATTTAATATAATCTGATACTTCTTTTAATTTGTTAATATTTCTATTTAAAGATCTATCTAATACTATTTTATTAGGTATATTATTTACACCTATAAATCTAAGATAAGAAAAATAAGATTCTAATTTTTCTATAGAATCTATAAAACAATTAACACTTGGTATTAATTCTATATCTTTGAAAAGTAATTTATCTTCTTTAACTAATAATTCGATAATATAATAATCTAAAAATATTATTCCATCTAATAAATGTTTAGATTTTAAATTTTTAATTTCATCTAATATATTGTTTATTTGCACTTCATCATATCTAATTATATTATTATATCTAGCATTAAATAAAATATATTTTTTAATATTAGAATTAATTTTACTTAATGTATCTTCAAGATTTGTTATATACCTATAATTGATTACTCTTGCAGAAGATATTAAATTAGAATTTAGATGATAATATATGCTATATATATTATCAGTAGCATTAAGAAAATTAATATAATCTATATCATGAAAATATGGAAGATCATATAACATATGGGTTATCTCCAAAAAGTTAATTTACTTTTTCTTTCTTACAAATCTTAAAACTAATGGTTCAAAATAACATATATATTTTTCATCTTTAACTCTGATAATAGATCTTCCTACTATATCGGAATTTATAACAAATAATGATTCTTCTTTATCATCTAAAGTAATAAATTCTGGAACTTCTACTAATCCAGCTCTATCTTTCACTTTTAATTTTTCAAAATTCTTTTTAAAATCTAAAAAATCTGGATTATAATATTTAACATGTATAGTTATATCTGTATTAATAGGAACTTTATTAGGATCAATATCTTTATCTAGATATAACAATATCATTGGTCTTTTTAAAAATTTATTTTCCTGTTTATTATATACAAATAATATTGGTCTTTGTTCTAATATTCCTAACATATCTTTAGGTATATCTTTATCAGTCATTGTAAACATTTCACAAGAATTTCCAGATATAAAAGATTGTTTATGAACATGTCTTATATGATTAGCAATATCGTGATTACTAAATCTAGTTATATGTTCTACTATATGAGTTACTGGATCTATAAATATATGATATAACATTTTTTTATATGTTCTCCTTATCCATTTGTAGGTATAGTGAATATATTATTTTCACTAAATGTCAAAATATTTGATATTGTTTGACTATTAGAAGATCCATCAGATCCTGTATAGTTAAATATAAATGGGGCACTTCCAGAACTAATAAGACCTCCGGCCATAGAAAATGGAGGAAGTGTTAAAGGTAATACATTAACACTTCCAGCTACTTCACTTCCAGCACCCCAAACACTTACTTCACTTCCAGCAGATGTTATTGAATTTAAAGTATATGTAACAGTTGAATTATTATTATAACAAGAAAATTCTACATTACCCCATTCAGGATATGAACAAGAAATTTGTAATTGTCCAGATGACATATATGGCATAGTATTCCATAATACATTTTGTGGTCCACCTAAAAAATGTATAGTATATGCTACTAATCCTAATGTTGAATAAGGATGCAATGTTGGAGGATTTTGCCATCCACTATATGGATTAGTTGGTGTACCTTCCAATGTTACACTAGATCCACCACCACTATAATAAAAACTTTGAGATGTAGTTTCTGCATCTGACTGACCTAAAGTTATTTGCATTTGATAAAAATTTCCATTTAAATATGTTGGTTTAGTAGATGCAAATACATGTATAGGATAAGAACCTAACATACCTGGAGAATTGCCTACAGTCATATATTGATTTTGAATTATAGGAACTACATAAAAAGAATCCAATGTTGTATTAGCATTAGGAACTTTAGTGGAAAAATCATTTTGCCAATTACTAAAATCAAACTCATAAGTAGCTAATCCTCCAGAAGTACCCATATATACTTCAGATGATGTATAGTATAATAATCCATTAGGTGCTAAATTTAACCAACCTAAATTTATAGTTCCAGAAGAATTAGCTTGTGGAACTTTATTAGGTTCCGGATTATAAGATAATAAGTTATTTAATTGATTTAATATAACTACACCATTTCCTGTAGTTGCAGGATTATTTGATGTATATGAATTAGCAATACTATTACCTAATATTTCTATATCACCATTAATTTTCATGTCATATACCTTTTAAATTATTCTTATTTAAGAACATTTACTATACCCACAATTTAAGCATAATGTACAACTGTTTTCATTTTTTAATTTCATCTTTCCACAAACTGGGCATTCTGAAAAAGAAATATCACTATTTGTATTTTTACCTTTAAAATAATCCATACTTCTTAATATAATTTTATTTAATGATACTATATTAATTGTAGCTTTATGTAATTGTTTTTTAATTTCATCAATAGGTAAATTATATCTTAAACATAATGATATTAATCTACATATTGTATCCCAGTATTCTTTGTTTTCATTATACAAACTTATATCAAAGTTTCCATTTTTATCATTTCCAGCACTATAAGGTATGTTTGCAAACAGTTCCACTGGTTTATGATTGTTTTCATTGTCTTTCACATATACTATATTAACATACACCTTAGAATTTTTCCACATAACTTTAAATCTATATGAATTTTCTATATCATTTGTTTCTAATTTTTTACCTATTATATCATTATCAATATTATTATTTTCAGATTTAGTTGTTAATACACCTTTTTTACAACCTTCTCTAAATACAGTAATACCTTTTAATTTATGTTTATATGCATTAATAAAAATATCAGATATAGTTTCTTTATTTACTGTTTTCTTTAAATTAATTGTACTACTTATAGAGTCAGTAGTATATAATTGTATTGTATTTTGAACTAATATTCGCTTATTTGGATCTATATCATGTGCTTCAATATAGTTATATTTATTAAGTAATTCTTCATGACTTAAATCTAAATCTTTTGGATTATTTTTTATCAAATAATTAAATAATACTGGATGAATTATCCTATACTGAACATTAGGAATAATTCTTGATTCCCTAAAATATTCTAAAGCAAATAATGGTTCAATACCTGAACAACAATTATCTATTAATAATGAAATAGTTCCAGTTGGTCCAAATGTAGTCCAAGCAGTATTTCTTAATCCATATTTCATTATATCATCTTTAATTTGATTACAAGTAGTTTTAATTCCAGTTATATTTTCAAAAAATGCAGCATAATGACTATTTTCTTCAGATAAAAGGTTTTTTATGTATTTATGCTTTAAAAAATCAGATCTATTTCCAATTTTCTCAAATATTGGAGCTGGACCTTTAATTTTTGCCAATTCTATTGAATTCACTAATAAAAATAAATTTTTTAGAAATTCAATTTCAGTTATAAAACTTATAAATTCACTAGTGCCATATTTAAATCCTAACATGGCACAACAATCAGTTAATCCTGTTGCTTCTATTCCTACTTTTCTAATTTTACGATCCTGAATATTTTGTATATCTAATGGATGTGTATTTATATCAATTAAACCATCCATATATTCATGAAATAATTTCAAGTCTTCAAGAAACTTTTTAATATCAAATTCTGCATTAGTTTCCCAAGGATCTTTTACATATTTATGATATGCTTGTGCACCTAATAAACAATTACCATAATTAGGCAATAGTTGTTCTCCACATGGATTTAAACCTTTTGGTTCAGTTTCAGGATTAAAAGATAGTATAGTATCTTCCATTATATTATCCCAAAAGACTATACCTGGATCACCAGATTTCCAAGATGAATATATAATTTTATCCCATAATTCTTTAGCTTTAATAGTCTTATGAACCTTAATATAATTGCCATTTTTTATCCATTTTTTAATATCTCCATCCCATTCATTATTATATTTATCATAATCCTTTTCAAAGTCAGGAAAAATTAAATCCCAATCACCATCATTTTGTAAACATTCCATAAACTCTTTACTAATCTTAATAGATAAATTAGCTCCAGTAACATCAAATACTTTATCAGTTAATGAATCCTTACCAAATACTTTTTCTGGATTAGATTTACATTCAATAAAATCAAATATATCTGGATGCCAATCATTTATAGTAACTATCATAGCTCCTCTCCTACCAGATTGTCCTATTATATTAGTAGTATCACTCATTAAAGGTAAAAAAGAAACTGAACCAGTAGATGTTTTAGCACTATTTCTTACTTTAGAAGTCTTAGGTCTTAATATAGATATATCTGTTCCAACTCCACCTCTATATGAAAAAGTTCTAGCAGCTTCCTTTAAGAATTCAAATATAGCTTCTATATTATCTTTTTTAACCGGTATAAAATAACAATTAGATAAGGAAGTCTTTTTAGAATCATCATGAATATTAGATATAACACTACCAGCAGGAACACATCTTTTATCTTCAAATATCTCTAATAACTTATCTTTCTTATCCTTATCATCAATATGTTTAACTAATCTTTTACATACATCATTCCAATCTTTTTCTTCTCCTATTAGATATCTATCTTTAATAATAATATCTAAAAATTTATTGTTTTCTAATAGAATAGAATTAATGTCATTTTCATTCATAAGTAGCTCCTCTAATGTTTTAATAAGTTTTATTATAAAGTTTATTTATAGTTGTAATTTATTCTTATATAGTAACTTTAATAGTAGGTTGTATAGTATCAGTAAAAGTTACTTGAACTTGATTTGTATTTAATGCTTGTATAGTATCAGGTAGTATTACAAAATTATTTTGATCATAACAAGTTACATTAACATATTGATTATTCAAGTTATGATTAATAGTAAAAGAAGTAGATGAACTAGATGCTTGATATAGATATTGTGAATTAGTTATCTGTGTTTGTAAATTAGATATAGCATTATCTAATAATATATCTGCATCATTTAAAGAAGATGCTTCATTAATATAATGAGTATTATTGTTTACATCATATAATCCATAAACAATAGCTCCATTGTATGTTCTAACATTAAATCCTTGTATTATATTATTATTAGATACTAAAGTATCTACACCAGGTATATTTATCTCTCCATTAAATAATCCATTAGAAAAAGTAATAGTTCCACCATTAGTTCCATTTCCACCAATTATAGTATTTCCACTAGTAGTAAGAGTAAAAGGTTGAGTATTATTTAATGTAATAGAACCAGTGAAATAAGGTGAATTTGAGGTAGGATTATTTAGAGTAATAGATCCTAAGTTATTTCCATTATAAGTACAAGTAATAGTAAAGTTACTAGCAGAAAAGGTTAGCCCTGTAGGAATGTTATTAGATATGATGTTCCCGGATAGGGTTGGTGTAGTCTGTATTCCAGCTGCTAATTCGACTAAATTGAGGTTGCTTTGAAGTTCTGCTTCGTTTGACTCGAGTTGATC
>JAEHJW020005107.1_pt1 | contig 82911 bp, 138 predicted proteins | sample 9271431 | NCBI WGS metagenome assembly JAEHJW02 | reverse complement strand
CCAGTCACTGTATGAATAATTCTCACACGCTGGGCAAAAGAACACCTCTTTCATCCACGCGGGCACGAGAATACCCTGCGCGGTCAACGTCTCCGCTATCTCCCTGCTCAAGGTCACTTTTTCTGCGTCAGTCATTGGTCTACCCCTTTCCTGTGTTTCCTCCGATTGCCTCGCCGATTCCGCTTCTGCACGCCCTTGGCCGACTCCTTGCGTTTGCCGCGAAGATCACGGCCCCGGAGAGGATACCGTCCCTCCGGGTACACGTTCGACAAGAGCCGTCGATACCAAGACAGCAAGGACTCCGACGGTGTCCCGCGATAATCACGCATCACTCACCGCCTCCAATCTTCACTCATGGTCTGCGTATGCCAGCGCCTTCATCAGAGCTTCCAATGCAGCCATGCTCTTGTTTGCTCCGCGCCCTTTGTGACCCGTGCTCACTTCCCACTGGTACTGCGTTCCGCCGGCGTAGGAGACGAGTGTGACCGTCCACCGATACCGACGCGCTACTTCCCAGAGAGCATCCTCGATCTGCCAATAGCTAAGGTGCTCATGACCGACGCGCCCGGTACATCGAACTCCTCCTGTGGTAATAGGACAAAGCCCTCCTTTTCGCAGTCGTCGATGATGGATCAAATAATGGCCTTCCGTGCATATCCACGTTGCGCGGTCATAAGCTAAGTCGCTCATCCCGCGAGTCACCAGCAATCGGGATAATTCTTTGAGTTTGTCTTCCTCAACCTGCATGGTTTTCTCATAGTCAGTCATCACGTATCCCCTTTCAATACTCCTGCCTGCCGCAACGCTACCGTCAACTCTTTCACACCCTGTCGCATGAGCATCGCGTAGCCCAGCATCGCTACGGCGTTTTCCGGGTCCGGCATCGCACCAATCATCGCTTCCCAGTCTTGCAGGCGTTGAGCGGTCATTCCGCGTCCTCTTGACGATCTAGCCGAATCCCCAGCACTGCATATCCCGGCTCTAGTCCGATAAAACCACGCAACACATATGTCACTGTTACTGAGCATTCGCGGCCCGTATAAGCATCGGCGCTCAAAGCATCAAGGGTGTCCCGGCTCAAGGCGCCATACCACGCTCTCACGGACTCAGGCAGCCGATTAAAATCCCATTCCCGAAGAATGAGCGTATCGCCGACCGCAAAAGTCTTGTCGTCTTCCCGCCGCACTTCAAACGGCTTAGCGCCACTCAGGACAGCCTCAAAATACTCTGGAAACGTTTTTAGTGTGTGTGTCATTGCCGTCCTCCTTCCATTAACAACCGCACCAAAGCCTCGATGGCCACCACTTGTTCCAGTGTCAGCCCTGAATCTCTACACACCTTTCGTGCTTTGGGGAGTAACCCCTCGTAAAATTCTTCTGCTGCTAATGCGTCCATTGTGGTTCCCTCTCTCTCTCTCTCTCTCAGTTCAGCAAAAACTCTCGAACGCCAAACGGTTGGCCCGTGACCAGAAAGATCCGCGTAACTTCCCCGGCCCCTTGCACTTGCAGCAGCGTGGCCATCACCCATGTGGGGTAACTGACGGCCTCCAAGAGCATCCACACAGGATAATGCTGGACCGCCCGCATGAGCGCTCGATGCGCGGCCATAAAATCGCGGGGATACCGCTCCACGGGGATCGGGGTATGCGATCGCACCATGCGTTGGATCGCCCCATCCACCAGCATGTACTCATAACTTGAGGTCGATGGCGTGATGATAGCCACGTCGGCCATATGCAACGTGTTCTTGTACCCCGCCAAAAACAGCACTTTGGTGTCGCGCGGCGCGTCGGTCCTCATAGTTCCCCCTGGGCGTCCCACCACTGATGCCAGCGGATGCTGATCTGCTTTTGCCGCCGGCTGACCAGCGACTGCGAGATATGCACGGTATCCGCGATCCGCTGTTGAGTCTGGCCTCGCTGTTGCCACACGGCATATTGGGCTGGCGTCAGGATCGTCCGGGCAATCGCATCCAGATCCAAACCCGCAAGCTCAGCGGCGTCAAACGGGCCTTGTGCGGTCGGGTCCGGCACGACCTCGGCCACCGGCGCGGGATCTCCTTTCGGAGTCGGCATCAGGGCGTCGAGCGGCACAAACTGCACGCCACGCTCCCGCTGGTACCGATCCCGCTCGCGGTGCAACATCTCGCTTTTGATGCACACCAGCGCGAACGTGGACCATTTACCCCGCGCAGGGTCCCACAGCCGCGCGGCTCGCATCAGACCGATCCGCCCGTTTTGGAGCCAGTCTTCGTAATCCGCGTCATTATAGCGCGGGGCATAGGGCAGTTGGCGCAACGCGAGATACACCAGCGCATCATTGCCCGTCACGCGATCGGCCCACTCTTGCGTCGTCGGCTCGATTCTTTCCAGGGTGCTCATGTTAAGACCTCCCGGTCGGATGACTGACCATCAACATGATCCCAGCGCCTGCGGCCAAGATCGGGACTGTCCAACTCACGGGGGCTACAGCAATGGCGACAATGCTCCCAAGTGCAATGCCCATGACTACTTTCGCTGTCATTTCCAGTCCTCCTTTGACTTCGAATGCAAAAGGGGTTTCATACCGTCGCCATATCCTCACTGAGCAAGCGCCACCAGGCCGCAGAATGCATCATCAACCCACACGCCCGCGCAACTTGCACCTCTAACTTTGATCCCTGTGACTCATCATGGCCCGGCAGAAGCGCCACGCCGTCACAGGCCAGCATCAATGGCAGATCGCGCCGCATGTACTCGTGGTGAAGCAGGCCCGCGGGGGCTCCTTCGACCGGATTGACGACCTCATAGCCCGCATCCCGGAGCCGGTGGGCCTCTGTCCCAAAGCGCTCCACGTAATCGGTCGTGCCCGTTATCGGACCGCTCAAATACAGGATCATTGCGCCACCTCCAGCCAGTCGTAACGCGGGGGTCGGATGACACTCCACGTGTAGTAATGACCGGGTACAGGCTCTCCTTTATGAAAAAATCCGCTGTGGTGCTTGATCAACAGGGCCACCGCCTTCTCGTCCTCGGACCCCCGAATCGACCAACGATCCCCGCAGACCTTACACTCCCACACGCGCACCCGGACGGCCTCGCTGCCGGGTAACGCTTCGCGTTTCGTGGTGGTTTTGCGTTGCATACTATCTCCTCCTCTCGGTGTCCGCGCGGCAATTATTATGCGCGTTGCGGTAGTTCTATAAATGCCTCATGTTCTATAACCATTGTAGCCTGCACACCACGCAATGTCTAGATGTGCCACACAATAATTTGTTATACTAGCCTTGAGGTGATACCCATGAAACATGTACGGGCGGGATACAAACAGGTAAACTATTGGCTCTCCCAAGAGGTCGTGGCGGCCCTCAAGGTCTATCAGCACGCGCACCAACTAGACAGCCAAACGCAGGCGGCAGAGCAGGTGTTGCGGGAGGCGTTGGGGTTGGCGGCGAAAGAGGACTCATAGCACCGTCACCCTTCCTCCACCAAATCAAACAGGGACGGCTGGTTCTTTTGCGCGACGGCCTTTCTCAGATTTTGCGCCGCGACTCGCCAATAAGCGGGTTTCAACTCGCATCCTACGAACTGGCGTCCCAACTTCACAGCCATATAACCCTCGCTCCCAATCCCTGCAAAAGGCGACAGGACCGTCTCCCCTGGATTGCTCCACAGTCGGATACACCGCTCAATCGTCCCGAGTTGCAACGGCGCAATATGGCGCTCATCATCCGATTCACGCGCTTCCACCACATTCAAGGTGTCACTCTCTCGAATCCCATACCAAATCGGACGCGCCCATTCGATCCACTCGTCATTCGTAATATCGGGATGCACGGGGATCGCGTTGTCGCCGGGCTTGCGAAACAGCAGGATGTAGTCGGCCAGTGCCGGGCGCATCCAACTGCTATCCTTGCGCAACTGGACAAACATCAGCCCCTTAGCGTGGGTACGAATGGCTTGCGCTTGCGGGTCCTTATCAATGCACACTTCTCCGTGATAGATCCATCCCGCCTCCGTATACGCCCGAATCAGGTCCCCGCGAAAGTCCTTCAGGCCAATCCAGCCGTCCCGTTCTTTCATGGCCGCAACCTGCGCACAATGGACCGCCGTCAATCGCCCCGGCAATGTCACTCGTAAAAGTTGCGCCAACAAGAACTGGTAGTGCTGGAAAAATTCCTCGGCGGATTGACTGTTGCCCATATCCCGCTCAGACGGAGAATAGGTATACAGACTTAAAAATGGCGGCGAGTACACGGACAACCCAATGCTTTCCGACTCGACCTCTTGGAGCCGTTCTACACTGTCTCCCAGCAACAATCGCCAGCCGGGCCCTTGTACGTCACCTTGGGCATACGTCTCACGGACATCCGTCGTCAACTGTAACGCCTCCCGCTCGTAATTCGTCATTTGTTGAATCAATGCTGCCTGCATACTCAACGCTTCCCGTTCTTTAGCTTGCACATTGTCAAAAATTGGCCGCTCCGCTTCGCTCAGGACCACATGCACCGCCACAGGCTCAGTCTGGCCAAAGCGGTAACAGCGACGAATCGCCTGATACCATCCCTCCCAACTATCGTTGAGCCCGACGAACACCATCTGATGCGCGTTTTGCAAGTTCATCCCAAATCCCGCAATTTTCACTTTGGTGATCAGCACCCGCGCGTCCCCGCGTTGGAACCGCTCCAAAGCCTCTTGCTTTTGTTCTGGTGACTGGCTGCCTTCCATAAGCACACTATCCGGCATCGCGTGATGTAGCAGGCGCCCTTCCTCGTTCATCCCGACCCATGCAATCCATTGCCCCTCTGTCTGCTCGATCAACGCCGCCGCCTGTGCGACTCGATCCCCCAACGTGGCTTTACGCACAGCTGCCCGATCTTGTATCCCATGCAGCCCCATAAAAAATAATGTATCCGTCGGCTCTATTCGCACATCGACCCAATGCGGCGTGACGGTCAGTGGAGGTAACGCATATCCCACGTTGTCGTAGCCCAGATCAGATGGGCTCCTGACCGCCATGCTCCACGAGGCCAGCCAGCGATAAAATGCTTTTTTTGCATGGCCTTTTAAGCGCCATTCGCTGTCATCATGGACAAAATAAGCCGCTAACATATTAGTGCGCGTGCTGATGCCTAAAAACTCGGCATGATTGGCAATCTCGGTAATGTCGTTAGGCGCCGGCGTCGCCGTACAACACAACCGATACGGAGTCTGCGCCCATTGTTCTGTCAATGCTTGCCGGTAAGCCCCCGCCACGTTTTTGAGAATCGACGATTCATCCAACACGACGGCGCCAAAATCGGCGGCATGAAATTTCTGCACTAACTCGTAGTTGGTAATATTAATCACGTCGGCTAAATCCTCGCCGTTCCTCGTATAGTGAACCGGAATGCCCAATTTCGCGGCCTCCTGCACCGTCTGGCGTGCCACCGACAACGGCGCAATAATCAATGTGCGCAGTCCTAATCGGTGATACAAGAGTTGCGCCCATTCCACCTGCATTAACGTTTTCCCTAAACCCGTATCGGCGAAAATAGCGGCGCGGCCTTGTTTGAGCGCCCACCGTGTAATGTCCCGTTGGAACGGAAAGAGCATCGGATGAATTGCGTCAGGATGAATCGCCAGTCCCACTTCGAGCACATTCTGCGCTTTTGCATTGAGAAATTCCTCATAATCAGTCATCGTCTTTCCCTCCTCGTCTCGTTGTGTCATACCCATCACGCTTCCCCCCTCCAGTGCCGTTCTTCCTGCCGCTGCCACACGGCGACTTTGTGATTCCACCAGACTTCTGGCCAAATACTCAGAATGATCCATTGCGGGACTGGGAACCCTCGAACAACCGTCACAAGCACGGTACCTCGCACCCTCCAGCCGTAGAGGTGCCCCGATCGCCCGAGAAACTGCGCTTGCGCCCACGCTTGCTGTTCCGTCAAGCCCTGCGGCCCGCGCCTGCTCCAATGGTCTAGAGCATGCTTCGACCAGTACACCGTTCGTAGCGACGCCCAATGCGCGCTCACCACACACCGTGCGTTTCACGCCACCAGTCCCGCAGCGCCGCGAGGATCTGGTCGCCGCTCGCCCGGCGGGGCGTGTGCTGGGCGTGGCGCGCCAAGCGGAGGAGTTTGCGGGCCACCCGCTGTTCGGCTTGCGTGCGGGGTGCCCGATTCTTGCGTTCGGGGGCTGAGGTCGTCTTTGGTCTACGCTCCAAAATCTTCGCCTCCCTCGATCGATTGCATGCGCTGCGAATCCGGCCACAGCGCCAGATATGAAATACCCACAATGCCGCCCATACGCACCTTGGGCACACTGCATCCGACGGCTACCGCCCCCGACGGCACAACCGGCGCCGCCGTAGGCTTGTAAAGCATGAATGCCTTGCTTAGATCGTGTTCAATCTGCCCAGACGACCGTAAATCGCCGAGCATCGGCTCAGGTGTGCTCCGACTCTCCACATTCCGGCTCAGACTGCTCAGGAGTACCACGGGAATGGATAATTGCCCACTCATCGCACTCAATTCCCGGCTCAGGCCGCTGATCGCGTCCGTCTCATTTTCGCGGCTGGCGGGATTGCGTGGAATCCGCTGCAAGTAGTCCACAAAGCACACATCCAGCAGGCCGTCTTGCCGCAGCCGCTGCGCCGCTTGGCGCAGATCCGGCAGTAGCATCGGCGTATCGAAGATGCGCAACGGCCAGTGGTAAATCTCATCGGTCACCCGGTTCAGGAGCGAGATCTCCTCCGGCCGCAAAGGCCCGCTCATCAAGCGGCGCACGGGAATGCCACTCTTAATCGCCACCAGGATAAACGTGATCTGCTGGCGGCTCATCTCGAACGAGAAGTAGGCCACAGGCTTGCGCTGGGCGCCGGCGATATTCGCCACCATGTTGAGGGCCAGCGTCGTTTTCCCGACGCCAGGACGCCCGGCGATCACGTCCACCTCTTTGGGCCAGAGTCCCATGGTGCGATTATCCAACACCCGAAAGCCGGTGGAGATCCCTTGCTGGGCCTTGGTGGGGTCGTTGGCCGCAATGCCGAGCACATGGTCCAGAATCTCTGTAGCGCTCACCGCAGCTGTCGCGCCTAAATCGCTCATCGCATCACGGGCTTGGCGTTCCGCCAGCAAGCGCTCCACAGTCCAGTCGCCCACATCGCCGTCCTCTGGGTCGCGTCGCAAGCCATCCGACAGGATGCCCAGCACCTTGCGCTGTTCGACCGCTTGGCGCAACGCCGGTAGCGTGACCGCCGGCAATGTGACGGTCTCGGCCCACTCATTCACGGCCTCCATGGCTTGAATCCCCAACTCCCGGTGAACTGCCAACAGATCCACCAAGAAAGCGGTATGGTGCCCTGTGCGGCGCTTGATCACCCAGTCCCAGACTTGGCGCCATGCGGGCTTTTCAAACCAGTCCGCCGTGACCAGATCCCACAACCCGTCTGACGGGAAGGTGACCCATGAGGCCATCACGGCATCCTCCAGTTCTTGTGTTTGTACTGCTACCACAGCTCTTGCCCCCTCAGTTTGGCCATCAACACGATCTGCTTTTCGGACTCACGCATACTGGGATCGCTATCCGGGGTGCCCATGACGGATGCGAGGGCAGAGGGTGGTGCGGCGCGGCTTTCTTGCGTTTTGGGTATCGCGGGGGCCAATGACACTTCTCCCTGCGCCATCATGTTTTTCAAGGTGTTCACGGCGTAACGTATGGGCTTCTGCCGTTCCAAAGTGCGCTTGAGCGTATTTTCGATAAGCAGCCATTCCATCCCGCGCGTATGCAGTATCACCAACTCGTCTACGTCTGCTATGAGAATCGCGGGACCGGGCATTAAATCCAAAGCGTCCAACAAGGTGGCAATTTCGGCAGGCACGTTCTTGCCCCATTGCCGTGATGTTTTGGGACTCTCCGAAGCGCTCGCGCGCGAAAGAGACAGATCTTTATTCTTTTTTTGTGCATGTACTGTGTCTTGTGTGCTTGTTACTGCTACAGCCGAACTAGCATTTTGCTCAAGGTTTGCTACCGTTTTGCTACCGTTTTGCTCGGGATTTGCTAGAGCATTTGCTACCGTTTTGCTAGCCTTTTGCTGGCCTCCCAAACTGCCCGCTTCAACCCGTTTATCCTTGATGGCTCTAGCTTTCAGCCATTCACGGGTCAAGCGTTCTTGGTAAATCTGATCGCCGTTAGTTTTCAAGGCCGCATAAGAACCCGTGACCAACACGGCACGCAAGGTTTTCCATTTCCGTTCGCTAATTTTCAAAAGTTTGGCGATAAACTTGTTATCGTCCGGTAATGTCGCGTCATTGCTTTCCCACAGATAGACCAGCAGTTCATGATAGGCACCTTTTTCTTCGAGAGAATAGGACAGCACGTTCGTATCTAGCAGCCAGTCTTTGGTGTAAAACGGCATAAAGGGGAACTCCTTATTGCTCATTGGGCAACCTCGCTCCCTTGCTGGCGTTACAGCGTCGACAAAGAATTTGAAGATTATCGATATCGTTGGTACCTCCCCTAGCAACGGGAACGATATGATCTACTTCTAAATTGTCTTGACGACCGCAAATAGCACATTGATTTTGGTACTTGTCCAACAACGCACCTATCAACAATGGACGCATACTCTTAAATTCGATTCGCGTTAAAACGAAAGCTTCACTACTTCCTCCGCCGCGCTTTAAAGCTTTGGCGTATTCTTCGCGCATACGCTTGGAGTACACCACATGATCGTTTGGGTCCAACTGGAGCGGTGCCCACTCGTTATCCACTAGCACTTCCCGCACGGCGATCCAGTCTTGGATGGGCATGCCGATTTGCCCAGCGATCACTCGATTGTTATCCGGGAGATCAGGCGAATCGTGCTTCGCTGCCCAGCGCCACATGGCAGAGAGGACCAAGGTATACACCCCTTTTTCTTGCCACGTGAGCACGCGCACCTTCTCGTCTTCATCAAAGTCCCAAGGATACCAATCAAAGTGAGGAAATCTCATGAACAGCCACCTTCTATTTCTTTTTGTCGGTTAAAAGGGTCGCCAGCATAGTGTCCCAATCTATCTCAACCGAAGTTATTAGCCTTAGCTCTTTTGCTACAGATTGCTGTCCCCTTGTAAAGGCGTTGGTTAATCGCCAGGACCGACTCCGCGCAGAACGGGGGAGAGCACCAGAGATAACATGAAATGTCATCGGCTCTCACGCATCCACTCAGAAAATGTTGACTGGATTAGTTCTTTGTTTTTTAACTTAGTCGTGACAATCTGAAGAGAATCATTCAGTGCCATAGCAAGCAAAGGATTAATCGATCGTGATGGTATTTCAAAAGACGTATTGCGAAGGTAAAGGTAAGGGTGTTGGTATGACCATTTGATTAAGATAAAGTCCGGAAGATACAAACTCTGGTCAAAATTTTGAGCCACGATAACAGGTCGCACATAAGAATCAGCGTGATAGTAAAGATTTGCTGCTGTGCGTCCGATATCATCCATAAATAACGGGGCCACTTCTAGACCCTTTTCAACTAAGATGGACCCGAAAGCACTCCGAATATCTCGGCGGTATCGTTCGACCTGTTCCACTATAGCGGGAGATGCCTTTCCCATTTTGAGTTCAACGGGAAAAAGGATGCCATCGTGACTATCTTGAACAAGAATATCTATACGTCCGTGAGCAACAGTAATCTCCCTTCCCACCAGGTGAATCTCGGGGCGAGGACGGATGCCCATCATATTTTGTAAAATGCTACTGATGTCTGAGACCAACGCTTGCTGTAAGTCTGATTCGTTTTTGATAGAGGCGCATTTAATACGTGCCACGACGCTTTCGTCTTCTTCTAAATATCCTCCGATCATCGTGTCTCCTCCTTCTGGACGCTTTCCCCTTGCAACCGCTCAATCAACTGCCGTGCCCGTGCCATTTCCTCAATGCCCGACGGAGACTCCATGAGAGCCGGGCGGCTGAGAAAGTGCCGCTCCCAGCCCCGTAGAGCACAAATGAGGGTGCGCCGCTCGGCGTCAGTCCACATCATGGTTACGTATCCCGATCGCCGCCCGATAAGCCCGGAGCGCATCGTTGGCTTGCTGCTTGAGCGTCTGGTACAACTCCCAACTCCACGGGTCGTCAGGCCGCGCCTGCTCGGCTGCCGTGCGGTACATCCCCAGCGTTTGTACGCACCAGTCCCGCAGGTATGCCGTGCGGTCAAAGGGTTTCGTTGCCGTCGCCATTACTTCATCCCTCCCCAGAGTCCTAAAATGATCCAAAGTTCGGCGAACACGAGGAGAGCCCCGAGGCCCTCCAAAACGTGTATGTGCCAGCGCCGAAGCACCAAGCGGTAATGTTTGGTCTGGATTTTCATTCGGGCAACTCCTCGTCAGGAGTCGTGGCGCCCGCATCCAGAGGCGACTCTAGCGATTGGAGCGTAGTCAGAAACGCCTCGTGCTTATCGGGAGTCCACGGACGCAGCGTCAAATAGTCGGCAAGGATCTGCCGCACGGCTTCAAAGTCCGCTCCGCGATTGACGGTCTGGACGAGGGTGTGCGTCAGGGATTTGAAGGCGCCCTGCAAGTCTTCGGGCCACGCTTTCGCGGGCTTGCCATCCCCGATCCAGTCTACGAGAGCCTTGACGGTGGGGGTGCTAAAGCCAGCCGCCACCAACGGGTGGGGTGATCGCACAGGAGCTGGGGCTGGGGCTTGCTGGACCGGCTGCGCGATTTCTTTTAACTCGCCGGTGTCGGGATCGACTTTCACGGTGCGGGCCTCCCCTTCCATTTCAGTCTCATCCATCAGCCCCAAGCCGGACATGCTCAACGTCAAGCGGCGCTTCGCTTTGGTCTCCGCCTTCATCATGGCGTTTGCCTTAGCCTCTCCTTTGAGACCGCCCAAGGTAATGACGCCTGTGGATTCGTCTACGCGCCCATCCGGGAAACGCCCCTCAGCAGTGACCACATACATGTCGTCCAACAGTTCCCGACTCACAATGCGCACGCTGATGCTGTGGTTATTCCGTAGCTGGTCGGTGCAGGTTTTGGTTGCGTACAAGGTGAGTTTGCCGTTCAGGGTGATATAGTCAAACGGCTTGGTGAGAGGATTCACCCCCACGCTCTGGCACACGGCCCGGTAATAATGGACACGCTGGCCGGGACTCAGTTTCGCGAGATCCCCATGTAAGATGACTTGCTCGATGATGGCGGCTTGACTGGCGTCCATCGGCACTAAATTCGATTCCACGGCCATAATTACGCCTCCTTGTCTTTGATAGGTGACACGCTGAAGCGCCGGGAGACGCTTTGCGTGGTGTACTGCTCGACAATCTCAGGATGTTCCGCTTTCAAGCGGCCCTGGTCCAGCCGATTGCTCGTGACATTGGACCACTTGGCGCGATACGCCCCACAAGTGGCTGTGGAGGCCGTGCCCATTGCGGCTTTCAGATCCGTCTCCAATCGGTCCTTTTCCCTTTCGAGGGGGGCGAGGTCTTCCTTTAAGGCCAGGTACCGCCCCAACTTCTCGTTGTATTCCATGGGCAACGCAATCTCTTCCCCAGTAGCGCGGGGATAAATGCGTCGTAAAATGGCCGCCGCCGCCCCACTGCCATCCAGTAAAGGAGGCGTGAGCGTTTCCACACACAGCCAGAAATCCGCTGCTTTCTCTAACCATGCCTGAATGAACTCCTCATTACGCGGGATCTGGACCATACGGAAGTCTTGGCCGCCGATCAAGACCGCCATCCATCCTTGGCTCCATCCAGTGACCGCGAGATAGTGCTGCACTTGGGCGTAATAGCCATCCGGGACTTGATTGTGATCCCAGTCGCTCCGGCGAAACGCCGACGTGGTTTTACATTCGAGGAGTGCCGGGCCTTCAGGCAAGCCCACAATCTGACGGTCAATATTTCCCAGCAGATAGGGAATGGTAGGATGCTGCAACACGGCGTTTACCCGGCGCACTTTGAAGCCTGTGCGTTTAGCAAATTCCTGTGCCACCGCGTCTTCCAACACGGTCCCCCAGTACATCGCTTCGGATTCGATCCCGTCAATTTCATCGGTGACTTTGTCTCGAAACACCTCCACGATGCTCCGGTAGGGGCTGAGGCCCAAGATGGCGGCGGCGTCCGAGCCGCCAATGCCGCCCTTGCGGACTGCCAGCCATTCCGCCTCTGTGAGGTGGCTAGTGGGCGCAAGCACGACCGCGGCCATCTCAACTCACCTCTTTCATTAAAGTTTGCACGCCCGGCACAAACCCGGCGGGGAGCACCGCGAACTGGACAGAGGATTCCGGCCCATCGCCTACCACTCCGCGAAACGCGGTGATGGCACATTCTGTCGAGTCCGCCTCCACGATCCACAACCTCAGCGATCCGTCATCCAGCGTGTACGGAAAGATGTACGTCTTCATGCGTCCACCTCCCGGACCGCTCCATCCCGTGCTATACGCGCCGCGCGGTCACCAATCCATTCTTCCAAGCAATCCAGCCCACACCAGAGGCTGTCACGGTCGAGCGGGAAGATATCTAGCAGTGCTTCGGGGAGTGTCCGGGCCAGCAATTCCAGCGGGTCACCACAGTTCGCGCAACGCCGAGTGCGGGGCCGCAAATCTTCGCGCATACTCAGGGGAAGTTCGGGGAGTCCAATCATTGTCATTTGCTCCTTCGTGCCGTACAATAACGGCGAGAGATTTTTGATGTCTGGCGCTGGGGTTCGAGCCCGGCGCTTTTTTGTGCTTATTTTGCGGCGGCAGATAGATCTTGCCGCGCGGAAACTGGTATGCTAGGGGCGAGAAGGGCCTCAGCGGACACTCCTAACGCCGTGGAAAGTATTTGGAGTGTTTCGATGCTGCCTGACTTTAATCCAGCTTCTAATTGGGAAAGATACGGGCGAGCTAATCCAGTACGACGAGCGAGTTCGGTTTGAGACAGGCCCCGACGAAGGCGTATGGCACGCAACTGGTTCATCTTAGCCATCATGCGACCTCCCTTCTCGGTATTTCGTACCCTTTGGGTACAATCTTATTATATGTACCCACTCGGTACAAAGTCAAGAGGGTATGCTGTGGATTGGAAAAAAATATTTGCCGAACGTTTAACGCAAATACGAAAAAGCCGTGCGCTTTCTAAAACAGACTTGGGGCTTTTAATTGAAGTCCGGCATGTCCAGATCGTTGAGTACGAAAAGGGAAGGAAGTTCCCATCCCTAGGTACTTTTGTGAAACTGGTCGCAGCTCTAGACTGTTCGGCTGACTGGCTGCTGGGCCTCTCCGACGATCCCCCTGGGTCGTCCCATCCTTTCACGAAAGGAGATGTCCCTATCCTGAATGATGACTTTTTGAAACATGGCGGCTTTGCTCCGTGTGTGGATTGCGGCTGCACCGAACGGAAAGTGCTATCACGCCCGTTCGCGTGGTTGGCATGGCCGTTGACGGAAGGCGAAGCTCCCCAGTGGCCTGACGGCTTCATTTCTCCTCTGACGGGCAATGTATCGGCCATGAAAGGCTATCTGCGGACGTGCCCGGATTGTGGCCACGCTGAGTGGACCACTCGGCCTCCAGTTCTAGCAGACTCATTTCTTGCAGATGCGGACCTTGATTCTGAGTAGTCATGGTGATGCTCCTTTCGTCCGTATCGGTTATTGGGCTACGACAGCATGCGCTTCGTCCCAAAGCCGGTGAATGAACGCAAGCCCTTTCGGCGTCACGAGGGTTTGCGTTTTATTCTCGATGCCGTGAGTCAAATGCGTGAGCGTGTATTCGCGTACCTCGAAATAGCCGCGGTCCATGTATTCGGCATACGGCAGATTGTGACGAGGGCCATCGGTCATGAGGACTTTCTGTTCACGCAAGAACGCAAACAATTTGTTGGGGCCGATGTCTAGCACTTTAGCGACGGTGCCAATAGGCTGGGAATTGACTGCTTGCATGGCGACATCAAACAACGCGACTTTCGGCTCTTGCAGGCGCAACTGGTGAGATAGCTCTGCATTGTGCTTTTCAGCTTCCAGCCGGGCCAGTTCCGATTCGCGCGCTAAGTCAATCAGTTCCAATCGCGTGAGTTCGCGGGAAGCGGAGTGGTTTAATGCTTCGCGCATACGATCAAACTCTTCGATGTACTGTTCTTTCATGGCCATGGCTTTAGCGCCGGTGTAACCCATGGTCAACAGCATTAATCCTTGTTCGGTGAGGATATATTGAGGCATGACGCGATTCTGTTCGCTGCGATATTCGGATGGTCCAAAATTGGACCGTCTAAAATCTTCGCTACAGCCTAGTTCTTTGATATCTCGAAGAACGTGTTTGTGCTCCTTGTCAAACACCTCGGCGACAGTCAAACTCGTTGTGACTGCGCGGTTGTTTTGTACAAACACCAACTGGCTCATGGATGCGCTTTCCTTTCCTAAACATCCTGCACAGCCCCTATGCGGAGAGGCTGTGCAGGTTTGTGTTGTGTTGGGGCTCCCTGATGGCGTAAAATAGATCCATCAGACAACTTGAGACGCTTGTCCAGTCGCCGTGCTCGCGGCGGCTTTTTTGTTGCGCAATGATCCGTCCCCGGCATGAATCGCCAGCCAGTCCATTAGTAAATCGCGCGGGATGATATGGGTCCGTTCGGACAATTTCACGACCGGGAAATCCGGGAACCGGTAATGCAAGTTATACGCGCTGCTCGTACAAATACCGAGTAATTTAGCCACATCCGGGTAAGTCAGGAGCGCTTTCTCGTTCATACGGCATCCTCGTCCGGCAGTTGAGGGAAACTCTTTTGAATCTGCACGACCGCTAATCGGAGAATCTTGGGACTCTTGAGCAACCGACTCAAGTCGGCGACGAGTGCCAGATTGATGGTTTGCGTTTTGGCCGTCTCCATGCGGGAAACGGTACTGATCGCGACATGGAGCTCGTCGGCCAAGTATTCGAGCGGCACACGCCGCCGGATACGGGCGTCACGAATGGCGGCACCGATCTTATTGGTAGGACTGAAAAGAATCACGTTGTCCGGACTCATGGGAAATCCTCCTCTTTTGCGCCGCGCGGCATTCTTTCCACGCGGCAATTATGGTATGTTATCCCTGAGCCATCGACTTCTTGGCGGTTGGCGACGGCTCGTCAAACAGTTGGCTGACGGGGACATTCAAGGCCCGAGCAATCGCTTCTAGGCGTTTTTGCTTCGGATCAGTTTTGCCCGTCTCAATATCTGAAAGGGTGGACTGCAAGCAACCAATTCGTCGGGCCAGCTCCACTTGGCTCCAGCCCGCGCTAAGGCGTAACTGGCGAATCCGGTTCATGGCACGCGACCCCTTTCTCTGGATGGGAGGTATCGAAATCATCGATAACCTTGATGCCATCATACTATCGTTATTTTCGATAGTCAATGGCTAATGATACATTTTCTCAAAGTTTTTGTCGGCGCTTACGGGAGGCGCGAAATAAAGCAGGATTTACACAAGTAGAGGTCGGCAAGCGCATTGGGCGTCAACAAAATACGGTCAACGATTATGAATCAGGAAAAGCGTATCCGCCACCTCCGTTGCTGGCGCAAATGGCCACGCTTTACGAGGTAACGATCGATTACTTATTAGGCCGCACGGACAATCCCCACCCTCCCGTGAAGGGAGGTGAGGGGATGGAATCTGTACCGGATCAACGAATAGAAGTCTTGAACAGGCGTCTGAGCATCTTAGAAGGGACCGTGTATGTCTTGGAACGTGTAGTGCGCAGCCAATTACCGATTACTCCGGCGGAGTGGAATCGGTTGTTGGAACAAGCGGCCCAGCATCACGCGGATGAATGAGGGTTTGGTACTCATCCCGGAGGACCCAGTCATGGGGAATGAGCCCTTGCGCTTTTAGTGTTTTGTCAGTCATACACGGACCGCCATGCAGGACCCAGTAGTCATATGCGCCTGCCCGGATCTCTTCTCCGTGCAGAAAAATAAACCAGTCGCGCTCACTGACCCCCAACGGGCGCGGCGGAGTAAAGTCGGGTGGCGTGTTGCCTTGGACGACTTGGAGATAGGACACCGTGTGTTTGATTTTAGACATGAGTATATGCTCCTTTGCCTTGCAGGATGCAGAGCCGCCTCTCATGGGCTCTGCGCCCCTTTGGGGGGTATGGATCAGTTCTGGCTGGTAGTCCGGAATGCCTTTTGTTGAGGACTAGTAAAAAAGGAGGAGGGCGAATGTATGCGTTTACGGAATCGGGGCAAAAATGTCTGGCAGTTGCGCTGGGAACTGCCCCGGAAGGCCGACGGCACCCGGCACCAGCGGACCGAGACGTTTCACGGCAATAAACATGGCGCAGAGGCCCGGTGGCGCGCGGTGCAGGCCGACCTCGATCAGAATGATCACGCGGCATGGAGTGCCGAGACGCTTACGCTGGCGGCTTATTTGGACAAATGGTGGGAACATAAGACTGCGCCCTTGGCGCCGAGTACCCGATATAGCTATCAATCGCATATCCGGCGCTATATCGTGCCGCACTTGGGGACAGTGCCCTTGCGCAAACTGTCGGCGCTGCATATTGATCAGGCTATGCGGGGATGGAGCACCCAGGCACGGCAAGATGGGAAGCCCGGAACGGTCAGCCCGCGCACCGTGACGTACTGTCGCACCATTTTGGGAATGGCACTGGACCAAGCCGTGATTTGGAATCTGATTCCAGTCAATCCCCTTCGCAAGGTGAAGGCGCCTAAAAAAGAACCGCACAACCCGGATTGGTGGACTCAAGAGGAGGCGGCGCAGTTCTTGCGAATCAGCGACAAACATCGGCTGGCGGTGGCTTTTCGGCTGGCGCTCTTTGCCGGGTTGCGGTTGGGGGAAGTTATGGGACTGCGTTGGCAGGATGTGAATTTCGCCGATCAGACGATCGATATTCGTCAGACAGCTTCGCGACAAGGAGGCAGCCGATCCGTACTCGGTCCTCCGAAGACGCCGCGCAGCCGCCGCACCATTGCGTGTGAAGACACGCTGATGCAGGCGCTCCGCGCCCGTCAGACCGCGCAACAGATAGAACAACAGTTGCCGGGAACAGTCCCTACGGAACTCGTCTGCACCACCTTGCACGGGCGCTTGCTGGCGCAACGCAATATGGACACGCTTCTCGCCCGATTGATTGCCAGAGCCGGGGTCAAATCGATTCGCTTTCACGACTTGCGCCACACCCATGCCACGTGGCTGGATCAGGCCGGGGTGAGTCCCCGCGTGATTGCGGATAGGCTCGGGCATAGTCAAGTCTCGTTTACGATGCAAACCTATGTGCATTCCGACACCGCCGACCAGCGGGAAGCACTCAAACGCTTGGCCCCCGCTTGGCCCCACGTCGTCCCGCAATAGTCTTCTTGTGGGTCTAAAACACGGCAGCGCATAGCTTAGAAGTCTCCGGGAAATATAGACATTTAGACCGATATCGGCTACCGTGGAGGGAGAAAAAGAGCGCGGCCCGTGACTACGAATCAAGAGGTCCCAGGTTCAAATCCCGGCGGGCGCACCACCCGAATCCCGTACAGCGTAACGGCTGGCGGGATTCTCCCGTTTGCGCCAACTTGCTCTTTTTAGGTGTGTGGCCCCATTTTGGCCCCCGAGACGCAAAAAAAGACCCCCGCAAGGGGGTCAGGAGGCCGTGGCCGGTGCGGGGGCTTTGGTCTTGTTCGGGGCCAGAGCGACGGCGGTTTGTAACAGTTCCGGTAACAGCATACTGACGTTGATTCCGGACCCATCGAGGATCTTCCGGACCTCCCCCTGCAAGAGCGCGTCGGCTTTCGCCAGCACTTGGCGAGTGATAGACCCTGCGGCGGTCGCGTCCCATTTGCCGGTCGCTTTTAACACGTTCACCGTCTGCTCATTCGCGGCGACGACCAGTTGCTGCATGATCGAAGTAGCTTGGCCGATGGCCCAATCTAGCGCGTCCCGGACTTCTTTATTCTTGATATGGCTGACTTGATTCTTGAGGTACAACGCGCCGTGGTAAATCGCCCAACCTAATAAGCCCGCCAATACCGGGCTCAGATCGATAGTCACTTTCCCGAGAATCGTACTCCAGTCCATCTTATGTCACCTGTCCTTTCGTGAGTGCCGCAAGTTGCGCTTCCACGCTTGCCAATTCCGCCTGTAAACTCACCGTGGCCGCGTGATCGGCGGCTTCCTGGGTGCTCAACGCCGCCAGCCGCGTGGTGAGATCCGCAATCTGCTGGGATTCTGTCATGGGGCCGCTAATCGAGTGGCTGACACTCACCGGCACGCCACCGAACCAAAAGGTCAGCGTGACTGCGTGCAGCCCGCTAGGAGCCCACGTGGAGGCATACCATCCGCTGGTGGTGTGAAATACCGGCTGCGGGGCGGGATGGTCCAGTGCCTGTCCCCAGCCCTCATACGCGGGATCAGTGGGGGCCGGGAAAGCCCATGACAGCCCTTTAGGCGTGACGGCCCATGTCACGGTGGGGGCCACGGGTGGGGAATTGGTCGGCCAGTCTGCCAGCCACTCATCTTGATCGGTGAGAGGGCCAATCCCGGCGACGTGGCCTTGATCCGACGCTTGCCAGATGATCTCGCCCAAGGCCGGTGCGGCCGATTGATAGGCCGCCAGCCACTTGGCTTGGGGAATGCCCGTCAGGTTGGCCTGATAAAAATTCACGTTGGAATACACGACACAGGCTTGCGGAGACTCCGGCGCGGCCCCTGTCGCGGCATCGACATCCGCACAGAAGTGATCGGCGAATAGTTGCAACAGCGCGGGAGACAAGCCATTGCTAATCTCCAAGTCCAGCATGGGCCGTAGGTCGTGACTCTGATAGCCGCCCACGGCGCTGATCTGCCGCAAGAAGAAAGCGGCATGCTGTTGCGCGTTGGCAATCACTTCCGCGTCCGTCGTGCCTTGGGGATAAGCGAACAAATAGGCGCCGACCGGGAATCCCGCCGCATGGGCATTCTTCCAGTTGGGTGCCCATTGGGGGTCCACGAGCCACCACCCGAAGCCGGCTTTAATGCTCCCCCATTGGGGCGCGGTTTCCACGTGGTCTGCGGTTGCTTTCACGGTCGCCCAATCAATCACGTTTTGGTAAAAAGAGACATCAATGCCCGGTATCATGGTTGTCTTCCTTCCTTAAAGAGAACGCAAAAATGGCCACAATGGGAGCGGTGGGTTCTTCCCCGCACAAGACTTGCCACTCGGCGAGTTGTGCCAGCCACGCCGTGCGGATGCGCTCCCATTGCGCCGCTGAACACCACACGTCGTCCCATCGGCGACAGAGACCGTCGTGAATAGGCCAGTAGCAGCCGCCGGGCGGCATGGAGACTAAGAGCCGCCCTTCGGGATATCCCGGCTCAGGAGGGCTGACAGCGGCGCTCAAGCCCTGTGCTTGGGCCGCGAGCAAGAGCAGGGAGGCCGGGCGTATATCACATCCAGCAAAGAGAGGCGGGATAGGCATTCGCCACGCTTCCTTTCTTTAAGTGAGCATCCCGTCCCGTAAAAACCCATGATAGTTGCCTGAGAGAATAGAGCCTGCCCCCGCGCTACAGGTATTGCCACTCTTCCCGGCGGTGACACGCGGCGGTTCGCCGCTCCGAATCCAACAGCGGTGTGCGCGATCCTCTTTCCGCGTGCAATTCGAGGCGCGGGAATCCACATCCCAATGATGGCCGTTCGGGAGCACGACGTGTAAGTGCTCGCCCTCGCAGTTGTCCCAATAGTGACACTCGACAACTCCTTGAGCGTTCCGATGATCCGGCATCCAATACATGTCCCCTGGATGGGGATCGCCATCGGACGTGTCATACACCGCGTTGCGCCCCATCGCCTCGACTTTCTGTGCCTCTCCACAGTCCGAGCAGATTAAAACCGGGTGCGCGGCTTTGTAGCCGACTAATCCCGCCGTCCAATCAGTTTCAGTGCCCGCGATGCGGAAAAAATGACCCTGTGGACAGCGCAGATGGATTGTCACACGTTCCCCCGTCTTGTGAATCAACCGGCACGGTGTCGGCATTTGGATTCTCTTCCTTTCTACTTGCCGTCTAGCGGATCGGCATCTTCGGGCACCGTTACCATGCCGTCTTTGACCAGTTTCTGGGAGACCCAGATCGGAAACGTGATGTTATGGATGCCATTCGCCGCCCCATCGGCGGGTCCTCCGACATGATGCTCTAAACAGAGGGCCAGGCAGTTCCTGACATCGTCCACGGAGGCCATCGGCTGATTTTTGAGCAAGCGCCCATACCCATACACATCCCATTCTTCGCAGAAGGTTTTGAGCTTTGCCAAGTCCGTGACTGGGGCTAAACTCCATTCCGCGCCGTAATGGTGGATCTGGATCATCTGATCGGTGCCACATACCCAGCACCGGTAATGGCCATCCGCCTTCAGTCGCGCTTTGCTTTGCCGAAATTCCGCGGACTCCGTGCGTTCGACATGCGCCGGATCGTCCACCACTTCAAGCAATTGACGGCGGATCACATGCGCAGGCACTTCCTTAGTCATCATGCGATCGCTCCTCTGGCACCCGACGTAGCAGTGCTTCTTGATGCTCCCGCACGGTACGGACACGATCCCGCAGGAGCGTGAGTTCTTCCGCTTCGGCGGCATGTAGGGCTTTCAGTTCCCCGACCTGCGCCATGACCGTATCGTGAGTTTCTTGGAGAAGCGCAACCATGCGGTCGCCCTGCTTGTTGGTCACAGCCGAGACGGCCGGCAAAGCGATCCCCTGGTAGAAGATCGAGACGAGGAACAAATCCCATCCTTGCGCGTTGGACGGCGCATGAATGAGGACCGAACCCCAGGTGAGGACAATCAAGAGCCAAAAAACTTCCATTGAAACGAGCCAAACAGCCACATGGCTGGAGACGACTTCGTTAAAGTGGTGCCATTGTTTCATCATTCGCCCCATGCGGCGTCCCTCCCCGCAGTTCGCGCACGACTTGCTGAATATCTTGCAGGATGGTCGTGTCCAAGGCTTCGTCTTCGTTGAGTTTGATCAGCAGAGCGTTCATCCGCTCTGTTTGCCGTGCGGCATTTTGGAGCAGGGCTTCAATGGCTTGGGTCTGTACGGTCTGCGCGTCCAACATCGCCTGCTGGTCGGCTTCCAGCCGGGCTTGCGCCCGTGCCCGCGACTCGCCGGACATGAGGATGATGATGGCCACGAGGATCGGCCAGACATTGAGCTGATAGTCCACAAAGGCGCGGTGCAGATGGAAGACATAGTGGAATACATACAAGCCTTCCCACAGCAAAAAATTGACGAAAAGCGCGGTCCATGTCGCCAGCCCGTAGACCATGCCGTCCACTAGGCGAATGCGCCAGCTTACCAATGCCCGGCACTCACCATTTGCACGAGCGCCAACGTTAAGGCGGTTCCAGCAATCGACACAAAGACGATCGCAGCACGGGGCCAGTCGGCTTTGGCTCCGGCTACCGTTTCGCGTAACGTGTTGACCGTGGCATCCTGCGCGTTCAAGTGCTCTTCGATTTGGGCATTTTGCTGGCTCAAATGGTCCTCAATGGAGGTCGTTTGCGCGGCGAACTCTTGCCGGGTTTCGTGGAGTTTCTCCGTAAACGTGCTGTCGAGATCCGACTTGAGCTGATGGAACCCCGCTTGGGTCGTTTGGGCGAGATCCGCCATGGACTGCTTGAGATCCCCCACGGCGGATTCGAGGGTGTCAATCTTGGCTTGGTGCCGGGCGGCCATCTCTTCTTGAGCATGTAAACGCGGCCACATGTTGGCGATTGCATCATGATCGTTCGGCGGGAACTGGTCCGACGCCATAAGAATCACCTCCAATCGAGACTATTAAGCGGGAAGGGTGGTCCACGGGCGAGGCCCCACCAAGACCGGAGAGTCTGCAAGGTTGGCAGGCGTCACCAATGGGGCCAAGGATAACGTAATGCCTGCTTGCGCGAAGGCATCCGTGACAAACTGCGAACAGGTCCAATGTTGCGGTTGCCAACGAGCCAATATGGGCAATTTGAGATCCAGACGCGCGGCGTTACCTAAAATTTCGGCCCACCCATACTGCTGTCCGACGTGGGCGAGTGCCCATTGGCTCATGGTCGTAAGCTGTTCGGGCGTAAGACCCGTGACGGTAAACGGCCAGCCATTCTGCTGATATTTATCCAGGGGCGACAGTTGAATATGCCAGAGGGCTTCGGCGATCCGCAAGCCTTGTGGCGTCTCCACGACCATTCCGCTATGATCAAACGGAGAGACTTCCGACCATGTGATGAGGCGGTCGAGGATATTGCACGGATGGACTTCCGTCATCAACAAAATCGTTCCGGCGGATAAATTTCCGGCCTGATAGCTCATGGTTGCGGTGCCCCCCACGCTAACTGATCCAGCCACGCGGTCAAAATCGGACTACCCCAGCCCGTCACCCAGTCATAGCCTTTCTGCGCTTGATAGCCCGTAACTGAATCGAAGGTGTTATTCCCGGTGGTAATATCTTTGCAAAGTTCGATGCCCTTGCGCTCCAAGTCATAAATCACCGGATTAATGAATCCTAGCGAATGGAATCCTGCCAAGCGTCTTGCGTGGTTGACGCGTGTCAGCAGTCCTGCCACCACAGGCGCCGCCCATGACGTGCCCCCCACCATGCTTGGCTGCCCATTGATGGCAAACAACGCGGGAGCTGACGGATCGGCGCAAGCCGCAATATCCGGCACTTGCCGCTTACCCACATTGCCAAATTGGTAACTCGGCTCGGAAAATTCCTTGGATAGTCCCCCACCACTCGCACCCATGTTGAACCAGTTGGCCCACGCCCACTCAGGTCCGTAAGTGCCATTGTTCGCATATAAGGTCGTCCCGCCGACACCCAATGCGTGAGGACAACTTGCTGGCGCACACGCCTGCGCAAATTGCGGGTAATGCGGGGCATGATCGCCATCGGCTCCCTGGTCTCCGCTCGACACCACCACCGTACATCCTTTATCTCCTAGATCCTGAATGGCTAAGTCCCATGCCTGCAGATCCCCGGAAGTAAAGGATGACTCCATGTTGCCGTAGCTCACACTCAAGATACTCGGCGGAGTGGGCAATGCCGCGATGTAGTTCAGCATCTCGGTGACCTCTAATGCCCACGCTGCAAAGGATTCCGTGAAGGAATTCGGATTAGCGGGAGTGCCCGGCGAGCCTTGGTACACGGTGATGGCCGCACCCGGCGCAATGCCATGTGCCCACTGCACATCCAAGTTCGCTTCTGTTCCGGTGGGGCCAGACGGTACATAACCCCCCACGTTCACGACCGTCGGCGTAATCGCGGGAAGGCCCAACAGCGAGCAAAATAAATCCAGATCGGATTGCGCGAAGTCTTGTCCCCACTCGCAAATCCCGATGGTTTCCCCGGCCCCATTCCACGGCACGTCCGCTTCATACGCGGCCAAAATATTGGCGGGAATATAGCCGGGGTAGTCTTTCAGCCCCATATACGAGAGGGGAGGAAACCCCTCGATCTCTGCCGGGGATTTACTAGCATCAGCGTACACGTGCATGTGGTGGGCATGCCCTTTTGTCGATAGCCCCACCACGTGTTGCACGCAATCCGGCTTCGTGGGCTTATCTGTCGTGTGCCAGCCCGCGTCAATTTTCTCCCATTCCACGTGGAAAGTTTTCGCAATGGTGTCAAAATCGGTGTCCACACGCACCATGCGGCCCACCGTGCGGATTATGGTCATTCCCGCTGATTTTGCCCAGGTTTCAACAGCCCGAGTATCGCGCCGGGCAATTAGTCCAATATGCATTTTTTGTAGCCTCCTTGAAATTAAAGTCCTAACTCAAATAGCCATGTCGCGTAATTCGTCATCGCGGTCTGTATCTGTGGGGCTTGCGTGTACATCTCCGACAGTTGCGGCATGGCGGGAGTGCCTGTAGAGGTCACCAAATCCCCCAAACCGGGAAGGTATGCTGTGAGGTTGGTAGGCAAAGCCGTCAGTGCGGCATTCTCTTCTGCCGATAGAGTAAGAGCGCTCCATGTCGTCTGTTGCGCCCACGGGATGATTTTTTCTACCAGCACCCGCAGTCCTACGCCAGCGCTTATGGCCAGGTTCTGCGCGGACAGTGTCAGCACTTCCATCTCGGTTTCGGGCGTGAGCCCCATTGCTACCTGACGTAGAAAGGTCTTAGCTCCCGCGCCCACAGGCCCGATCACATACGGATCACCGCTCGTCGTCGGCGCTATCGCTTGCACGCTCACGGGTGGCTTACCCCCACTGCCTACCGTTGCGGTCGCCCCCACCGTCCCCGTGGCACTCACCTGCACGGGCACGCTATAGCCCGTCAGGGTGGCATGCAGGCTTACCGGGAGCGTTACGGTTTCGCTGGTCACAGGCACACTGATCGCGCTCGTGCCAATGGTCACGGTGGCGGAGGGTGGCGGCGTGGCGGGCGGATTGTTCAGCGTGGCGGTCAACGTGGTGATGCCACTGGTGGTGCTGGTGGTTGTGGTGAAATACGGCAGGGCAACAAACGTCCCGTTTATATATTGATACCCACTCGGATTCGCGGCGACCGCTTGTTGAGTGGCATTCAGCGTTATATAGGGTCCAAGAAAGGTTTGGTCTGCGGGGGTCAAGGCAGTGCTGTCGGGGGGATGCGAGGCGGATCCTGCGCTCGTCACTTGGTTCGTTGTGGAATCGATCAAAAACCAGGAGTACATTACCACACCTCCCATTCCATAGGAGAATTTGTCGAATCTTCGCTGGCGGCACTGCTAATAACAACAAATTCTAATTGGGTCCCATTAATTTGGAAATATCCTGTTCCTTGATAGGTTCCATCAAACACAGATAGGGGACCTGCTACAGTTGCTGAACTTAGGGCGCTAGAGGCCCCCGTATCAGCCGCTGTAACCGAAAGAGCGTTCCAAAAACTTTGGCCATTAGCCAAGGTCCCTCCATTGCTTTGCGTCTGATAATCGCCGCTGATGGGTGAAGTGAGAGCATATCGAGAACAACCTGCGGGAATCGTGGCAAAACTAATCACGGTACCCCCTGCAACATTAAATGTACCGCTTGCAAATGCCCATGTGCCCGAGGCCAAGGGTCCTCCGACGGGATTCGCCGCACTCCCATTCCCGATATACAGCTGATTCCCGCTTTGGCTGACCACCCCCGCTGCCGTATCCGGAGTGGTCGAGGGGAGGGCCAGATTGCCATTGGCCGTGAGGAGGCCCCCGATGGTGGCTGGCCCTCCAGCAGGCGTAGACAAACTGTTGGCGTTGAAATTGCCGCTTGTCGATAATTGGGCCAAATTAGTCCAAGTGGTGGCAGAGCCTTGGGCGGTCCACCAAATGAACGCGGTCGCATCCGATGGACTGGATCCCCGGTTGTTGTAGAAATCCGTTTCGCCGTTGCTACCGATTCCATTCCACCCAATAGCCGATTGGCCCCCCGAAGGAATGCTAGGCACTCCCAGCCACACGCTTCCTCCAGAAGCTTGCCAATTCCCCGCGACCGCGCCACTCGCCGGATTCACGGTGCCTCCGCTGATCGTCCCTGCATTCGTGGTGGTGCCGGTAAGGGTGGCACTCTCGAACGTTTGGGCACCCGTCCAGGTATTGGCGTTCGCGAGATTGATCGCCACGCCGCCACTATTGATCAAGGTCGTCCCACTGAGCACGACATCGACCGTCGCCGTTCCCACGCCCGTCGGATTGGTCACGCTGATCCCCGTGCCCGCCGTCAGTCCCGTGACGAGCGGCCCGGCTAATGCGCTATTGGGCGCATTATTCACCGCCACGGCAGCCGTGCCGGGACTCGTCGGATTGGTCACGCTGATCCCCGTGCCCGCCGTCAGTCCCGTGACGAGCGGCGTTCCCGCATACGTACCGCTATTGGTAAAGGTAGCCGCGGCCGGGATTATCGCGCCTCCGCTAAAGGTCTGCGCGGCAGTCCAGATGTTCGCGACATCCAGATCGGGCACCGGCAACCAACCGGACCCGTTGCTTCGATACAGAACAGTTGTCCCACTCGCCACGGTGACCGCAATGACCGTGCCTGCCGTCGCGCTAAAGCCAGGGACTGCGGAAAACACGGGCAATTGCAGGACGGTTCCGGTGCTGTTGACCGTTGGCGCGGTCGTGGTGCCTAAGTCAGCGTCGGCGACGTTGTCGGTCCACGTCGAAACTTGCGGATCGACAATCGTGACGAGAAAGTAAAAGGTCGAGCCGCCGCCTGTCGTGCGCCACAGAGTCCGGCTGATCGCCAAGGCCGAGGGAGCTGGGACTGATAACGCAATCGGATTGTCGGAGGCATTGACGACATTGGAAGCGGTCCCAGCGGCGGTTTGCCCGGCGGGATGCAGATTGCCATGTCCATCAATGGCCCCCACAGTTTCGGTCATCACGTATTGATAGGCCCCGTTGAGATTGCCGCTTTCCGACAGCACGGTCGCGCTGATCGCGGCGGGATTGGCGGTCGGACTCGCCAACGTGACGGTGCCCATATCGGCTTGCCCGGCGAGTGCCGTACTGGCCTGATCGATCTCCAAAATGGTGACAGGAACCCCTGCCGCCCAGCTATACCATGCGGATTCTGCCATGTGTCACAGTCCTTTCTAGCCCACGCTCAGTGTCCACACCCATTGCAAGCTGGTGGTCGTGCTGGCGCTCAGTTCGATCGTGAGTCCCGCCACATGCGCAAATAGGGTGCCGTCCGCCGTGAAGAGCCCCGCTTCGGTATAGGAGCCCGCCGGCGCAGATGCCGGGAAGGCGACAATCCACTCCGCTTGCGCAGGATTGCTCGCAGAGGGTTGCAGAATGGCCACGCGGGTATTCGTCCCGGCCACCGGCGCGAACAGCGCGGTGTCGGTCGGCTCGGGCGTCCCGCTGCCGGTGCCCAGTTCGACGTAATTGGGGTACGGCGTGGGATTGTAGCCGATATTCCCGGTGCCCGTCAGCCACTGCACGATGGCGGCGAGCGCGGCATTCGTGACGGTGTTTGTGCGCCAGCCTGAATCGGTCACAACGGTCTGATCGGTGCGGCGGCGTGTGACAATACGCACCCGGCCTTGGATGGCGAGGGTGCTCGTGAATGGTGGCATAGGAGCCTCCTTGAGCACTAATTGACGGGATAAATCGTGACAACCATCGAAACATCTCCAGCCGCACTGACTTGAAAACTATAGTCTTGCCCAGCTACCGCTTCAAACTCTATTACTGCCCATGTTGCGGCAGTCAGCGATACTAGCGCATTGGTTTGCCCAAGCCCTGTCAGACTTAAAGTAGCCGCCACACTGGATGCCACTAAAACTCTAGCTGTACCCGTAATTGCGGAAGTAAAGGCACCAAATGCCGTAGCCGTCGCTTCCGCCACGTTTGCGACCAACAATGCCTGAAAAGGTGCCAGTGCATTAAGAGCATTAAGAGAAATAGTCCCAATATCATTGGTGCCCGCTGGTAAACTGCCCGCTAGTCCCGTACTGGGCGCGGCACTCCCCAAGTGATCCGCATTGCCTTCAATGGTCCCGCTCGTCGGGGCCGTCGTCCACGTGGCCGTCACCGCGAGAAATCGGCGATTGCCGCCCAGCAAAGTCCATGTGACCAGCGCACTATCCCCGGCGGCAATGCCTGCGGAGGGAAAGCCTACCGGCGCTCCATAACTCACAGGCGCGGGATCGGCCGGCGTGACGCCGACATCGGTTTCAGCCGCTGACAGCACGAGGGCGGTAATCGTTTCGTTGGTGTTGTTGGTGACGCGCAAAGTCACGGTGCGCACGCCAAAGCGACTCGACACGCCGCCAATCGCGACTTGCAATTGTGTGTCCAACAGGCCAAGGGCCAAGGTGGTCGCCGTGTTGGTGGACGCAAAAGCGGGAGACGTGACATCCATGTGCAACGCCAAGCCATTTAGCGGGAGCACTTGCCCCGCGAGGACTGATCCGAGATTGATTTGTGGGGAACTCATAGGGACCTCCTAGATGCCAATGACTTCAATTACGCCAGAATAGGTCGTGGTGGTATCGGGTGCTGTAATGGTTAAAGTTGTCGTGCTCACCGCTAAAGTCAATCCTGTGGTATCCGTGGTAATAACAGGCGTGTACGTGTAAGCGGTTGGGAACGTGATGGTTTGGTTAGTCGTGTTGTCCTCTGCATAGGCGTCTGCATACGCAATAAACACTTTGCGAGTGCCTTGCTCTGGTTGCGCCCATTGAATCGCTCCGGCGGTTCCCGCGAGGCTCGTCAAAGTGGGGCTAGTTTTACGATTGCCGTGCCCGTCGTCGAGAACATTCGTGAACGATTCCATGAGATTGTTATCGTAGACCGTGAGTGCCGTATTTCCGAGGCCGTTTCCGCTTTGACTGCTATTTAGCACGCCAAAAATCGGGTTGCCATCACCGGTGGTACTGCCTCCCACCCCCACTCCAGAATAATAGCCTCCAATACCACTAACGCCTGTAGGGGCCGGAAGCCCACTAAATACGCCATAATAAGTGCCGTTATTATAAATGCCAAACCACGGATTGCTTGCGTGAGGGGCGTATCCAAAAAAGCCGTTCAGAGGGCTCGCGGGAAGGGCGCTTCCCGCTTCAAACGGCGGCAATCGCAGATCGAGGGCCATTAGCTTCTCACCATCCAGTCCAAAACCGGCGTCCCGCTCGCCGCTACAGCGTAGAGCAGATTCAAATTACTTAGCGATAGCGTCAAGGACTGTCCGGGCACCAGCACAATTGATTGACTTGTTGCCGAACCGACCGAGATATTCACGGTATTGGTCGGCGCACTTTGAATTAAAATTTCGGTGCCTCCTTGTGCAGGCATCTGCACGGCGGTAGTGGATAACGTCTCGGTCCCAGCATAGAGCGCGCTACTCCCCGCCAGTTTGGTATACGGATTGCCGCTGGCATCCGCCGGGGCCGGGAGTAGAATGCCGCTAGGCGTCTGGTACATGGGCGTCTGCGCGGCGGCCATGTTGCCATTGGAATCCGTGACCACGAGGGTGGCATACGAGAAATTGCCGAGTGTGAGTAAGGTAAGACCGGTAACCGTTTGGGGTGTGGTAGCGATTGTCCTCACTTCCTTTCTGGAGAGTCTAGCTGAGGGGGGAAGCGCCCGCTAGTGCATCAAATCCCGATCACTTCGACCACCCCGGAATAGGTCGTCGTCGCATCGGGTGCAGTAATCGTCAGTGTTGTAGTGGATGCTGATAGGGTTAGGCCCGTGGTGTTCACGGATATCACCGGGGGATTGTTGAAGGGCACGGGAAATGTGATCGTCTGGTCAGTGGTCGAGTCATTTTCGTAGCCATTGGCATAGGCTACGAAGTGCTTAGATGCTCCGTTTTGGGATTGGGTATAATATACAGTACCAGCCGATGTCCCCGCAAGCGAGTCTTCCGGGCTCACTCCGACGACTCGGATATCGCCCGCGGCATCATTATTTATCCCCACGCTCGCATTGCCGTCCGTGTTGTTTTCGATCACCTTTAGGTTGGCCCATCCGGTGTTGAATAAGCCGATACCGTAAAGCTGTGTCGTACCCACCAAATTTTTTGTAACATTCCCGACGACCTGAACGTCCGTGGCCCCGCTTTGCAAAGAAATACCGCAAGCCTGATACGGGGTAGACGAAGTATTGGCGATCTGGTTATTGTCCGTGCAGACGTTGCTCGTTAATTGAATTTGGTTACTCAGGGTGGACCCATTCGCTTGCACTGCTATGCCATTGTTATTGTTTTCACGGCACTGATTGTTGGTGAGTTGAACGACAGAGGAGCCCGCCACGTGGATTCCCTGATTTTTATTGCGGAGGGCGATATTCCCCTGCAAGATCACATGATTAGACGTAAAAGCCTCCAGTCCATCATCCCCGTTGTCGGTGCAGACATTCCCCGATAGCGTCACGTTGTCCGAATTGTACACGTCGATGCCAGAACCCGAATTGTTGCGACACACGTTGTTCGCGACGGTAATTTCCGTATTCGGAGAACTTCCCGACGTATCCACAGTAATGCCATCGATCGACCCCGCCACGGTCGTGTTATTGATCGCCGAGCATCCTGTGATCTGACCGCGGCTGGTACTTTCCATCCCGAAGCACGCGGCGGTTTGGGTCATGCCACTGGTGCCCTGAATCCCCGAGGCTAGGCAGTTCGTGACTGATACATCGCTCCCGGTATTGATATCCACAATAAATGGACGCCCGGTAGCATAGGTGACCGTGCCCAGGGTGCGCACTGTCGTCACCACGGATTGACCAGCTCCGTAGAGAGACACGGCCCCGCCACCCCAGGTGCCCGCAATCAGAATATCTTCGACGTGAGTATTTTGGCTGTACCAGAGAGCCAAGCCGCCGATGGCATCCGACCCGTTGACCGCTCCCGTGAGCACCAACCGCCGTGCGGTGAAATGGTGCACCGCGAAGGCTCCCCCACTATTATTGTAACTGGTGAGCAAATTCCCCCCGGTAATGGTCACGCCCGGTGCAATGTTCAGCCCCATATCCTGCACCGTGATGGCATCCGCATTGAGCACGATCCCGTTGAGGGAGGGCGACAGGCGCGACAAGGTGGTGGCAAATCGGCCAGCGCCTACGAGGGTCATGGGCTGCTTCAGGGACACGGTCGAATAGAGATACGTCCCGGGAGGAAAGAATAAGCGGCCATTAACAGGGGTACTGTTGATGGCGTTTTGAATGGCGGAAGTTTGGTCCAGACTAGAGTTCGGCACCACTCCATAATCCTTGACGTTTATCACGCCAAACTTATCAATCCACTGGGTATAGCCGTTTCCTTGCATACCAGGAAACATCTTATACCACCTCCAACGTACTCAAGAGCGTCGACATTCCGGCCCCCGACAGACTGAATTCCACCGTTGCCCCGGCTTGTATGGGTTGTTCCCATGTATACCACTGGCCCGGCGTCAACGCGGCCCCGCCATTCATACTGCCTATCACCGCTGTACCGCCCGAAGGCGTCACCGTTTCACTTAGCACCAGCGCCCCCGCCGTGAAATTGGACGCAGGCTCACTAGCTCCTGTCGAAGTCGCCGCGCCACTAATCGTCAGCGACAAGGTACTGCCCGAAACCGATACGGCTAAACCGGACGTAGCGCCGCCAGAATAAGTAATCGCGCCGCTCGCACTGACGGTGGCTAATTCCAAGGGCGGAGACGCCGTACCCACATAGACGGCAATGCCCGTGGCTCCGGTTTCCAGTGTCACAGCAGTCGTGATGTTATTGCCTGCCGTCGTGACCGCAAGAGATGCTTGGGAATTCCCTACCGTCGTACTCCCATTGGCGTTCGTCTGCGCTTGCGCCACGTAGTAAGTCGTCGCGGTAAGTGCCGAACTTCCCGCTGCTTGAGCCAATATCAATGCACTGCTAGGATTCGCGACCGCAGGATTTGCTAGGATAAACTGTGTCAACAATTTCCCCGTTGTCGTGGCTGTGTAGGACGCGCCCGTGATCGTGCCGCTCGCGGTTTGGGTGAAATTAGAGACGGTAATGACGGGCACTAAACTGCCCGCTAACTCGGCTAATGGAGCGCCCGAAGTGCCCACCGGGGCCGGAATATACAGGTTGTTCCCATTCAAGTACCACGGGGACACCACATTAGCGAGCGATCCTGCGGCATCGGCATAAACCAGCGCCGGGAGTGGCGGCAACCCGTTTTGTCCACTTAATACGGTATATAACGTCGGAGCTGTAGCCATCATGAACCCTCCTCAAGGCGTCGTCGTTGTATCGGGCCAATACATCGGCCACAAAGCGGTCATCGAATACGCGTAGACATACGGAACGGTCAGCGTGTCAGGGGGTAGCGCAGGCAAGGCCGCCACAAACAGATCCGCCGGGGGTCCGACGACGCCCACGACACCGGGCGATAAGCCCAGCGATCCTCCCCACACGGTGGGATTGTCGACCGTGGCATACACGCTCAGACCGTCGTCCGTCACACTCAAACTATCCGTGAGTTGGGATTGCAAAATGGTCGTCGCCAGCACTCCAACCGCTTTTAAAACATCAATCATCCCCGCCAATTGGGCAGGACTATAGACGAAGCCCGCGGGCGGTTGGGTCGGCCATTGAAAGATCGCGGTAAATTGCGCGGGCGCGGTATCCACCATACTGACGGAATATCCCAGCGCCGCGAAAAAGGTTTCCATGCTCACATTATTGGGGCTGCCCGTGATGGCTAAACCATAGAGTCGGGTGCTATATAGCGTGTCGGGCTCGCCCCCGATGCGCGGGATCTGCAAATACGTCCCGAAAGCGTCGAGCCATGGGCCTTCGAGTTCGCCCAAGGCAAAGAGTGCAATGTCGTGCCAGCGGGCATCCCATTGTTGCGCGAGAGGCCGCAAGAGCGCATACGTCGCGGTGCCCGCCACGCCCAAGGTGGGGAACTGATACGCATTTTGGAGCGCCACGGGACTCCCGCTGCTCTCGCCGGTATCGAGCAACGCGGTCGCGCTCAAGGTTCCCGGCAGTCCCGGATTGACGGTCGCGCCCCAGCCCGTGGCGGCAATCGCTTGCGCCAGCCCCGCCAAGTCATATTGGCTGAGGGCGAAAATCCCCGTCTCAGGCAGGATGAGCGTTTGGTCGCGGATCATCACGAGTCCCGGCGATCCGGCAGGCGGTGCGAGGGTTAAGGCCGGAATCGCGTGCGGATCGTGCGAGAGATATTTCGGGCTCCAGTGGGCGAGATAGTCGCGCCAACTATGGCCGTCTTGTCGATTCATGGGAGCCTCCTCACTGCGCCTGCGTCAGCGTCACGGTGCCCAGCAAGAGCAATGTGCCCAGCGTGCCGCTGAGATTGCCGCTTGGGGTCGTGACTTGGTTATCCGCCACGCCGGGGACGGTTGCAATGGCAAATGCGAGCGCGTTATACAGCAGACCACTCCCGATATCCAAGGTGTCGAAAACATCCTGAATGGCCAGTTGGATACTGTCTTGCAACATGGCCAACGTATAGCCCGGCAATGGCAGGATGGCCGCCACGACATCTTGCGTCAGCAACGTGGCCGCGACAACTGTCGTCGTAATCCCCGCTGCTTTGCCGCCCGCATGTGTCACGCCTTGGGCGTCCGTAAAGCCGGTCACCCAATCCTGCGCGGAGGTCAAGAGCGCGGCGGAGGGTGCCGTGTCCAAATCGTTGGCCACCCAGCAGGTGGCAAATCCCGCTGTCACCGCAAAGGCGGTATTCGCCGTTGGCGGCGCGGAGGCCCCGGACGCGGGTAAGGCGCTCAATGTGATGATGGCCGTCGTCACCGTATCCGGGGGGCTATCCGTAGCCGCATAGGCTAGAGTGGTGCTCCCGGCGCTCGTGGAGAGGTACACATTGACGCCCGTCGCATTGGGCTGATTCTGCGTCACGTTCGGCAGCGTCAGCGATCCCACTTGGATGGCCTGCCCCGCCGTCAACGTCACAGAAGCGGTCGGCGAGAGCGGCGTTTCCCCGTCGGGCGTCAGCCATGTGATCCCCACGAGATAGGTGCCTGCCGCTAAATTGGTGGCCGAACTCGGGGTAATCGCTGTCAGGGAGGGTGTTACTGTCGGCGTGGGCACATAGCCCCCGCTCGCACTCACCGCCGCACCGACCGCTTCCGTGACATAGCCGGAACTGTCGGTGACGGTGCCTTGCAACGCTTTCGCCGCAATGGCGTCTTTCGTAGCTGCTTTCAACTGCGCCAACCGGGACGGCACCAGTGCGGTTGCGTCCAAGTCCGTCTGAGCATTGGCCCCGGTGGTGAAGTCCTGCGTGTTGGTGACGGTCAGCCCACTCAGCCCACTGGGCACCGTCGAGACGATCTGCGTGATGCTGTTGGCCGGGGCATTGCCGACATCTCCCGCTACGGTACAGGTCACGACCGCTGTCAAGCTCGTCGTCCCGGCTCCCCAGATCGTGCTGGCTCCGAGCAGATATTGCAGGGTACTGTTAGGAATCGCCACGGTAAAGCCATTCGGCAGCGTGACGGCGCTCGCCGGCGCCGTCGGCACCGTGAAAGTGACCACGCCATACGCGGCGGTCGCGGCACTCGGCGTAATCGCCAGCGCTTTTTGCAGGGTGACTTGCAGGTTCTGGTCGCCGACCGCCACGATTTGCTGGCCTAAATCTTGTGCCATAATGGCGTCGGGTTCCACCACAGCGGACCGAATGACCGATCCAATCGTAAAGTCCGTCAGGCCGCTGTTCGTGGCTTGAATGGTCTGCACCAGTTGTTGCGCTTCTTGCGTCGCCGTCCACGGCGTAAACCCACTGCTCATCTTATGCCCCTCCCAACGTGGCCGCGATCACCAACGGTTGCGGCAAATTCTGAATGAGGACCGTGGCCGTAATGCGCCAGATGGTGCCGTCTTGCACGACCACGACTGGATTCACGTCCGCCACGCGCGGATCTGGTAAGAGCGCCGTGCGCACATAGGCTTGCACCACATGGGGATGGAGCATGGGACGCCCGATCACGGTCGGCAAGCCGCTCCCATACGACACGGGATGCAGCGGTACCGTGCCGAGATAGGCGCTCAAGCGGCGGCTCAAGGCGCCTTGGAGATTCTGGATGCCCGTGGCCGTCTGAATGTCCCCGGTTGTCGTCCACGCTAACTCCCCCGCCGGTGAGAGATACAAGTCCGTGCCAAACGGGTCCAGCGGTGCCGGTAATTGTGCAGTTGGCGCACTCCCCACCTGCGGAATCTGAATGGTCTGTCCCGGTTGCAAGACTTGGGTGGTCAGGATTTGCGGGTTAAAGTTCAGGCTCAGCAATGCGCCCAATCCATAACTGGCCTGCACGGCGTCGGCCAAGGTCGCGACAAAGGTATTGCCGTTATACGCGGTCACGGTATGCGCTTCTTGCTGGCGTCCCGTGCTAATCCATTGTTCCAACACCACAACGCTGCCAGGCGGACATAAGGGGGCCGGGACGTTCGGCAACGTGACTTGCGTCGCGCCGGCGCCGACCGTCGGCGCCACTAGAAAGTCGCCGACACTGCTGGCGCTGGTCAGTGTATAGGCCATCACGGGCGGTCCGTACACGTCCCACAAGCGCGGGGACAGATACGGCGCGCGCAATTGGTTGAGTTGCCGGATGGCTGGCCACGCTTCGGGGTCCTGCAAGTACCGGCTGGCCAGCCCTAAGAGCGTATCCTGGTCGGTCAGCGTATGGGCCAGCACACGCGGCGTGGGCACTGTCTGCGGCGTCGTGACGGGCACAATGCTCAGCCCTTGCAGAAGCGCCACGACGGCGCTTTCGGGATTCGGCGGCACATGATGGCCCCGGATGGGGTCCCATGCGAGGAGTAGTTGCAACGCGCTATCCGCGCCGGGTTCCAGCCGAATCGTCTGCGTCGGCGTGGCGGCAACAGGTTGTAGCGCAATCTCCCGCCACGTCTGCCAGGCCGCCGTCACCGCCGGGCCGAGCGTGCGCCACACCCCCACTGACGCCGGGGCGGTGCTCAACAAGCCATCAAGCATCCATGCGGTGCGCCGGCTAATCTGACTCGCGAGCACCAGCCCTGCCGCGTCCAATGTGGGGGCTACGGCCCACAGCGCCGATCCCGTCTGCCCCCACTGATACCAACTGGGATGCTGAGCGAGATAGGTGGCAATGAGTCCAAAGCGATTGGGGAAGGCTTGCGCCGGAGTCGGATGAGCCAGCATCAGTGCGCCTCCTCTATAAAATGGATGGGATGGTGAGCACTTCGCCCACAAAAATTTTGTTGGGATTGGCGAGGTGATTCGCCGCCGCAATTGCATTCACGCCTTGCTCAATCGCGGTATTGTTACTTGTCCCCAGTTGTTGCGCGGCAATCGCCCACAAAGTCTGCCCGCTTTGCACGGTCACTTTCCGGCTGGGCGGCGCTAATGCATGAGCCGCCGGGGCCTTCGCGGGAGAGCGCGGGGCTGGTGTGGCTGTCACGGTAGGCGAAAGCATGCTAATGCCTGAACTTCCGCCCAAAATCGGGTCAATGGGATCAGGCAACGGAATGGTGCTGTCCGCATGATGATCGGCCAACACGATAAATTGCGCTTGAAACTGATACAGAAACGGTTTGCTATGGGACCGCAAGAGTTGAAAATTGCTCGTGGGCATGAGCGTTAGAAATTGTTCGTCAGCATCATTAATGTATTGGAGCGTCACGGCCGGCTGCGTCGTGCCGTCTTGCTGAATCAAAAAGAAATAGTATTGGATAATGCCTTCATTCAGCGCGTTATAGGCCGTGAAGCCATCCACCGATTGCCCTTGATACTCGCCCACACCGCCCCAATAGCCCGTATGGCCGCTCAGAGTCAGCATGGGCACGCCGCCCCCGAAGTTATCTGTGTACACGCCCTGCACCGTCTGTGTCGGCGTGGTGCGCCACGGGCGCGTATATTGGATGTCGGGATTCACCGGGAGAACGAGCACATGGCTCCCCGCCGTCTTAAACCCATCCGCGGAATTGCCGGCGGGAAACGTCAGTAAGGTAATCTGCTTGCCGTATTGCTGATGCGGTGCCACCCAGCCCATGGTCTGCCCTCCTAGCCGCTCAGCACCGTGGTGCTGGCTGAGGTAATCGTGCCGGTGAATGTATCGCCGTTGGACGTAGTGCCACTCACGCTATCCCCCAGCCGCGCCACGCCCTGAGTGCCGCTGTTCAGGATGATGTTGGTCGCTCCGGTAATCGTAATGGTGGTGCCGTTCATGGTCAGTTTGGCTCCCGCCGCCGTTTGCAGCGTGAACTGGACCGGCGTCGTCTCGGGAGGGGCCGGGAACTGTGGGTTGATGTCCGTGGGCGCGGCAGGCGTCCCTGTGGTACTGACGCTGAACGTCGAGCCATCGGGCCATGTTTGCGTCCAGTTGCCGTTGGGATCGACGGTCTCCCAATAGCCCGCCTCGTGCCGGAAGACCTTCCAGCCCGGCTTCTGGGGGGCGATGAGGCTGGTTTGCATCGGCAGAATGCCAATGACCACCGGCTCACGGCCCGATCCTTCTAGCCATGCAACAGCCGCTAAAACCGTAGACTTGGTGGAGTCGGGGTTCGGCGTGGGTAAGCCATAAGGGCCTTGTGTTGTCGGATCGGGACTCACGGGAGCGGTTTCTGGTAAATAGGTGTCGCCGATTACTTGCCCTAGCATCTGCGTCATCAAAGGCACATGCGGCAGAATGGTTCCGTGGTCGAGCGTGACATCGACGGTCCCCTCTGCGGGATAGCGCCCGCTGATTTTGCCCCACAGAATTTGCGCGCCCGGTTGCTTCCGGTACGGATTGGGCTGTTGTGCTTTCAGTAGTGCTGCATCATGGATCATGCCGCGCCTCCTCTCACACGTCCACGCACCAGCCCCAAGGTGGTCTGCCAGGACGCGCTGTTGCTGGCAATGTCGATCTGGTGAGTCACGGACTGGATATAGCCCTCCCAGACACTCGCCGACACAGTAGGCGGATTCGGCGTGACTACCAGATAGCGGCCAATCATCAGATCCTGATGCCCATGGCAGGTAATGGTCCCGCTGCTGAAGAGGTCATTATTGCGGTACACATTGACCAGCCATGTATTGAGCGCCGCCACTTGGTCCTGCGTCTGCTGGCCAAACGTCGGCTGTAACGTTGCAACCCAAGGCGTCGTGAGTTGCAATTGCCGGATGCCCCATAATGCCGCAGCTCGCGCGTCGAAATACGGATTGCTGCCGGGCTGCGTGGCTTGGTTCGGCTGCGTCTGTACCGTCGGCGTCCCCGTGGCTGTCGGGTTCGTCGGAATGGCTTCATGGGGGCTAATGGTCGTCGAGCCCGTGGTTACTTGCCCGTTGACTGCCCCGGCTGTTCCGATTTTGAGTGTCTGACTCACATAGAAAAACTGCGCGAAACTCTGCCCGAGCACGGAACTCAAATCCGGGGTTGTCGAATAATAGGTGTACAACTGGTTCGCGCCATTGATTGTCAGGTCATGCGCCGTCACGTCCCCGCCAGCAATCGTGACATCAGGAAAGAACCCATTACTCTCCGGGCTCCCGCCATAGGGCAATGGATACTGGCCGGACGTAAACTCTTTATACGGCGTTTGCCGGACGACCAGTTGCGCTGCCGTCGGAGTATCCAGATAAAAGTCCTCACCCCATGGCGGGCTGGCGAAGTAATCAAGAAAACTACTATACGCGCCTTGCCATGGTTGGAGTGATAAGAAGTTGACCTGATACTGCGACGGAATGGACACCTGCGCCTGCATCGTCGGCACCTGCGGGATAATCTTTTGAATGCCGCTGATGGCCGTGCCGTTCACTAGTTTACTGATGAACGCTTTCAACAGCGTGTTCGGATCTTGCACTCCGGGTTGGACGCCCAACTGTGCCGAGAGCGCGTCCCCGTTTTGCATGTTGCCTTGGATGAAGGTCGCCATCGGATCAATGCCCCAGAGATATAACACTTGCCAGTCGGCCGGAATTGCGCCGAGATCCCGCCCGCTAATCGTAACTTCCCGCTGAGGCCCCGCGGGGGATGCGGGCATCTGCATGGTCTGACCGGGGCTGTCCACCAAGCCGCGCATGAGCATCGGGGGAGTGCCGACCGTGTTCGTCCCGGATCGGATCTCGACGTATGTCCGAAACGGCAATTTATCCGCCCAACTGCCTTGGCTGTCTTGCTGGCTGGTAAACACGAGCGCGAACGTGCCGTAAGACTGGCTCGTCGTCTTGCGGGTGCTAATTTGCTTGAGACTGCCCATGAGGTCGGTGTGATAATGTTTGCCTTGCGGGGTCCACGCTTGCACATCCACCTGAACGCGATAAGAACTTATACGGGGCATTATCTCACCGACTTTCTGGCAAATTTGCGTACATTGCACGTGTTTCCGCGCGGCACATGCTAAAATAAGGAAAACTTCTAGGAGATGGCATTATGGAACACACGAGGCAACCATGGTCTCGTACTTGGTGGGGTATTGTGCTAATAATTTTTGGCATCTACATTGTTATAAGAATTTTTATGGTGTTTATTTTTAGCTCCCCCACACCTTCTTCGTCGATGCCATGGAGCGTCACTCTTACTGGCGATTCCAATGCTGTCTGGCAGGGCGGCTGTGAAACCTACACAACTAACGGCAGTAGTGACAAAACCATTACAGTGATGGCCCCGTGGAGCGCTCATTATCCCGCCGCAGACAACAGCGTCAACTGTTATTTTCAAAATCAAGAACCCTCAGGGTCTGGGACGGTAACTATTCGCTATGACGGACAAGTCGTCGGAAGTGCTCAAGCGAGTGGCCCTTATGCGATTTTATCCACGGTCGGAGAAGCTCCGTGATTATAGCCTTTCTGATTATCGGCCTTCTTATCGGCTGGATTCGTTGGCAACAGCAACGGGAGCGTGGCGCCGTGCATTATGCCCTGTTTCAGCGCAATAACCAGCACTGGCCCCACTGTACAGTCCGTGTGGCCAAGGCTGGCATATGGATTCAATACAGCATCACGATCTGGACTGTTCCGTGGGCGCAAGTCACGGAAGCATTAAGCGGTCCGGACTGGTGGGGGATGCGCTTGCAATCGGGTGACTTTATTGGACTGTATTGGGAGAGCGCACCGCCTTCATTGTCCGAATGGTGGCCGTGAACTGTCCTGCAAAGAAGACGATTAAATCCCGCTCGCGTTCGGAATCGGCAAGCCGCCACTGTTGCTGTGCGCCATCCCGCGCAAGAGGCTTTCGACACTCCCAACTAATCTAATCAAGTCTTGCGCATATTGCGGGTTCGTCGCATAGCCACTTTGCCCAAGCAACTGGAAGAGTTGTGTCAGCGAATCGCCTTGACGCGCTCCCTGCAAGAGTGGCTGATAGCGTGAATTGTTTTTGTAAAAATTCGCATCCGCTTGAGCGAAGGCTTCCGGCGAACTATAGGATTGGAACTGGTTAGTGCCGGGGATCTTAATGTTCCCAAAATTATTCTTGGCCGCCAGACTGCCCCCCCAGCCGGTTTCGTCAGCCCATTGCGTGAGTAAGAATGCCGCCGGGAGTTTTGTTTGCCCAGCGACTTGCGCCGCGAACGGCGCCATCTGCTTTACAAAAGCCGCCTGATTGCCGCCGTTGCTAATCCCCGGCGTATAACTAGCCGGCACAAATCCTCCGCCCGTACTAGAGTTGGTCGTACCCATTAAAGAAGCGGTAATATAGCGGGCCAGCAGGTTCTGGTTGTTGCCTTGTGTAAACGAAGCTAACACGGCGCCCATCCCCGATTGAGCAGACAGCCCCGGTAATTGATAAGAGGTAGTTTGGCCAGCAAAAGAAGGATATTGTAAATGCGTCCCCAAAGTATTATTAGACAGCCACGAAAACCCCCGCATTAAAATCTTCCCTAAGCCGCCCACAGTGTCGTTGTTTTGAGAATCTTTCATTGATTGCAAGGGGTGCGAGAGAGTCGAGGCTACGCCAAGATTAGCTTTTGCCAGCAAGTGGAACACCGGTTGCAATTCTTTAGCAACTTTGGCCCATTCGGCATTGGCTTTGTTCATCGTCGTGTTTAATTTGTCAATGCTTGTAGAAAGGGACGGCCCTCCAAGCATACTCTTGCCGAGGACTTCCCGCATCTTGGCAAGATCCGCTGACCGCTGATGCTGAATAACGGTTGCTTGGTGGACGCTGCTCGGATGTACTTTGCCCAGCGCATTATATTGTTTTTCTAGCGCATAGAACTGCGGATTGACGGTACCCCCCAAATTGCCGGTAATGTTTTTGGCAACGGCGTTCAGCCCATAGCGGCCATTAAGGCCCTTGGCATTCACAGCTTCCGAGAAGTCCGTCATCCCCCCTTTTTTCAAGAGGGTTTGCAAGCCATTGGTGCCGCCCCACTTCTCCGCCAATATGGCCGTCTGGTTCGCTTGGTTCAGCGACTTGCCGTTAAAGGCTTCAAGAACTTGGAGCGCCTGGGGCTGCGAAATGTTTAACTGCTTCCCGAACATCGTCGCAGCTAAGGCCGTCTGCTCTGTAGGCACCGTGCCATACTTATCATGTTGAAATTGGACGCGGCCATGCGGCAAGAATTTCTGGAAATACCCTAATTCCGCGGCAAAGTTCGAAACTCCAGTGGTTGGGTTAATGCCGTTTAACCCTTGCGCTTGCAACCCCTGCTCTTGGAAGTATCCCAGTTTGCCGTTCGGATTCAGCGCTTGATAGTTAATCAACTGCCCTAGCGATCCCATGCCCGGATTCTGAATCCCGCTGTTGATGCTTCCCAGCAGTTTCGCCCCCAGCGCCCCTTGCAGGTTCGGGTTGCCGCTCGCATTCAGCCCGGTCATAATGCTGGCGAGTAACTGTTCATTCGGCGCTTGCGCCAGTTGCCCGGCAATCTGCTGACTAACGCCTAACAGGCTCGACAGCACTTGCCCTTGGCGTCCACCCATGCCGCCCGCTGACACAGAGTTAGCAATCAGCGCGGCCCATTGGGCTGGCGTCATTTGTCCCGCCGATCCATTGGTCGGCAAAATGCCAATCTGACTGGCTCCCGCAAATGCCTGCGACGTGGACAGAGGATTAAGGCCCGCGCTGAACGCATATCCTTGTGACGCTGTTAAAAATTTATTGAATCCTGCCGTCCCGAGATTGCCGGTCAACGGGCCGACCGCCTGCATCACCTGCGTAATTTGGGGGAGTGATTCCGCGAAGTTCAAACCGGTTTTGTTGACGGTATTGCGCAATGTGTTAAAGCTCTCGTTCAAATTGCCCATCGTCTTGCTGAGCGCAGAAAAAGCATCCGCTTGCGTGTGATATGTGGACCAGCCTTGTTTCGTTTGATCAGCCGCGTACCCCACACCTAACGCCGCCGCGCCCCACGGTCCCAGCCTGCCCAGCATCTCGGTCACGCCGCCCATGCCAGCCGCGCCAAGAAGCGCCTTGGGACCTGCGCCTAAGCCGCCTGATCCCCCCCTGCCACTCCCGCCCGTTCCAGCTCGCCGGTAGGCTTCGTACAAGGCCTGCTGCTGGGAAACGCCTTGCTTGCGCAACTGTCCCAGATTCACTGGCGTGTACCCGCCCATTGCCGCGTCCATGGCGGCTTTCTGTGCCGCTGGGGACATCGTGTCAAATCCCGGAATGGCGGCAGCGGCGTTGGCGTACTCGCTCGGGGTCTGAGGCGCGCTCTTCCATGCGCTCGGCTGAAATTGGAACGTCGGCATCTTAGCCCGCAACGAGGGCGACAGCTTACTCATGTTGAGGCTCTTGGCGCCGCCTGTCATCTCTTGGATGGTCGGCTGATCCGGTAAGAAGACGCTCATAATCCAGTTCAGCAGGCCGCCGGGGGTCTGTGCACTTTCCGCTCCGGCGGTGCTGGTGCTACTCTTGCGGCCCCGTGCGCTTGTCCGGGCTTGCTGCGCCTGCTGTTGCGCTTCCATGACGCGCCGGGCGCCTCCGGTTCGCACGCGCTGAGCTTGTTGTACTGCGTCCCCCACGGTCGTCTCACCCGGTCGTGGCGGCACAAACGATCCCCCGCCGGTCTGTGTGCTCGTCCGTCCAGCTTGTCCGTGGGCTGCGCCGGTGGTGCTGCCGGTGCTGGGAATGGTAATCTTCGCGGCACTGCCGGCAATGCGGTCCATTTGCTGGCGGACGAGATCCAGATGGCGTTCGAGATCCTTGATCTCTTGCAGGTTGACGGTGGGGTGTATGCGAATTTCGTGATCAGCCATTTACCAGTCCCTCCCATCCGCCAGCACATCCCATGCGGGGTCCGTGCTCTCCGGGGCCTTGGCATGCGCGGCATCCCACGCGGCCACAAACGCGGCCAATTCCGCGTCGGTGCCCTGATACTCGCCGCGCCCGACGGCTTCCAGCCACGCATCCGTGCGGCCATCGTCGTGATCCGGATTCATTTGGGGCTTGTGGAACGCCACCCAAGCCAGATATTCGACTTCCAGATCCATGTCGGTCAAGTCGTCCAGCCGGGGGTCATTCAGCGGGATTTTGTACTCCTGCCGATACCAAAACAGGAGACTTTTACTGCGGGTCTGGGCTAGGCTGTCCCGCTGAGTCGGCCACGCCCGCACGAAAGGAATCGTCCCACACGCGGTATTCCGCATACAGGGCGGTAATCTTGGTGTCGTCTTCTTCGGTGTCCCAATCCCAGCGGTCAGGCGCTTGTACTGTCGCTAATTCAATCGTGGCCCGAATCAGCGCTTCCGTTTGAAAATTCACCGGCGCATCATCAAAGCGACAATCCAGATAACGGGTCGCGAGACCCGCCATCCGCAGACTGTCCCCATAGCGCAGGTGTTTGAGAATCCACGTGCCCCACGGCATCGCAAACGTATGCTGTTGCAGCGCGGTTACATTCTCCGCCATTATTGGTTAGCCTCCTGTCGCTCAGACGCCATTCGTCATGCCGCCTGTGCCTTGCGCATCCGTGCCCATGATGGTAATCGTCTCAATGTACGCCCCGTTGGCGGCGGCATTGATGCTGTTGCTGTCAAAAATACAGCCCCAAATGGATTTAATCAGCGTCCCGGCCAGTGTGTCGTACAGATTGGCCACAAAAGGCGGGATCTGGCCGATCAGGTTCAGGCCGTCCGCCGGTTCAAATCCGAGCGAACTGATGGACTGGTCAAACATCATCAACTTGCTGATGGTCAGTGTCACCGAAATCAAACCGGGCACCAGAATGGGGGTGCCGGTGGCAATCTGCCCTTCCGGTGAGAGGTTGACGCTATAGTTCGCGGTCCAGTTTTTGAACCCGAACATCTTGGTTTGGTTCAGGTAGGCTTCCCCGTAGTTGCCGGAGAAGACCTGCTGATTCCCAATGAGAGGGTTAGGCATGAATGGTCTCCTCCTTTATTATGCCGCCACCGCCGTGTCTTGCGAGACGGTCAGCAGGGCCAAGGCGTAGTCCGCCGGCAACGTCGGGCTGGCCGGGGCTGTCACGGAAATTACGGTGCCGCTAATGGTCACAACCACTTGACTGCGCGTGGGCGCTTGGAAAATCATGGCCCCTGGATTCGTCGCAATCCCGCTGAGGTAATTAAGGACCGCATCGCGCACGCGAGACGCCGTGGTGGATGTGATCGGCTTGCCGACAAACGCGGAGAGCACAAGATTGACGCCTTGCTCGATCACAAACCGTTCGTTGACGGCGCTCATTTGAATCTGGTCGCTGGTGGCGCTCGGATCTAACGCCGCGGTGGTTTGCCCCTTGGCCACCACATAAGTGCCGTTAAAGGGTTTAAGCACCACACAGCCACCGTTGATAAGTTGGTCCACCACTGGGACAGCGAAGGTTTGTTCGAGGCCCGATGCCGTAACCGGCTTGAGCGTGAGGGATTCATTCAGCGCTTGCCCTGCTTCCATCGCAGTCAGAGCGGCCACGGCCACATACGGCGGGAACGTGGTCACCGTGCCATCGAGCGCCGCGGCAGTGAAGCCATTGGCGAGATAACTGGTGTACTGGCTCACCAGCAACGCCGCATTCGTCAGCGCCGTGCTAACGGTCGTGCCGCTGTCGCCTCCGACAATGCCAGATCGCCCGTAGCCGAGGCCGTGCATGTACTGACAATGCGCTTGATTCATCAACCAGTAACTAGAACTGGGACTAATCGGCGTAACCCACAGGACATCGGTCTGGGCTTGCAACGCGGTATACGCGGCTTGCCATGTGGCCGTCGTGGCCGCCCCGGTGGTCCCCCCTGACGCATAAGCATACAGTCCCGTTGTCGCCAGTGCCGTGGCATCTGCTTGCCGCACTGCCGTTACCCAGGTTTGCGTCGGTCCGTTCAATGCCCGTACCACGGCGGTCACGTTGGCGGTCAACGCCGTAGGCGTTGTGCTGGTGGTGCTGACGGCCACATCGGAAACATTGTCGAAAAGCGCGGCCACCAGGTCTTGAGGATTCGGATCGAGCAACGTCGCATTCCATCCGGTAAAGGTATTGATTTGGTTCACTAATTGCTGCGCGGTCATACTCGCCGTGAGCGTAATGGTGCCGCCTGTATCCGCTGTCGTGGCGGTGAGCGTGAGGAGACTGTCGGTGACGCTCACGGTAGGCGACGTGCCGGTCCCGCTATACCATAGGGAGAGCACACTGAGCGCCACGTTGCTTAACGTCGCCGCCCCCCCTGAATAGTCATCTGCCACCGTCACGGTATAGCCTGCGGTCGATCCCGCACTCACAGCGACTTTAATCAGGTCTGCGTCCGCGCCCCAGCGAGTTGTGGTCAAGACGATCTGCGTAGTCGCCCCTGCGCTCATGAGATTCAGCGTGCCCTGCGTGGTCGGATTGACGTTCCAGAAATAGAGCGGGTTCGCCCCATTCGTCACACCCGAGGGATTGAGCGCGAGCCAGCAAGCATTCGCGCCATCGGAGTCCTGTCCGAGATTATTGATGATGTCGGCGGGACTTTGAATCAGTGTCAACGCATTCGGCCCCTGATTGCTCTCCCCCACCAACACCGTGGCATACGGGGTCGCGGGATTCGGGGGGGTGAGTCCGGCATAATTGAACGCCGTGCGGGCTTGGGGCTGAATGAGCACCTGCCCATTGAAATTCACCGGCATAGTACGCCTCCTGTCTTACTGCTTGTGAACGGGGCCATGAAACCACGCCTCCCAGCGTGTTGCCCAATGCTCGGCGGTGTCCCATGCATCGTGGCCCACGTGCCGCCAAAACGCGGCGGCGGCTTCCACGGGCAACGCGGTTTGCGCCCGGAGCCAATCGAGAATATGCACTGGCACAGCGCCGGACGGGGCTAACGGCTTCTTACTGGTGGCCATACAGGCCTCCTTCCTTACTCGGACGCGGTGATCGAATACGGGGTATAGCCGGTAATCAAGTCGGTATCGGTCGTCGTCCATGTGTTGTAGGCATCCGCCGAGAGCGAGAGCGTCCGGGCATAGGGGAAAATTACGTCGCCCGCGCTGTTCGGCATCGGCGCCCATGCGCCCCAATTCAGCGTCATGGTCCAAGCGCCCAGCGTGGCCAGCAAACTCTTGCGCTGACTATCGAGCGCCCACTCCACCAAAGCGTTGAGGGCCAGCGATCCGTTCGCGTTGGGCGCGATGCACAAAATCGCCCACGTAAACCGAGACGCAATCCCGTTGGTGTTTTGCGAGACGGTTGCACTGACTTGATTCTGCAAGCCATAGCCAAGCGTATCCTCCGCCAGCAGTTCTTGCCCCGGCTGGGAATAGATCCACACGCCCGGCAATACCGGCGTAGCCGTGAGAGGATAGCCCACACTGGCAATCACTTGCGTTGCGGGATTGCCATACAGCGTCTGAATTTCGGTTTGAATGTAATCCGGGGCGTCGGCAAAAATTTGAGGACTCAGCGTGGCTGCATTCGCTGCAAACGCGTTGAGTCCCCCGGTAATGATGTTCTGGATGGCCCAATGGCCGGTCACGATCATAAGCGGTCCTCCCACGCGCCCGCATACACCCGCGCCACCAGCCCTGCCGCCCCGGTCCACACGGCCTCTAAGAGCGGTAAGGCCGGTTTAGCCGGATACCACCACGAGGCTGCGGGACTGTTGGAAGAGACAGTGCGGAAGGTCACGGGGCCGACCGGGAGATCGGGGTGCATCCCAATACGCATGCCCTGATACAGCCCGTGCGTCCACGTGTACGCGCCCACGGGCGTCTGTTTCGTGCGGCGCGGGCCGCCAATGGCTTGGTTGACACTATGCAGGACGATTTCTCCGAGCACGGCACTGGGCACTTGGGCGGCGGCAGTGCGCATCGGGATGATGTTATAGATGGAATGCGCCCCATGCCGCGCCTTGGGTCCGCCCAATAACATGGGTTTCATATTCCAACTCGGCGCACCCTTGGGCATCTGCGCGGCGTCTGCCGTCACAGTCGCGCCCTCCCCGTCCTCTTGCACCGTCACGCTGGCCGCGAGGCCCCAATTGACATAGGGGACGTCGAGTGGAGGAATCACAGCCCCTGTTGCCACCGCCTGCCAGACGGTCTGCACGACCGCCCCGGCTTCTTGGTGAGCAGCCGAGGGCAACGGGTCCGCCCAGTGGGTGACGGTCTTCTGAATGGTGTCGAGGCCGGAATAGGTCCATGTCAGCATGGGATCTCCTTTAGCCCGGCAACAAGTCTCCGGGGGCGTTCGGCAGGGCAATTTCACGCTTGCGGAGAATTGTGCGTGGTCCAAAATTCGTCCCGCGTTCCATCCGGACCAACCCCGGCGCAAATACGACCCATTCATACGTCGCGTTATAGCGAATGGTATAGAGAGTTCCAGCAGTTGGCGCATTTGCCAGCCATGTAATGATCTTGCCGTTCACGCTATAATCACTGGCGCTATAGGTGGTCACAGCCCCCGTCGTGGGGTTGGTTTGAATCACGGCATAGACCGTATTCGCCCGGAACGTCAGCTTATCGGTAGTTCCCGTGCCGCGCACCACGGTTTCTCCTTGAAACGGCACCCCGCTCGTCCACGTGGTTAAGACCAGATCCCACGGCGAGAGGGATACGGCGCCCGGCGGTTGATCACAGACCAGATCCCCCATTTGCGCCAAGCCCAAGGCCAACAAATCTTCGGTTTGCGTCACGCTTGTGAGCACAGCATGGGTATACGCCAAGGCGTTGGGATAAAAGTACCCGATGCCGCCACAAACAGCGCAGGCCATATTGTTGGGGCTCGTCGGCGTATTGCTGCATCCGCACCGGGTGGCTTGTGCCCATTGGAGGAGTTCGGCATGATCCGCGAAAAAATCTTGCATCAGCAGATCGTCAAACTGACTATTGTTCCATGGCATGTTAGCCTCCGCGTTGCGACTGCAATTTAACGGTGATCGTCCCGCTGGTATAACTCGTCACATTCACCCGGATGGCATTCACGGCCACGGAATACGTATAGAATCCCGGTGCGCTAATGGCCGCAGCGTTTAAGGGCAACCATTCGTCATCAGCGCCGGTCAGTGTGGCTTCGATATTAAGATCGGCTACAAACGTGCCCGTGATCGCCACCGTGTGAAACGTGCGGCCACGCACGGTCGATTGGAGCATGGTCGGTTGATTCGGGTTATTGGCCGCTGTCGCATCCGGATAGGGCACAATCCCTTCCGCTGCAACGGCATAAGCTAACACCGCCGAAGACGGGAGCCCTAAGACCGCGAAGGACCGCAGGGCGGCGTTCAGATCCATCGCATTGGTTCTTGGTTGCGTCGGACTCGTGGCCATCGGTTATCGCCTCTTTCGGGGTGCAGATCGTTTCTTGGGAGTCGCTTTCACCGGAGTATTCGCCTCATCAGACGCCGGAGCCGGGGGTGCTTCGAACGTATAATGGCCGAGAGGATGCAGGTCCAGTGCTTCATCATCCGGAAGGTCCGGCGCGGGTTCGGTATCCGCTTGGCGCAATCCTGACCGTCCGCTTAGCGCCAAGACGATCAATGCCGCTTCTTCGGGGACCTCTGCCTCCCCATGCTCATCCCAGACCCACCGCGTGGCTTCGGAGGCCCCGGCACACAGGACGCTATGTCCTGTGCCCGGCACACCTCCTGCCAGCCGCATTACAGTTCCGCGCCGGGGAGTCCCGCCGTGTTCAGCCGGCCAATGTTCTTGACCAGGAAACACCGCTGCGGAGCTTTCACCACGAGCGCGTTGTACAGCAGAATCAGCCATTCCACGGTCGTGCTGGTGATGGCCAAGGGCCATTTCAGCATAGGGGCCATCTGGGCAATCGCCACGTTGGACGGCGTCCGGTCAATCAGCAAAATCATCCCAGTTTTCGGGCGCCACGTGTTCGTGTCTGTAAAGACGACCGTGCTTTGGTTATACGCCGGGACTTCTTCGATACATCCGGTTTGATCATCGTACATGTTGTCCGTCACACCGCGATAAATCCGGAAGGCTGTGACGGGGTTGCCGTTAGACGATCCCGCGCCAATAGTCATGTTGACAACTTGTCCCGCTGCCACCGACACGCTGCCCATGTAAATCGGCAGAGATTCTCCCGAGTCGTTGTTGGCGGACGCCCAGTAATAGTACGTGCCCGCATCCGAGACGCCCGCTTTGGTATCTGCCAAGAAATTGCTGGTAACACCGGTGCCTGGCGCGGCCGCTGCTGGGGCGCTGCTCGCAACGGGAGGAGCTGGAGACTGCTGGTCAGCGGTATCCACAGGCTGGTCGGTCATGCCCGCACGGTTCAAGAATAAATCATACGTGAAGGGAATAAATCCGAAGTTGGACTGGTAGCCAGCCAACGGCACACCCGGCACATAGCCACGTTCAGGGTTAACCGCGACCAACTGCTTGAACTCTGTCGTGAGACGCAACCGGGCCAAGTCTTCCAACACGGTCGGCGTCATGAAACTCCGCATGTTGCGGAACGAGGTCACGAATCCGCGCTGCGCCATGCGCCGCCCAATGCCTTCATAGAGCGAAAAATCGAAGTACTGGCCTTGCATATCCAACACGTTCATTCCCGCTTGGTACCCATTCGGCATCGTGTTTGTCTGCGACGTGCCAACAAACTGCACCCCATTTTCAAGGGCTTTTACAAAGCCGTCATAATTGACCGTGTTCCCTTCGTTGTCGGTAATCAGGTGATTGCCCCAGACGAAGTTTCGCTCCATGAAGCCCAGCAGTTCCATCGCGCCGTCTCGGTTTTCTTCCTCCACGGGGTCAACCTGCGAACCGCCTAACTGTCCCGTCAAGGCCATCTGGTGGGTAATACCCCGGCGAACGCCGAAGTACCGCACATAGATGCCATTCCGGCTGAACTGGGCGGTGCCTCCTTGAGGCGTCCCGCCTTCGACAAAGGCGGCCGATCCGCGAATGGAGCCGTATGCGAGGCGGTCGTTCCATTCGTAGTACGGCTGAATCGACGGCACTCGTTCCAACCAGTTCCATTTCACGAAGTGCTGCTCCTCAAACAACACCGAGGTCATCGTAGCGTCCAGGTTCTGCAAGCGCAACGGCGTGGCATCCCCGTAATCGCCGCCGATGTTTTGCGTCGCCATGGCTTTCGCCAAGTCGGCCACCGTAGCGTCACCCTGAAAACTCGGGCCAAAGTACTGACGCCCGAGGTTGTTGAAAAACCCCAGAGACTTGGCTAGGCCGGGCTCTTGATAGAGGCGCGGCCCATACAGACCCACATCAATCAAGTTCCACAGGCCCGGCTGAGCTTGAGCATAGGCTTCTTCCAACGCGCGCAAATGCACGTCACCGGTGACCTTGCGGAAGTTCGGATTGCGCCATTTCGTGGATTTCATGAGTTCATCATAGTCTGGGGTAATGACCGAGCCATTGGCCGCCACATAGGCGCCGCCTGGGACGCCCATGGCCTTTTGGACCAAGTTGATTTCGTGGTTGTACTCCCCGGCGCCCCCCGCCATGACAGCGGATTCACGAGCGAGCCGATTCCCCATAATGCCGACGGTTTCCCGTGATGCTAACGATTGTGGCATGGATGTTCCTCCTTACAGGCCCAAGTTGGCCCGCTCTGTGTCGTTCAGGGCATAGTCCACCCATTCTTGCGGTTTCATGCCGCGTCCGGTTTGCGTGTCAAAATCCCGGAGCATGTCGGCACCGATCGCGCCGGACTGCATGCCCTTCTTCAGCGTGGCCTTGAGCGCACTCTTGGTCAGCCCTTTAGTTCCAGCGGGAGCCGCGGACTGGCCGGGAGCCTGTTGCCGCTGAGGCATCATAATCAAGCCAGATGGCGCGAAGTCAACAGGCTGGCCTTCGATCCGTGCGAGGCTCTTTTGCAGTTCCGTGTGGCCATTCAGTATCATGGCTTGGGCCGAAAGGGACTTGTCCAGTTTGGCCCGCAACCCCTGATTTTCTTTTAAGACCGCCGTCAGCACGGTCTCCAGCCGATCCATGCGCTTTTGAGATTTCGCTAAGTGTGCCGCCATGACATCCGCCATCGCCGTCAGACCGGGGTTACCATTCCACACACGGGCATCAAAACCGGTTGCCTGCATCGTGTCGCGGTAATAGTCTTCCTGTGTGGTTAGAGATTTGCGTTGCGCATTGGGGCTGCCGACGCGCCGCCCCATGTTGGTGATCTGGACGGAGTCATCGGGATTTTCTTCACCAAAACGCCCATCCGCATACCGCTCCGGCTCGCCGTGGATGTCGTCATCTTCATCTCCGCCCAAATCGTCATGCCCGCGTTGATCGCGCAGATAAGCGTCTTGGCTCGTTTCGATGGCGCGTGTGGCAGCATCAGACTTCTTAATGCGGCGATAGAGTTTGAGGGCTTTTTCAATCTCTTCGGCCTCGTCATCCTCTTCCTCTTTCTTGCGGCGCCGCTCGGCTTCAGATTCGGCTAAATCGTCGTCGTTCTGTTCGCCGAACACGCGACGCTGGCGGTTGGCCATATCCCGTGTGGCTCGTTCATCGGCGGGATCGCGCGGCTCGGTGCCGCCATACTGCGTGTCCATATACGTTCGGTTATCTTCGCGCTGTTCTTGCGGCGAGGTACCGGGAATACGGTTGGGGATCGCGGGTTCGTTGTCCGACCCTTCCGGCGCGTTGCCGCCCCGGCTTTTGTTGAGTTGAGCATACGCCGCAAAAGCGGCGTCTAATTCTTGCTCGGGGTTCATCATGAGGCTACCTCCTTAGAATGCGCGGTAAATTGCGCCGCGAGTGGTTGCAATAGCGCGTGAGCCGCTTCGGGACTATAACCCCGGCACTGCACGAGATGGCGAAAAGCATCGCCAATCCCGCGCCGGAATCGGTGGGTCACGGGGTCATAATGATCAGCACGGCACGGCCCATAAAGGACGCTCGTGGTACCGGAATCCAGATCTTGTAAGCGCAGCGGTGCGCCGCTTTGAGTGGTCATCGTTTGCGATCGTGCCATTTTCAGGGATTTGGCAAAGCGGGCAAATGTCACCGGATTAACGGGTTCGTGTGTCAAAGCCATTTGTGCGACGGTGCAAGCCAGTACTGTATCGGCTTGCAACTGATCCACCGACCCTTGAATCGACCAGCCGAGTCCCCGCTTCGCGGCATTCCGCGGGTCTGCCATCGCTTTCATCAAGGCCCAGGCATCATCCGCGTCCTGCACCCCTTGATAAAGAATTCCCATGATATGCAGCGCGGGGCGTCCTTGAAATGGAGCAATTTCTACTTGCCATGGCTCACCAATGATGGCGCCGGGCCGATCTTGGTGGTTCCAATTGCATGTTGTTACTCGTCCCATGAAGGGATGGGCAGGGTCATTTCTGCCCTGCTCCCGCTATTCCTAACGGGTTCGGACTGTCGCTTCACCCTTCTGTAGAAGGGGCCTCTCGCTCAGTCTCTACGGCTAGTCAGCTTCGAGCGAAGCTCCTTGCCTCGGGGTTGCCCACTGCTGAAGAAACTCCATGACGACTTCGGTGTTGGGGAGTTCCCCGATATCAGAGAGGATTCACACAGGTCGTTACCGGCCCGGTGCTCCAATTGAAGAAACCACTCAGAAGCAGCGGCTGGAAGTTAATACCCTCTTGCAAGATGCGTTGCTCCTGCAAGTCCCAATCATCGGTCGAGGCGACGCCATAAACGAAGCGATGTTTCGCGCCGCGTTCTGTCGTCTCTCCCGCTTTCACCAACGGTAGATAGATCGCCAAGCGATCCGGCACGATTACCATGGCCTTAACCGTTCCAGACAGCGATCGTTAGATCTTGACTCGCGGCATTAGAGCCGACCGTGATGGTCAGCGTCCCCGCGCTATACGCGGCAGAGACGACATAGCCATTGCCATACTGCACCCATGCGCGGCCATTCCACGCCGCTGGGGCATTCGGCACGGCGTATGTGACCGTGGACGTGGCTAAAGCCGTCGCGGAAGTTGTCGTGGTCACGGACGCCATGTTGGCGACTCCGGTCGGCAACACATTCGCGTCAAAACCAAACCCCGGATTGACGGGATTGCCCGACACCGGATCGGTGCTGCCTGTCACGAGCCCGCGTTGCAAGGACCAAAACTGATCGCCAATCTTAAGGTCGATCAGGGGACGAAAAAACGGCCGGCTATTTAGCAGCGACCGTAGGTTTGCCGGAATACTCATGAGGGATTCTCCTCTCGCGTGGAAACCCACGCCATAATCTGCGCCCAAGACACATGAGTCGTCCCTTGGGGAATCGTGTAATGCTGGCGCACGACGCCTAACACCGCCTCTGTAGCCGCGCTCATAGCCACATACGCACACCGATGGCAGCTCCAAGCGGGCACATCGCCGATAAGGACCTCCGCCTGTTGCATCGCCATCGGCTCCGCCTGTGTCTGCTTCGCATCCGGCTTAGCTTGCGGACCGCGCGGCCCCGTATAAGGCGCACGCACGGCTTGGGCTAACATTGGGGTCCACGCCTGCACTTGCACTTGTAAGGCGAAAGGGCGGCAGGGCGCCCGACACCGCGGACACGCGCCGTCCCCGATGGCCACTTGACTAGCGGCTTTATCCTGCGCATCTGGTTGCCGGGCCACTGCTGTATTCAGCAATTGCGAGGCGGATCGCGTCATCGCCGGGGCGGCTTGGTTTGATCCGGGCGCAGCAACACCGCCCAACTGTCCTGGCCAGAGGGGCATGAGGCATCACGTCCTTTTTTTGACGACGACTAGCACATCACGTAACAATAAGGCTTGGTCCAATAGCCCTTTTCTTGATTTTCAAAATCTGCGAGTGATGGTAATCCAGTTTCGGTCCCCAGAGGAACTGCCCATACTGATTAGCCAAGGCTGCCCACGGGTAGCCTTGTTGGTATCCGATGTTTCCCGTTACACCATCACGACTTGTGGAGCGCGTCTGCATCCCCGCCGAATACGCTGAACCCGCTAAGGCAATGGCGTCATAGGCAGCCTTCTTAGCGATTAGTTCGCGCACTGGCGCATGTAACTCATGCTCATGTCGAAGGCCCGCGATTACCCAGTAATGCCAAAAACTGGGAATATGATTATAGATATAGAGAAATTGAAGCATCGCACTCTCATAAAACTGCCACGTCACCACCGCGCCGTTACTCGGGACCAGTTCCACCTCACCGTTCGTCTCGTTCCAGACGATCCAGTCCAAGGTCACTTGCAAAGTCAGCGTGTGGTTAAAGTAGCCCGTCAAATTCAGGACTTTTAAGAGACGGTTATACGGCATCACCATGGCCATCCACCGCATAAAATCGCGCGGCCGATAGTATGACTGCGGAATGCCTGTGTGGTCACACCAACCCGTAAACACGTTGGTTTCGGGGCCGGCGGCAAGAGTTTGCGGGTCTGTGCCCACATACGTCGGCTCGGCGAAACACCAAATCGCCTGTTCGATGAACCCTTGCGCCATTTCAATCAACCGCCGCAAATATTCATCATCCATCGCCAAATGATCGACAATGAGCGGCTCATTGACGGCGGTTAGGGGCAGTTGCCCCGGCACCACTTGCGCCCGGACGTAATCTTGCCCGGTTTGGTTGACGAGAGCATAATACGCCGGGCCTGGTTCCGTAATCGGCACCGGCGTCCCGCTGTCCCAACTCAAGGTGGCAGGGGCACTAGACGTGGCAGGTTGGTAGGCCAGCGCATGCATGCCCCGTGGCATTTGACTCGGCACCGTCGGAATGGTGACGCCGGTTACCACTCGGGGCTGAACGACCAGCCCATTGGCGCCTGCACTATCGAAAGGCACTCCGTAACACCACATATTTTTGAGTTCGTTGACGGTGACGAGCCCCACATAGAAAGTTTCGGAACTCGTGGTAATCCCGGTGCTGCCTTGAGTCGCCTGCACGGTATACCAGCCATGCCGGGCCACCACAAACCCATACGTATCTTTCGCATCACGTAAGTCAAAACTCGTCGTGACTTGGGTTTGGCCACTGGCCAGCGTCACCGTTACGGTACTGATAGCGCCAAATCCATCTTCGCGAACCAGATCCACCGTAAAGGTATCGCCCCCCGTAGCACTCGGAAAGGTCAGATAGGCGGTCACAATCTGGCTTCCATGCTCGCTGACGGAATACTCGTTCTGATCGACCGTCACGATCACGGCCATGGCGTCCCCTCCTCTCGATTACCCGCCATGCTGCTCAGCGGCAATCTTGCCCGCGATCTTAGTCGCGGCCTCTTTGGAGTAGCCTTCGTGCATAAAATATTTCACCGCGCCCGCAAATCCCCCTTTGAATGACCCGTCGGGATTTTGGTATTGCGCATCAATCGTCTTGTGATGCGACTGCTCCGCGCTTTTAGCCATCGCGCGAATGCCGCCCACATCCGGACGCGCAGCATAGCCCGCAATGCCCGTCGGCGGCGGATTCAGGTACTCTCGAATGCCCATGCCCTCACCTCCTTAACTGGATGTTGTTTTCGGCCCCGTCAGCGCCACATAGGCCAACGCGGCTTGATCCGTCTGCGTCAGACCCTCCCATTGCACTTGGGCGTAAGGAATATGGTTGGTCGCGGTATACAGCCAGCCCACAGGCAACGGCGTACAGCCAGTGGCATCTACGGTAACAGGCGCTCCTACCCACGCCTTCAGCCAAAGGTGTAAGGTCGTGGCATTCTGCATTGTGGGCACTGGCCCAAAAACGTCGAACAACCGGATGTGCCGTTCATACGGCTGGCCGGTCCACCCCGTCAACGCTGGGTGCAAATTGGGATTGCTGTCGACGCTCACCCTGTACTCGCAATCCACCGTACTGCGGCCTTGGGCACCGCCAGCACATGCGGGTAACTCTTGGACCGGGCCCGGTGCGTGTAGGCGTACACCCCATCTTTGTCGCGCGCAAACGAGCATTGCGTCGCATCGCGGCCAAAGCGGTGGCGCACCTGATCGCGCTCTTCACGAGTCAAGGGTTGCCGCTTGGCTCCTGCTTGGCTCGCGGCCATACTGGTCGGCGCATCCGTGCGATTGGGCACGTCATAGGGAAACGGCCGGGGCGGACTGGCGGCGGTTTCTTGCCCCGCGACATCCAAGCCGTCCGGCTCCGTTTCGCTGACCCGCTGCCGATCCTCGCTGAGGAAGCCGATTTGCCCCATCTGCTTGCGCCACCGATGTGTCTCGCCCTGCCATGCGGCGGGATCATCTTTCGGTACAAAACGGCCATTCATATGGCGCCCAACGTGCTCATGGGATTTGGTCATCCCCTCGGGTTTCACCACGATATGGTGCGTCAGAATCAAATCGCTGAGATCTTCGGCCAAAACGCCTTTGCTAGACCGGGCGGTATGGCGGGACTTGGTGACAGGCTCCTGACTCTTTTGCCGCACATAACTGCGCAACGCTATTTGCCAGTCAAGTTCTCCGTTTTGCCGGTGGTCGATCCACCACTTCGCCGAGGGTTGCTGTTCTTGCGCGTCGAGCCATTGTTGCGCAAGGGCCTGCGCCCTTTGCGCCGTGGCCTCTTGCGCCGGCGTCAACCCTTCTTTGACCTTGCGGCTCAAAATATCTTGCGCTACGGCTCGAATGGGGCGCAGTTGTTTAGCGCGAATCTCTGTGGCCCACGCGACTTGCTTTTCGGACCCTTGCAACGTGGGCACCGAAGTCGACGAGCCAGCCGTGTCAGAGGAAGATGCAACCGAAGTTTTAGCCCCTTCGGGCTTGACTACCACATGATGTTGGCCAATCAAGGCCGTCACCGCTTGCGTATACGCTGGAGCCATGCCGCTCAATGCCGCCTCGCGGACCGCGCTTGCACTGCGCTCTTGCGCCAGTTTCGCGGGATACCGCGCTTCAGTGCCATCGGGCAATAATACTGAGAGCGTTCCGGGCCCCTGCAATTCTGCGGGGGTATACAGGCGTCCCGCTTGCACCGCGGCGGCCCACGCCTCCGCCCGACGTTTGGCGTTCGGCTTCGTCGCCAAATCGGTCTGGATGGCCGTGTGCAAGGCCGTGAGCGCCGGTGCCGGCACGGCGGGCCCCCGCGTGGTTTCTCCGGTGCCATAGGCATGCACCGCATTCTGATCAATCGTGACATGCGGAAAGTTTTTGTCATCCGCCAAAATTTTATGGAGCACGTCCTTATTCGGGGCATACCACAGGCGCGCATCGGCATCCCACCGCGCGCCGGCTTGTTTCAAATCATCCTTATCCGCATAAGCGCTATGCAAGAAGTACTTCCCGTTCGCGCCCCCCTGTACCCGCAAATGCCCAGGCGCCGTTTCGGGATGCGTGCCGCGTGTGGTGCGGTTGCGGACTTCCTGCGTTTGGTGGCCTTCGCCCATCGTAATCTGATGGCTGGTGTGCGGCACGGGATGGCTATTTTCATCCAACACAAATGTTTGCATCGGCGTTAAGGTATGCGTGCGCCCTTGCTCGCGTAAATGCTGGCTCAATGCTGGTTCGTCGTGCCCTTGATCGGTCTTCCACCAGTTGCTAATTGACTTCCCTTGTGCGCTCTTGGGGACCGCGCCTCCGACAATCCGCCCGTCTCCATCAATGAGTACATGACGTCCCGGCATATCCTCCCCGTTCGCATTCGCACCTTTGCCGTGGGGATGAATGGTAATCCAGTGTTCGCCCGCATCGCTTTTCGCCAGCACCAGTCCAATGATGCCTCCCTGAGACTTCTGCGCCGGCTGCCCGCTTCCGCTATGGGCCTCCATGCGTTGGTACACCGCCTGCACCCGACGCCAATACCGATCGCCATCCTGCTCCGACAGGTGATACTGATGCACCACGGCTTTTTGGGCGGCGTTCCAGTGAGTATCGTCTACGTGACGACCTTTGACCATGATGTCCGCCGGATACGTAGGAGCCGCATCGCCAAGATAAGCCGCCGCATAGCGTTCCATCAGGCGCCCATCAGGCGTCATGGCAAATGACGGCATCTATGATCCCTTCTTTCGGAGTGGGGTTTTCGGCAGATCATTATAGCGGTGACCGATCTCTTCCAAATGTTTGCACCAACCTATGTAACCATTTGGCGCATCTGGGAAATCCTCTGCTAAAATCTCGCTAAGTACCTGTGACAATGCATACTCAAGGGTTTCTTCGGCCATCTATCTGTCCTCCTTGGAATAGACCATGGCACCTTGACGTCTACGGTCAGTATAAGTTTTTCCTCGTTGTCGAGAATGATCGCGTACCCATCCCTTGTGCAACTCGCGGTCTGGCACTAAATGGCATCGGCAATTCGAATGTTGGGGAATAGTCGGAACCCATTCATTCGGTTTGCGATTCCAGTTTAGAAGCCACTTGTCAGGCCAGAATGCTGTCATGGTCTGTGCCTCCGCATCCTCCGGCTTTTGCTTGAGTAACCGAAACCGACGGTTTTCAAGAAGCCGATGACACGCCGGGCACGCGTCAGGATGTACGCGTACAGTACCCCAGAGCGCGTCGGTCGTGACGAGTGTCGCGTTCTGCCAAGAGGCCGCAAGTTCCGTGCGCACGAGCCGGGCAAAATCTTGGCTCCAGCCCGTAAAGTGTGCCGCGATCCCCCGCCGCGCCTCTTTAGCTGTCATGCCTAAACGGCGCCCTTGCGCCCAGCCTTCCCGGACGGTCCCTGTCAACTGGTCGGCCCACCGCGTCAAGCGCGTCGCAATGTCTTGCAGAGCATCCCAACTGGAGGGCGGCCACTGGCCACGCGGCAACGGGGGCAACCGGCCCGGATGATTGTCAGCCCACGCTGGCCCCACCCCATCCAGCCACGCGGCTCCGGCGGTCATCGAAACATCTAATTGCACCAACAGCGGCAATCCTACCAATCCCAACGCTAAGAGCCACCACACGTCGCGCAGGCGGGATGGCGGCGGAATCTGCAAGGGCTCCGGCGTCCAATTCCACCGCGCCCACCGCATTTGCCCATCCACCCATTCTTGCACAGCACCTTCCGCTAATGCCGTCGCCCAATCTTCAATGGGTTGTTGGCGCGGATCAGGCCAAGGGCCTTCCACGGGGTCTGGTATGTGCGCCAAGGCGTGGGCTTTTGTCAAACGCCGTTGGACCGCCTCTGCCACCCCATAGTGGATCGCGGCCACAGCCAGCGCTTTGGCCAGTTCCTCCTCTGTGAGGGTACTCGTTAGGGAGAGTTTACTGGCCATGAATGCCTTGGTGATGAGCACCCAGCCCATAGAGACCAATCTTGGCCATAGGATCGGTCGCCTGCATCGCGTCAATCTCGCGCTGCAAATCATTGGACTCGCCATTGTCATCGCCCGGATATACCGGGCCCGGCTCCAATCCTTCTTGCCACGCCGCAAACGCGGCCAGCGCATCGGCCACCGTCCCCACTTGCTGGATCGTCCCGTAAATCAAGTGCCCTTGGCTATCAAAAAAATCTACGCCGTCCACAATAGAGCCGTCGGGCCGCAAACGTGTGCGCACGGTAATGCGTTGGCCGTCCCATGCGAAATGGCCTAGCACCCGATCTTTAGACCGGGCCGCTCCGCTAAACCCGATGATGCCCATGGTCATTCCTCCTCATCTTCTAAGGTAATCGTGAGCGATTTGCGCACGCTCGGCTTTCCTCCCGGCAAGAGGTCGCGCCCAGGCAAGGCGCTCCCCTGATCGCCTTTGAGAGGGGATGCAGACTCTGTCCCGCCTACGGGCTGGGAAGCGCCCCATTGTTGCTGTTGTTTGGCCATGGCAGTTTGGTGATCTTGCTGAAGTTGGGCTTGTGCGGCCCACAACGGCAACTTGCCCAGCCCATCCGGCAACGGGGCCAAGTTTTCTTTCTGCCGGGCTTCGTCGAGGGTCCAGTAATGCTCGACGGCCTCAGACGACAGTTGAATACGTTCCCGCTCTTGCTGACGCTGTAACCCATCAAAAAAGAAAATCAGATCAGGATTCCATGGCTTGACTAAAGCATCTGTGATCCATGTCGAGAGGTCTTGCAGGAGCCCGTGAAAGCCTTCTTCTTGCGCCATAGCGACTTGCGTTTCGCGGTTGGGCGCATTGAAAATCAGCCCGGTTTCCCCACCGTGCGAATCCCATCCAATCGTGGACGGGTCCATGCGGTAGACCCCACATTTTAATCGGATAATCATATCTGCCAATTTATCCCACATTAGGTCTTTAGGCGCCGCGCCTAGGTCTAATGCTTCGGCCTTCGTGTCTTCGTCCCCAGGCAAAATCAGCAAGCGTTCCCAACTCGCCGGCCCCGCTTCCCCAAACAGTTTGCGTTTGTAGGCTTCTAAGCCGTTCGGGTCGTACTCGCCGTGCAGAATCAAGGCTTTCTCCGGATAGTTCGTGCGAAAATGAGATTGGTTGTATTGCCAAAAGTTGACCCACCCGGCGGTGAGGTCCAAACTTTGTTGAAGCAGAGAGCCTTGCCCATACGGCACCTTGTTGATGACGACGCTTGGCTGGGTAATGTGCATACTCAACTGGTGTGGTTTCCACGCAGCGGTAATGTGGCTATCCACTTCCTGCACCCATCCCGCGTCTTCCAGATTCACCCCGCTCGACTGAAAGATGTCGCTAATGGCGGCGTCAATCGCCGACTGGATCGTTTCTTCGTCATAGCCCGATTCCGGCGCAGGGTTCGTCAGATGTTTGCTAATCCAGGGATAGAGCACTTCCAGCCGCGGAAGCACGGTGGCGGCGTCGATCAAGTGCCAATACCCAGCAACTGGACGTCTCAGGCGGTCCCGCGAAATAGATAACGCCTTACGGTCAATGGTAAGCTGTTCGCGCACCATAATCGTCAGCACATCCACCAAGCCGCCGGGATGGACCCATCCATTGGGCTGTTCAATCACTTGAGCCACTTCTTCGCACGCCGCTTTGATCGCCGGCGTCTCCCGAAAATCGGGACTGAAATGCATCTTATGCACGATCCGCCACCCAGCGTGTTTCTGGGGATCGAGGCACCGCCGCGCCACTTGGCGCACCTGCGCGATGCGGGTATTGATAATCACTTGGTCAATCGCGGACCGAAAATAACTGTCCCGCAAAAACCCGAAGCCCACTTCATCCGCGGGTTTCTCCATGCCGCCAGACGCATTGAATCCCGTCAGTCGATTCCAGTCCGAGAAAAAGGCGCCCGGTTGCGACACGTCCACTGGCGACATAGCCCGATCGCCAAAAAACCCCCGTTGTTTCATGCGGCGTTCCGAATGTTGCGCTTGGCGCGCTTTCTCTAATTCGTCGGCGACAATATGGCTGGGCATCCACAGCGTTTTCGGCCCGCTGTTCGGAGCGGCAGGCAAGCCCTGGTCAAATCTGTAAAAGTCCATGGCCATCCGACTTGCCTCCTCTCTCACTCACGATCCGGGATCACCGCATGCATATAGAGGCGGTGTCCCATCGGGTCTTCCTCACACAGGGCGTCCCATGTCACCACATCCGTCAACGCCACGATCTGTTCACGCCCGTCCGCATCCATCCAGTGCGCCTTCGCTCGCCAGAACCCGTAAGCGGGCATGAGATAAATCGTCAGCCCCGGCAAGTCGGCACTGTCCGTCAGCGTGACATCGTGCCGGTAAGAATGCGGCTGCGGCGAGCCCACATAGCCCGCAATCCTGCGGCTCATTTCTGCAACCGCCGAATCGCTTGCTGTTCCGTGCTCGTCAAGGGACTGCCGCTCAGGCTCTTGGCCAGCCCCGTAGGGTCGCCCGTCACGTACTTGGCCATCGGACAGCCTTCGCATTTATGCGGCATGTACACGGCTTGCGCATAGCCACGGACACACTGACCTTGAGGGGCGACGCACGCCCAAAATCCGTTACCGTTCATACGAGCCTCCACATGGCCCCACACCGGACGCAGACAATCACAGTCACGGGCGCCGTGACACCATCCACAATCGCCGTCTCTCCCGGCGTCATGTTGCGAAACTCATGGCCATAACGTCCATCTTGCGCATCAAAAGCGCAGAGAGGCACCGACTTGCCTTCGCTGTTTTTCGGCTGAACAATCGTCACCGTCATAAGATTTCATCCTTTCGAGGTATCCGTCGACCCTTTGTATGCAGTTTTTATGCGCTCTGTTTTGTCTCAAGCCGTGTTTTCTGGCACTTTTCTGCATGAACCATGAATATTTTCCTTACTAATGCATATTCATACGTTAATCCGGCAATGCTTGCCGTTTCGGCTTCCGCTTCTTCACGGGTGGAGTCAAAGGGCGCCACCGGCAGGTAGGGCACACCACGCTCGCGGATTGGTATCCGGCCCCCATCGCCGTGGCCACAAAGCGGACGCCCGTGAGATCGTCCTGGCCGCACCGATCACACCGATACGGGGTGGGCGTCTTGATCTCCTGCCACACGCGGTGCTGTTGCCACCACTGCATCGCTAGAGGGTTCGCGCCTGGCACCGTCTGGCGCTGGCTGACGTCCGTCGGGGGTTTGAGCGGCATGGGCTTGCATCTCCTTAATTTCCTCAATCATCCGTTCGCAGGTCGCGTTAAATTCGGCGGGATTCATCAGCCTCCGCATGGTCATCAGTTCTTCCATGGCGCGTTGGCGCACCGCAAAATCAAACATGCTGGCCTCCAAGGCCCCCATACGCTGATGCATGTCCCAAAGCATACTGGCAATCCGTTCAATCTCCATCTTGCGCGGTGTTTTAGCCATCGGTTAGTCCTCCTCCGTCATCTGTTCGAACCACTTTTGCATCCGGGTCGCACTAATCGCCAAGTCAAAACTGTCAGCAGCGTCGTCGTGTTCCATCGCCGGATTCAGCGTCACCAATTGCTGGTATAGTTTGACCATCCGCCGGTGCATCTTCACATCCGGCAAGCGATCCAAGTCTACCCATCCGTCTTGATCGGGCCGCACACTGCGCAAGAACACGAGGCCTGCTTCGGTCCATGGCACATTGCGCACGATCCGATCGTATTTATGGCCGACGGATGTCTTGCCCCGCACGGGCAACGGCGTCATGCCAGGGACTTGCTTATGCCACTTCTTGAGTTGATCCACAAAATAGGCTTGGCCCGCGTTGTCCTCGACGAAAATCCCATCCGGTGCCCATTGCCGATACTGCTCGACAATGAAGGGGGCCTGCTCCCCAATGGACATCGGCTCGGCGATCATATCCAAAACGATAATTTGAAAGGTCGGCGTAAGCCCCACGACACACAGGGCAAAGTCATCACTAGTCGTCTTGGCGGTCGTCGCTAAGTCCACACCCATCACCACACGTAAGGGCTGATCGTCAAAGTACCAGGTGTCCTCCCGCAATGTAACACGATCCGCGGTATACCACCGAAACCACGTCGCTTGAAACGCACCACCATGAAGTTCCTGGGGGCGTTGCTGGTAGAGTGACGTAAACCCAAATGTCCCTAAGCGCCGTCGGATAGCTGCTAATTTTTCTTCATCAAATCTTTCGGGCCACAGAGGCTCGCCCACATGGCGATCTAAAGGATCGGTCTCCTCCGCCAAGGCTGGAAGTCGCACCACTTCCCATGTATCGCCTTCGCCGAGTTCTTGCGCTTTCAGCAATCGCCCCGCCAAATCATCCACATGCCAACGCGTTTGAATGAGAATCACAGCGCCATCGGGCTCTAATCGTGTGCTGGCATCGTTCGTATACCAGTCCCAGACCTTCTCACGCATCACCGCGCTATTGGCTTCCTCACGATTCTTATGAGGGTCATCAATCAGCAGCACGTGAGCACCTTTTCCGGTAATCGGGCCTCCCACGCCCACCGCCGTTAATTCGCCGTAGTGATGATCCAGTTGCCAATGGTCGCTGGCCGATGATTCATTGGATATCTGTACATTAAATAATTCCGGCCCATACTCCCGAAGCAAATTACGTGCTTGTCGACTAAACTTTTCCGCTAAACTGGACCCATACGAGGCGGTAATGATGGTATGGTCGGGATTGCGCCCAAGATACCACGCGGCAAAATGCGCATTGGCCACTTGGCTTTTGCGAAAGCGCGGCGGCATGAAGACCATGAGTCGTTTAATCTCACCACGTTCTACCGCCATGAGCCGATCGCATAAGAGACGCACGTGCCGGGCATCCCATGCGTAATTGAATGCCGGACTCACATAATGGAGAAAGCCTCTAAGATTCGCCCGGGCCGCTCCGACTGCCCACTCCCGATCCGAATATGCGGTCAATGAGTTCGGGGTGGGCACTGACGATCTCTTGGGTGACGTGATAGTGGTCTTCATGCTGCGTTTTCACTTCCCCTGAGAGCGCTACTTTCTCCGGCGGTTTATGGCCGGCCCGGTCTAGCAAATCCCGTGCCGCTGTGACCCGGACTTGAGGCGGGGCTTCCACATCATCCCGCACTGCAATCAACGTGCGCAAACTTGGAATGACTTCAGCGGCAAATAATGTCTGCACATCTTGCAAGGCGGCCTCGACCATTTCATGCACTTTAACATTTTTCAACAGCCGAGAGCCTTGTTGATCGGCGGTTCGGGGATTATACCCCGCCTGTCTGGCCGCCTCACCGACATTGCCCAGCCGCACATATAACTGCACAAAGCGCAACTGGCGCGGATTTAATTCCGCCATAAAGAGCCTCCTAACTAAAGAGAAGGAAAAGGTTGTGAAATCGGTGTTGGCGGGACTGACAGCCTGTGTAATAGTGCCACAGGGCGTAGGACTGTTAGCCGAGGATCATCCACAGAAGATACCCTTCGATCTTGACAGCCGCTTGAATATCCAAATCTCGCATCTCAATTCGAGCTTCTTGCATTCCCGCAGGGAGAGCCCCGATTTTCTCTTCGAGTGTGTGCCACAACCCCACCACTTCTCCAAGAGTCGGCCACTTGTGTATCTGCATTAGAGAGTAGACATCCTGAGAGCCTTGAACCTCTTGGCGCGTTTCTTCCCACTCCAGCCACGCATGATCTCGAAAGACATGCAAAATCGCTTTCCGCGTGGTCACTGGCAACTCGGGGACACTCTCCCGCAACGCATCCCACAATTGGCGAGACGTTACAACTTTAGTAACGGTCATCTGACTATCTCCTTTAGGTTTTGCGTAATCCTTAAACACGCCGTCGTTGCCATATTATAAAATTGCATCAGGAACGTTGCGAAATTACACCGCCCAAAAACCGCCTAAACGCTTGCTCCCTAAGGCGTTCGGGTTTCTGATGCCGTCATTTTGTGGTATGAGAAACCAAATGTGGTTTTTGATACCACAGCGTTTTTGAGACAATGTATAGGATAGAGTGCATTTTGGGATCGTATTTGTGCGCAGGTAATCCTTACATGTTTTTCGCGTAAGGATTACCTGTTCTCATAATCTAGCAATCTCGCACAGGACCATCGTTTCGCGAATTAGAGCGCCTCGCAATATCTTAATTCTTAAAGCATGATTGTCGTGGAGCGCCCATGCACCTTCAATGACAACCGGCCTTCTTGCCGGTACTTATCCCGCTGCTCGTTAAAAAACACGGTAATCGCAGGATCAACATGCCCCGCATGATACAACGCGGGGTTCATCACATATTCACTATGCGAACCGCTTTGCCATTTCCCTAATGCATTCTTCTTGAGCAATGACTTCACATACTTACGCATATTGCCTTCATCCATTTCCAAAGCCCGTGCCATTTCGCCTACCGTCAACGGGCGTCCATGCTCCGCTAAGGCATTCGTGCGGAACTGGACAAAACTGCTGAGTCCCTGCAATACGACCTGTTCAATCGGCGATAATACCTTCATGCGTACCATCTCCCTCCAGATATATTGCGGGGTCATGACAAAACGTGCAGTGCGTCCTAATACTTCGCCTGTCTGACTATCGACACGGAGAATAGCCATATGCTATACTCACCTCAATCGCTTTAAGTAAACCCCGACGCTCATGCCAAGTGAGGATCGTCGGGGTTTGTTGTATGTTCCAGGCGTGGGCGCACTGGCGCGGGGTCCGCGCGTGCGTCGGCTGCGCCTCGCACCGTGTAAAAACTTTCCACGCGGACATTCTAGCCTCGACGCGGCCTGCGGTACGGTTGCGCCCCGTTCGGCGCTTCTTCCATGAGCCGCCGGGCTTCCGCATCCTCGATCTCCTGCGCCGTGCCTTCCCAGCCACACACACAGGCCAGGAAGGCCCCTGGCGGCCCCGAGAGCTTCCGGTGACACACTGGGCACGCCACGCGCGGTTTACCCCGCTGTGGGGTCGGATGCGCCTCTTTCCACGCGATCAATTCGGCCACGGTATAGGTATGGGCGCAGGCGTGGCAATGCGCTTCTTTGGTAATCTCATCGACAAAGATCCAGGTATTGCGATGCACGGGACACCGGCACTTGCTCACATGCGCAATCACCGGGTACAGCTCCCAATAGCGCACGAGTTCCGCGTCAAGGGAGTGAGAATCTGGGGACATTCGGCAGGGCCTCCTTGCCGCGTGGCAATTTACCGCAAAAAAATGACGCGGGCCACTTGGCCACACGTCTCACAGGATAGAGTATACCACACGCTTTCTGAGAATTCCACGCCAAAACCCTGCCAAATTCACGCCAAAACGTCGCCATTTTCTGCTCAGTCATGAAAATAGTACCAGAGGCCCTCCAATTCCATCAGCAACTCATCCTCAAACCGGAAGACCGACCGTTCCGAATCCGGGACCTTGCCATAGAAGCGTTCCCCCTCGGCCCGAAAGAAGCGGGTAATCTCCTGATAGTTGCTCCCCTTCCAATAGCGCAGTTCGATGAACGCCTGCGTCACATCCGTCAAGGTCGCCCACCAGTCCCAGAATTGGATCAGCCGGTCCGTCACCCGGATCAGTTCCGCATCCAGCTTCCCCCGTTGCGCCGTAATGCGCTCGACGATCGTTTCCCGCTGGCAGACCATGCTCAAGGTCGGGTTGCTGACTTCGGTCCCGTGCGGCATGCCATCCATCGCCGGACTCTTTACGGTGTCACGCGGAATCAGGGGCACTGTCGCATAATACTCTTGGCGCGTGAGTTCCAAAAACAAGCGGTGATCATGCGGATACTCTTTCAAGCGAGCAATCAACTGTTTCCGGTGCGGAATCGCGTCCATAGGGCCTCCTTGACATACGATGCTAAGTCTACTGTAGCCCACCGGTTGTCTACAGCGCGTCCCAACTTTGCGCGGCAGGCAAGAAACTTAATCCACGCGCGTACAATATGTCATCGGCACGTCCCAACTCATGCAATCCGTCACAAGCACCCTCAGCATTAACTCCCCTTTCAAATTCTCGGTCACGGCCAACACCCGCCCGACACTCCCATCCAAGACGCGCCAAGCGGGCCCTGCCGACGATGGAACATGAATGCGCACACGGTGATTGATACATTCTTCGCACAAGTCAAAAAACCCATCGGGTCCCATGCCCTTCTCGGCCATAGGCTTAGAGACACCACGTGATAGGTCCGACGCCGACCTCTCGCTCTGCGCTGACATGGCGGCTCGCGCGAGATTTTCCAAGATCCGGATGCCCTCGTGAATCTCTTGATCATCGCGCGATAGATGTCGCTGTTTTTGGAGAGGAGCACCCATCACGATCGAGGACGGCAATGGCTGGCGTTGCAGTTCCGCGCCAATCGCCTGCGTCTTTACTATGTGCCATTCTGCCCGCTTCTCTGCCTCGTACTGGCGCACCAGAGACTCTCCATGCCGCCACATCCACCAACGGCGGCGGGGATGGCGTAAGGTCCACCAGACGGCCCCAGAACGGCTATTAGACCCCATCCTAGGAATTTCCTTTAGTGATACTAACCACAAGATAAACGTCATGCCAACGGCGACTATTCCAAGAAGGCTCCCCTTTGCATATCTTTCTACGTAATAACTGTTTATACCTAACGCAACAGTAGTTCCAATCAATACTGAGAACGAGCCACGGTGCATGTTAGTCCTCCTTGGTCTTGTCCCGTGGGCATTGTTCCCGATACTCCGCTACCGTAACAATTTCCAGACCATATGGCATATCTTGCGTCTCTTTCATCCACAACGTTCCCCAGTATGTTTCAAACGCCGGCACAACCGATGAAGATAAGATCCGATGGTACATCCGGGATTCTTCCGCTCGATCCAGTTCCAAATTTTGAAGGTATTCCGGGCTTATCTTCAATACCGCCGGAAATGGCCCACCCCCTTGAAACCACATTGCAGCTCGTTCCTCAATCCGGACTTGCACCTGCGCCCGCTTCAGCATGCGCTCAGACGATGCCGCTCGTCCTTGCGCTAATTGAAGTTCTGCGCGTAATCCGGCCATCCCTACCGTCAAATCACTAATAACCCTACGTTTTTCCCGCAGATCGGCTTGCAAGCCTCGAATCTGTTCTTGTGCCGCGCGGAGATTCATTCTCGTAAGCATGTTAGCCCCCCCCTTCTCACAGTCCCGTACTCCCGAATCCGGCCGCCCCGCGTGTAGTCTCTTCTAGTGCCTCAGCGGAGACCCAGCGCGTCTCAGTGACCGGAAACAGCACCAGTTGCGCAATCCGCGAGCCCGCGTCTATTTGCACCTCTGCCATCCCTGTGACCGACGCCATGACGCCGATTTCGCCCCGGTAGTGCGGATCGACCAACCCCATATGCACCGTGAATCCCAGCAATGTCAGGCCCGACCGTCCCACGACCCACGCGGCGTATCCCGGCGGCAACTGGAGTGCCAGCCCCGTGGGGATCTTCTGCGGGGGCTCGTCCGCACGCAAGACGACAGCTTGCAAGGCGTACAGATCCCAGCCTGCGTCGCCCGCATGGCCTTGGGTTGGCGCATGCGCGGTGGGATCAAGACGTTTCCAATGGATCGTGATCATCGTTCAGCCTCCCTTCGCTTTCCGCGCGGCAATTTCCTCCACCATCTGTTGCGCTAAAATTGGGGTCTCCCATGCATTGTTCTCTCCTAGGCGAAATTCGCCAGAGCCATACGCTATCAACTCAGGGGTGCCCGAATACGCCCATTCCCTGACCAATGCTTCTGACGCATCCGTGCGAATAAACGCCACCCAATCATGTTCTTGTAGAAGGAAAAAATAAGGAAGATTTGCCCCATCATTGGCGCCTTCACTGAGAGGCGAATATTGGACTCCCTCATCCACACGCACCTCTACCGTGTGTTCTGTCTCGACTTCCAAATACCCCGTGCCGGCCCGTATCAGATCCTCTGGCTGTGGGATCGTCGTCGACACCAGAAACACCGCGTGCTCAGCCAACATTGCACTTCCCCCGCATTCTTCCCATTCTTTTCGCCCGATGGTGAATTGGTAAGAGATGTAGCCTTGGGGGCGCTTACACTGACTTTCCCACGGAGGGACTGGATAACTGATGGTGCGCACTGCCCGGCTACAGCCAATGCGCTGCATGGCGCTATTAGGCCAAATCACCCACAACGGCCATCCTTCTGCGCCATTCCTCACGTCGATTTGTTTAATCATGTCAGCCATTATTTCACCTCCAGTAGAATGCCAGCACTCGATATGCCGTTACACTTACCACAATCCACGCCATTCCCACATAGACAGCCACGGCATAGTCCGTCACGGGCCGATCCTGTCGAGAAACCACCCACGTAATAAGTTCCAATCCTGCCACAACAACGCACACGGCAATGAACTCTACTAGAGGCGTTCGCACTACTCTCCCTCCGCCCGCCGAATCGACCATTGGTGCCCACAATTTCTACATTCGACGTTCATTTCTACTTCAAAAATCAAAGAGAGATTGGACGGCTTGGTGCGCGTGACGTTGTGGACCACAAAAGCCGACAGAGTGCATCGGGGACACACCACACTATCCCCCAATGCGGTAACCAGATCGTTCGTGCTGATTGCTGGATCATCCCACATGTCTTTTATGATATTTGCAATCCTTTCGACATACTCATTCGACCGCAAGAATTGTGCTAAGTTCTGTGTCATATCGTCCATCATTGCCTCCGACACAGGCTCACCTACAAAGTGATCAGCCACAGATTGCAAGTCCTTTTTCAACGCACACACTGTTGTTAATGCAGGAATATCCCGTTGGTCTCCCATCCAGATTCCTTTTCCGTGCGGCCAGCGCGCAGTTTCTTTGCCGCACACACGCTGAACCACATCATCCCCGTCCCGAAATATTGTTGCAGGATCGAGTTCGTGCCACATCTGCACGGTGTTACCAGGAGTCGGCGCTTCACAAAAGACTTTCGTTAATGAATGCAGCAGGATTCCTCGCTTGCTGTACTTGATATTTCGTCTGCGCTCTCCTGCAAACTCGTCACGATCAGACCGTCTGGATAGCGCGGTTCATCTCTCCGCCACTTTTTATACGCTCGCTCAAATGCCGCCTCACGCTTTTGCGTGTAAGGTTGCTTTCCTTCGCTATCCCACGCATACACACTCAGTTCACAGGTGGGGCATACCCCGCTCCACCCCTCAGCAGAATCCTCCAGCTCTTCTTCTCCAACTAGGGTGATCGGCGTCCCGCAGGCGCATGTTATCATCAAAGGCGGAGGATTCCACGGTTCTCTAGTGGGGTATGGATGCTCTTGGTGCCATTGACTGACAGCACTTCGTGCATCATCAAACGCGGTGTCCTGCCATTCCCATTCATATCCTTCTCTCACAGTCTCCGCGTCGTTGTCCCGTTCCTCTAATTGTGGGGGAAATGCCAGCCCTCCCACATAGCGCCCATGTCCGCAAGGCGCTTCAAGTACAATTGTCCTGAATACGTTAAAAAGCCGTGTCGACGGCAACTTGTCTAGCGTCCAATCTTTATGACACGTTCGGCAGGTAGCTGTAATCATTTGTTTTCCTCCCTCTCTGTGTTCTGCACACAATCAACCTCTTCCGCATATGAAGGACGGTGCTCCAATGACTTCCACAATTTTAAGTCAACCGTTGGGAAGACCGAAGTCATAATGCTTTCTATATTTTGCACGTTAATCGCATTTTGATCGCTACTCTTCCGCGACCAAAGACGATGCCATCGCCAAGTTACCCCATCTTGTATTTTCCACCAAAGTTCCCGCAAAGTAATATCTAACATGACTACTCCTCGCTTTCTGCCAGTTGAGCCTGCTCGACAAAGGTTTTTAATGCATCAAATGGCAGGCTTCCGATTTTCCCCTTGTCTTGATGCCAGATTTCCACATACCATTTGTCCAGCACTGAGTAATAGGATGATGTTAGCAAGAACTTGTCATATGTCATTGTAATGCCTCTCATTTGTTCTCCTCGCTTTCTTGAATCGTTAAATGTGCGTTTCCTCCCTCACCACCCGTTTCAGCATCCAACTCTTCCAACCAAACCTCGACCTGATGGGTTTCTGTTGTCCGCCAGCGCAACCACCGGTACTGTTCCCCATCCTCGCGGACGCTTCTAGAATGCAATACCAGCAACATCATCTCTACCACCGATCCCCGAAGTTCCGCGTTCTCATGCAGCAACTTTAGACAGTCCGAAACAGTAATGAAAACTGCCTTTTGAATTTCATCTGTCTCGGGCCACTTTTCCGCTGGGCCACGCGGGTCTAACAACGCCTCATGGTCTGCCGCTTCAAGCGTCCGATGGAGTTGCCCATAGTCCGGCACCGTGCGCAGAGCAAAATCGCGGCCATTCTCTTGTTGCGCGGCTTGCACCACTTGCACCGCTGCCGCACGGGTGGCACAGGTTTCCCTGTGGGCGCCGGTGGCAGGATCGTAGACTTCCCAGTGAATGGATTTCATGGTTTATCCCCTCTCAAACTGATATGGCCCCTTATGTTGCTCTTTCCACCGTGCCCGTTGCATTGCTACCATTCGGACCTCCATATCCCATTCAAACCGAGACACTGTTTGCTCTATTCGCTGAAGAGCTTGCTCAGTGTTTAAGATTTTCGAGAGATCCATCACAGTTACGTGCATCGCTGCTACCGCAGACAAAATTTCCGCAATATCTTCGTCGTATCCTGCTTCCAGCAGGTCTTCTTTCGTTAGCATATCGCGCTAGTTCTCCTTTCCGAAGTGCCGTCGCACCGCCTCATTGCGAATGATGATCCACGTTTGCTGATGGATCTGGAATTCCGCCGCTTCTACAACGGTAGCCTGATCGCGCCCTTCGGCTTCAATCGCTTGCGCGGACCGAATCGCGTCCTGTTCTCGAATGCAGCTATGCAGGTACGCGCCATTGCGGAAGACGTGCCAGTAGGTCATGGCGGCGGCTCCACAGGCACCAAACGCACGCGCATATCCATCCAGCCCTTGCGTGTCCATGATTCCCACACCCGCTTGGCCTCGTCGAAGGTGTCACAGGTGGTGATCCGGCGTTGCTCTCCCTGCCACACTTCCCACATGCTCAACTCTCCTTTGGCGAGTGCGCCCACTTCGCAAATTCCACGGCGGCGGGATTGTCCCCTGTCCCAGACGCAATACCCCACAAACAAATATTGTGAACATGGCGTGCGCACAACCACGTGACGCCCGATGGCTCGGTTTCTCCCAACGTGACCCAAAAAGCGCCTAGCACCGCCGGTTGCACGTCTTCCGGCTTAACCAGCGCAGACCACTTGCACGCCGTACAGTCGTGCCCAGCCGCCTCAATGTTCTGGGGAAGCCACAACCCTTCCATCGTCGGAATTACTTCAGAAGGATACGGAATCTGCTTCATGGTTTATCTCCTTCCTTTCCCACGCTCCACACCAGTCCACCATCCACACCAGCGGGAAGCCCTCAACCACCGGGGGTCTTACATGACAGGTCCCTTGCCGCGCATTGCCTTCCGGCGCACTGTACCACCGGCACGTTTGACAGGTGCTCATTCGGGATGCTTCGCTGTCCAGACTTTGGCAAAGCGCTTTCTCGCGGCGTCGCTCGTATCGGCCTGTGCGCCCGTAGCCACCGCGTGCAACCACGCTTTAGTCATGCGGCCTTCACGGTCATGCTCCCGAACATCCGGCGCCAGCCCCAACGCCACGATAGCGTCCACAAAATCTTGTTCCGCAAGATAGACTATGTGTTCGCCGTGTATCCCCGTGCGAATCTCCACGAAATGATTCCCGCGCTCAAATAGTGTGTAATCCGGCTCATAGCCCACGGTCACTCGCGTTACGACTATCTTATCTCGCAACATGGTCACTCCTCCTTTACGGACTCATCCACGACTGCGGCCACCAGCAACAGCACGCGAATCTTACGCAAGACTTTGACATATCCTCCCACGAGCACCGCCGCCAGAGTGCCGACCACGGCAAATCCCAATTGAATCCATCGTCCCCCTGACATCTCCGTCACGGCCCACACGCACCACGTCAGGACTACGATCTCTAACAGCAGTCCCAACACGGCTTGCGTGCGCAGGCGCCGCAATGATTGCCGCACGTTAGCCATGGCGCACCACACTTTGATATGGCTCCACGACCGCCAGCACATCCAAGACACGCGCCCGCTGTTCCTCTCCTGCGACCGCTTCCAAACCCTTGCGCACCCGTTGCACCGCCGCCGCCCATTGCCGCGCGGCTTCACTCTGCGGGTCCCCCGCCCGTGCTTGCTTGAGCGCATCTTCCAGATCGCGGGTGCTCCATTGTTCTGCTTCCGCTTGCGCCAGCCAGTCTGCCGGATGATCCGTGGTGGCTGCCAGCCGGTGATGGCTGAACGTAATGCCCGGCAGGTCACTGCGGCTCGCCGGGTTCGGGAACGCCTTGAGCGTCTTAATCAGCCGGGAGACTTGCCCGGCACTCATGCCGATATCCGCCGCGACCTGTTTAGCCGACACATATTCACAGGCTTCCGCGCACAGCGCCGCTATCGTCCACTGCACCGCTTCCCCTGCATGGCGGATCTCTAGCAAGTCCTGCTCAATCTCTTCCAACGTGCGCATTAGTTCATCCCCTTCAAAACCGCGGTGGTCTCTTGCGTTTGGAGCTGGGTTAGCCGATCCATTTGGGCCCCGTAGGCCGTTTCGAGCGTCTGAATCGCGTCTAAAAGCGTTCGACTCTCCCCCGCTTCTAATCCTGCTTCCCGTGCGTAGTAATGCTCATACGCGCCGCGTAGGAGGCCCATGAGCACATCCATGCGTACCAGCACCAACGCTTGATCGGTCATACGCCGTCTCCTTTCTCTGGTTGCCACACCGGCAGGCGAATGCCTTCCCCCACTAGCGCGATCTCCCGAACGGGCTGGTCACATTCCCGAAACCATTCGCGAATCAGCGCGATATCCGCCGCCGTCGCGTCAATCTGCACCGTCATGCCATCCATTAATTTAATCCGCCATTTCGGCATCGTCGTCCTCCTCGTCCTCATCCTCGAAGTGTCGCGGACGCCGATCGGAGGGCTCCGGCATTTGTTGCCGGGCGCAGAAGGCGCTGAAGCAATCCGGACACAGTCGCTCAATCTGCGTTAAATGATCGTCATGGAAGATCCCCGTATAGCGGTAAAAAAAGGTCACACCGCACGCGAGGCACGGAACTGGTTGCCGTTTCACAGACGATCCGCGTTCTTGGGCGAGCGAGCGGCTGCGCAGAGGCCGCGCCATCCGTCCTGCGTGAATCAAATCCTGCGCCCACGCCTGCACGGTATGCGTTTTGACGCCAAGCCGTTGGGCAATCTCCGCCCGGCTTTCAACACCGGCTAAGAGGGCAGCGTAGCCGGCTTCGCGTTGAGGTAAGGGCGTCGATCCGCCCGGCAGCGGCAGAATCAACCCGCGCCGCAAGAGATCGCGGCGCCAATGGCTAATTGCCGACGCCGATACCGGCCACACGGCTTGAATCTCGTCTTTGGTTTTGCCTGCTTTGAGTGCCGCACAAACCGCTTGTTTAACGGCCGGATCAACGGGCCGTTTCATGACGTTTTTTCATCCTCCTTGCGAAACATGGCGGGATATTCTTTGGCCAACCCCTTAATTATGTCTCGTGCCGGGCGCAATCCAATACTTCCATAACCATTTGATAGTATAGGAGAACTAGTCAGTGTTGATATCGCTTCAGACTGCGAAGGCAAGCGCGTCTCTTTTTCTGGCTCGCGTACAATGCGCCAATCCGTGGCGTGAAGATCCTCTCCTGAAAAATAAACTTCTGCATCCGGCGATCCTGAAGGACTCCAGACCCACTTCGTCGTGCCCGGTGCATCTCCCATCTCCCATCCTTCCAATCCCAGTTGGTACGCATTGCTCTTCGTCGGATGCTTCCGATACCGCCGTTCTTGCCTGCTGACAATCTGCCCTGCGTCCATGGCGGCCACCGCTTGCGCAAATGTCATCGGCGGCTCCTCGACCTCCCATCCTTGGGTGAACACACTATTCACCGAAAACCCTACCGGAGTATGATTTTCATCCCAGAACCACCGCTGTTTTGAATCCAGCATCAACCACCGTTCCCCCGGAAATGTCCAACGAGCATCCGCTGGGCGGATGCGCTTCCCCTCTACTGCGGCTTGTAAGACTTCAACCCCTCGCGCCATGCTCAGTCCTCCTTTGCAAATCGACGCCGAACATCTTCAAAAGTCTCTGCTAGTACCTCTCGTTCCGTTCCTTCTGTCCCACACACCGAACAGATTCACAAATAAGTAGCCGGAAACGTATCAACAGGTGCGTTAGTATAGACTTTTTGATGCTCGTGATCGTCGTCATCATCATCGCAATCCATCGGTACAGACTCGTACTCTTTAATCGTCATCATGCGAGGAGGAACTTCCACTTTATCCAGCCAAACGTCTGGCACAAAGGCCAACGCCTGTGAAAGCGCATAGCTCCCATCAGGATTGCGCTGTTGCGTTTCGGTTTGCACCAAACAGCCGCCGGGCACATTAGCCACTTTAGAGCTCTTCATCCATCCCTCATTTTGCGAACTGGCTTTGACCCATAATCCAAAAACATCTCCATCGCCATACACCACAACATCCGGTACATTCTTGTGCGTCCCGTTAATATCCGTATTGCCCAATGTTTTTTCTTTCACCGAGTGGCCCTCCTTGTATTCAAAAGGATTTCCTACTTTCGTGTGCAGGGGAAGTCGATTAACTATCTTCCCCGCTTCTGCGAGTGCTTGTTGTTGTTGCGCTATCCTTGTTGAAAGATCAGGTGCCACGTTCAGTCCTCCTCTGTTTTGATCGCTGCACTCACAAAATATCCTCTGTTCAAATCCAGCCAGCGTGAGATCATCCCCATGGCATCATTCACGGTCGGCATTTCCACGACTGCCCAATCCGTCGCGCCCAGTTCCTCTGGTCCCCACTGCCACGGCACCCGTGCGCTCGGCCAGCTCTCATGCCACATTTCACTGCCACGAAAATACCAGCCCCGGCGATAGATCGTGCCTCCGTGCCGAGTGTGTTCGTAGGCTTCCACTGCGGTCATGGTTTATCATCACCAATCCTTTCTGTTGTCTGCGCAATTGACGCAAAACCTTATTGATCGCCGCCATATCGGGATGTTTCGTGAACGCTTGGCCTAACCGCGGATCATGCCCCATTAGTTTTCATCTGGGGTACCCAACAGATCGCGAGCTTCCGTCACCATATCGTGAATAGTTCGCAACTGCCAGTGGAGCAAATCCAAACCTCCCATACCCTCTGTGGTATTCAGACCCTCGGCGTGATCATGTCCCATTCCCCGCGCCTCTTCCAAATTCCATACGATGCCTGCACACTTTTCCGAAACCAAACTCGCTATATCAATGCAGGCGTTGATATCGTTATGAACAGTCGACCGTTCCGCCACAACTGGCTCCTCGGCAGTTTTCTCTGCTCGGTAGCCCCTCACTCCGCGCTCTATTAAACGGCTCATATTTCTTCGCGCCCCTTTCCGATCATCTTCCGAATGACCGCGACATCACGGGCCAACGCCGTGAGACGCACAACAGCTCCTGCTAAGCTCTCGTTATCTTCACTGAGCGCCTCGGGTTCGTCGTCCGTCTGAATCCGACTGTGCCGTCCGTCCCGGTACGCCTCCAGCGCCCACCGAGACGCGGCGGTGTCCGTTTCCAGTTGGTCCAGCAGATCATGCGTCGTGAGAAGCAATGACGCCAGCGAGAGCAGGACCGGCTCGTCATCCCAGACGCCTGCGCCATCGCACGTAACCGGCGCTTTCTGCGCCTCCCGGTAGTCGTTGCCTCGATACGCTTCCCAATCACTCCGGCGCCCTGCGTAGCCGTGCTCGCGCGTTGTGCCGTTGGCCATCCATTTCCGTTCCATCATGAGTCTTCCTCCTTTGCGTTCATTTTGGCGAGTATTTGCGCCCGTTGTTCTTCTCGCCAACTCGCATACTGTGACACTAAGCCATCCGCTAAATCAGCCCCAGCCACTTTGGCAAACGCGGAAACAAACGATTTAAAAGGGCGATTGGACGTGCCCACTTCGACCATTTGGACCTGAGAAACGTTAATTTCAAGCAGAACGGCCATTTGATTGCGAGTCAGGCCGTGTTCTTCACGCCAGAGACGGAAAGGGTTCGTCATTGTTCTTCCTCCATTTGGGCAATTAGCCGTTCCAGATACCACGCGGCTTTTCGCAAATCTTCCAGCCCGGCTTTGTGTGGGGCACGGCTTACGTATTTCAAAACGTTCCCCCGGCAAAACCCCGCAAACTCTTCAGGGCTCAGCTTCGCGCACAGGTAGTCGATGGTTTCAATGCCGCCTACCATATAGTGCGCAGGAGACTGCACAGCGTCAGAGTCATTACATTGCACGGTAGCCCCTCCCTGTTTTCTCGTTCTTGTTTCCCATGAAAATTTAGGCCGATGCTCATCACACCACTGAAACGTTTCTCCGGCGGTTTCGCTCCATTCCTCGAATATCGCAGGGTTCGTGCAGTCAAAGGCACTGCACCTCATCATTGAAGAGCCTCCTCAATCAGCCGTAAGCCCTCCGCCAGTTTCTTCAGGTTCACCGGGCTCGCCTCGCGCCCCGCCGCCCACTGCGGGTACAATTGACACACAATCCACGGACCGTTATCCGGTTTTAAGACCACGGCGTCCGGCTTTTCCGCCTCGTCTTCGAGCCACCGCCTCAGTTCCTTCCAGCCATCTCGCCGCGCCTTCACCTCAACGCTCAGCCCTCCCAGTTCCGGCGGCAGGTTGACATCATTGCTGAGATTGCCCCGCAAGGCTCCGCTTAGCGGCACCCGTGCACCGCCGGTGAGCTTCGCAAAGTCACGCTCCACCCGCTGGCCCTTGCGCCGACTGGCCTTCCCCCGCTTGCTGGCCTCCGATTGCTTCCACGTTTTCTTCGCAAGTTTCCGCGCGGCAAGCCGACTTTGCGTCTCGGGGTGCAGAATCTTGGGATCGCGCGGGAGATATTCCGTCGGGGCCAGTGCCTCGTCCGGAAAGGTACACGCCCAGCACTGCATGCCAACATTCTGGCAATTGGCGTACACTGCGCACGCTTCCCCCGTCTCAAAGGTCATAGTCTTTCGCCAGCATCTTGACGACGCTTACTGCGTCTAGTTGCCGTTGGACCTCATCTAAGCGTTGCTGGAGCCGATCCACGCCCGCCATCAGGTCAACCTGCATAGCCATCAGGTCGTTTTCCATCCGCGAGAGGGTACCCGCGAAAGTCCGTACCCTCCCATTCGCAAGGATGGGCGTCTCCGCTTTTTGCATGGCGTTATCGTCGTCCTCGCGGCCTATGTCCTGCGACGTGTCCACTTCGTCTGCGTCGCGCGGCACGTCAGACATGCTTTCTGGGAGGGTTTTCACCAAACCGGCATAATACGAGACCACCGACTGTGCCACCCCGTATTTCAAACTGAGCGACCGTTGCGTCATGTCGCTCCGTTGCAAGTCAAATTTCAACGACTCTTTCTCCGCGTCCGTTAGATGCTTCGCCATGGGTGTTGTTGCCTCCTTTGGAGCCGGGTCTGCGGCAATGGGCACCGGGCCGGGCGGTAACCCGTACTTCACGCGGTCGGCCTCCGACATCCAGTCGCCGCCTCCCTCCGAGTGAGTGTCGGACGGCAGGCGCATGGGGCCGTCTCGCCGTGAGTTGCCTTTGCCGTTTCCGTCGATCCGCACCATGTTCTCACCTCAGTTCGATTGTCCCATGGGTCATGTCTACCCAGCGTCCCAACCTTGCGCCGCGCGGAAACTTTTTGCGAAACCCGCAATATTCCTCTTGATTGCGTGATGCATTCGTGTTACACTTAGGTCACAGAAAGGAGATGCACACCATGCCATACAAAGTCATCGCACACAGCAAAGAGCGGCACGCCATCATGATCGAGGTCCGGGACGATGGATCAATCATTCGGGTTCTCGCCGTCCTTCCGTTCACTCCATTGCCTTCAATCGGAGAATGTGTCTCAGAAGGATGGCAACTTGCGGAATCGGATCTCGTGGCGGAGATCCACGACCCTCACAGCACGTACAACGAGGATGGCAGATATCTCGTCCGATCGTTTCGCCGAAATGGCCCGAGCCTCACTGCTTACTACTCGACTGTCATCGCCGCTCACGAGGCGGCGTGGACGTACACAAAATAAAACAGAAAAAGGGGATGGCAGTAATGAGAGGGCAATGTGAACGCGAAGCACTCTGGAACGAAATGACCGGGTATGCAGAAGAATGGCCGTGCAGTCTGAACCAACGCACACGACGCACCGTGAAATACTACTCAGCCTCCGAACAACGCTGGATCGAATACTTCCTATGCGCGTCGTGCCAGGACAGCATCCGTGAACAAGTGGAGTCGCTGAATCCGAGCGACCGCGCAAATTTCCGGGGACTCTTTCCGACAGAGGAGGAGGCACAATGAAACGCCCTCCCAAGGAAACCTTCCATGTGCGCTTTGCTCCCGACGTGCTGGCCCGCATTCGAGAAACCGCCGATGCCCAGCGCTTGCTCCCCAGTGAACTGGTTCGAGAGGCCGTACAGCAGTATCTCGATCGCCTAGCCCGCTAAAACCACATGCACTGCTCAACCGCCTTGGACTTCACGCGAGGCGGTTTTGCTTGCCACCACCGTGCTAGTTGATCACAGGCCCGATCATGCACGCGGTAGAGGCCCGAGCGGCTCAGATACAGCCGGTCCGCCACGACCGCCGGGGACAGGTGCTCCCAATCGCGCCAGCGGATGACTTCCTGCGCCACCGGCGGTAATGCGGCCACCGCGCCTGCGACCATCAACAGTTCGCGGACCGCCAGCAGTTCCGCCGCGCCGCAGTGCCGCCAGCGCAGGGCGAGAGCCTGCACCATCGCGTCCGGTGTGCGCACCGCCCACACGAGCGGGTCCACCACCGCCCGCTGCGCTTGCCAATCATGCCAGAGCGCCGGGTACGCTTGCAAACGGGCGCGCGCGGCTTTGCGTAGGTCACTCATAATAGCTCACCTTGCGAATCCCTAGATCCCGCCACCAGTCGTACATGGCTTGGCGGTGCATCCCGACCAAGGCCGCCAGCACGTCATGCGAGACCCCCGCATTGAGGCGAGTCACAAACCACGCGCGAGGTTCACCGCCCATCGCCGCCACGGCTTGTGCCCGCCTTCCGTACCGCGCTCGATTGGAACACGACAACGAGCAATAGCGGCCCCACTGGCCATGCGACCAGCGGCCTAAAAACGCATTCCCGCATTCTCGGCAAAATCCCAAACGCACGGCGTTCATGCGCGGATCTCTCCTTCCAATATGTCGGCTAACTCCCGCGCGCTCACAAATGCCTCCCGGTCCTCCTCGTCCGCGATCTCCTGCGCCATAGCCACCATTTCCCGGACTAGAATGATTTGCGCTTGCAGGATCTCCCATGCATCGCGGTTTACAAGGATCAGATCACTTAGCCCTTGGCTCATGGGCGCCCTCCTGTGTTTCTTCCACGTCCGCATAAAACAACGCTTTCAGACGGCCCATAAGATGAGAGAGATCAGCCCACAGATCGCTCCGGGCCGCTAAGGAGAGCGGCGTATGAAACTGGTCTATCGTCGCGAAGAGTTCCCGCGCCAAGGCTCGTCCTTGGGCGTTATGCTCCGCCTGCGCTCGGCGTCTCTGAGCCACTTCCTCCACAAGTGCGCGGAATCGAGGCATAGGAATCGTCACCCACCCACTGGTCTCCTCCTCCGCGAGTTGTTGCCATTTTACGATCTCTTCATCCTTAATCATCAACACCCACCTCCTCATATCGCCCACAACTCGGCCATGTGGCAAAGTGATCCGTACCGGGACCGTGCGTCACGCCGCGCAACACACATTTGTTATAGCGATGCGCCCCATGCCCCCGGCGAAACTTTGCGCACGTTCCGCACTGTGCTTTGCTCGGGCCAGCCCCGAAAGCGAGCACCATGGGATTTGGATCACGCGCCCGCAGAGATTTGCGCGGGAGTTCTGGTTCGCTCGGCACCACTCCGAACCAGGTCATTTGCGGTTGCTCATCGTCCATCACGATCATCCTCCCGCAATGGTACGTGGTGTTCTACCCTGCGCACCGGTCTCCCTGGCGGCGGCGGAGCCTCTCCCCCAAACCCTATAGGGCATACAGCCATGTGATCGCGCAAGGCTTCATCTAATTTCTGTACATCCATGTGCCATTTGTGCCAACCACACTCACAGCGAATATGCCATTCCCCCTCTGTGTCATACCATTCCTCTGGGTCATACCATTGCAATCGAAACATCAGCACACTCTCCTTTCACGACACCCGGATCACACCGTTAGGAAATTCTTCACAACTATTTCGCAATCCTCTCAACACATCGAGGGCATCCTCAATGCCGCCCCACCCGTTGTCAGGCTCTAAGTCCACATATTCCTTCTTGTGTTGAGCAATATCCACAATCGCATGAATCAACAACGGCAACGCTTCCGCACCACTTTTTCCGTTCAACTTTCGAAATTCAAAGCCTAACGCTTTCTCGAAAATTCCTCCATTATTCCACGTCACATTCCGGTCATACACATTCGTTTCTGTCACCGCCATCATATAGACATCCCAACTCATGACTCTTCCCCCTTTCTCTTCCCCACCCCCGGATACGCCTGTCCCCAGCGCTGCTCCCATTCGGCCTGACACGCCGCCACGTCTCGGCCCCGCTCAATCAGTCGGGCCAACTGGTAGTCGGCGAGAGAGCGGTACTCGCGATCAATGTCCCCCAGAGTCCTCATGGCAGCTTCGTAGTGTTCAGCAACGCCTCTCCCAAGGCAATCGCATACGACAACCCCTCTCCCCTTGCAACGCGATTGCTAGGGCTGACCAGCACAAGGTCTGGCATCGGTGGGGAGCAAAAATGGCAGACCATTACCATGTGCGTCACGTCCTCCCTGTTGGGCAAACAGTAATGGACCCACATGTAATACGGTTCTTCTGGGTCACTATTCCATTTTTCTAGCAGGCGTTCGGCCAGCGGTTCCAACACCCCGGTAGGGTGAAGTCTTTGGAGACTTTGCTGATTCGGCAGAGTTCCTTCTCTTCTGGCATTCTCCGCCACCAGTCATACTTCGCTCGCGCCATTCGGGTCCGATACTCTGCGGTAGGAAAATCCTCAACGAGACGAACTGATTGCTCATTAATCCACTCGTGTTGACATATTGGGCATTCATCGCCGATCTTAAGGCGATAGTCCGTAACATCATGCCCTTGTGGACATTCCGTCGACACCTCGTATCCGTCATCCCCAAACAGTGCGGCCAGCGCCGTGTTGCGTTCGGTGTCAGTCATTCTTCTCCACCTCCCGAATCATGGTGTAAGCAAAAACCCCTCGCATGCTCTTCGCTTCGATCACAGGCCAAAAGATCATTCCATGTGAATCCATAATAGGCACCATCCGTGCCCATCCCCACGTTACCGATTGTTCCGATGGCAACTGGTACCAGTCTTCATACTGATCCACCAAATATTGCCCAACCACTGTTGCAAAATGCTTTGCCTCCCAGTGGCCTTTCGCGTACACTTCAATGTCCCCGTCCTCGGTATGCAATTCGCGGATATCCTCCACAGTCAAATCTTTAGAATCAACGTTGTGTTCGGTGTCAGTCATGGGCTTGCTCCTTCCCCGCCTTGAGCGCCTGCCGAAACGCCTGCGCTAAAGCTATCATTTCGTCCGTGGCATCCTCGCCTCTGAATGTGTTCTTCACCGCACGGGGACTTCCAATATCGTTACAGGAGGGCTCTACTGTATCGATTGATGCAGCCGCGGGCCGAGAGGACCACTCCAGAAAGAAGGACGCTAACATCACTCCATTGCGCGGCTGACGTGCAATCCATGCTTCTACTGCCGGAATGAGGTACAGATCGGCCGTAAAATCGACAGGCACCAGTGCTAACTGTCCCTCACCACACTTATTGCACCACGCTCCGCTTTTCGCGGTATAGTTCCAGTCACTGTATGAATAATTCTCACACGCTGGGCAAAAGAACACCTCTTTCATCCACGCGGGCACGAGAATACCCTGCGCGGTCAACGTCTCCGCTATCTCCCTGCTCAAGGTCACTTTT
>JAEHJW020006334.1_pt1 | contig 83182 bp, 129 predicted proteins | sample 9271431 | NCBI WGS metagenome assembly JAEHJW02 | reverse complement strand
AAAGAGGGTAAAAAAGAAGATTTTTGCTTAGATATTCACCAAATAGGTGTAATTAAAAAATAAAAATATGGCAACAGATGCTAAAAAAAAGATAGTAAAAAAGGCGGTTAAAGCCGCTATGAAAGAAGGCAAAAAGCATGAAAATGCTGAAACCAAGGCTGAAGAAGAAAAAGAAGAGTCTGAAGAAGGAGACGAAGAAGAAGGTGGTAAGGGTGGAAAGAAATACAATCCTTTCAAAAAATTCAGCAAGTTAAGTAAGGCAATGAAGTAATACTAATATGGATTATCCTAATGTCGCTCAATTTTCTTCTCCTACGACAACGGCACAATCGCAATCGTCGGGAAGATTACGGGTTGATACAGCCGGGATGAAGAAGAGAAAAAAGAGTATTATAAAAAAGCACTTGAGAAGTTTATAATGAAATAACATATCGGAAGCTCAGAGCTATCTGCGCCCGATTATATGAATAACAATATGCCACAAGGAATGAATACGTCCGCGAATGATCAAGCGGGTAGCGTAATCGCTGGTTCCGTTCAAAACCCGAATAACCCGGGAGGTGCATGAACGGGTAGACCGAATGAAGCACCGCAAGTCGACTACAAAACAATGTACGAAAATCTTGAGACTAAGCTAGGTACTCAAGGAAAAGAGTTGGGAGATTATAAATCTTTTATTGAAGGTTTAACTCCTCTACTAGAACAACTGGATGCAATGCCAGAATTAGCTCAGGCCATTATAGATGGCAAAGTAGACAGAGATTTAGCTAAGGCTGCTTTAGATGGTAAATTAACCATCGAAGGCGCTGCCGCTATAACTCAAGCTCATGCTGAAGTTAAAAAGGACCTTGGAAAAGGTGCTTACGAAAAAACTGCTTCTGAGGATATAGCCAAGTTAATTGAAGAAAAGGTAAATAAGGTAAAAGAAGAGACCCAGAGTCAGATTAAAGAACTGGAAGATGCGCGCATTTTTGAGGCGAGCGTTCAGGACTTTATATCTCGCACTCCGGACTTCGCCGATTACGCAAAAGATATCAATTACTGGTTAGACACTCACGATATCACAGATATCGAAGTCGCATATTGGGCCGTAAAAGGACAATTATCTGACAAGGAGGCTAAAAAGTTGGCTACAGAAAACGCTGCCGAAAATGCTAAAAATTTAGCGTTAAATGCCGGTGGTGGTGGTCAGAGATCAAACTTTGTTCCAGCTGGTGATGAATTAATTGATTCATTAATCGCTGGCAAGGGAAATCCAAACGTTTTCTAGGCTTTAGCAAGAGTTCCTTATAAATTTAATAACACAAAAAAAATATCAGTTGTTCATAAAAGAATAACTGTTGAAATACAAAAATATGCCTAGTCAATTTCCGTATTACACAGAACCTACCCACGACCAAGGTGCAGCTATCACTTTAACTGCGGCTAACGCGGGCAGAACAACTGCTACCTCTGCGACAGAACAACGTTTAATCGTTGATGCCGTAGATCGGATCTTCTTACTAGAACCTAACAAGCATCCTTTAGTAACTTTATTAACTAACGTTGGTAAGGTTTATGATGGTAAAGCTTGGAAAGGATCTGGAATGTTAAAGAGACCGACCTGAAATCCAGAATTTAAATGGTTCGAAGATTTCTATGGTGGCAGATATGCTAAGGTTGCTGGTGCTGGTTACGCAGCTTCTGGTGCTGTAACCATTACGGTTTCTGGCGCTGGTTCAAGTTCAGCTTACATCTTTACCGTTGGCGATACCATCAAAAATGCTCGCACTGGTGAAGTTATGTTAGTTGCTACTGTTGCAGGTGCAACCACTATTACTGTGGCTGCCGCTGGTAGAGCATTCGGTACCTCCGCTGCCGCTGCTGGTGTTTCTGGTGATGGCTTGTTCATCATTGGTAACGTCAACGAGGAAAATGGTGGTGCTCGTAATGTTAACACAACTGAATCAACTCCTCAAACCAATTATACTCAGATCTTTAAGACAACTATCGCTCTTTCTAACACTGAAAAGGAAGCGAACTTATATGGAGGTAAGGACTTACCTTATCAGAGAGCTAAGAAAGGTACCGAGCATGCGCTTGATATCGAACGTGCATTCTGGTGGGGTGAAAAGAAATACTCTACAGGTGTTCAGGGTCACCCAGTAAGATCTACTGGTGGTGTCAATGAATTCATCTCTGGTGGTAATTCATACGTCCAGAATCAGGGCGGACCATTAACAGCTCCTGATTTAAACACATTCTTACGCGAAGCTTTCACCTATGGTAATGATACCAAGATGATGTTCGCTGGTGGTGTCGTTTTACAGGCGATTAACGAAATCGCACGTGGTCAGATCTTAACCAAACCGTTGGAAACAACCTATGGTATGAAGATCAGCCAATGGCAGACTGCCTTTGGTACTATCAACATCGTTCATAACCCTCTATTCGTAGAAGATTATGCGAGCTATGCGTTTATGTTGGATATGGAATCCTTCATGTATCGTTACATGAACAATCGTGATACCATGTTACAAACAAACATCCAGGCTCCAGATGCTGACGGTGTGGTTGATCAATACATCTCTGAAGTAGGTTTGCAGAGAGCTCACGCTGCTAAGCATGCCTTATTAAAGGGTGTAACTGACTAACCTGTAATTATATAATTTTCCTTTAGTTATATACTTCGTTCCCGGCCATGCGAAGTAAAATCATGGCCGGATTAGAGCTAGACTCTAATCCCGTCAATTGCGGGTTATCAATTGAACTTATTTATCATAAAGGATTAAAAAAATAAAAATTATGGCAAGCTTAAATTGAGCACAAACTCGTCAAATTTTAGCTAAAGGTGTTGTTGGCTACGTAGCTGATGACCAGGGGGTTGCTATCCGCTTAAAGTATGTTGGTACTGGTACCGTTACTTCTGTAACAGTTACGACTGCTACTGACATCGTTTTTGTCACCTCTGATGGTGGCACTGACACTTTTGCTTTTGCAACTTATGATACTATCGGTAAGTTAGTCGATGCGATTAACGATGGTGGTATCTTCCAAGCTAGAGTATTAGATGCGTTACGCTCTGATGCTACCGCCACTCAATTTATCGATGGTGCTATCACTGCTGGAACTGTCAATGGAACATTGTATTACGATGTTTTAGTTGATGCTTCTGCAGCTCAGTACTTAGCTTATTGTTTGGCTGTAGATCGTGAAGTCGGCGTTAACTATAAGTTACGCGATTCTCACAGAGTCCATTTACAAGAGATTATCACTAACGTGACTCTTGGTGTTGGGGCTGATGCTAATGGTTTGAAGATTTACGAACGTACTCCTTCTGATCGTGGCAGTGTCGAAACTTTAATTATGGCCAAGACTCCAACCTCTGGCAGTGCTGCTACTATTAACTGGGCATCCGGTAATGGTAAAATCACAGCTGGTAATGGAAATTCCTTGATCGTTAGAGTGTATGACGCTACATCTACCACTGGTAGTATTACTATCACTGGTATAGTAGAATAGTTAGTTTTCCCGGGGGCGACCAAAAATCGCCTCCGGGGTTGTCGGTTTATATGAATTAAAAATAACGTGATTATAATCACACAATAATATGAGATTTGTTTCAAAAAATTCCAACTTACGCATTATATTACAGCCAGGCTTACCGGCTCAACCATTAACCGGTACCCCAGCAAGATCTGCTATTTCAGTTAAATTTCAAGATTGAATAGCGGAAATCAAAGATCAAGCAATTATTGATAAGATGTTGCTTCATTCTGGGTATAATACTGATTTTATAGCAGTTGAAGAGGTCGGCGCGGCCGATCCTTATGCCTCTAATAGGCAGGAAATAGAGCCCGCCCATGTCATTACCGAAATTAAATACGGTCATGCAGAGGGAAGGGCGGGAAGTGCAAAAAAGGTTAAATTAACACCAGAAATGAGTGCTTATTTAAATCAAATAGCCAATGAAATGGCTAATAAAAGAATAATGGAAGTACTTCCATGATTAGTAAATGATACAATTACCAAGATGGCTCAAATTTCTAAAGAGAAAAATGAGGAACCAAAGGTTTCTGTTGAATCCATTGATTCTGTTGAAGGTAATATAGAAAATTTAGAGCAAGATATCAATAAAAAGGAAATAGAAGATATTGTAGAAGATGCCCCAGAAGAAGATGATGAAATAGCTGGAGTATTAGAAGTACCGGTTGCAAAAGTTGAAACTTGATCTAAAAATAAAAGAAAGAAATAGTCAACTATTTCAGATTGTATCATTTCTTGAATTTGCAAATTAATATAATTTAATATATATTTTGAATAATATGTTCAATGAGAAAAAGAATCTATATTATGATCCGCAGAGAGACGGATATGATACAACAATCTGGAAAACAATTTCTTGATCCCCGTCGATTTCTTCCAATAAAATAAGATTAAACGCCGCCAAGATTTTAGGATACCAAACATTTATGTCTGGTGACTTAATTATGTCTTTGACGGTGCCAACTGCGCCTACTGCTTGAGATAGTAGGCTTTTTGGTTTTGCCCAATTGACTCCAGGTGTTTTTGCCTGATTTAATATTACAGACGATGTTTTAACCGCGGTTATTACTGATTCAGAAGGAACATCAACGTCTTCAAGCGCTATAACATGGAATACATCCTGGACGGCAACGCCAACCAAGTTTCGTGTTCACTGGACTGGTTTTGATGCAGACTTCTATATAAACGAACAAAAGGTGGCTGTCATTCATAATATTGACAAACTAAAATATCCAATGAGTGTTTATATTAATAATGTAAATGCTGACAATTTAGATATTAGTTCTGTTCAATTAAAATGAGCTGAAGTGTGGTCTGGAGATAAGATTAATGTCGGTAATTTAGTTAGTGAAGCGTATGACTATGTTAATATCTCTTACACCGGATCAAACGCCACTACTATCGAATATAGATCGGGCGGACCGACTGGTTTAGTTGTAGCGACATTAACGTTAACTTACGATGGATCAAATAATGTTACATCAATAACTAAGAACTAATCAATATGGGACAGAAATTAATTTTTAACCCCTTTACTAGTCAACTGGAATATATTAATGACGCAGTTGGGTCTATTGGGCCAACTGGTTATACTTGACCAACTGGCTATACTGGTTATACTTGACCAACTGGTTATACTTGACCTGGTAACTTCACTGGTTATACCGGTTATACTGGGCCAATTGGAGAAACTGGTTACACTTGACCAATTTGACCAACTGGATATACGGGAGCTGGCAATTTCACTGGCTATACTGGACCAACATGATTCACTGGTTATACTGGTCCCATCGGTTCAACTGGTTATACTGGTGCGGCCTGATTAAATGGAGTTGATTGAGCCACTGGGGCAACTGGTTACACTGGTTATACTGGGCCAATAGGAGAAACTGGTTACACTGGACCAATTTGACCAACCGGATATACTGGATACACTGGACCAATTGGAGAGACTTGATATACTGGACCAGGTAATTTTACTGGTTATACCGGCTATACTGGATACACCGGACCAATCGGAGAAACTGGCTACACTGGACCGGGCAACTTCACAGGCTATACTGGCTATACTTGACCAATAGGGCCAACTGGATACACGGGATACACCGGACCAGCTGCAGCAACTTGATATACTGGCTACACAGGACCGATTTGACCGACTGGTTACACTGGTTATACAGGAAGAACGTGATATACTGGACCTGGCAACTTCACTGGTTATACTGGATACACTGGCCCGGGTAACTTTACTGGTTATACTGGATATACTTGACCAGGCAACTTCACTGGCTATACTGGACCTACATGATTCACCGGATACACTGGAGAAACCTGATACACAGGACCAGGTAATTTTACCGGTTACACAGGTTATACTGGACCAATAGGACCCACTGGTTATACTGGTTATACGGGAGCTGGTAATTTTACTGGTTATACTGGTTATACTTGATATACTGGACAAGCAGGAATCGTTATCAACACAAATAGTACTGTTGTTTTAAATTGAGTGGCCAATACTTCTTGGACGGAGTTAGACATCTCTTCTATAGTATGAGCCAAGCTAACACAATGCTTTTTACGCGCATCAAATGCAGCCGTTGGTTGAAGTATCGTTCTTAGATCTAAGGGGGATAACACTGATTATGCGGATTGAGCGGTGGACTGATGTAGTGCTGGTATAAATTCATTTACATCTAATCAGAGTTGAGATGCGGCAATAATAAGTATTATAACAGATGCTAATGGAATATTCGAGTATAAAACATCTGGTTGAGCCGCTACATTAACATTAATTAATTATATTAACTAAAAATATGATGAACACAATAAAAAGACATCTTATTAGTGCTTTGGTAACGTTTTTAACCACCATAGCTATCGCTATTTGCATGGCCGTGTTAAGTTTGGACAAAAACATGGCTTTAACAACATATTTAGAGGCATGATCTGTAGTTGGTTTTTTCCTTGTTGTTTTTAGAGCCTTAGTTAAAGTCATTTTTGAGGCTTTAGTACCAGCTTTGAAGGCTGGAATAGAAATGTTGCTTCCTGTTTTTTCTACAATATTAGATTGGGCAAAAAACTTCTGAGCAAAAAAAGAATAAATTAAATTAATGTAAATACCATATGTTTTCAGTTAGTTTGTCGGAAATATCAATATTCATAGTAGTGTTAATGTGAGTAATCACATTAGTAGAAAAAGCTTGGTGATGGTATACTGCCCCTCATAAAGGACAGAATAAACAAATCAAAAACATTACCGAGAAAGTCGAGTTGCAAGACTCCAGGATGTGATTACTTAGACAGGATTTAGATGGATTAACAAGATCGGTTAATAAAATAAAAGATAACCATCTAGTCCATATTCAGCAAGATTTATCCGAGGCCAAAAATGATATTACGGCGATTAAAACAGATTTAAGTTGGGTGAAGAAAACAATGGAAAAAGACAGTTTGTAATATGTCAGAAAAAGAATTAAAGAGACAAGAATGTATTGTATACAGTAGAGTGGTTTGATGGTTAACTCCAGTAAAAAACTATAATCCAGGAAAGGCGTCTGAGTATAAAGATAGAAAAGTGTTTAAACTATAAAAAAATGGAAATAAAATTAAGATTACCATTAAAAGATATCTTTGTCACGCAACCATTTTGAAAAAATTTTGTAGATTTTTATCAAAAATTATGATTAAAAGGCCATAATGGAATAGATTTTAGGGCTAAAAATGGTTGTCCTGTTTACGCGGCTCACGATGGTATTGTGCAAATAGCTTGAGAAGACTCTGAATGATGAAGGCAAATAGTTATTTGGAATAAAGATGGTAAATTTAAGACGATTTATTATCATTTATTAGACTGGAAGGTTTCTGAATATAAATACACCTCAGTATGAGAAAATGTTGTCGCGTGACAACTGATTTGACATACGGATAATACTTGAATATATACAACCTCTGACCATCTTCATTTTTGAATGAAAATGACAGATGATATATGATTTAATACTTTAAATATTGATAATTGATATAGATGAGCTATTGACCCATCTCCCTTTTTCAGTTATAATTATTTAGGGATGGAAATATCAAATAAAGATTGGGATAAATCACGCTGTTATCATAGATATTATAGAGGAAGACCAAAGGGCTGATATACTAACGAACTTAGAATTTTATGAATACTATGCTCTAAGGGTATAGTCCCAACCGCAGAAAAAATAAACGCATTAGTATATGGTTGATGGGATTTGCCAACGGTAAAAAATGACGGGATGTATGAAGTATGGTGACAATTAAAAAAGGGAGAATATTTTGATGAAAAATTAAGACCTTTTGCATAATATGTCAAATTTAACTATGTTCTCTGGAATTGTGAACAAAAAAGATAATGGTGTTTATGATTCTGAGAAGATAAACTCAGTTTCTCCACAAAAAAGAAAAGAAATTTTAAAGAAAAATTTAAGAAATAAGTAATATGGCCATAGATGCAAGAATAAATTTTGGCAAAGTATTAGTAACTGGTTTGTATAATGACACCGCAGTAACTATAACTCTCGGAACCTGAGAAGGAGCCAAATTACCCGACCCATCAGTTGATGGTCTTTTTAATTTAACTTGGTGGAATGGAACTGATTACTCTGACCCAACGGATGATCCATATAGAGAGATAGTCCGTTGTTCTGCGCGCTCGACTGACACACTAACAATAATTCGTCCTGTTGTCTGAAATAGTTATAATTGAGAATGATCTTGAAATACTGCAAAAAATCATAATATTAGTGGGAAGCAATATAAGATGGCTCTAACATTAACCAAGAAAATGATTGATGACTTGGCAGCTAATGTTGGACCAACCGGATATACTGGTTATACATGACCAACTGGCTATACATGAGCCACTGGTTATACAGGAAGAACTTGATATACTGGTCCGACTGGTTATACTTGACCTGGTAATTTTACTTGATATACTGGTTATACTGGGCCAATCTGACCAACTGGCTATACTGGGTATACATGACCAACTGGCTATACTTGACCTGGTAATTTTACTTGATATACCTGATATACTGGACCTGGAAATTTTACTTGATATACCGGACCAACCTGATATACATGACCAACTGGCTATACTTGACCAATCTGACCAACCGGCTATACTGGGTATACATGACCAACTGGCTATACTTGACCAATCTGACCAACCGGCTATACTGGTTATACATGATCGACTTGATACACTTGACCTGGTAACTTCACTGGGTATACTTGATACACTTGACCAACGTGAGCTACTGGCTATACTTGACCAGGCAATTTCACTGGTTATACCGGATACACCTGACCAGGTAATTTCACCGGTTATACTGGCTATACATGAGCGACTTGATATACTGGACCAATATGAGAGACCGGCTACACTGGTTATACTTGATATACCTGACCCGGAAATTTCACTGGTTATACTGGCTATACTGGTCCAACAGGGGAAACTTGATATACCGGACCAGGTAACTTTACCTGATATACTGGCTATACTGGGCCATTATGAGAAACATGACCTACCGGTTATACTTGACCTGGTAACTTCACTGGGTATACTTGATATACCTGATTCTGAAGTACTGGCTATACAGGCCCAACTGGCTATACCGGATACACATGACCGATAGGCGAGACTGGATACACCGGACCAACTGGTTATACCGGATACACATGACCAACTGGTTATACTGGTCCGGGCAACTTCACTGGTTATACTGGACCAACTGGTCCAACATGACCGACTGGTTATACTTGACCCGGAAACTTTACTGGTTACACATGATACACTGGGCCAATTTGAGAAACTTGATATACTGGTTATACTGGGCCAATCGGCGCAACTTGATATACTGGACCGATTTGAGCAACTTGATATACTGGCTATACTGGGCCAATAGGTCCAACTTGATATACTGGCCCAATCTGAGCAACTTGATATACTGGCTATACTGGGCCAATAGGTCCAACTTGATATACTGGCCCAATCTGAGCAACTTGATATACTGGATATACTGGCTCCAATGGTAGTAACTGAGCGACATGACCGACTTGATATACATGACCTAACGGTAGTAATGGTTCTAGTGGCGCAACATGACCAACCTGATATACTGGTCCGGGTTGATGAACTAGTGTTATATATCATGCGGGAGAAACATATGCAGTATGAAGATATACTGATGATTTAAATTATTTTGCAGTAGTCCAAAATGGGGGATGATGATCGATATTTTTATGTAAAAACTGAGCAAGTAGAACTACTTTTTTGGATATCAAAAATAAAGTTTTACAATCTATAGTAAGTTCAACTATGACTGGATGATGAACGACCAATGTCCCTTTATGATGATTAATTAAATGATGATATATTTATGTTTATATTCGTTCTAATGTCAGCGGAACAGACACCGGAGAATTTTATCGAGCATTAGTATCATCAGATATTTCTTCGGCTGGAAATTGGACAAAACTTACTATAGCCGGAACTAACCCAGGACAATCATGAGTACTAGTCGGTTATGGTAATAGTGCCTTTTGGTTTCAGAGGTCAAGTACTAGCGCCCTAACTCCATATACTCTATCTTGAACGACAATCACATCCGGTGCGGATATTACTATAACTTGATCAAATTATGCTAGTTCTATAGTCAATGATTTCGCAATTTATGCAAGTTTTGCTGCAGCACCTGGAATGAGAAAAGCTAATTATGCGGGGACATTAGATGATACCCTGACTTATTATTCCGTAGCGGCAGTATCTAATCCCGGAATATGATATAATAATTCTTTGTATTTAAATACCTTGACAACAATGTGATTTACATTAGTGGTCGCATAATTGTTATTTCCTTTACAAAGATATAATATTATGCTATAATAGTAATATATTATTATTTTTTTATATGAACAAACCATTATTTAGTTGCGTGTTAATTGCCAGAAATGAATCAAAAGTATTGCCAAGATTATTAAAATCATTGACAGAATTTAAAGAACGTGGCGGAGAAACAATATTAGTAGATACAGGCTCTACTGATAATACTGTAGAAATAGCTAAAAAATGGGGATGCATAATAGAGTCTGTCGGAGATAGATTTAAAAGAGTAATAGATAAAGAAAAGGCTGATAAAATTAATCAGCATTTTTTAGTAAATGGGGAAGAAGATATTTTTAAAGAAGGGGATAGTTGTTTTGACTTTGCTTCGGCTAGAAATTATGCTGCTAGTTTAGCAACAAATAATTATATCTCATATGCAGACGCCGACGAAGAATATACTAAGTTAGATATCGATAAGATAAATGATATTATATCACAAGGATTCGGTCAGTTTGAATATGAATTTACATTTTCTCACGATCAATTTGGTAATCCTGCCGTCCAATTTAGACAATGTAAATTTTATGATAAAACCAAATTACATTGGACTGGTCGTATACATGAAGTTTTAAGTCCAATCGGAGATGACCATCCAGCGGTCACTTATTTGCAACCATCTATATATAAATTAGACCATTGGCAAAATTTAGAAACTAATAGAACGGGATATTTACGGGGACTGGCTTTAGATTGTTTTGAATTTCCAGACAACGATAGACATTCTCATTATTTGGCCAGAGAATTATATTGGTCAAATAGACCACATTCTGCTATTAGAGAATTTAATCGTCATATTGCAATGGACAAATGGCCAGCAGAAAAATCTCAATCAATGATTTTTTTGGGAGATATTTATGATTCATTAAAAGATGATAAAACGGCGATATCTTGGTATCATATGGCGATAGAGGCTGAGCCGAACAGAAGAGAGCCATGGATACATGCGGCTAAAATGTTTTTTAAAAAAAATGACTACATGAGAACCGCTTGTTATGCTAGCGCGGCAGTTCAAATCCCCTGGAGTGATTTTTATGCTAATCAGAAGAGTCATTACACCTTTGAACCAGAGGAGATGCTTTATTGGGCAAAGTGGTGGTTAGGCGATAAAGATGAATCAAAAATTCATTTTGATAAAGCGATAGATTTTTTACCATATTATAGAAAATTCCAAGAAGATTCTAAATTTTATTATGAATATCCAGATTCTTTAATCGAAGGATGGATGACTTTTAGAGAGTGTCAGTGGTTATATAATAATGCTAAAAAATATAATAAAATTTTAGAAATAGGTTCGTGGAAGGGAAGATCTTCACACGCTCTTTTATCGGGATGCAAAGGTCAGGTAACGTGCGTAGACACCTTCGAGGGATCAGACGATGTTAATGATCTTACTAATAAAATAGCTAAGGAGGAGGATATTTATTCTCAATTTCAGAAAAATGTGGGTCATTTTAAGAATTTAATTGTTTTAAGAATGACCAGCGAAGAGGCTCATCAAATATTAAAAGATGAAAAATTCGATTTAATCTTTTTGGATGCACTTCATACTGAAGATGGGGTTATTAAAGATATTGAATTATGGAAGAATAATGCTACTAGAGTAATCTGTGGTCACGATTACTCCGCAGCATGGCCCGGCGTTGTTTCTGGTGTCGATAAAACATTGGGAAAGCCAGATATTGTTAGTGAATCAATTTGGCAAAAATATATTATATAGTCATGAAAAAAATATTATCAGAAGAGTGTAAAAGAAAAATTAGTGAATCTAAAAAACTAAATCCAACACGTTACTGGTTGTGAAAACATTTACCGAAAGAAATGGCCGAGAATCTTAGACAAAGTAATATTTGACGGATTCCTTGGAATAAATGAAGAAAAGAAACTAGAAGAGAGGTCTTAGAAAAGCAAAGATTATCTCACATTGGTAAAAAACAATCTAAAGAATTAATTGCCAAAAGGATACATAAAGGAGAAAAAAGTGCTCATTGGAAGGGGTGAATTACCCCAATAAATAAACAAATCAGATGATCAGATGATTTTTTGACATGGAGACAATCTGTATTCATGAGAGATAAGTGGTTGTGTCGTAAATGTTGAAAAGGGAAAAGGCTGCATGCTCATCATATTAAAAATTTTTCTCAATATCCGGAATTAAGATTTTCAGTTGATAATTGAATTACATTATGCAAGGATCATCATATAGAATTTCATAATAAATATTGAAGAAAAAATAACAATTTACAACAATTAGAAGAATATTTAAAATAAATTTATGACATTATTATCAGGTGCAACAACCTTATGTTATTTAGCTCTAAAATATAGATCAGATAAATGTCCAGCTTTAAATCATAACTATACTCCATTCTATCATTCAATATTAAAAGATAAGAAGAATGATATTAAAAAAGTATTAGAGATAGGTATCGGCTTCCAAGAGACAATGCCAGTAGAAAATTATTTAGTTGGGGCTAGCCTCTTTATGTGGAGAGATTACTTCCCAAATGCCGAGATATATTCATGTGATATTAGGGAAGACATATTAATTAACGAGGATAGAATACGTAGTTATAAGGTGGATCAATCTCAAAGTTCTGAATTATTCAATTTAATAGAAGTTATAGGAAAGGACTTTGATTTAATAGTCGATGATGGAAGTCATATTACCGATCATCAAATTATATCTGCAATAGCATTATTGCCATATCTTCATAAAGATGGAGTTTATATTATAGAAGATGTTAGTGAGCCCAAAAGAGTCGTAGATAATTTAACTCCTTTCGGATACAATATTGAAGTAAAGACGTTTAATCAAAACGCTCCAGATGATAGATTAATAATTATTACCAAAAATGATAAATAAAGATATTTTTTCAATTTGGTTGAATGATAATCCTGTTCTGCCGGAAGTAGTAAGAAGGTGCTTAGAATCTCAAAAGATTCCTGGCTATACACACAGATTAATTACTCTTGATAACTGCTTTAAAGATCATCCGTATATTCAGCAATGTTTGAACTCTCCATTTGAAAATAAAAAATGGTGTAAGTTATCTGATTTTCTAAGAATGCATTATCTCTTAACGGATGGCGGGATTTATTTGGATGCAGACGTAGAAATATTGCCTGGTAAAAATTTTGACAACCTTTTAAATAGACAGATGTTCGCCGGTATAGAAGAATCTACTGGATGGATAGGCACGGCTGTTTTGGGGGCGGAAAAGGGGAGCCCTTTTATACAAAACTGGATGAATATGGTTGTTGGTAAATATCGAGGAGACGATGATAAGAACTTTGAGTCTAGCATGCAAATATTAACAGACGAATATTATAAATGGAGGGATTTATTACCAGAGCAACTAGCCCTAGTTAGTCGAGATGTATTTTATCCATATTATCATGCTAAAGGAATTGTAAATATATCATATAAAACTATTTGTTACCATCATTTTCAAAAAACATGGGTGGGCGATAATTTGCCAAGTATTTCTATTCTTATTCCCACACTGGGGAGACCAGAAGGACTAAAGAGATGTTTGGATAGTATTTCCGCCTCTGATTATCCTAAAAATAAAATAGAAATACTATACGAAGAAGATGAACCAAGGATGGGGGTTGCAAAGCGTTTAAACGGCCTTTTTAGGCGCTCTAAGGGTGATTGGTGTGTATTCTTATCAAATGACACAGAATTAACGCCTACGGCCCTAAAAACGGCCATTACAGAGGCAATAAGAGGCAATCTAGACCTAATATCGTTCAATACTGGCCCAGTTAGCGAAGATCAGGGAAATATAAATGAACATTTTGCTATAAAAAGATTATTCATCGATAAATACCTCGATGGCAAGATATTTTGCGAAAGAATGAATCATGTGGGTACGGATAATTTGTTATGGGCACAGGTCAAGAAGTATGGGAAGGCCGACAGATCAGATAAAGCGGTTATAATACATCATCATTTTGCTCAAAGAAAAGCTGAATTTGACAAAATCTATGAAATGGGTTGGTCTAAGGTAGAAGAAGACAGAAGGATTTTAAAAGAGGAATTGGGAAAATTACAATAAAACTTGCAAAAAAGTAATTTTTATGGTATAATATAATAAGATATGTATTGAGTTAATTGATATGGAACAGTAGAATACTCAGGACTTTTACCGGGATGAACAACGCCCCATTTTATGGCTGGAGGGAAGCCATTAATATGAAATATCGATAAAAACGTAATATCGGGAGATATGGAATCTGAAAAGATCCACTCTGATATAGATTCATAATTAATATGGTTACTCTAAAAATTGATAATAGATCACTGTTAAATAGTGCAAAATTTTCCTATTTAATTGATAATTATTCTTCATGAGCCTCAACTGTTTATGTAATAAATACGGAATGAATTTCTGTAAACAGTTATGTCATGATAGGCAATATTTGATCAGAAACAACTGAAATATTAAGAGTGGCGTCAGTTACGGCGTCCACTTGAGCATTGACATTCAAAACAAACGCTTGAGCAGCAGCAACAACCGCTTTTTCACACTCTGAAAGTACAAGAGTCACGGTAGTTCCTTATGATCAAGTGATTTTTTATTTTACTCTTACCAATGTCTTTAGTACATGAGTTCCATTAACTTGATTTTTGCCGATTCAAATTAATGATTTCTTTTCTAAATATGATGACACCGTAAATTCTACCTGATATTGATGGGCGCTTTTTTATAATACAGCGACAACCACCTATTCTCAGCCCAGTAATGCTATTCCATATGCAGATTTTGGAGAAGATTCAGTCAAGAAGGTTTTTGATGGTTTCTTCAGTATTTTGAATAATAAAGAATTAAAATTAATCAGCTATGATGATGCTTACGCTTGGGCTAATGAATGATATTCCGTATTAAAAAATCAATTGAATATAGCTAATTATGAATATGGTGCTTCTGACACTATTTCTTTGTCTATTATAGCGGGAACAAAAGAATATGATTTACCTGATGATTTTTCTGATTTGGCATCAATATCCAATGAAGCAAATGATGAACTATCTAGAATAGCATGGAGAGATATCCCTGGTCAAGAAAACGTCACATCATATAGTGCTCAATTTAGTACATTTCCGAATTATTATATTAGAGATCATAAGATATGATTTGTCCCGACGCCAACTCAAAATGCTACATTTAAATATCGTTATTTAACGGTCCCGGCGACAATAACAGCGTTAACTGATATTATAGATTTACCAAATGGAGCTTATTATGCCCTGAAAAATTACATGTTAAAGATGGCATATGGAAAATTACAGAATCCCAACATGTCGTCCTTCTATGAAAAACAATTTCAACAATGGATAGATATGATGAAAATAACTGCTTGTAAAAGAGACGCAGAATTAGATGTTTGGAAATCAGACCCAACTACGTTAGTTTAATTATGGCAGAACAACAATTAAAAGTAAAAACCATAAATTATTTCGATGGCATCAATTGACTGGTGGCGTCAAATATTGCTAAACCACAAGAACTTTTCCACGCCGAAAACGTTCGTTCTCCTTTTATTGGAACGATAGAAAAGCGTGAATGATACACAGTCCTTGGTACCGCGGTTGGATGATGAGCTTTTGTTTCTACCGGTAACTATTGATTGACATTTTTCAATAATAGTGGTACATGAAATACCGGTTTGTATAGAATGAGCGCGGTTTGAGCTACGCCGACAACTTTTAATATATATTATTTAAAAACAAACAACGAATGGACCCCGCTAACATGACAGGGGGCAGGAATATTAATATGAACATGCGACTATTGCGTCGCAGAAGAGGATTTATATATTGTTAATTACAATGATAAAAATAGATATATTTTAGGATCAGATTGAACCACTGTATATACCTCAGCTGATATGTCTTCAAATATGTGAAGATGTCCAAACGCTGCTAAAATTAATTATTACAAAAATCGTTTATACGTCGCCAATTATCTTTCAAGCGATTGAACTGTTCGTTATAAAACATCTATTTTAAGATCTTCTCCTCCATCGGGAATCATCTCTCTTATTAATTGAGATCCAATATCCCCCTATTCAGTTATTGGAGTTACAGATACAAAATATATTTATGCGGCAGAATGGGTACAAAGAATTTGAGCCTGATTAAAAACCTGGAATTGATTAACATCTTCTAGTAGTTGACAATATTTAGCGTCTGCTGCATATTGAGATTATATATATACCTCTAATGATTATGGAGTAACCTGGACACAAAGAACAAATTCGTGAATAAGAAACTGGTCTTCTATTTGTTCATCATCAGATTGATCAAAAATAATTGCCACTGTTAATCCTGGTTTTATATATATCTCCGCTGATTATTGAGCAACATGGACACAAAAGGCATCGTCACAAACATGGAGTAAGTGTACCTGCTCTAATGATTGAACCAAAATAATAGCCTGTATTTTTTGATGATATATTTATGAGTCTCCTGATTCTGGCGCTAATTGGAATCAACGTGATTCTAGCAGAAATTGGACATCTGTAGCCTGAGCGGGTGATACGTCTAATTTTGTCGCAACAAATAGTTGATGATATATATATACCACAGGAGATGGATGAGTAACGTGGTTCCAGAGCGGATCAGCATCAAAAGCGTGGCAATGTGCAACAATGTCATCAGATTTTCAAAAAATAGTAGCAGTTGTTAACCCCGGTCATATTTTTACCTCACCAGATCACTGAACAACGTGGACAGAACAACTAGGATCGCCTAGTACTTTTTGGGGAGAAATTCATTGATCTACCGATGGAAGGGTTCTTATCGCCACAAGTGAAACAACATATACTTATATTTCGACTGATTATGGAGTGACATGGAATGCCCAATATCAACTTGGCGTTCACGACTGGTTCGCGTCAGCAATTTCTAGTGGGTGAACTAGAATGGTAGCATCATATGGAATTGCATGAGGGACAGGATATATTTATACTTTGAATACCCTTGCTGATAGTTGAAATAGATTAGAGGTATATCGTGGAAACCTAAAGGTGGCCACATTAACAGTAGCCTCAATTCAGGAAACCAGTATTGTAACGGCTGAAGCTCCGATTTTTGAACCATGATTTACAACATTATTATCTTCAGATGAATTGTGGGTATATGGTACATTTAACGGAAAAAAACAATTTAGATGGGCAAGTAATCCAAGTACAACTGGTATTAACGTAAAAGAATACGATACTTTTAAACTAACCAGTGATGATTGAAGCGCTATTACAATGTTGACAAACATTAATAATATAATGATGATTGCCAATAAAAGCGCATTATCAGCTTGGAATGATTATATATTAACAAATTTTGATACAGAAATTTGATGTGTATCTGATAAAGGTTATACAAAAGCTTTGGGCGCCCTATATTTTGTTCACTATACCGGTGTTTACGCCACCAGTGGCGGAGCTCCTCAACTAATTTCTTCTAAGGTAGAGAAATATATATCATGAGCAACAAAAGCTGGTTTAGAAGCTGCCTGCGCAGGAAGAAAGGATAGAAGCGTTTTATTTCACATATGAGACTCTACTTTATATAAACCGGATTGATCAGTTAAAAAGGTATTAAAAGATGTTGTTTTAGAATATAGTATTACACAGGAAAACTGGTTTGTCCACACATGAATTGGTGCCACTGAATTTTCTAGATACGTAGAGACGAATGATCCTGATAAATTGCTATTTTCTAGTTCTGACACCAACCTGCCTATCTGTGAAATGTTTAATTGAAATACTGATAATGGCAAGGAAATACCAATGAGAGCTGATTTAAACAATATTCTATTACCATCTGCTATCGAAAATATTGCATATCCGTCAGACGTATTTGTAGAATCCGAAAGAGGAGCATCATTAAAATGTTTTGTTTCCCTAGATTGATGACAAGCCTATGAATTGCCAGGTAGTATTGTTAAGGGTTTATCAATTTTAAAAATGGTATGACCACATACAACATCAGCGCAATGACAGGATACGCTACCAAGATGTAGAAGGATAACACTATCTTTTAGAGATAATTCAAAACAATTATGCAAATTAAGTATGTGTGGTATTAGATATACAGAAAGCCCAGAAAATCAGAATGAAAAACCTTCAGAATAATATGTCTGATAAATTACTTACATATGAAAATTTAGATAGACCATACGATGATTACATGGCGAGGTCCCAAAAACCGGAGATTAATATGTCTGCACTATCTACTTGAGAAGTGCCGTGAGATTTAAAGCCAGTTAAAACTGGAAATTATCTTGATGATATTTTTCTTGAGACATGGATTAAGAGTTCTTTTTTCAAACCGCATAGACAATGATTCTACTTAGATTGAAGAAATTGATATGTAGAAATAAATTGAAAACTTGTGATTTGATGAGAAGATATTTGAACCGGCATATCAATGTCGTCTAATGATATATTCTTATTCGATAATTCAGTATGAGGAACTAATCCAGTAACTGGTAATACATCATCAATTTTATTTGTTAACAGTAATGACACCGATCCCCTTAACCCCGTATTATCACAACAGCCAAGAGGGATAATCCAGAAAAGAAAAGGAGTCAACAATAATAATGAAAATGTTTTAGAGATATTTTATGATCAAAGAGCAATATGATCATGAAAAAATTACATTTTCATAGGTCAAGAATGATGAGTGTCCAGATCTACCGTTGATATTAACGATTTTCAAAACAATATCACACAAATGTCAGTTAGCGATTGATTCTGATTAAGGATATTTTCTGAACATACCGGTGATAAGCCGTTATCCCTAGCCTTAGTTAATGACAATTATGTCACAATGAATTCTCATTGATCAAGATTTTATTTTATCAGTTTTAACACAGATCCAGACGACCCGGCCACTCCTGCCAATTTAACGGCATGAACCTGGGCAGGGGGAGGAATAGTTTTTTGATGATGGCAATCATCATATGGAACGGCTGCTGATTTATGGTTAGTAATGGTAACTGGTAATATGTGGTCTTGAGTTAATTTCTCTCCACTAGTTAATGAGGCACTAGATTTATGAACATCATCTTACTGATGGAATAATCTGTATGTTAAAACCGTTAATTTAGATGGAAACCTGATTTTTTCTCAAACTGCAGTAACGGCTAACATACAAATGCCAACGGCTGGATTGGGAATTGTTGATGTCACAAATTGAGGTAGTGGTTATACAGTAGGAGATATTTTAGATGTGGTACAGGCCTGATGATTTAATTGACAAGTAAAAGTTTGACATGTAACGGCCTGATGAGTGGTTGATTTAATCTCCGTTCAAACGGCGGGTTACTGATATAGTATTGCAACGGGCGTTACCACTAGTTGAGGCACTGGGACGTTATGTACTATACACATCATTTATTTAACCTGAAGCAGAACATACACACAACAACAAATTACTTATAAAGATGGTTCTGGAAATAACCAAACAAAATGGCTTCTAGCATCATAATAAATATAAACATATGAATCCCACAAAACAAGATTGAGTTAATAAACCGCAACCTAATTGGGTATGACCAGTTAGAGAAATAGTAATAAAAACAGACTGATCTAATATTCTAGTTGAAAAAGATGAAACATCAGGAATATTAGAATTATCTGCTATATTAGCTAAAATTTTACAAAGAATAAATAAGTAAAAGTATGGAAACCATCGGCAAAAAATATAATAATTTGTCGAATAATATTAAAAATTATTCCGGTCAAACGAAAAAGATGTTATCTACTGAAGAAATAAATCAGATATTTTCCGATTTTTGATATACACCACAAAAATCAGATATTACATACTGGAGTAATCAACCCGATACGAGCAAAACAAAGCTTGTCAATGAATTAAAAACCCGTAAAGATAAAGAAAATCAAGAAGCGGAAGAAGGCGCTGATACATTCTCTGGGCCAAAACATTTGACCGATCAACAGATTGTTAAGTTATATAGTGAATATTGATTTCCAATTCCACAAAGTACATCAGATTTTGAATGGATTAGAAAAAATTTGCCCGATGATGAACAAAAATTAAGATCAGTTTTAGATATACAAAGAAAACAGATGGATCAAGAGATGAAAATTACTTGACAACAGAATTTAAACAACATGAAACAATCAATGTCTCAATCATCCTCTTCTATGCCCGAGGCGATTTATAGTAATAAATGATGAGCTTATAGTGGTCAATGATGACCATCTGATTGAAGTTGATCTGTTGGTGCAACTAAAAACATATTTCCAAGTCGTTATGCATTAATAAAATTTTCCGGAGATCCAAATGGAGATGCTGAATGAGATGCTTCAACTGTTTGGTTAGTTGATTCTCAAGATAAATATATTAGACCATTTTTGTCAATGCAATGATTAAATAGTTTATTTGGTGATCGCGCTCAAGAGGCTATTAAAAAAATAGTTACAATGAATCCTAATGACTTATTGCCAAATGGTGATATGGGAGATTTTGATTTACTGGGCAATAATTATGGAATTGATGATCAGGGAAATATGCCGAAGGTTGATGTCACGCAACAAAATATCAGAGCGATATATTGAAAAAATCAAGATCCGGCAGCAGTTACCGCGGCTTATTCAGCGCTTGATTGATATTTAGATTTATTAAAAAATAATAATTCATGAATTCAACCGTCAACTATTAACAACATTTTATCCGACAAAAATCAATTAGCCGCGTATATTGGCGCACTCGCTTATGGTTGATATAGCATCAATGATGTTTATAGGGATATAAAAAGAAAAGAATTAATTAGTCAGGGTGACAAAAGTTTGCAAAATATTCAAATTATTAATCCAAGAATAGAAAAATCTCAATATATTAATACACAAGATTGACAAAAAGCTCAATCTATTGGCACAATAAATCCTCCATCCTCTATAGGAAATATAGAAAGCGGTATATTTGAATCAGCACTGGCGCAATTACCAGATGAGGCATTTAATACTCTTGTTCCAGTTCTTGATTATAATAGTCAGGACTTTAAAGACCAGATGGATAAGGTCCAATCAGCTTTTCATGATATTTTATTAGAACAAATAAATGCTAATACAGAAGCAGAAAAGACTGTTGCTGATAATCATTATCAGGATTATAGAGATTATTTAAACAAAGTATATTGATGGCAGTTAAGTAGTAATGCGATGCAGTGATGGAACCAATTGCAGAATATTACAAATCAATATTCTCAAAATAACCTTGGCAATAGTTGATTGCAAAATGAGCAGGTAGATTCAATGTTGAGAAATATAAGAACTCAGGACCAAGCACAAAGAAGCCAAAAAAATCTATATCAGACGGAAAGCTCTCTATCTACTCAGGCCCGGGCAACGGCCTCTCCTTCTGAAATACAAAGAATGATTGAAGAAGATAAGGCTAAGGGGCTGCCAAAGGAAGAGTGGCGCGCATATCAATGGTGATTAGTTCCTAGCGACGATGTTCTAAAATCATTGGATTTAGAAACTTTAAGATCTAAATATCCCAATGCTTCAGATCAGGATTTACAAAGGATGAGAAGTGAAATAATTGATGAGAACGGAAATTATAGAAGCACTCTTTATCAGAAAAAATTAGAAAACGAATATAAGGTTAAATATGGATGAACAATGTCTGATCAGTTATCAAATATGTGATCGAAGACTTGATTTCAATCTAGCACATTATTAAATAAGAATCTAAGAGAACAAGAAAAAGCAGCTGCTCCATATACTCCAACTGATCAAAATGATCCATTTAATAAATTGTGAGTAAATTATAATTCTGATAAAACTTGAGCAACTGGTCCGGCCGCTCCTACAATTCAGCCCTCAAAGATTCAGTATGATACAACAACAAAAAATGATGCTCAATCAATAGTCTGACCAACCAATAATCAACCAAATTTAATCAAAGTTCCTAATCCTTCATATCTAAAAAATTATAAACCAGAACAAATCACCAAAAAATGATCTGATATATATTTAAATGAATGAGTTAAGCCGACTTGGAATGAGCAGGTTAAGGTACCAAATACATCATATTTAAAGAATTATAAATCTGATCAAATCATTAAACAAGGGACAGATATATATCTAAAACCATGAGTAAAAAAAACCTGGTAAATTTATGCCATTTAATATCACCCCAAATTACAACGAACAACAAAATCAATTAGCTAAAGGGCTATTCTCTGGGGCTAAGGATTTTTCGTCAAAAATACCAACTAGGGAGCAAATAAATACAATTCCTACCTCCCCTGTTAAAACAACTATTGCGAATACTACTCCGTTAGTTAAGTATCCGAATTTAAACGCATCTATTAATTGAATGTGAGCATTAACTACCGGATACTGAGAGTGAACTAGATATGAGAAATTCCATCCAGGAATTGATATAGCCAATAAAATTTGAACACCCATTCCATCCTTATCATGAGGAGTGGTGTCTAGGGTTGAAAATAATAAATCATGATTCGGCAATTCTGTTATTGTTATAGATCCACAATGAAATGAATTACGATACAGCCATTTATCACAATCATATGTTAAGCCTGGACAAAAATTAGCACCATGAGCTCAAATATGAAAAATGGGTAATACAGGATCTACTTATAGTACCTCTGGAGGTAGTTGATCCCATTTGGATTTAAGAATAAAAAATGCATATAAAAAATATATTAATCCGTTTGATTACCTGAAAACCAAACATAGTTAAAAAAATATGGATAACTCACAAAAAACAAAAGCAATGGTATTAAGATCAATAATGAAAAATCCTTCTTTAAAAAGGACTATTATTGATGCTCTTAATGCTCCCCTATGAAGCACTGCGAGAACTAAAGCGAGGGAGGTTTTGAAAACATTCCAAAAAATTACCTCAAAACAAGCGGATTGACAGGGTTGACCCGGTGTTTCTCCTATATTTTTTAGCGCCCCAGAGCAAACCTCTCCAGCTCAACAAAATTCATATAATAATATTAGAATATTTCCGAGCTTCCCTGATCCTCAACAAAAAACTATTACAAGAGACATGGATTGACAGTGATGACCACTAGATAGTTTTAAAGCATCTGACATATCTCTTCCTGCATTGAATCAAAATAATCCAACGTTTTGAAATGTGCCATTTGATATTAATAAATATAAAATAACAACACCAACACTTCAATCTATTAATGATCGATTAAAAAAACCTAGTAATGGTTTGGCGTCTTCATCCACTATTTTACCATGAGCTAAGATTCCTACAGATGCTGGAAAAACATGGCAACAAACACAGCAAAATCAAATTTTACAAAATATTAGAAAAACGTCTGGCATGTCTCCAATATTATGAACGCCGGAATCATTGGCACAAGTTATTGGAAAAAATAAATTGCAAAATTTAATGCAAACATTAAATTGACCGAAGACGGCGGGGGTAGCTTCTGGTGTTTCACAGACCCCCACTCAAACATGAAATTATTCATGAGAACAACCTTCTGGTACGCCATGAGTAATACCATCGCAAAATAATATTACATCTACTTCCGAGGGTAAGGCGACATGAAATTATTCTAATGATGCGGCTATGCAAGCTCAGTGGGATCAATTAAGTGAAGCTGATAAAAAGAGGTATAAACCGGTTTTTGATGCCGCTTATTCCAAGATGTGAGCAAACACCTTTGCTTATGGAGCTATGGCTGATAAAAATTTATTAAGACAATTATTCCCATGATTATCAGATAAGGATCTACCAACCTGAGCATCTCTATCATGACAACTAGCTGATCTTCAAAAAGCTCTTAAAACACAATATGGATTAGATGAGTTATTAAGCGAAAAAACTAGGTTAGCTAATGAGTCAAAAAATTATAAACAAGACTTAACAGATTACATTTCTTGACGTGATCAATTTTTATGACAAGTTAATAACATGATTGAGAAGGCGAAAGATAAGGTTCTTGAGGTTAGTACCCCATATGAAGCAGAGACAATGGATAATTACCTGAAATATCTATATGTATTAAAGGGCAGACAAAATAAAAATTATGTTGACTATCTAAATACGGCAGTAGATGACCATAATAATCAGGTTGCTACAATTGACACTGAATATACTAACATGGTTAATACCTTTAATAATGAAATGCAGATTAAGGGAGCTATGGCTAGCGAAGATTATGCGCGCTGGCAGACGGTCTTAACAGATATGTATAACAAATTAGATGGAGCTACGGCAAGCCAGTTAGATACTCAATACAAACAAGCTCAAATAGAAAAGATTTATGCTGATATGTCCATCGACGCCATAAAGGCTCAACAAGATTCTACAAAAAATAAAAGTTGGTTATGAGAAATGGACCAGTATAAAGATTATTTAATTGATTCTAGCGCATCTGGCAAGGGACAATTATTGCCCGGAGTTGATTTAGCAAGTGTAATGGCTAGGGCAACCGATAATAATTTGAATCCGCAGGGAGTTTTAGACACATTCCAAATGTGAGCTCGTACTAGCATTAATGCCGCGAATGGAGATGCCGGAGCTCTATCAAGTGCAGTTAATAACGCATCAGATATATTAAAGAATTTTAACTCATCGACAAATTGACAGTATGCTGATAGCGTTAATCAGCTAGCACAAGGAGTTGCTCAACAGACTCAATATCAACTAGGTTCATATATTACTAGTAAGGCCAGAGAAATCACTCAGGCCATTAAAGATCTGTGAAATAAAAAGAATAATACAGCAAGTTCTTTTGCCTCTAATCATCCAGATATAGATAGTAATGTTGCGAAACAATTATTTAATTATTACAAGTCTAATCCTGAATATGCTGGTAATCCACAGAAATTATTTTCTAATTCTGGAAAAATAAATGAAGAGGATATCCCAAATATTAAAGATGTTATTGCAAAATCCATAGCATGAGCATGGGGCAATGATTTAGTTAACACAGTTAATGCCTACTAATTATGGCAAATCTATATCCACAAAATACGACATATTGATCTAGCAACCAAAAGGCTGGCATAAATACATTACGGGCCATAGCTAAAAGGAACATAGAGAATATAGCAACTCCGAAAGTCAGTAAAAAAACTGGAATCCCAACACAATTTCAGAGTCTTTCTTCTATACCCGGAAAGCAAATTTCAGAACCAACAACTGAAAGTTGACCATCATTCCCAGTAAATGAACCATTATCAGAAGCTCCATTTGATCGTTTCCAAAACTTGCAACAATATGTTAAATCAACCGGAGAAGAAACAAAGGCAAGATCTGATCAGCCGTGGTATACTCCAATTACCGAAACTACCAAAGTAGCAAAGATGCCACCGTTTTTAGGTTGAGGTGTTTATATGACAGATCCAAACTCCTCTAATGTGGCGGAAAATCGTACATATATACCGGCTGAAAATAAGGCTATTTTATGAAACCGTGATCCAAGATTATATCAGGTAGATCACATTATCCCATTATGGGCGGGCGGAAAAGATACTTTAGCCAATAAAGAAATATTAACAACATCTGAACACGCTATCAAATCAAAAGCTCAAGCAGTACCCTTCACTTTAATGGCCAACAAACTCATATCTCCACAAGAGGCTAAGGTTATGGCTACCAATTGGGCGGATAAAGATATTACCTGAATTCCAGAAGAAGCCTCTAAGTGATGATTAATGGATGTTAAATTAGCACAACAGAAATACGAAGAGTGGAGCAGGGTAAAACCGGTTACATTTAAAGATGTTTTAAAAGAGGTCCCGGAGGTTCTTAAATCAACAATGAAGCCATTGGCAGCTAAAGAAGGTGAAGACGAGGCTGAACAATTTATGAAGTCATTGGCTGGATGATTTATTTCTGAATCAACATTTGGAGTTTTACCATACGAACAAGAATCGAAGAGCTGATGGGCAACCGCATGATGATTCCTTGGTAAAGTCGCTGGTAATGTAGTGGCTTTTGCAACATTATGATGAATAATAGGTAAGGCCGCTCAAGCCCTTGGTAAATTGAAGTTTATCAAGCCGTTGATGAATAGTGGAAGAATAGCAGAGGACATTTTTGAATGATGAATGTTAACCAGGGAAGGGGCCACTATAGCCAAGACAGCCTGAGAAATATGAAGAAATATCCCGGTTGCTGTTAAATGAGCGGGCGTTTGAGACGCTATTGCCTCCTCTCGTATTTGAAATTTAGCAAAAAAAATAAAAATACAAAGCGTTCTTAAGAGTGCTGGAATGATGAACGCTTATGGGCAGATTAGAATCACCGCTCCAGCTCTCGTTTGATTACAACAAATGCCAGATATGGCGGAACGTGTTAAACAGGCCGCTATAGATACTACATATGGTTGATTATTATGACAAGCGGGTCATACTATACCATGATATGCAAGTGTCGGGGCCGGAGCCTTCACAATCGGTCTAATTAGTGGTAGTGATGCAGAACAAGCAACATTAGATGCGTTTACAATGATGGCTCTCCATGGATTATGACAGGGAGAGTCTAATAAGAGAAAAAAATTACCAACACTAGAAGAGGCCATGAATAATGTTGCCGATAGAACTGCTAGTGAACATATTTTTGATAGAACGGGGATAAAAGTTGATAAATTAAACCCCGACTCAGCTATTAACATTCGAACAAAATTACAAGATGCTAGAAGTAAAAAGATAGTTAATGATAATCTTGATTTGAATGAAGCAATGAAGTTGAGACTTCAAGACGAAGTAGCTATCAGACAACTATTAAAAGGAAACATGAGTAAGGCGGTTAGACGCCAAGCCGATATAGAAGATATGCAGAGTATCGGCGATAAATTGAAAACTAAAGAACAATTACAAGATATATCAACCCCAGATGAGATTATACAAACATTAAAATGATCTGAAGATCATATCTTTAATAATACACCGCTAGAAAGAACTCCAAATACTAAAATGTCTTTAGAAAATAAGCCGATTGGAGACTTTCCCCTATCTGGTGTTGCAAGCCAAATTGATGGAGGGTTACCGAAACAAAGAGTGGATTATTTCTTTAAATCAAAAGATAATGGTCTAGCTGCTCAAAATGTTTTATTAATAGAAAGATCTGAATTAGAAAATTTTTTCCGCGAATTAAATAATAGTAAATCGATATTTTCTGCAGACAAATTAAAAAATAATCAAGATACTTTATTTGCCCATCCAGAGAACAGTGTGCAAGCCTTCGGCATGGTAAAGGTTCCGGATGCAAAGACACCAGAAATACCATGAGTTGTTAGAATAAAGGGTAAAGATTGATTAGTGGATATTGTCCCATTGTGATGGTCGGCCAGAAAAAGTCGTATTGCAGACGTTGAAAATTGATGACGCATTCATTCGTTTAATCAGACTGCTTTAGATAGTGGAGATAATAGATTATTAAATCATAATAATAATAAAGATACGCTTGCTGAATCAATGAGAAAAAATGGTGTTAAAATTTTGACAGCCTCATTAGACGACAGAAGTACCCCAAGAACATCTCGCGCATGAGAACCATTTTTATTATTAAACATTAATCAGGACCACTGGCTAAATAGCGCGGAATTAAATAATAAGAGAAACTATAATACCTTATGAGATAATATGGACACTCTCGTCCAAAAGGCGACCAAGGCGAAGGATCCGCAGGCGATCGTAAATATTATTGGAAAAATGAGAGAAGACGCTCCTGATTTAAGTGCTCCGGAAATGATTCATGAGGTAGCGACGGCAAAAAATGATCCAGACGCAGCATTCGCTACGGAGGTCTTAAAAACATTTGAAGACGGTATTAAGAGTTGATCAGCTAGGCAGTTAGAAAATTCTATCAATAAAAAATATGGACAAGTCTTAGATCAAGACTCGGCCATTCATATTATTAATAAGGCTAATGATTTTACCGTTGAAAATGCATTCGATATATTATATGATTGAATCAAAGATTGAAGAGCAAATAAGGCCACGGAAATCATGTATAAATATAACCTTACTCCATTCTTTGATAAAATGACTAAAAATCAAGTTAATGTAGACGGAGTTCCGGTCAATGATTTTTACTTAAAAATGCCATTATTAGCAAAAGCTGATACAGAGTTTGTTACGCCGACAAATAAAGCAAAAGAAAATTTCTTATTATCACCAGAGGAAATAGCACCAAAGACAGAGAAGATTCCAACAACTAAGGCTCAACCGGCCAAGATACAAACAGAATATAAAAAATTTACAGACAATCCGAAAGAATATATTCCTTCTTATGAAAAATATAATACTTTTACTGATTTAAAGAAATCAGAAGAATTTGATTCTGTCAAAAAACAGGGAACAGAATTAATTGATAACTTTGAAATACATTGACACGAGAGTGACGCCGATATTTTGCGTAGAATGAATTGACAATTAAATAATTTAATTGAAGGATATCAATGGTCTGCCTCAGAAAAAAAACAAGCTAAAGATCTGCTTGGTGATTATGCTAAACTTAAGATAGAGCAACAAAAGGCTCCGAAATCTCAATATTTTAATAATTTTGATGACAAGGAGTTGCATTATAAGGGTAAACCAATGGTAGGGAAGCAGATTAAGGGCGAAATTCAGCCCTCAGTGGCCTTTAAATCGATTTACCCTGATATTTATAGCGAAAAGGGCAGACGCTCTGATTTGGGGCAGAATTTGGCCTCCACGTTGAATATAGAGCAGCTGACGAAGCGCGCCGCTAGAACAAATAACAATTCTTTGGCAAATGAGTTGCAGTCATCTTCTAATTTGTCTAAGTTACAGGGCAAAAAGAATGTCTCGTTATTATGGGATAATGTTTTATCAGAATTTGACAGATTATGAAAAAAATTGTCATGGAGAAAAAAGGCTTTAGATACAAACAAATTCAATAAAGCGACTGAAAAGATGAGTTCTGATATTATTACTTGAGGATCAAGAGCGTGAACATCTAAAACGGTAAACCCCGAAATAGCAAACTATGAGATGGATATCAATATATGAAAGATTGATAATTTACCTAAAGAATTAAAAACAAAATATGAGGAATTGCAAAAAGAGGGTTATGGACACGTCTATTCCAGCTCTAGCATGAACACAAAAGCTTATAAAGGCCGTACTTCCTGAGAAAGTTCTTATAATATGTTTAAATACATTAAAGAATACGTTGACGGTAAGGAGGATACCTCGCTTGTTAAAGAAATTTATGGTGATGATTCTAAAAAAGCTGAACGCGCTTTGCAGGTGTTAAAGACATGGAGATTAGGGGAAGATTTAACACTAAGCCGTTTAAGCAAATTAGAGGAACACATGTATCCAAAGGATTCACCTGATATTGCTAAAAAAATTGAAGAAAGAAAAATAGATTTAAACAGACAATTACCAAGCGAATATACAGAGGCCGGCTTAAGTCCAATATCTGCCGAAGATCTTAGAGAGGTTCCGGAATATAATACCCCGTTAAGCCACTCATTAATGTCCTTGGCTAAATATAATATTAATGATTTGAAGGAAGATGAAGTAAAAAAACTGGCTAAGAGTTTTGCTTATACTCTATGGCCAGCTGTAAAAAATTCCTTAATTAATCAGTAGTATTATCTCATCATCGACTATATCAACATTTACATTTAAATGTTTTCCACGATTGTATATCATCAATAGGATTAAAATCTAGTTTTTTTTCTATTCAACATCTAGGACAATGAAAGACGGGGAGATTATCTTCTTGTTCTTTTTTTTGTTTAGCTAACTTACTCTTATATAGCCTGTAACATAGCGGGCTACAGAATCTCTGATTTTTTTTGCTTGGCTGATATCTGTGATGACATCATAGACACGCTCTTTCCTGATAATTTCACATATTAAACTTTATATTTTCTTATAGTAGACTCTTTATAATACGAGACTTTTGATTTAATCGCGTTAAGAATGGATAGAACCTCTTCACCGCGTATATATTTTTCACTATTAGGTATTGCCTCTAATAGATCCCTCAATTGATTATTAAGAGTGGACGTATCATTCTTTTTTGATCTAATCATAAAAATAATTTCGTTAATAACCAGTATTTAAATTTAGTCATTGGGGTATGTTTTTTTATAAATATGCAATGATAATTATAATCAATCATTTTAGCTAGTCCAAAAACAGAATGGTTGTGGAATTCGCCTGTTTTGATCCCCACGGTTTTAAACCACGTTTCTGCCATTCTCAACATATTACCATGTTTGGTTTGAGTATAAGGGACCTTATCATTAACCATTATTTTCATTATATTCTGAACCAGACTGTCTATATTACATAGTTCTAGACAATATTTATTCTTAATCCAGGTAACGATATATTCCTTTATTTGAGCGTGAGTTTTTTCTATCAACTCCGATTCGCTTTTAGTTAAAAATGTTTTAGTCATATTTATACTCCAGACATCTCCATCTCACTCATGGTGGCTTTTTGTAGACGAGCCAGAGCGGCGATGATCTGATTTAGAGATTCATAATCTGTTTTAGCTTCTTTGTATTTCTTATATTCTTCCGAAGCATCTGCTATGACATCGGCCTTAGCGGCGCTAATCGGTTTGTCGGAATCGCCATCTTTACCACAAATAACATCTCTTTTATGCAGATTATATAATACTTCATAGTTAAACTGATCTTTACCACAATCAGCTAAATATCTAGTAAATTTACACCCAATAGCAGCTATTTTTATAGCCCCAGTTACACCCCTGTCAAACTCTTCCATAAAATCAGCAAATTCTTGAATATAATTAGTATATGATTTTGACATAAAATTATTTATTAAATGGATAAATATATTGATTTAGAAAGTGACACATTATTTCATGTTGGAATATATTTGCTCTATGACCGTTCATATTTTCCGTAATTTTATCAGATAATTTGCCATCCGGAGTAATAGTCTGATATTCAACGGTAACCTTATTCCATCTCTCTACGGTAACAAATGGCATATCTGGGAATGTTAAACACCCCTCGGCCCTAGGAACTGTAGTTTTTGTATGATTAACAATATTAGCGTTAATAATAATTTCTTTATTTTTAGTAACAAACAATTTTAATGGGTCTTTATCATCTATCTGAGAGTGAGCCACCGCCTCTCCTCCCGGATATAGACCTACCGGGGTCCAGCATAATTCAAACATAATTTTTGCCTCTTCTGCCACTCTTAACAAATCTTCATCGGTTATATCTCGACTTAATTTATCATGCGGTTTAACATATCTTTTTACTAGCTCTTTTTCTTCTTCGGTTTGCGGTAAACTAACGCTAATATCTTGTTCCTCTATTTTTTTCATACTGTTTTTAATAAATTATTTAATTTTTGAAAAGTAGTAAAGCTATTCTTAATAGCATCTATATTTAAAACGTGGTTATTCTTATTAATGGCGGTAATCCCTTTAATAATTTTTTTATCATCGAACTTCCTTGAAGAGGCGTCACAGGTAGCTGATATAAAAGATGTTTCTCTTTCTGCAAATTCTATATTATCTTTTAACATCTCAGGACTTAATTTAACAAAAGCGTATTTTATTTTTACCCCTTTATGTCTTTTACAAAAACCATCTTTTTTGTGGTAATTTCCTCCCTCCGACAAACATTTCGGGCAGTATGGTATTTGATCCGGAATGGCGGAATTTAGAATAGCCCAAGCCAAGTCGAAGGCTGGTTCTGCCATCATATCATCAATTTTTTCAGTGTCGTTTACTGCGTCAATTTTACCACTAGCGAGTCTAACTAATTTTTTCTTATACATATATTAATTAAAAATTATTAAATGGTGGTGGCTTTGATAACTCAGGCCACCTACTGAGGGTCTTAACTCTATAACAGGTTGAAAGGCTGCCTAGTGGTCAATGAATGTCGTGATGCTCGCTTCTTCCACGTAATATCTTGTTAGCGATGAATTCTAACTTCTCATCGTTAATCTTAAAATCGTGGAAAACAGGCATATCTTTTTCTTTGTCAAGGATTATTGTTACACCATCTTTGGTCCATAACTCAAATCCATTGACATCAGCGTTTAATTTGCACCCCATTTTTATTAGAGTGTCTCTTGTTGTGTGTGCCATTTTGACCTCCGTTTTTATGGCGCTGTTTAAAGAACTTCTTGGCCTGCTTGGCCTTACCCTTTTTACCTTTACTCATTTAGACCTCCGGTTAGGTTAATTATCCCCATTGTTCTGCCATAGCCTTGGCAATACCGGGGAAAGTTTTATTTCTTACTCTTGCTCTCTCCGCCGGTTTAAGTTTGGCAGCATCGGCATACCATTTAGAACATCTTTTACCACTTTTATAAGTTACAAATTCTCCTTTATCTACAATGTTTGTTGGTTTAAGTAATGGTAATCCTTTAAGCCATAAACAAGTTGACTTACTAGCATTATGTCCGAACTGCCAAGGTTGAATTATTTGGTCAGGCTTTCTTAACACGGTCGACATTATTCCAATAGGATTTTCAATTGCTATTTTAGGACAATCTGCGTTATAAAGTTTTTTAAAAAAATCAATAGCGTTTATCCTGTCTTGTTGTCTTGTTGGAAATCTATCTTTATATTCATCTTTAAACCATTTATTACCAGTGACAGTTAAATAAGTGCAAGGTGGATGGCAAATAACTAAATCCCATTGTTGTTCTAATAAAGGCAACACATCTCCTTGTATATGCCATTCTGGGTGGCCGCCACTACACGGCAATATATCACAAGAATATGCTTCGTGTCCCTTATCTCTAAAGGCTTTACATACTGCTTGGCTTTCTTCACAAGCTATTAAAACTCTCATATAATTAAATAATATTAAGATAATTTAGGGGAATTTATAGCTAATCATTAATTACTCTTTTTCCGCAACCCGGGCAACTACTTCCGACTTTTGCCGCTAAACCACAACAATCAGTAAATTGTGTGCTATTAAAATCGTTAGCATAATGCCAACCAGTTTCATTTCTTTCATTATTATCTTTATTTTCCATATAATTTAGTTTTGTAGAGGGGGTTTTTATTCCCCCTCATTTTTTAGATTCCTCCTTTGTCGTAAATTATTACGACTTTTTTAGTTGTTGGATTCCAGAGAAGTCGCTCATCTCCTTTTGTCCAAATTTCGCAACCGCCGTAGCAATCCACCTGAGACCAACCATCGGCGATTAACTCTTTCTGCGATACTACTTGTCCTTGTTTCATTTTAGACCTCGTTCTTTAAGTTGTATTTTCATTATTATTAAATGTAATTCTTGATGTTGTTCAAAAGTAAACCCACAAGAACATACCATATTATTATCATATCTATGAATAACCGTTGTGTCATTTTTCATATATTTTATATTAGTGATTATTTACTAACAGTGGGAGGCATTATAGAATCGGTCAGAGCAAATTTATATTCGTAAATATAGTTAGATAACCTATCTTTTGAGCATAATACCCAACTTAGTATTAACCTAGGATTATTTCTAAGACCCCACCCTGTTAATAAACAATCTTGTTAATGATAATAATTTAAGGAGAGACAAGATATTTGCTCTGCGTTGGCATTATAACAGATACCGCAGACACCATCTGATTGGTGTTTCAACTATTATCTTATCATCCCCATAAAATTAATACCATTTATTAATTTATAATAGAACCACCATCTATCTTTTTAACCACTATTTTATCATCAAATATTTCTTGAACCTGAGGAATGTGCGAAATGGCTATTAACTGTTTATAACCATCCGTCAGTTTATTTAGTATATCTATAAAAGATGATAACATCCCCTCGTCTAAACCACCGATTGTTTCGTCTAATATTCTAAATTTAATCTTAGATAAACCGGCCAGAGCTTCTGAAATACTATAATCTAACTTCATTTTTTCTCCACCAGAATAGTTAGAATAATCTAACATTTGACCCTCCGCATTAATAATATTAATAAACAACCCCTCAACCACACCGTCTCCAGAAGCATCCTCTCTTTGAGTATCTATTTGAATTTTGAAATCAGACAATTCAGACAAAACATTATTAATCTTTTCTTCTAACGTCGGAACCAAATAATCTATGATAACAGCCTTGATTCCTTTCGGGGAAAATGCATCTTTAATTAATAATAAAGAATTAAGTCTCTCTCTCGCCTTTTTTGTTTCATCAATTAACGATTTAAGTTCTAGTTCTGCTAATGATATAAAATCTTTAGCGGCTAGAGAAAGGGCTTTTCTTTGACCATTTCTATATAATTGATTATTAATTGTTTCAAGGTCCTTTTTAATTTCTACCTCTTTATTACTATCTACAGATATTATAGCGCGGTCTATTTTATTTGTCAAGACCTCTAACTCTAATTCCAAATTTTTTATTTTATCATTATTTTCTTCTAGGCTGATGGATAATTCCATCATATCATTTTCTAATGATTTTGTCAACCCATCTTTAGCCTCTATAACCTTAAAATCAGACTCAAAATGCTCCAATTGACTAATTATACCCAAAAGTTCATTACGTTGAAATTTGAGCCCTTCCTGGGGCTCTGGCTTAATAAAATTGGACACTTTCTCCTCCCAAATAGCCAATTGCTTATCTTCTTCTTCCTTTTTTGCTATTTTTTCATTAAATTGCTCCTTTAGATAACTAACTCTTCGGTTGTAATCTTCCTCTAATTTAGGGTTATTTTTACCGCAGAATGGGCAAGCTAGGTCCGCTCCACCGGCCATAGTCTTCATCTGCTTTTCTATTTCCTCTAAATCATGCTTCCAATCATGCCCATTGGGACGAGAAGACATTAATGATTGATATTCTAGATTTAGTAAATAATTACTATTAATGGCCTCATCTAAAACTTGCAATTCTAATTTCTTTTTAGATAATTGATCGATACCCTTCTTAACTGAATCTAAATCGTAATTTTTTAAGTCTGATAATTGAACCGTTTTTTTATCTATTTTTAATGACAATGAAATAACGTCAGCCTTTAACCTTCTTAAGTCAGCTTGCTTATTATTTAAATCATCAATAATTTTTTGATTTTCCGTTTTTCTAATTAATATAGTCTCTAATTCCTTATTTAAATCAACAACTTTATTTGATAGAATACCCTCCTCTTCTAATATAGTATCTATTTCCTTAGATAACGGAATCTGAGAATTAATACTATGATTTTTTTCTTCTATCTTTGCCTCTAATCGAGCTATCGCGGAATTATCAGTAGAAATCATATCTCTAGCACGATTATAATAAACATCATAATCATTGGCATTGGCTATTTCTAATAATAAATCCTTCTTTTTCCCGGCTGTTTGTTTTACAAAGTTATCCGGATTATCTTGTGGAGACGCAATAGAATTAATAAATAAGACATATGAAGATTTTAATAAATCTTTTTCAATCCAATCCTGATTCTCCTTAATCCCGTGTTTAGCGAGAGGAATGATTGTACCATTTTCAAATTCGGTTGTATCATTAATAGTTAATGATTGTCTGCCGTTTTCATTGACAACTCTAGAAATTGACCATATTTTTATTTCAGAATCATTTTCTTCTACCAGTCGTAAAACAACCTCTGCGGTCTTATGCCCGCGCTTAATTAAATTTTTATTTTCAGATCTTCCTTTACCGTACAAACACCATATTATAGCCTCAATAACAGAACTCTTGCCAGATCCACTAGCTCCATATAATAAAACGCGTTGGTTTTCTTTAAAATCAATAGAAGTTTTTTCGTGAGATAAAAAATTATTTATATATATTGACTTTAGATAAATCATATTTATTTTTTGAATCCGTCTATAATAGATTGAACATCATCTGGGCCAAACACCGTGTCCTCATTATCCAACCACTCTAAAGCCGCGGATAGATCGTCTCCGTGTAATATTTCTAACGCCTTATTTTTTACTTGTTTTTTAGCCTCTGCAACGTCTTCTAATTTCAAAATACTAGAAACAACCGGAGGTATTGTTTGAGTTTCAACCAGAAGGTCTTTCTGACAATGGGGGCATTTTTGTGGAAATAAAGATTTTATCACATTATTCATATTATTTTTGCTGTTTTTTTATTAAATTAATAGCTTCTTGTTGGAACTTTGTCAATTGATAATTAGGATTCATTAGAGAATAAACCATTATGGCTAAGCCGAATGCATCGCAGGTATTATTATCCTCAAAAGAAATCTTATATTTTTTTTGTGTTTCCATTAACATCATTTCTTTGTGAATGTTTCCCTTTCCGGTGATATATTTTTTTAAACTTGTCGGAGCAACTATAACAAATTCCCATTCATTATAGGACAACCATTCTCTTACCATATAATTGAGGGCGGCTAATTGGATCAATGAGGTGGTTTTATTAACACCATAAGCAACCCCCTCGATGGCAACGTAACAATAGTCTTCATCTTTAACAACGGAATCAATAGAATTAAATATTTTGGCACGTATTTCCATGATTCTATCTAATTCTAAAGATGGTTTATCTCCGGTCTTTTTAGATTTAATTAACTCATGTTTAATCATCTTTCCTTTTTCATTTAAAATAACCAGCCCAGTTCCGGTCAAACTTAAATCTAGCCCCACAAAATATTTCATATGATTATTTAACTAATTCCCAACCGTTTTTTAATAAAATATTATCAACTCCTCTTTGCTTAGCATATATATCTAATAAATTCTCTACTCCCAAATCTAAAATATCATTTCTAGCAATAATCTTTTTTCTTTCATTAGGATATTGTTCTACTATCATGTATCCATCAAATGATTGAAGGAGATTTTTGATTTCCGATATATTAATTTTTCTATCAGTAATAACAACCTTAAGTATATTGTGATTATCAATTAATCCGATTTCTTCTTTAGTAGGATTTTCTAATTTATAAATTCCCCTCCCCGGTATTTTTATTTGTTCGATACTATTATTATCTGTATCGTATTTATAAATATTTTTTTCAATTTCATTTATTTCATTATTGAATATACTACCACACATAACAACATTTTCTTTTTTTTGAGGTTTATGTATATGACCAACAAAAACCTTTTTAAACATAGATGACAACCTTGATTTATTCAAAACAATCTCATTAAATGAATCTGTGTTTTGACCGGAACTAGTAAAGAAGTCAGAAATTGTATGATGAATAAACAGAACGCTATTATTATCATTTCCAATGTTTTTTCTAAGTTTATCAAAAATAATATCAGCTCCATCCAAATTATTTTTTGCTCCTATTTCTGATTTGAAAAAATATGGACAAAAAGTCATTCCGCTCCATTTAAATACCTCGTCAGTAACAACAACCCATGTTTTTCCCCTAATTTCTCTAAGATAATCTAACGCGCTATCTCCTGATGGATTTTTTTCATGATTACCGGCCAAGATATATACTTGTTGACTCTCAAATCTTTCTAAAAAATTAGTAAATTCTTTAACAACCTGAGACGGGTTATTTCTTCTATCAAATTGATCTCCGAGAAATACAATCGTATCACAATCATGACCAGATGATGCAATAAAATTAAGAATATCATTCCTTTCTTTTACCCGAGCATCCTTGGTCACGCCAGAATACCCGACGTGACCAAGGTGCATATCTCCAATAATCAATATCTTTGACATATTAGAGCATTTCTAATTGAAGAATAATGTTATCTAAATTATCAGGAGTAAACTGGAGACCGGTTTGAGCAACGACCTTAGCCTTGGCGTCTGTAGCATCAACCACTTGCATCTTTTCCTTAGCTAAAGACATTATCTTTGATATTTTATCAGAGACACTTGTTGCTGCTGGCTGAACAGGTTGACTCGGTGTCACGCTAGATACTTGAGCCGGGGCAACGGCAACATTATCAAAAATATTATTCGGAACAACTCCGACACCATAGTGGTCATCATTATTTTCTACCATCGAGGTATTAATACCGCCCTTATTCGCCCAATTAGGATCTACAGCATTAGGGTCTGTAACAATTTCTACAATTTTGGCTTTATTAGGCTTTCCACAATCAAGGTCCTTGGAATAAACAAAACCGACATATTGACCGATTTTAACACCAGACATTAATTCATGAAACTTTGTCTTAGTGTCTTTCATGCCAACCCCAAGAACACTCTTATCAGGCTGTTCTATCAAATAAGTCGTTTGGGGGTTGCCAAAACTATCATTTCCCTTAACCGTACCGATAAACACGCCCTGGTATTTATCACCAACACTATTAAATCCGACCCACTTAAAATCAAATGAGGGATTTAAACTTTTTCCTTGTGCAAAAATATCCATATTTTTGTTATTAGCCGCTTTTTAAATTGCGGACATTATTAATTAGTTATATTATTATTATATCACATTTAAAAAAAATGTCAATAGTACTTATCCACCAGCTCCTTCCAATGAATCAACTATCTCTTCTATGATATTATATTCTGTGTCGTTATTAAATATAAAATTAGCAATTTCCTTCTTTTTTTTAATAATATTAGCTATTTTTTCATCTACACTTCCGGAAACATACATCGTTCTTATATTAATAACCGGAGCTTTATTTCCGATTCTTTCCGACCTACTATAAGCTTGTTCATAATCAGCGGCGGTCCATGGCTGATCTATAAATAAAACATTTTCAGCCCTATTTAAGGTTATGCCTATTCCGCTAGCTTTTGTTCCGCCAAAAAATATTCTTATTTTTTCATCATTTTGAAATCTATTCTTTGCGTCTTCTCGTTCTTTGTCACTAGAATCTCCCAATAATAAAACTGAATTTTTGTCAAATATTTTATGAAGGTTTTTTAGCGGTTCATGAAAATTACTAAATACAACAACTTTTTCTCCACTATTAACAATATTTTCTATAACTTCTTGAGCATCCATAGATTTACTAGCGGAGGTAATTTGTCTTAGTTCATTTAATAAAACAAGTTTCTGAGCCCTCATTGATCTCTGCGTCTCCTTATCACTTTTCTTTCTAACCGTCTTCAGATATTCTACCAGGTTTTTAATGGCCATTTTATATTTATCGTTATATTCACTCCTTAAATCTACCGGCATATCAGTAAAAATAATAGGAGGCAAATCATCTAAAACATCTCTTTTGGCATATCTGACATAATATGGCTTAATAATATCTCTTAATTCATCCATGTTAGATGATCCGGAAAAATCCCATCCCCAAGTTTGTCTAATCGGGTCACAAAATCTATGGACAAATTTAAAGAAACTATTAAATCTATCATAATCAATAATATTCAGTGGAACAAATAAATCTTGTGGAGAATTAATAATCGGTGTCCCCGTTAAAAGTAGAATGGAATTTATATATCTAGATAGAACAACCGCTCTTTTCGTTCTTTGCGCCGAATAACCCTTAATCATCGTGGCTTCATCGACAATCATTAAATCAAAACCCATCTCTAAAAAAAGTTCATTAGGCTCAACTTCCACATTCTTTTTTCCAGTTTTAGTCATGCGGTACGTTGATTTTGTCAAAATTTTTAGCATGTCATAATTAATGATAAAAAGATCGTAATTATTTTTCAACTCAAATTCAGAATAATCTTGATTACCATTAAAGATAAATGGTCGCAATGATGTAAATTTTTTAGTTTCATCATACCAAGTCCCTTTCATGGAGTTCGGGCAAACCACTAATATGCGCGCCTTCTTGGTATGAACGGCATATGCTAATGAACAAACCGTTTTACCGCAACCGGGGTCTAGACACATCAACCCCCTTCCACCATTCTCTATAAAAAACCCAACAGTATTTTGTTGATATTGTCTTAAAGTGGTTTTTAATCCATCAACGGTAATATTATATTCTTTTATTTTTTCTAGTTCTTTGATCTTTTTATATTCATCTTCAAGAACCATACTTAATTCCAAAGTGCAAATATCATCTAGCTCTGTACCGGGATAACGTTTTTTAATATCTAAAATAGGTCCTACAGTCTTTGCTCTCCATAAGTGTTCTGTGAAATTAAAATTCTGCCAACCCCATTTTTCTTTCAGGAATTTGCAGAAATTTAATTTGCTTATATTATAATCAAATTTATAAGAATAATTATAATATAAAGTTTTGTCGTATTTTATTAAGTCCATTTATATAATACTATTAAAACTCTATATCTGGGTCTCCGCATTGTAATGTCTTTAATCCTAAAGCTCTCCAGGTACGAGCGACTTTAGGGCGATCATCTATAACAGATTCAATATAATATTTATTTCTGATAAATCCATCAAAAATTTCTCTTTTTACGATTTCATCAGATCTCATATCACCCTTCTTTCTCATTAATAAAATATCAAAAGGAATTTTATGATCTTCTAACCATTTTTTGGTCATATCATAACATGAACCATCTCTTCCGGATACTATAATTATTTTATATTTCTTACTCATTGCGCGAATGATATTTGTAACATATAAATTTTCATCGTCTAAATATACTTTGTCCCAATCGTAAAAACCCCTTTGTCCTTGATTTGTAGCAATACAACCATCTATATCAGAAATAATAGCACGAGGAGCCTTTACGTCCTGATCAAGAACAATGTCTTTTTTAACATATTTAATATACATTTCCATAATTACCTTTTTACCAACCGACTTATCGCCACGGAGAGCATCACGTTCTAGGCAGGTTTGAAGGGGGACATCAAAAAACTTTATTTCAACATTAACATGTCTATCATCGCTTTCTAATAGAGAGGCCATTACTCTAATATTATTAATATGTTCTGGAGAAAAATTAGTATCATCAACTATAACATTATATCCAGCCTGTATTGACTTAATAATAATAGAATCTCTTATTTCTATAATAAGTTTTTCGTTATCTCTAGACCACAATCCGTTATCAACCATCAATCTTAATTCATCCTTATTTGTTCTCTTCCATCTATTCGGTTCTTTTTTTTGAAGTTCTTTTGCAAAAGTTGTTTTAGAACTAGCTGGTAATCCCTGAAGAATTAATATTGTTTGATTTTTCATATATCTTAATTATATTTCCAAATAAATCCATAAGCAGATTTTATTTTCCCTCTTAAGTTGTGTATAATATTTTGATGATTGCCATTGATTCCCCTGGATGCCTCATGAACCCCGTTCCATATCTTTATTTTTTTACCGTCCATAGAATATTGGGTAACCTTTTTGTGAAATGGAGAATTAATTCCAGTTTTACCTAACATTGATGAAAAATAAAGCTTACCATATAATTTTACAGCATTCTGCATATTCTCAGTTTGAGTATTCCATTCTAAATTAATACACCTATTATCACTTTTTATTCCATTAATATGATTAACCTGTTCTTTATTTAATGGATTTTTAATGAATGCCTGGGCAACTAATCTATGTATTTTAAATCCATATCTCTTTTGATTTTTTGTTATTGCAGTATAAAGATATCCTTTGGGATGTTTTTTTGATTTTAAAATTAATCTCGTATTATCATTTCTAATATTTCCCAAATTACTTACACTATAATTGAAATCTTGAATTTTTTTCCATTTTTCCTTCATATTAATTAGCGCTCTCTAAATCAACAACGCCTTCATCAAGCATTTTAGTCTCCCGCTCGAGGAATTCGAAACTTTTCAATTTATAAGACTCAAAATAATTTAATTTCTCTATTCTCAATACCATCCCTTCTCTCGGAACATCATTAGAACACATGTCACACTTTCCTGAAGCAAAATCTCTTTCTAGATTAGCTATAAAATCTTCATGCCAGTGATTCTCTTTATCTAAAGAAGGATATAAATCTCCGGCCTTTCCAATGTAATGTAACGGTACATAATTTAATCCGTTTTTATCACAAAAATCTTTTATTTGCTTAGTAGAAAGTTCTATAATATTACCATCTGGATTAACAATGGTTATTCTATAGATAAATATTTTGTGCTCAATACCCCTGCAGCCATAATCATACCCGCCCTGAATTGCCCCACCTCCAGGAGTAAAACCAACACACTCACCATAAACGTTGAAATTTTTGGGAATAAATTCTTTTAGCTCATCTTTGATTATAGAATATAAATCACCGTCATAAAAATCATTTACATTTTGAGTTTCATACTGATTTTTAATAACCTTTCTGCTTCCATAGATATAATCGTATTCTACCAAATCTATTTTAACTCCTAATTTATTTAATAATTTTTCAAATAAATTAAGCTTTCTTTTAACAATGACATTGTGAACATGAAAAGAGGTGCCATGGAGTTTGTTGGTAATACTAATATAATCTTCGGGACTTACTTTATAGACCTCTTTGCGAAGATTGGTTGTATCAACATGAAGCATGACTTGACCCTCAATTAATTTAGAAATTCTAGGCTTTTTCCCAAGCTTATTTTCTATTCCAGAGTTTTTAACCGGTACCTCATATTTCTTAACCATCAAAATATCTCCGATAGTATCAAACTCTTCTCCGACATAATCGGTTAATTTTTCTCCACAAAATTCCTCCACAATAGCAATCGGGACAATGTATCCCATAGATCTTTCCCCGCGTAACTTAGCAGCCTTAACGCGACCCTGTTTATTAAAATATCCCTTAATTTTTGAATCTTCATTTAACAAGTTGCTATCGAATGAATTGGTATGACGTAAAAATTCATAATTAATTTGACTCTCGATTGGAAAGTAGACATATATATCTCCGATCTTAGCATCCAACCCTGTTATTACATCATTAAAATCAACGGTAGCTATTTGCAGTCTATCGGCATTAGGATGTTTTCTAATGACCTTTAATTCAACTATTTTCGCAAGATAATTAGGATTAAATTGTTCTGATTTTTTTATCATATATTTTATAAAATTTTTTAATTAAAAATCTATTAATAATAAACCGTCTGTATGTACATCTATTCTATCATCATTTAATTTCGTATAATCAAAAGCATCTGTTACTATATGATATCCATTCTTAGTTTTATAATAAGTCTGAATATTTGTCTTTTTTTCTAATATTTTATAAATTGTATGGAAGCTTCTTTCATCACAATGGTCTAAATCTATAATAAAATTAGATTCAGCTCTAGATCCGGATTTCATCAAACAACTAATAAACTTATTTTTTATATCCAAATAAAATGAATTTTTATTTTCCTGATTAGAATAATCAACCTCTAATTGATCAACCTTAAATCTGTGGATTGCCTTATTAATATCCCTAGAATTTACTGAAGAATATATTCTTAGGGGGTCATCGGAATTCTTCATGTCATCTTGCAGAGATATAATAGCGTTAAAAAATTCTTCGCTATTAGTAGTTATAATTTTTCTTAAATGACGTTTAAATTTATTATTCATTCCACCTTCTTTTGATCGATGTATTAAAAATACTATCCTAATCCCATCGGAATATTTACCAAACCATCTTTGAATTTGATCTATTGTTTTCATTTTATTTAACCGGTTTTTCACTACTCCATTCTAAAACTTGTTTTCCTTTATCATCCCAATGTGTCCGACACCACATATTAGCGGCCTTAACAAACTTAATATAAACTTTATTATTTTGAATCATATTATAATTCTATTATTTTAACCCTACATAAACCACGCGGGATATTACAAACCTGTTTATATGCATAAGAACTTAAATCTAATTGTCTTTCTATGCATCTTTTAGGATCTCCAGATTGATGATAATTATTTTCCTTGGAACATGATTCTGGTCCATAATCATTAATCCTAACCTTAATATATCTTCCAGTATCCATGCCAACAACCATTAAATTAGATCCTCGCGGATATTCTCTACTAGCTGCCGTAGCATGCGTCTTACTATACCATTCCCCGTTTAATTCGTAATCATAATAACTAGCCCAAACTATTTTATCGTGATGTGGAATAGAAATAAGATATTGATTAGATAATATTTCATTGTCTAAATCAATAAAACCTCTCGAAATAAATACAATAGAGACTAAAAATATACAAAATAAAATTAATGAAGAACAATAATTATTAATTTTCATAAGAATTTTGTTTAAAAATAATCATACAATGATTTCCCTTACTACTTATTTTAATATCATAATATTTTCTGCCAACAGCGGTATTTTCATCTATTTTTGCTTGTAATTTTTCTTCACAACAAGGATCATCCCAACCGCTATCCAAATATTGTACTATCATATTTTTTTATTTTATTAAATTATATATCAAGTATATCACATCCTATAAAAATGTCAATACCTAATCCAGAACTATCGGAGCTGTCAATGTTTTACCTCTTTTTTTATCAATTAGACAGAAAGCTTGCTTTGGTCGTTCGTAATCCGCCTTAATTCTAATAGCAAATTGATTCCATCCTATTAAAGAGCCATTTGATAAGAAATTTCCCCCATCTTTCATTTGATGAACATGGCCAAAGAAGTCGTAGTCAGCTTTTTGGGCTTTATTCCATTGAGATATGGCTTTAAATGTCGGGACAAAAATACCCCCCATACCACCGGAATATTTTATGGCATGGCCATGATGGAATCTAAGAGTATAATTATAAACGTCTAAATAAACAAGATGACTATCGTTAATAACGAATTTAATCCTAGGCTCTTTAGCAAAAATTGCCGATAAATTTAAATACATTAATGTTTCCAGAGAGTTTCCGTATTCCGTTGACATTCTTTGTTTTTCCGTTATTCTACTATGATTTCCAGAACAACATGGAATAACGATATTACATTTAGTGTATTTTAGTAAATGCTCTATACCAGATGCTATCATATTCTGAGCAATCCAAATAGCCTCTATGGGCTGGATTGTATTAGCTTCCTTATTATCGTCGTGAATACTCCCGGTTATAAAATCGCCCAATAATGCTAAAACTAAATTATTAATCTTAATATCCCTACCATACATCTTAATCATGCTAGATATAACTTGAAATAAATAATCCGCTCTTTTTTTAGCAATATCTAAATTAAAATTATTAAGATTATTTACTGCACTAGACTTAACTGGCTCTTCTATATGCCAGTCACTTACAACCGCGACCGCCGTTGCCTCTGATTCATTACTAAAACTCTTTGGCAATATTTTATATGTATCAAAATTTTCTTTTAACTCCAATAACGCCATTTTGTCAATTTCTAATTGCTCTATTTTCATTAAGGCGTCTTTGTATTTGTCTTTTATATCAACCCCTATTCTTTGATTTTTCATCTTATCTAAATCTTCTGATATAGGATCTGCTAAGGGGTCCATAATTCTAAATAAACCCATTCTATTTAATTTACTTTCAACGGAATTTGGTGTTCTTCCTAGTTTTTTTGCTATTGTTTCAATAGAAATTTTAGGATACTGATTTAAAATTTCTGCTTCTTTTTGTGTCCAATATTTTTTCATAGTATTTTTTTTAATTATATATAGGTATTATATCACTTCACATTGTGTTTGTCAAGGATTATTTGCTAAAATCTTTTTTTTATGATATAATATAGTTATGAAAAAATATAAATAAATATATGGACGAAATAAAAATATTTAGTACTAGGGATCTTCCGCTAGCGGCAACCTTAGTCACATTGAAATTCTTCATGCTGGGAGTTGATTACCAGTTAGAGGGCAAAAAGAATAGCCCGGTTGGCTATTTCAAATTTGAGGATACACCAGCCTTACAAGAGGCAAAAAAGAAATTTACACAAGGATTTATTGCCGTCGAACCAAAGATTTTCGTAACCAATTTGCATAGCCTAAAGGCCGAGGTCGTTAACGCTATTAACCAAATGAACTAGTCTCTTGACCGAGGCTTTTTTATGTGCTATACTATTAAATATTAATATGTAATTTTTTTTATATGCCCAAAAATAATAAATCCATAATTAAAATAAAGATCGTGAGCTTTATTCCTCAAAAGGTAATACTTTTGGACGTTTTTCATGGATGGTTAACGTTTGGGCGGGAAAAGAGCTTACGATTTTTGTTTTAATTATATGAATAATAAAGGATACATTTTAATAGCCAGAAAAATCCAAGAAAGCGACATTTGGAGTCGTCCTCCTATGTGGTTAAAAATATGGATTCACATACTACTAGAAGTTAACCATTCTGATGGACAATACCCAAGAGGAACTGGTTTTTTTAGCTATGATTACATAAAGATGCATACGGGTGCCAATCGGAATCATATAGAGAGTGCCATAAAACACTTAAAATCGACCACACAGATAACTACAAAGAAAACCACACGTGGATTCATCATAACTGTGCTAAAATATAACAAATTTCAAGATACATTAAATTATAAAAGCCACGCAGAAAACCACGGAGAAAACTACAAGAAAGCCACACAGAACGAAAAAAAAGCCACACTATATATAAAGAATGATATAAAGAATGAAAGAAATATATATATTCCCAAAACAACACGTTCTAAAAAAACTGTCAATAGTATATCTAAAAACAATGAAGAAGTAAAATCTAATCCTGTTCCTGATATGGCTATAGAAAAATCATCCCCCGATTTTGATGAAAATATAGAATTGACAGATGAACAAAAAGATGTTATTAAAATAAATAATCAGAGAATTAAGTCTTTATTAGATTTGTTCTATGATAAATACAAGATAAATCTTTTTAATAGACAACATGAACGTGACGCAGCTGAGAAATGTTTTCTTGACTTTGGCTATGAGCAGACTATCGAGATGGCAAAGTTTATTATTTCTCAGAATGGTCTCCAGTGGGCCCCGGAAGTTTTTAATCCGCGCCAATTGCACGATAAATGGCATCAGATTGTTAATTTTCAGCAAAGATCTAAAAATACTAATGCTGAGAGTATTTGGGATAACCCGGAAACGAATCCCAATTTAATTAGACTAGCAAGATGGAAGGCTAAAAATGGAATATCATAATTTTATGAAAATAATTGCTTATAATGACAAAAAAACATTTTTACTAACAGACAAGGAGGCGTCAGAGGCTCTGGCTTGTTGGGAAACAAAAAGAAGTTATTTTTGCGATAGAACAGGTGAATCTTTAAATCCGTTTTGTTCTTATGTTTCTAATTTACCCGATCACGAAAGGTTCGAGCAAAGGGTAGTGGAAAAAGATGGTAAAGCGGCATTTTTTGCTTATGATAAAGAAAAAAAAGAATGGTGGCATTTAAATGGTTGGCCATACGATAAGGTTGTTTCTTCCTTGGTCGGAAGACAAACATATGCTGGGTTATTGCCGAAAAAGATAGAATTTAAGGGCGATAAAGAAAAAAATAATAGAGAATTACTGGCTGGGACAAAAAGTTATGATGAATATCTTGATGCAAAAAATAAATAAATATTTATGAATATAAATTTAAACGACCTTGCAAAAGCCCTTATTGCAAAAGGGGTTAGTATAATACCGGTCGGAAAAAATAAAATACCGCTAATTTCTTGGAAGGAATTTCAAGAAAGACGAGCAACTCCGGATGAAGTTGATCTTTGGTTTAAGAATTATCCCAATGCACAGTTAGGGATAGTCACGGGTAAAATTTCTGATCTGAGTGTTGTTGATATAGAAAATGGTGGAGATCCATCATTTCTTCCCTCTAACACCACAATCGTCAAAACTGGTGGTGGCGGGTGGCATTATTATTATAAATATTCTCCGGAAGCTTCAACAAAAGCTAGAATAAGGCCTCTCGTGGATTTGAGAAGCGACGGTGGTTATGTTGTTGCGCCCGGTTCAGTGAGCGAAAAGGGGGAATATACCATCATAAAGTCTATACCAAATGCGGAATTTCCGGCGCATTTATTTAATAATAATATAAAAAAACCGAATTCCGATTTTACTGCTAATCATGCCATTGATGATTACCCTGGTTATGGTGAGGGGCAAAGAAATGATCAAATGACTCGATATATCGGTTATGTGTTAAGTCGCGTCCATCCTTCTAAGTGGGAGGGAGAAGCTTGGGATATTATTCGCTCTGCTAATTTGAAAAATAATCCTCCATTATCAGAATCGGAGTTAATGAATAGTTTTAATTCGATAAAGACAAGAGAGGTTTCTGCTTATCCGGATAGATGGTCTAAAAAAACCGAAGAACAGATTAAGCAGATGGAGGAGACCTTGAAAGATGATACTTTAGATTTGATGAAGAATGTTGCCGATGTTCAGATTAAAGAGTTAAATACTAGTTCCCCAATTTCTACTGGTATTAGATCCGTTGATGAATCATTAAGGGGCGGATTCCGTTTGGGGGATTTGGTTATAGTGTCTGGGATGACTGGTCATGGAAAAACCACGCTTGCTAGTACTATCGCGGTAAATATGGCGGAGCGTGGTGAACCAGTGTTATTTTTAACTTACGAAGTTTTTGTTGCTGAGGTCTGGGATAAAATTAAGGCCATGGGGGTTAATGACGATATAAAAATATATACACCAAAATGTCATACGTCTGGTCGCATTGCATGGATTGCTAAAAAAATAAAAGAGGCCAAGGCATATGGAATAAAATTTATTGTTATAGATCATTTGGAATTTTTAACTAGTGATGATAAATATGCTAAGAATGTTAATCTCAATTTTTCTAATAAAATGTCCGAGGTAGTTAAGGAGGTAAAAAATCTTGCACGTAATGAGGGGGTTTGTATTCTTCTTTTGTGCCATTTAAGAAAAGTCGGTCAAGGACGACCCGGAATTAATGATTTGAAAGATACTAGTTCTATTGGTCAGGAAAGTGACTGCGTTTTGTTTATCGAAAGATTAGAGGTTGCTAATCCAGCAAATAATGATGACATATACAGCCCTCTGTCTGTTTTAAGTATTCAAAAAAATCGTAGAACCGGAAAGACGTGTTATATCGAGATTATTATGGATCGGGGTAGATTTGTGGAAACATTAAAAGTTGATATTGACAAAAAAAATGAGAGTGCTAAAATGTCTATGGGCGGAGAAGATGCGGAAATAGAAATGGTGGAAAAAAGTGCTATACAAGGATTATTGGATATAGGGTTTGCCCCACAGGTCAAGGATGGGGTCTAGGAGGGGTGTTTTTGCCCAGTTTTTGCCCCGTGGTGATGTTTAAATGGTTTTTGGGTCATAATATACCTTTTAGCAATTTGGGCATCAAATTTAAAGAGTTTTACCTTATAATTGGTATTTAACATAATATGGAAAAAAAGTCAAGATATTTTATTATAACAGATACTCACTTTTTTCACAAGAAAATAGTGGATTATTGTTATCGTCCAGAAAATTTCGATGAATTAATAAAAAAGGGCTTGACAATGATATCTGAAAATGATATAATAATACATATCGGTGATATCTGCATGGGGCATGACCAGGAGGTTCATGATAATATTATCAAACCATTAAAGTGTTTGAGGAAAATTCTTGTTCGGGGGAATCATGATAATAAGTCTATTTTATGGTATCAGAACAACGGTTGGGATATCGCGTGTAATGGATTGTCTTTAAATTACGCAGGAAGGAGAGTTTATTTTTCTCATAAACCGATTAAGCCAACAAGTAATTTTGATTTAAATATTCATGGACACTTTCATAATGCTCCGAGAGAAAGATGGGAAGAAGATTGTTCTGAATATTATAACTTTGATTTTCATAGATTACTGATTTTAGAAAATAATAATTATCAGCCTATTTTATTAGATAAGCTAATGAAGGCGCCCATGATGTAAAGGCTAGCATGCAAGAATTCAGCTCTTGCCGTTCGGTATCGTAATCCGATGGGCGCTCCAAAAAATATGCCAAGAACAAATAAGCAAGGAATTGCACGTAGAAAAAAAATTCAACAGAAAAACGGATCATGAGTAAAGCTATGAGGATCTGAGTATTTTCATTCTATTGCTAAAATGTCTTTAACTGATTTAAAAAATAATGGTTTATTGATACAAATTATTAATCCGCTTGGTCATGAATCTTGGTGGTTTAAAAAGGGTCGTAAATTAAATTTTGATACTAGGACAAAATATGATAGAGATGGTTTTGATAGATGGGGATCTGGAGTAAGAAATGGGGCTCTCGCTAGTGGTTATCATAGAATGGGTGGGTGGAATGGTCAGCGTTTTTATAGGGTTATAAAAAGATTAAGATAAATATATGAATCAAAAAAAGGTAAAAAAAATCAGAAAGGCGATAAGAAGTGAAATTAAAAATGATTTAATGAAACAGGCTAGTGTGGATGGTACCGTTATGATAACCGAGTCTGAACTAAAAAATAAATTTAATAAAAATGCATTTAGAAAACGAAAAGCCGAAGCGATCTATCACGCACCAAAAAGAAAAAGCGCAAAAAATAGTAGGGGCGTCAACGGAGCACTCGTCTTGCGAGCCGGAAAGTTTGAATATTAGTATTGGATTTGATTGGGAACAGGATTAATATTATGAATCTAAAAGAGATGGAAAACATCTTGAGTGAACTAGGCGTCGGTCAAGAAAAAATAGATGAATTTTTTTATTTATTAAAAGATAATGAATTGTCAGAGGGAGAGCAAGAGAATAGGAATAAGTCTGGAGAGTCTCAACTAGATAACCAGATTTCTAAATTAAAAATGGAAATTTTAGGAAACCAGGATGATTGGAGAAAGCGCGCCTCGCTGGCCGCAGAAATAATCTCCAGAAGCCTTGAATAAAAGAGGCTTGACAATCTCATTTCCATTTGCTATAATAGAGTTATGAAACAATATACTAAAAAAGATATAAGGGAGTTTTTAATAGAATCTAATGCTATAGAGGGAAAATATGATAAAATATTTCTTGATAATTCTTTAAAAGCTTGGGAATATGCATTTAAAAATAAGAATAAAATAGATATTTCTTATATTTTAAAAATTCATTTTTTACTTGCCATTGAAAATGATAAATCAATTGCTGGAAAATTTAGAGATTGCGATGTATGGTTTTGTGGGTCAAGGAAAAAAAACCACGGTCCTCACGGATTTGAAATCATGGTTAACGGTTGGATAAATTCTTGCGATATAAATAAGATAAAAAAATTAGATAATAAAGAATCAATTATTTTAAACTGGCATCTTGATTTTCAAGACATTTATCCTTTTAGAGATTATAATGGTAGCGTGGGTAGGATATTACTGAATATCCATAGATTCTTGGTTGGTTTACCAATTTTAATTATTCATGAAGGGGAAGAACAGGTTAATTATTATAATTTATTTACAAGCAGAAATATAGCCTAAATTTATATGCCAAAAGAAAAAAAGGATGATTTAAGAGACAAAAAAATAGATGAGGCTATGGCCAAGCTTCAGAAACAGTTTGGTTCTGAGATTATACAAAGACTAGAAGAAGAAGATATTAAAACAGAGTTTATTTCTACCGGTAGTTATGGTCTTGATTATGTGATGGGAGGAGGATTCCCGCGGAAACGTATTATAGAGGTTTCCGGTATGCAAAGTTCTGGTAAAACGGCCCTTGCCCTTCAATTTATCGGTCGTTGTCAGAATATGGGGATGAAATGTGCTTTTGTCGATGTAGAATGTAGTTTCGATACAGATTTCGCTAAGAAAATAGGTGTAGATATTATTAATTTAATATACTCACAACCCACAACTGGAGAAGAGGCCCTATCGGTCGTCGAACAGTTGGTTGACACGGGGGTTGTTGACGTAATAGTCTTGGACTCTGTGGCTGCCCTCACCCCCAAAAAGGAGCTTGAGGGAGAACTGGAGAAACAAGATATGGCACTACAGGCCAAATTGCTTGCAAAATTCTTGCGTCGTGTCACAGCAAATGTTGCAAAGCGTAATGTAGTGTTAATTATGATTAATCAGTTAAGAGACGTCTTCAACGCAATGAGCTTTGGACCGCAGACTAAAACTGCTGGTGGTAATGCTCTAAGATTTTACTCTTCAATTAGATTAAGCGTGGCCAAGGGGAAGAAAATCAAAGACGGGGAGGAGGTTGTCGGCAACATTCTTCTGGTGAAAGCCGAAAAGAATAAGGTCGCACCTCCATCCCGTGAGTGTGAATTAAGTATTATTTATAGTCAGGGAATAGATTTGTGTTTAGATACATTGGATTGGGCTGAAAGAGGGGGTGTTATCAGAAAAACTGGTACTAGTTATTATTTTGGTGATGAAAAAATTGGAGTTGGTAGAGATGCGTCGGCTGATTATCTTCGTCAAAATAAAGATGTTCTAGATAAGATTAGGTTGGAATTAGACAAAATTAAATAAAAATGTGGTGGTGTGAAAAGCGTAGACACGTCTAGAGTGTTTAGTACGCCGTAGAAAAGGTACAATATTTACGGCCTCTGAAATCGGTCAGCGAGAAGTACCCACTAAACAGGGTGAATATCAATCTTCTCATGTACGGTGCAATTCCGTGCCCACAGTATAAAAATTAAGTGCGTGTGGACCGCCTTAATTTGACAACCCCAGTCGTTTCGATGGCTGGGCACGGGGTCGCCATCTAATTGGAGACGATCCCTGTATAGCGGACTAGGGAAAAAGCTTATCCCGCCAGGTTCATATCCTGGAGATACCCGGAGCGTTACCGGGGTCCGCAACTATGAAAGAAAATTGGAAAAATATACAAGGATATAGTGATAAATATCAAATATCATCTTTTGGTAGAGTTAAAAGTCATAAATATAAAATTTCAAGAATATTAAAGTTAAGGAAAAACAAAAGATGTAGTATTAGATTTTTGTCTAGAAAATATAGAGTTAGTAGATGTGTAATAGATAAAATAGTGAAAAGAATTAATTGGAAAGATTGTGTATAGAGTTCTATGTCAGAAGCAAGAATGGTCACCCTTGGATCCGGAAAAGATTACCAGGGAATAGATAAATTTATTATTTGTTCATCTGGATCTGAGATGGATGAAATTATTAGATTGTCATTTGAGGGTTGGACTAATATTAATTTCATTTTTTATAATTGTAAAGTAATAATTTAATTATGAGTAAGAAGATAAATCCATGGGGAAAGGGGCTTAAAGAAAATTCTAAAGAGGTAAAATTACCAAAATTTATTAAAACTGATCAGATGGATGAAAATGGCAAGCCGGTATTAAAAAAACTTTGGGAAAAAGGAAAATCTAAATTTTTAGATATTAGATTACATGATGAAGGTAAAACATCTATTAATGAATTAATTAATTAAATTTATGCAACCATTATATTCTAATGTAGTTGTTACTCCACTCGAAGTGGAGGAAACAAAATCAGGGCTTTATATAGCCGAAAAAAAGAAAGATGATTATCAACTTGGTATTGTGGAGTCCGTTGGTCCAGGAAAATATGAATTTGGAATTTTTGTAAATCCGCCGAAGGAAATTGTCAAGGGTGCAAAAGTATTGTTTAAAACATTCTCACCTTTAACAGAAATTAACGGGAGCGAAGTATATATTTTAGATGCTTCAGAAATCCAATTAGTATTATAATTAATAAAATATGTCTAAAGAAATTATTTACAATGAAAAATCTAGATTAGCAGTCAAGCGTGGTGTTGATAAACTGGTTAATGCAGTAAAAGTGACTCTTGGCCCTAAAGGAAGAAATGTGTTAATTGACAAACAGTATGGTTCTCCAATTATTACTAAAGACGGAGTTACTGTTGCTAAGGAAATAGTTCTAAAAAATAAATTTGAAAATGTAGGTGCAAAAGTCATTAGAGAGGCTGCTTCCAAGACCAATGATATGGCCGGAGACGGCACCACAACCTCTTCTGTTTTAGCTCAGGCTATTTTTGACGAGGGCTTAAAGATGGTCGCGTCCGGTATTAACCCTGTCGATATAAGACGTGGTATGGAATCTAGGGTGGCTGAAATAATTACTAATTTAAAAGAGATTAGTAAGCCAATATCAACTCAAGATGAGGTGACGCAAGTTGCCTCTATATCAGCTAACGATGGGGAAATTGGAAAAGTGTTGGCTGATGCAATGTATAAGATAGGCAAGGATGGTGTTATCACCGTGGAAGATGGACAGTCATTCGGTATAGAGACCGAAGTGGTGGAAGGAATGAAATTGGAAAATGGATATTTATCTCCATATATGGTTTCTGATCAGATTAGCATGAAGTCAGAAATAGATAATGCTTTAATTTTGTTAACTGATAAAAAAATATCTTCTATTCAGGAAGTTCTTCCTCTTTTAGAGCAATTAATGAGTCAGGGTAAGAAAGACTTGGTTATTATAGCCGATGACGTTGACGGAGATGCTTTAGCCACATTTGTTGTCAATAAAATGCGCGGAGCCTTAAATGTTTTAGCTATTAGATGCCCTGGTTTTGGAGAACATAAATTAGAGATATTAGAAGATATTGCTATTTTAACGGGCGGTAAAGTTATTAGTGATAAACTTGGTTTAAAATTAGATAAAGTTACTTTATCTGATCTTGGATCAGCTAAGCGCGTTGTTTCATCTAAGGACAATACAATTATTGTTGGTGGTTTCGGAGACAAGGAAGACATTAATGAACGTATTGTAAAATTAAAGGCTGAAATGGAACAAACTGAATCTAAGTTTGATAAAGAAAGAATTGGATCAAGAATTGCTAAATTATCTGGTGGGGTGGCGGTTATTAAGGTTGGCGCTGCTACGGAGGCTGAATTAAAAGAAAAAAAATATCGCATTGAAGATGCTCTAAACGCCACAAAAGCGGCTGTTGATGAGGGGATTGTTCCTGGGGGTGGCTTGGCCTTATTATTTGCTTGCTATGGAAATGATTTGTCTGGTTTAGAGGATGGTATTGAGGTGAAGTCTTTGGGCGGAAAGATTATCGATTCGGCTATTTTAGCTCCGTTTAGGCAAATTTGTGATAATGCCGGAGTAGATTCTTCTTTAATATTACAAAGAATTATAGATAAAAACGGTTCTAATGGAATCTTTATGGGGTATGATGCCTCTAGGGGCGAATATGTTGATATGATAAAGGATGGTATCGTCGACCCAGCAAAGGTAGTTAGATGCGCCCTGGAGAACGCCTCTTCTGCCGCTATGATGCTTCTAACCACTGAGGCCGTCATAGTTGATGGAGAAGAAAAAAAGAAGGATTCTCCTGATTACGGTAATATGGGTTTCTAAAATACTTGACAAAGTTTTTTAGATGGTGTATAATAATAATATCAATAGCTTTGAACCTTCTTGCTATTGACTTCATAGGGGACGATTTAAAAAACCTTCCGAGATGATACTTATGTATCGCTCTCGGTCGTGGGGGTAACGAGATAGCGGTTACTTCAATTCTAAATGACGAGATGCCGGTTCGAATCCGGTGCTCCGGCTAGTCCGGAGTTAGCTCAATGGTTAGAGCGCGATAATTTCCGCCTTCATTTTCTTCCTCCCACGACCGATAGTGATCTTAGCAGTTACTTCATTGGCGAAAAACACTGCTTTGAATTTTTCTTCGGTTATTTAACAATAAGGGCTAAGGGTAGCCATAGAAAGAGATACTTCATTAAAGATTACTTTAATTGACTGCGATATCGCAAGATATCTAGTTCACGTTCTTTTTTCCCCTGCGGGGGGATTTGAACAGTTCGAGATGCAGAACTTAAAAATGTATTATTTCATTCCCATCGACGGAGGAAATGATCTTAATAAAACAATAATATGTTCATTTGTCCGGATTATCATAAGTCTAACGTGGGCGGTATAATCTTGACATTAGGAGCTATAAACGCTCCGTCTCTATCTAGATTTTCTCCCTTGGTTTTTATGAAAAAAATTATATGAAATACAACACAAAAAAGAAAGTGGTTAGTACTGTTAATTTAGCTGGTGGAAAAGCGAATAAACTTAATTCTAAAATGGAATTAATTTTTGCAGTTTTATCAACTTTCTTGAAAGACGAGTTTTATGAATCTGGTGATTCTAGAGCTGAGAGAATAAAGGATTTGATACAATTAGTTGATGATCCTCTTTTTGTTGCTCAATTAGCGGTAGTTGCTAGAGATTCTTTTAATTTAAGAAGTGTATCCCATCTTTTGATCGGCAGCTTGGCCAAGAGCCATGGTGGCGATAGTTTGGTGGGGCGTGCTATATTTAATGTTACAAAAAGACCAGATGATTTATTGGAAATCGCTTCAGTCATTGGTATTAATGATTTAACTAACCAGTTTAAAAAGGGTTTTAATCATGCTATTTTGAAATTTAATAAATATAATTTAGCAAAATATAGAGGTGAGGGAAAAGATATTAAAATGGTTGATTTGTTTAATTTATGCCACCCATCTTCTTCATCTGCTACTGAAGAACAGAAATCTGCTTGGAAAGATTTAATTAATGGTGATTTGAAAAATAAGGAAACCTGGGAATCTAAAAAATCAAGTGGTAAAACAAGCGAGGAAACTTTCGGCGCTTTATTGGCCGAGGGGAAGCTTGGTGCAATGGCATGTTTGAGAAATTTAAGAAATATTCAAAACGATTGTTCTGAAAGAACAAAAAATCTTGCTTGTGATTTATTGATGAATGAAGAGATAATTAAAAAATCTCGTATTCTTCCATTTCGTTTTTACACCGCATATAAAGAGGTTAGTGATTCTAAAATTTTAACAGCGATTAGTCAGGCTTTAGAGTTTTCGTTATCTAATGTCCCATCTTTTGATGGGGAAACATTAATAGCCGTTGATACGTCTGGATCTATGACATATAATGATAGATGTATTGATATCGCCTCTGTTTTCGCCGCTGCTTTATTTAAGAAAAATTCATCTGATGTCGTTTTATATGATACATCTATTAGGGATGCTAAGTTAATTAGAACAGACTCTGTGTTGACATTATCTGATAAAATCATTGGCATGGCCCATGGTGGTGGGACTCAAACCAGTTTAGTGTTTGATTATGCTTTAAAGAGTAAGAAAAAATACGATAGGATTATAATATTATCTGATAATGAGTCTTGGGCTGATTATGGTAGTGTACAAAAGGTCTATAATAATACGGCCAAATCCATTGGTAATCCTACTGTTTTCTGTGTTGATTTACAGGGTTATGGCACGGTAGATATAAAGGGTAGTAAAGTATTCCATATGGCTGGATGGTCTGAAAAAATGTTTGAGTTAATGTTATGGATAGAAAAGGGTGACACATTAATTGATTATATCTCTAAACGTGAATTAAAATACGATCTATAATTTTATGATACAACATGATTTCTTCAAAGCATTAGTAAAAAATTTTGATATTGGCATTGAAATTCTGGAGAATAAAAATGCTGATTATGCCGAGGATGGAGATGCTTTTAAAAATTTTAGTCTTAGTGAATTAGCCGGAGTTCCAGTGGCTAGGGGTATTTTAGTAAGGATGTTTGATAAAATGTCTAGAATATCAAATCTTTTAGATAAAGATGGAAAGGTTGCAGATGAGAAGGTGGGGGATACAATTATAGATTTGATGAATTATGCTAATATTTTAAAGGTTTATTTAGATCATTATCGTAAGGTGGATAAAGAAGAGCCTAATATTCCTTTCTAATTAATAAAAATATGGTGTTTCCAAAAAAAATAAAAATAGGTGGCCTGACATATAAGATAGTTTTTTGCGAAATAGATGATGCCTTTGGTGACACTGATTTTACTAAAGGAGTTATTAGAATAGACAAAAATCAGAAAGAGGAGCAAAAAATAGCTACTCTTTTACATGAAATTTTGCATTGTCTTAATAGTCAATTATCAGAAGAAACTACTGAGTTTTTGGCTCAAGGTATTTATCAGGTTCTTATTCATAATAAATTTATAAAACTTCCAAAAAATAAGGAAGTTACAAATAAAAGAATAAGAAATAAAAAGGTAGATATTCCTACCGCTCATGAACCAGCCCCCGCAAGTGAATAGTATGATTAGCATATCTGGAAAAGAATTTTATATTAATGTTTATAAAAAAAAGTTTGCTCAATTAAAATTTTTTTCTGATGATTTAAATAATTTTCAGATGAATGGAGACAGGTCTCCTCGTTCATCTTATGCGCAATGAATCAGTGATGGTTGGGATAAGGCGATGCAGGCTTCATTGGATTACTTTAATGAAATAAATACAATACAAAACAAATGTCAAAAAAAACAATCAAAAAAGAAATAGCGGTTTCTCCAGGATGTTATGTTTTTTTGTGTGTGCTATTGATTATTTTAAAAATTGTTAACATTGTCAATTTACCGTGGTGGGCGATATTGGCTCCGTTATATATACCTCTCGGAACATCATTATTTATTTTTATTGTTATGTTTTTATCAATAACTATAGTTCTTTGGGGAGAATATAAAAATAAAAAATAGTCTTTTTCTTGACAAGAAAAAAAATTTGATGTATAATATAAGTGTTGGTGATATCGAAGTGGCGATTAATGGAGTCGGTAATCAAGTAAGTCATAACTATCAACTCTGCCACATCGTTGCCTATAATGACATCAAAATGCCGAAGGTGTGGACATAGACCATTCTTGATAATCCTCGGATTACCTCGATTCTCTCTATTGAGCCTCGGTAATTTAGTCTCGAAAAAGAAGCGTAATAATTGCTTCTTTTTCTGTTTAATAGAATGTTTGATCCGATAAATGGCGTGAACGATTATATACTAGCGATTAGAAATGGTGCTAGTGATTGGGAGATAGAAAAATTCTTTTCAGAGTGCGGGGTATTTTTTTACAATTTAGGGATAGAGGATTCTGTAATAATATCTAAATTAGAAAATAACACTGTGGAAAAGTCTTAAAATTGGCTAATATTGAACTATTGACTTTAGAATAACTATGGTGTAATATATAAATATGTGAAATGGTTTTAAAGTTTATCCATTTCTTCGTCCGGAGGCTTTTATTTTAACGGTGCCATAAGGATATTTTTTATCGATAGGGTTTGTTAGTTTCCCCTATCAAAACATCCATCATTAGCGATCATGGTGGATGAAATGGGCATGATGGGTTTAGAACGATGTTGGAATCCAAAGAGAACCATCGTGACGCAGGTTCAACTCCTGCCATGTCCACAATATTCGCGCTTAAGCGATTTAATATGAATATATGTTTTCATGTAAAAATCTAAAAGCAGAAATTCAAAGTCTGCAAGCAAAAGTAGATGTTTTATTGTCGGAAAATTCTACTTTAATATCTAAAAATGATTCACTAAAAAGTGATAATGAAAAATTAGTAAGGGATAAAGAGGATTATGTGGCTAAATATGAAAGCGCGAAGAGCATCTACATGAATGAACAAGAAATGAGACTTAATAAAGAGGTCAAGGCGGAACATGATAAGAATGTTGAGTTAGAAAAGAAAAACGCTGTTTTGTCTAGTGAAAAATCTATTTTGGAAAAGGCTTTTGAAAATATGGGTTTCGATGTTAAAGATATGAAGGAGATATTGAACAAACTTGTCGATGGTTTAGTTACTAAAAATCAGGTTAATGTAATTAAATAATGATAGCGTCTTACGATACTTGGGGAATGCTTGATTGGGAAAAAATATATCGTCAAGAAAGAGAAATCCAAGAACAAAAAAAGAAGATTGAGGAACAGAATAAATTGCAAGATCATTTAATTGGGGTTATTAATAATATGGATTGTATTTCCCCAGTTGATTGTTTTGACACATCTCCCATGGTGTCCCTTAGCCAGTCTTTCATGACTGCTGGTACTATAGTCAGTAAAGATGGTAGTAATTATTCGCAAGCAAATAAAAAAGATAATAAAATAGAATTAAAAAATTTGATAGCATATTTCTATCAAAGAAAATAATAAATAAAAAATATGAACGAAGAAAAAAAGATCGGTGGGTTAATTTTATTAGGGGTTATTGTTGTGCTAGGTTTAGTTTTGTTATTCGGCTCATTTTCAATGGTGGGAGCTGGTAAACGCGGGGTTATAACTCAGTTCGGTAAGGTTAGCGATAAAGTTTTGGGAGAGGGTTTTAATTTTAAAATGCCAATTAGGGACAAGGTTATTAAGATGAGTGTTCAAACTCAGACTGTTCAATTTGATAATAAGTCTGATAAGGGTGACTCTAGTGAGTCCAGTTCAATGTTTTGTGCTACCAAAGATTTGCAGGATGTTCAAATCGCGGTAATTGTAAATTATCATGTTGATGCTAGTAAGGTGAATAAAATTTATCAGCAATATGCATCTACTTATCAATCTAATATTATAGAGCCAATTATTAGAGAGGTTGTGAAGAGCCAATCTGCTCTTTATACCGCCGAGGAGCTAGTTACTAAGAGGGCGGAATTTAGTGAAAAGGTCTCTACTATTTTAGCATCTAAGTTCGCGGAGAAAGATGCAATATTTGAAAGATTAAATATTACTAATTTCCAATTTTCTGAGTCTTTCAGTAAGGCCATTGAAGCTAAGGTGACCGCAGAACAAAATGCTTTAGCTGCTAAGAATAAATTAGAGCAGGTTAAATTTGAGGCTGACCAACGTATGGCGCAAGCGAAAGGCGAAGCGGAAGCTATTAAGATTCAGGCTAGTGCCATCCAGGCTCAGGGTGGTAAAGAATATGTTGAGCTTCAGTGGATTTCCAAGTGGAACGGATCACTTCCAACAACATCCCTGGGTAATTCTAACGGGGTTATATTGGATTTAGGTGGTGCAAATTCTAAATAGTATTTATTTGTTCATTGGCTGTTTAAGGACGGCCAATGTGATATAAGTATTATTAATATAAAAAATATGGAAGATAAAATTAGTTTATTTACTATTGACATAACTCCTATATTCTGGTTTGGTATAGGTTATAATTATGATTGTATTTATTTTTGTATTCCATTTTTAATGATTACTATTAATTTAAATTTTTTTGAATAATATGAAAAAGGCTTTTACATTAATTGAATTAATGGTTATTATAACTTTTATAGGAATATTAACTACAATAGCTATTTCTGCGCTTGGTTCTCATCACAATAATAATGGTGAATCAACCTCTATAAATACATCTATTTATAATTAAAATTATATGACACAGTTAGAGAAAAGACTAAAAAATTTAGAAGATAGAATTAAGGTATTGGAGCAAAAACAGCCGATTGTTAATGTTTATCCTTATTATCAGCCATCAACAAATCCGATTCCAATGCCAAATTATCCTAATTATCCGAATGGTCCAACGTGGAATCCGGGGAATCCACAAGTAACTTGTTAAAATTAATAAAAATATGTCACAAGAAATAGAAAATATCCAATCAAATTTTTATCAAGTTAGAATTAAATGTTCTAACTGTGGTGTGAGCACCGTTGTTTCTATACCAAAAAAAACATTAGTTAGTCAATCTCCGTGCCCTAATTGCCGTTGTGCGTGCCTTAGCGTAGTTCATTCTGATCATGGATATAGAAAAGATTGGGAAATTTTAATGAGAGATGACAATAATAAACATTTGTGCTCTGAACATCAGTTAGGTGGGGCGCTTATAAATGATAGATATAATACCGATGACATTAGACCATTTAAAGCGGTGAATGAATTGGACCCAATTAAGAATAATGAACAGGACGGTTTAAGGCCGATTAAAAAGTCTTAATATGATTAAAGAATATAAACCGATAGATATACATTCATTTGGTAAAGATAATGCCTCTATGGTTCTCACCGGTATTCTGAATGAAAGGGCTGATAATAAACTCAAACGTATAGCTGGCATTATTCTTGGAGATGCTCATTCTCAGTTTAATATATTATTATCCAAGGTTAATGGGCCGATATCACAAAGACACCAAATAAGCAGGATGGCTCTTTATATAAAAAATTATTGGTTAAATGAGATATCTTCCAGGGGGTTGCCGATTATTGTTGAGACTCATTTAAAATGCGCACTAACTACTGCTTATAAAGAGTCTCTAAGAAAGTTAAATTTGTCTAATAAATTTTTAAGAAGTAAAAAGGCTTTAAAACAAAATGCCTTAAATTAAATATATGAATGATTTTTTTGAGAATTGTCTAATGTTTTTATTAGTGGTAGTAATGATTTTAATTGGCTTCGGATTAGCTGCTAGTTTTTATCAATTTTCATCTGTTCAAAATTTGCCAGAAGAGAGTCGTTGTCTAAGTAATTATTATAAATCGATGACTGTTAAAAATCTTCCAGTCGAATGTCTTAAATATTATAAATAAATAATTATGAAAAAAATTAGATTATTATTGTTAATTTTACCGTTGTTTATATTATCTGCGTGTACAATGCCGACGTGTGTTTCATATAAAACTGTTGATAGAGTAATACCAGAAAAAACAACTTATGTCAAAAATTATTGGACAGGATTTCCTGAAGAGATAGTTATTCCAGAGAAAGTTGTTAAAGATGAGGTTTGTGATAAGTGGGAAGATAAAGAATATTAATTTAGAATTATATGTTTAAAAAACAAGTTAAATTATCAATCAAAAATCTAGAGGATATTAATAATCAGCTATGGAAAGAAATGTTGGGCTTAAGGGAGAGCGTTGTGTCTCTTTCTTATCAAATAGATGTTTTAGCTAAGGCTATGCATTTAACAATTAGAAGACGACCGGTCCAGGTTAATCCTTACGAAGCGGTTGATAGTGGTGAGGTTAATATTCCCAGTTGCTGGCCTGGCCCATTATATCCTGGTTCTCTCAAAAGTGAGACCACTGTTTCTAGTTTTAAGGCCACTACTGATAAGTCTGCATCCAATAAAAAGAAATAATATATGTCTGATCAGGAAATATGTATTTGCGCCGCCATTAAAACATCAACCGGTTTTATTATTAGGGGGCATAGGCATTGTGACGCTATTAGGACTGCTGGCGGAATAAAGGCGTTGACAAGGTTCGAGATACAATCAGCGGAGCAAGGTTTTATTACTTCCAACAATAGATTTGTCGATAGAGCGGAGGGGTGTAAATTACAAAAAGATGCTGGCATTCCATCGATTGATAAAGAACATCCATTTTTGAACGATGAATTATATAGTGAAGATTTATATTAAAAATATGAGTAAAGAAACAATTTTTTTATTAGGATGGTTATGCGGAGGGGTTGCCGCTATGGTTGTATTTTCTATTGTAGTTGTCTCTCCTCTTGTTAAGAAAAACGAATTTCTCCTTAAGCTTAATCCTAATTGGGAAATGATTAAGAATGATTGTGGTAGAGATACCCAAAAAGATAAAGAAAATACTTATTGTAGGGCTTTCTCTGATGGGGTTGATTATGGCATGGGATTAAAGAAAATGGATGAGAGTATAAAAGAGTGGCAAGATGGTTTAAATAAATAATATGACTACTATACCAGAAATGATATCTAATTTCTTTCATAATTTACGGGAATATATATTTTGTAAAAGTGTAATCGGCAGAAAATATCAAAAGTTTCAAGATGCTATTTGTTTTGTGTTCGGCCATAGTTTGACTGGTTGGTCTACTGATCGTGCTTGCAGAAGGTGTAATCGTTATAAAAATGTAAATGGTGAAGTTTTATTTTATCATAATTGGGAAATGCAATGGGGAGATAATGCGCGGTGCCATGATCACAAGAGATAATAATATGTTTTTATTAAAAGTATTTTAAATAATAATAGTCAATGTTTACAGTAAATTGTGAAAAAAAACAGGTAGTAAATTTGGATCTTTCCGAAAAGATGGAAAAGCTTAATTTTCCTAAAAAAAGTTTGTTTCAATGGAAGGATTATGATGGACTGGAAATGACCATAGAGTTATCTAGTGAAAATAATAAAATAGGGAAAAATATTCCGGCCTATACTGTTGCGGAATTATCTGAAATGTTTCCCGATGATTTTTCTTTTACTGTTCAATTTGGTTGTTGGAACGCTGGTGTTTGCCGGGTAGCGTCTGTAGAATTGCCAGAGATTTTTTATGCTGATAATATCACAAACGCTTTAGCGTGTATTCTAATTTATTTAAAAGAAAATAAACATATTTAATATGATAGCAGAAAAACAGACAACTAATAAAGAGTTATCTAAAAAAATGAAAAACCTCGGTTTTCCTCAAGATAGTTTTTTCTTTTGGTATGAAATGGGTTCTGAGTCTTTTTTGAATATTCCCGATGACATTGATTATTCTAGGGCATCAGAATTGTGCTCTGCTTATACACTTTCTGAACTAGGTGAATTAATCAAAAAATATAAAGATCATTTGAAAAATGTTGATCTTCAAGAGATGGGGTGCGCCGGAGAAGAGGATATTGCTGAATGTAATTTTAATCCTGATTTCTTGGCTAGAATATTAATTAATTTAAAGGAAAAGAAACTTATTTAATATGAAAAGAGAAAAAGAATATTACAAAGTTGGTGACGTGGTTTGGGTTAAACAGATATTCGGAGGTTTTTTTACTGCTAAAATAGAGGCTGTTGTTAGAGATTTTTTTGGGATTTATTATATAGCAACGTGGATGGTTGATTGTGATGGCGCGATATATTCGGTATCGGATAAGTTAAGACCTAGAAACATTATAATGAAAAGATAACTAATTTATTAAAATATGTCAAGTAATAAAATGGGTCGTTCAATTTTAATGGTTTTAGATACGGGATTAAAAGCCTATATCAATTATCTAATGGGAGAAGACGAGGATGATTCTGTGGCGGACGTTGTTAGAAAGCATTGGGAGAATAAAGACATGTTTTTTCCGGAGGCTGAAGTTGATGCAAATATTTGTATTAATGGGGATTATATTGATGAAATAGATATGAGACGAGTAGTGGCGGTTTCTTATAATGATTATCAAAGATAGATATTTTGTTCTTTAAAACCTGCGGTCAAGTTATGTTTAGTCAAAACAAAATGTTATGTCAAGTTTTAAGTTACATCCAATTTTAAGGTTGAGAAATCTTATAGTGGATTTGTGGAGAGAGGATAAAGATTATTTTCTGGGGCGCACATTAACGATTATAGACGCGTCAATCCAGGATAGGGAGCAAAGAAAAGCTATTAAGGATTTGATTAAGAATGCTTTTTATGAGTTGAATTATAGAGAAGATAAGTTTAGGGAGATCCTGTGGCAATTTTTTGTCAAATATGGGCAAGATATTATAGGTAATAATACGTCTGAGGGGCACAAGGATTTGGAGAATATGGTTTTGGGAAGAGTAAGTGAGGCAGATAGTCGTCCCGTTGGGCTGAGCTATTTCTCTGAAAATTAATTAATTAAGTATTAAGCATTAAGTTGACTGCAGATTTTAGATGATAAAATATATGGAAAATATTAAACAAAATATGATTGCCCCTATTGAAATCCGTATTTTATCAGCAGCTTTTAATAAAAAACCGGGGTTAAAAAACTGCACAAAATGTAATGGTGCATATTCCCCGTATAGTGTAAATGAAGAAAGCGATTTATTCCAGTACTGGTGTTGTATTCCAGTTGTAGATGATTGTGGAAGAATTCTTCCTCCGTCTGGTCTATGTGGGTTCTGTAATCCATCTAGTGTTTGGTATATTAATAGAAATTAATTATATGGACAATAATAATACAATCCAAGTTTATGATAATATGGCGTCTTTGAGAGATGACGTTATGTTGAATGATAAATATTTTAAAAATAATGATATTAATGTTTTTCCGATAGAGAGATGGTTCGAAGGTTGTAATTGCGTTGGATATATTAAACATGATGATTCGTTTGTTTTTACTCAGGGTATGGGTATGGGGAATTGGAATTATGATAAAAGAGTATTTTTCTGTATTAGTCGTTCAGGTTTGACTAATTTATTAAAATATGGTTCTTTCCATCCAATAATTAAAAAGACGTGGTGGAAGAAGCTATTAAAAATATGAAAGCAAGAAAAAAGCCGGTAGAGGTGGAGGCAATAACTTTTGAGGAATTGGTAGAGTATGGATTAAAGAATTGCCCCATAGAAAACGTCATAAATGGCCTTCCTTGGTCGTTTGCTTACAAGGGGCACCCAATAACTCATGAAAACGATAATTGCTATCTAGTACCCACTCTGGAGGGTACCATGAGGTTTAATAGAGGTGATATGCTTATCACCGGGGTCAAAGGGGAGATTTATCCTTGCGAAAAGAGTATATTTGATTTAACATATGAAATATTATAAAAATAACATAGTAGAGAATATTTGTCCTCATTGCAAGATATTGATGGAGGAAAGATCCCATAAGTCTATAACCCCTAAGTTATTGAAACAGGTGTGTTATTATTCTAAGTGGTATTATTGCCCACGCTGTGCTCGGGTTTATAATTATGATAAGTATAGAATCTTTACATATGATATAAAAAATGGTGCTAAAATTAATCAAAATAATATAAAAATTATGACAAATCAACCAACGGGCGGTTCAATAACTTCTATCCCGCCAGAGACCAATGAGTATCCTTTACTCAATTTTAAAAGGAACGAGGAAACAGACACTCAAGAAACTCAGCTTATTAAGTTCTACAAGCTCAATCACGATGGAACCTATGAAAATGGCACAACCCTAGAAGAATTGTTAAGAGTGGCCATAACGAGGCTCAAGGACTTAAATATGAGATTCCCCTCTAGAGAGAACGCCATCGCCACGACAAAGATGGAGGAGGCCCTAATGTGGTTAAATGAAAGAACGCGGGAAAGAAAGGAACGCGGAGTAGAGGGTAAGCATTTATTATAAATATAAAATATATGGCAAAGATTAAAACAAAGAAGGGTACAGAAACAGTGAAAGGGGATAGAAAAAATAAAAAAATCGATAGATTTTTCTCTTGGGTTTTTATAGTGGTTATGGCATGGGTGATTATTGATTCATCTTGGACGGGAATAGGAAAAACGAATCCCGCTTTTGTGTGGACATTAAAAGATGCGATTATGTCAAGTTTGATGACCACTTCTTTAATGGTGGTTGGCGCAGTTATATATAGCGGATTTAGAGAATAATATGATTACAATAACATTAAAAAAGGATTTTAATGAAGAGCAGGCGAAAATAGCTGAAAAATTAAAATCTGAATTAACAGAAGCTTGCCATGAATTAGAGGAATATAGTAATTATGAGGTCTATGGATTAAAGGATAATAATGGCGAAATGAGCATATTATTAGAAATAGATTACAGCGATCCAGAGCAAGACGGAAATTTAACTCTTTTTGGTTGTTATTAGATAGGCAATGTTATTAATGGGAGTGGCGGAATAGTAACGCAATTCTTTACTTAAGGAAGTAGCTATCTTATGGAAGCAGTAAACCCGTAAGACCCTCGAGGGTAGCGCTGGTTTTTACACAGTCACCAGCCAAGGCCCCTAAATAGTGAAATATCGGAAAATAGCTTGTGAAGTGACTATACTAGTTGCTGAACATGGAGTAGCGAAAGCGAAACGGAAGCAGTCTAGTTCAAATCTTCACTTCCCAGATAATATAAAAAGAACCATAATGTAAAAAGTTATGGTTTTTTGTTGTTAGATTTATATAACATTTATAGAAAATTGGCTTATATTTGACAATTCTTAGGTTTTATGACCATATTTATTCTGTTTTATAGCATAAAGAAAGGATGAAACTCACAATTCACCTCAATTCCCCACTGTTCACCACTTTGGTTTTTATAGGTTGATCGCTTTGTATAGTTGTCAGCTTACCCTTTGGTATTTTAGACCGCCTTATTGTAAAATATAGACCGCTTTACCATTTGGACCATATATGATGTAAAAATGTCAAAAACGGGGCATTTTTCGTACATGTTCGTGTCCGCTTCTGTACCCTTTTCTACTCTTTTTTAAACTCTCCCACTAATATTACAGTAAAAACTCTCAACTTACCTTTTTTCATTCGATTTTTTTTAAAAGTTATATAGTTTTACCATATAACTGTTTAACTGTCCTATCACAAAAAAAGCCACGCAGTGGCTCTACGTGGCTTTAATTGATATTATTAAATTAGATGTGTTACATTATACCTCTTTTTGGTTTAAATCGCTCTGAGGTGCCTTTCTTGCCTTTTGGAAGGGCTTTAGGCGGTCTCTTGGACATTAAAAGTTTGTATGTTAGGAAAGCAAGCGGGATTATGCCTATCTCTTTCACTATCATACGTGCTTTATATCCGAATGGATTAAACACAGTTATACTGAATTTGTCAATACCATATCGTTCATATAGGAGGTTATTGAAAGACTTGGGCGGATTAATGATTAATTTATTATCCATTTTGACTTTACTGAGTTTCTCAATATTCGTCAATGGTTTGTTTTTAGCCTGAGCCTTCATATAATTTTTGTGTTATACTAGCTATTAATTTACTAGCTTCTATCGCCTCTATAGTATTATCCACTTCGGCTTGTCTCCCAGTAGCAATTAGGTCTTCTATCGTTATCTTTCTGGCTAAGTTTAGCCCTATTACAGAATGGTTTCTATCGTCTGCTGAGAATATCTTGTCTTTTATGAATTGCATACTGTTAGTACCGTCCCTACCGTTTTGGACACGGTAAGGACGGTTTAATTATTACTTATTCCACTATATATACCTCTCGGAACATCATTTCCAGTTAAAGACTCTAGCATTAATGTTTCGCCAGCTTTAGCTAAATATACAGAAGTTAATTCCTCTAAGTGTTCTGAGGATACTAAAACTTTACCGTCTTGGATATCCTGAATCTTTTGAGTTAATTCTGCGACTATCTTATCGACCTCTGCTTGCTCTTTGGCGATACTTTCTTTTTCTTTATTGCAATTTGCTAATCCTTCGTTATATTCTTTCATTGTTTCTTCCTTGTCTGGGTCGTTATCTTTTACTTCTGAGATAGCGAAGTTTAGTCTGGCTATTGTTTTGTCTACGCTGATAGTTGAGTTCTTTAAAGAATCTGAGTGCTTGGTTAGTGTTAATAATTTGGTGCGGACCTTGTTGGTTGCCTCTAATCTGATTGAATCACGTGCCGCTTCGCGAACGCTGGATACGATTTCGTTGTAAGTCTTTTTCATAATTTTAGATTTTAGTTTTTTTAATAGTTGTATTAATATTGTGAATGCGCTCAGCATTCGTTGCCGCATGGTCGAAGAGGGTTTCTCTTTGATAGTCCTCTTCAATCATTTGTTTGTTTTTAGCCATCACTGCGTTAGAATATATCATTCGGACGTCTTGGACTAATTTAGATATCCTGTCTGCGAAATTAGATATATACATTTCAATATCGTCGTTGAGTGGGTCCTCCTCTGCGGTTACTATTAACTCCCAGTCTTTGAGTTTATTGACGTCGTATAAGTCTTTCTTTAGCGCTTTGATATCTTCATTGGTCTCTTTGATTACTTCTCCGAATATTCTCTTATAGGTTTTGCGGTCGGCGGTGTTTAACATTTCTATTACCCAGTTAGATGGCTCTGGTGTCTTGTGCTTCTTAATGAAGGAATTGAATGGATAATTATGATAATTACCGAATGAATCTGTTTTAAAGCCTATAATTTCTTTTACCGGCTCGGGCTTAATGAATTCGATAGATAGTTTCTGTAGTTTAAACTCTTTCTTAAGGAGCTCTATGGTATACATTGTGCTATCTTTAATCGGTTCGCCAGGCCCTTCGCTGGAGATTATTACTTCTTGTTTGTTAAAGAACAGGTTTAATGGATTGGATGTATTTCTTCCGAAATACAATTGAATGGCTTCATTCTTCGATTTGTCGACTTTTATCACTATAAAAGCACAGCTTCCTAAAGCTCCGACTTCTACTTTGATACCCTCGATGAATAAAGCTAATTCTATGGCCAGGCTTTCGGAATCATTGAAGACAATCGTATCGGTCTTTGTCTTCATTTCCGTTGTATATTTAAAGCCTAGCGTCTCATGGTCTGCTTTTAATGAATATGAATTTCGTATTACGCCATTGTGAACGACATAATAATCATATTTCAAAGATTCATGAGATACTTTAATCGGATGGGTTTGGTCCATCTTGTTCTCGGTTGATGTTGGCGTCCGATGATGCGCCATTATCATTTGGCTGTTGTTCATTTTTAGGTCGACAATGAACTTGAATGGTTCGGTGGCTCTGTCTATCTTGAATTTTCCTGTTTTGTCTATAGACATTATACCGAATCCCTCTTCTCCTCTTGATACCTGGTCTTCATAGATTTGGAGAACTTGTTCATTGACGTTTTCTTTCTTGTTGAATACTCCGATTAATCCGCACATAGTTTTTAGTGTTAGTAAATTAGTTAGAGAGCATTATTCTTTGTCTGGCATCTCTAGCCATTCTTGCTCCTTGGGAACTAGTATCAAATTGGATATCATTACTTTTCTGATATAATTTGTATAGTTCTCCTCTTTCTTCGTATGATAGGTCGTAATCATTGACTAATGTGTTGTTATCTAGACCTATACCATCGGGTTTGATTTGTTCTAGTTCATAAATTAGATTGACAAATTCTTGGAATTTGTTTCTTACCCGCATCATGTATGGCAGACCTAAGATGATAACCGGTTTAGTTGTTCCGGCGCTGTTGATTTTAATATTTTCTCTAGCCTTATCTTTCATTCTTGATAATGTATCAATGGAGACATCTAAATCACTTAGTGTTTTGATTTGTTCTTGACCATAAATTATGGCGTTATCCTTCATGCGCATTGCCATTGGTTTGTCAATACCTTTACGCATGCCGAATATGAAGTATTCGTTATTTTGTTTTATTTTCTTAGTTGCTAACAATGCCCCCAGTCTTAGGGCGAATGATTCACAATTAAGTTCCTTGTTGTGTGCGATCGCCATTTGTGCTCCGACATTATCAAGATTAAATTCTTCTAATGTCTTGGCTGATAAAACTGTCGCTTGTTTGACAATTTTCTTTGAAAATGTTTCTTGTTTAGCCATTCCCCAGCCGATAGCAATGTTGAAAGATGTTGCTTTCTTGTCTTTTTGTACTTTATCTGGAGAGAGAATATATTCAATTTCTTGTTTATATTCTTTATAAGCCTTGAATTTACGTACGGTTTTCTTGATTACTTTAAGTAATGCTTCGCTTCCAGGCTTATAGTTTGACATGATTAGATTTTGAACTGAGTTTGTTTGTTTGTCTCCGGATAACAAAATTTGTTTCAAATCATTTAATGTTTTGGGATGATTAATGATTTGATTATAGCAGGTTGCCATATAACATAAAGTTGCGTGACACACCTTTCTAGTTGTTATCCATTCTGCGTTTGGAGTTCTATATTCTAATTTCAGTCTTTGTTTTGCATCCACTTCTATTTCGTCTACTCTATAATCATGTAGTTTGCCATATGAGCCGTTGAATCTGATATTTTCAGAATCAATATTTTGTCCAAGCATTACTGGTATGAATAATGTATCCAGTTTGTGGACAAGTTTTTTAACGGCTTGAGCCGTTATGCCTTCTGGTAATAAGAAGTGCATATGACCTCCTACTGGCGCTTGTTCATTCGTAGTTATCATATCAGTAAACGGCATTTTGTTGTGGATAGTTTCTAATAATTTCCCGATATTATCTGTTACCTTATTCGGGTCGTTAGATGGAAGGGGTCTGATTTCTCCGGTGGCATCACAACCATCCCAGCCAGCATTACCATATCCCGGAATATTGAATCCTTGGCCCTCTTCTTTTTCTTGGAAGAATTTATCCATTGTGTTGTGAGCGTTTACTCGGTTATTAAATAGGTTTAGACTGAATTCTGGGTCTGCGCCTATTGTGAAGTTGAAGTCAAACATAGAATTAATAATTAGGCTTTGTTTAATATTTCCAATATTCTTTTCGTGATATTATTTAATATTTCTTGTGGATTACCATCAATATCTAATAGTTCTAGCGCTATAATATCTTTTAGATTTTCTAGTTCTGCGATTACTTTTTGCGTTGGGTCGTATTGATAATCAGTGCAGAGTTTTGTTGCGCTGTTGTGTTCACTTATTGTGCAATTACTACCTGGTAATATTTTATTTACTTCTTTCTTAATTTTGCTATTAATATTTTTAATATTTTTTCTAATTTTTTCTATGTTATCTAATTCCTTTTTAATTTCTTGCATTAATTTAGATACCTTTGGATTGTTTTCTGCCTTTCTTACCAAGCTTCTTATTAATTTGCTTTTTCCTTCTCTATATGGTCCAAGGTCTTTTATCTTTTGGTCTATTTTCTTTTGTGCTATTTTGATTAGCACTGCTTTTTGTTGTTTGTTTTCCATACATTTAGTTTTTTTCTCTTAAACACCTACGAATAGGGAATAAGAGAATTAATTAAAATAAATAATAAAATAATAGTATTAAAGACTATTAAGATGTTTGCATGAATCCGTCAAACCATTTGTATGGTTTGCTTGTTGCCGGGTCGTTGCAATGCTTTTGCGCTTGTTTCCATGTGTATCCGGTTGCCATTATTTTACATGGTCGGTTTTTGTCGAAGAAGAATCTAATAATACTAAATGTTCCTTGTTCTTTGTTTTTCATATGATTTATGTTGATAAATTATTTAGACTTGGCAAGGGATATGGAATGTCGTCTCTTGAACGACAGGTTGTAACCGAATCTCCGGATATTCTGTCTATAGTAATTTGTCTTCCTTCGGGCTCTTGCCCTTCTGTTAATATTCTTTCCATTCCTTCGCACGCTTCTTGTACCACTTCTCTAGTTATTCTTTCTATATTTGCTCTTGATGGTGGATACTGAAAGGGTTCGCTAAAATCTATTAAGTCTGGTCTATCGCTTAAGATAATCTGATCACTGATTGTATTTTTTTGTATTGAGAATATGGTGTTTCTTTCTAGGATTATATTGATATGGCCGATGGTTGATTCTAATTCTCTATAAGTTAAATATAATCTGTGGGCCAGGTTTGAGATGTCAACCGGCGATGGATAATTTTCTATTAATATTTTTATCATTGCAGCTGCCGGTCTAGATATGCTCCATGTATTTCTCGTTGTTCTTCTTATATTCGGGTCTATCTCTAATATGCCGTAATTCGGGAATGCTCTGAACGGTATAATTCTTCTGTTCTCTATTTTCTTCTGTTTGATTTTCTGTTTTGTGCATTCCCACTCCTCAAGGATTTGTTTGAGTAATGTTTTCATATGATTACATATTAAATCCGCACCACTTGATGAAGGTTGTTACCTTAAAATCTTTATGGTTCTTAGCTAACAATAAAGTTAGGTTGGTTAATAATTTGCTGACCGGAATACAATCTTCCGGTTTGCTTTGTTTAATAACGATTGCTAATGCTTTAATTTCTTTTTGAGTCATATGATTAGTTGTGGTAGTCTACTGTGACTATCCAATAATTATTAAATAATTCTTCTGCGTTATCAAGATTGTATAAATCGTGTTGCAATTGTTCTATCGTGGTTTCGATGCAATCTTCTTCGCAATATATTTCTGTTTCTGGATAAGTTTGTTTTAATCCTTCGTACAATTTCTTGGTTAATATCCTGGCGTTATCGTCTGATTGACCTCTGTGCCAATTATGTTCTCTTGTTTGCGGGCACTTTCCGTCTCCTTTGTATTTCTTCCACAATGCTTCGTATTCTTCGTTGGTTGTTCTAGAGTTTTCGTAAAGCTTTTTTAATTCTTCTCTATATTCTAACGGCATCAGACATTCTGTCAGGCAACCCGACCATCTTCCTCCTATTTCGTACCAGTCTGCTTTACCGCTTCCGAAAAATCCTTGAGCTGTGAATCCCTCGTTCTCTAGCAAGTTATTGGCGTGTTCTTGTGCATTGTTTGAGGTGGAACACTCTTCTTTTTTGATTAATACAAAATATAAATAGTGCATATAATTATTTAAGATTAAGTAATTTAAGTAATTTAACCATTTGGCAACCGCCATCACACTTGAAGTATAGTCGTCCTTCTTCTGTGTATTTATGTCCTGGACCTTTACAGTTCGGACATTTAATGTTGTTTGAGTCCATATGATTAATTTTGTCTTGATACACGCATATCAGCGTCCATCAAGTTTGATTTAATTAAGTTTTTAAATTGTAACTTAGCGTCTTCTTTGCTTATTGCTTGTATGTCGCATACCGTGATAGTCACTTCATACATTTTTAACTTAGCGAAGCACTGCGTCAGCTTATCCATAATATTCATTCGTTAATTTTATTAAGAAGACGATATCTTTTAATGAACGATGTAAAAGTATGGCCATCATTGTTCGCTTTATTTATAACGGCCATTAGTTGATGTTTGGTGAGAATCATATGAATTGATTTAATTTATTAGATGTTTCTTCTAATATTTTATTTGCTTCCTCCGGAAAATAACTTGTGTCTACCCCCGCATTTTCTAGCTCGTCAATCATTTTGTTTAGTATTTTCCATATATCGAAACTTCTTTTGTCTGTTTCTTTTGATATTAGATTGTTGTATAAATAAGTTGTGATTGTTTCTTGTGGCGTTTCTTCAATTTCTTTAAATAATTTATTTTTAGCGTCTTCTTCGTCTTCCGCCTCTATTTCTTTTGTGAATGATAATATATATTTTGACATATGTTTGTTCGCCGACAGAAGAGAGCTGACCCGTGAGGGCCAGCTCTTAGTTCTGTCTATTAAAATTTCTAAGCAGTTTGTGGAACGCGGATTAAGACCTGAAAATCGGCATCTTGTTTGCCCTCTCTTTTCTTGTTAGGCCATAATTCCATGCGGTCACCAGCGTTGAACTTTAAAGCCATTCCGCGATTAATAGTCAAACGCATGAATTCTTTACCGTTCTTGCTTGTATTCTTCCAAGCCTTTCCGATGTAGACCGGCTTGGTTGCACTCTGTTGAGTGCTTGCGACATTGTTTAATATCTCTACCATAATGTTTGTGATGCTAACTAGCGACACACGACGCTAATCGCAAGCTAATTAAATTAATTAAATATATAAATACAGTATTACTGTCACTAACGCAACAGTAATACTGTGCTATAGTTCACTCCGTCTCATACTCTATCTTGTGCGCGCGCCTCTAGCCTCTAGCCAGAGTGTCGCAGTAATAGATGTAAGGACAGAGAAAAGACTAACAATATAGTATTATAACACCGGGGGGCGGGACGATAGGGGGAGTGGTCTTTCGGTTTTTATAGATTGGATGGTACCATAGGGTATCCAATACACTCGCTCTCTGGGACTAAAATAACCTTTTTAGCCCCCCCATACCATCAGGACATCATACCACCCTGTGGTGCAAAAATTTTTCTAAAAAATTTGAGACTTTTGCTTGACAAGGATTTTTATTTATGATATAATACTAATATATGCAAAAAGTTAAAAAGTCAAAATCGAATAAGCAAGCCGAATCCGGACAGACAGTCCAGGAGTTGTTACGTGATACAATGCCGGATGAGGGGACTATTAAATACTGTTTAACCAACTGGTATTATGCTGTTATTAGGTTTTATAATAAGGTCATTGATCTCCCGTTAGAGGTGAAATGGTTTATACAGAGGGCTTTTAGAGGTTATTCTGATAGAGATTTGTGGGGATTAGATTATTATTTGGGTAATGTTATTGTAAAATCGTTGAAGGCGTTTAGATCCATGTACAGACATGGCATGCCCGCTATATATTGTCAACCAGATAAGAATGGTAAATGCAGGGTTTCTGATAAAGTCGCTATGAAGCGCTGGAATAAAGACTTAGATGCAATGATTGAAGGGCTAGAATTTTTAGCCAATAGTGATGATAAATTGACGGATTTCTTTGAAAAATATAAAGATTGTAAAAAAGGTAAGTTTAGCAGGGAATATGATAAGGCCTATGCGAAGGCGCAACAACAGGCAAAATTATTCATTGACAAATTTAATCTTTTGTGGGATTAGTAAAATTTTATAAATAGGTACTATATTAATCCCGGTTAGAAGACTGGGATTTTTTAAAGGGTATTGACATTTATTTTAGATGTGCTATACTTAATATATGCGGGTCACGCTAAGGCAGCGGGGCGGTCTCCAAAACCGACTGTACTTGGTTCGATTCCAAGGGCTCGTGCTAAGACGTAATATATGAAAAAAATAGAAATATGGAAAGAAATTAATAATTACCCTGGTTATTTTATTAGTTCTTATGGGAATGTATTATCGCCGGGAAGATATAATAAAATAATATTACGTCATCCTGCGGTTTTTAAGAGTGGTTATAGATTCGCTAGTTTGAGAAACAAGAATGGTAAAAAACAAATTAAAGTATCTCGCTTAGTTGCAATTCATTTTATTAATAATAAAGAAAATAAAAAAGAAGTAAATCATAAGGATGGAAACAAGGTAAATGATTGTGTTAGTAATTTAGAGTGGACAACTAGAAGTGAAAATCAAAAACACGCTTTTAAAAATGGTCTTCAAAAACCAAAGGTTGGAGAAAAGTCAAATTTTTCTAAATTAAAAGAATGTGATGTTCTAAAGATATTAAAATTATTAAATGAAAAAAAGCTTTATCAAAGAGAGATAGCTAAATTATTTAACGTGGCTAGAACAACTATTAGTTCTATTAAAAATGGATATAATTGGAAATATTTATGAAAAAATTTGTAATTTCAGATATACATGGAGGATATAAATCATTGATTCAATGTTTAGAAAGATCGTCTTTTAATTATAATGAAGATTTGTTAATTTGTTTAGGAGATATTGTAGATGGATTCCCAGAGACGCCGCAATGTGTGGAGGAGTTGCTTAAAATAAAAAATCTGATATTGATTGAGGGTAACCACGATACTTGGGCGCGAGACTGGTTTAAGTTTGGGTCTAGACCGATTATATGGACAGAGCAGGGCGGTCGGGCCACGATAGATGCTTATATAGCAAATGCGGATTTAATGATTAAGCATAGAAGTTTTTTTGATAAGGCGGTTAAATGTTATGTGGATGATGAGAATCGTTTATTTGTTCACGGAGGATTTAAGCTGGGGGTTCCAGTGGAAGAACAGCCATTAAGATATTTAAGCTGGGACAGGGATTTGTATGATATGAGAAATAATGATTTAGATATTTCTCCATATAAAGAAGTCTTTGTCGGTCATACCTCTACTTGGAATATTTCTAAGTTTCCGTTTTGTAGGAATAAGGTTTGGTTCGTTGACCAGGGCGGCGGCTGGGAAGGAAGATTAACAATAATGAACATAGAAACACATGAGTTTTTTCAGAGCGATGTTGTAAAAAATCTCTACCCCGGTTTTAGGGGTAGATAACGCGAGTATCGTACAGTTGGTCAGTACCTCTGCCTTCCAAGCAGGTGACGAGGATTCGAATTCCTCTACTCGCTCCAATAAATTAATTAATAATTTTATGAAATCAATTGACCAAAGACCAGAAGATGAATTAATATCAGGATGTAATTGCGGTGGAGATCATTTCGTTGTGTTCGATATTTTTGAGTGGGATGATATTAAAGAATTTTTTGTGACAGTTATTAAAGAGCCGATGGATTTTTGGTATAGATTAAAGAAGGGTTTAGAATATATTATATTTGGAGGAAGATTGTATGAAATGGATGTGACGTTATCTGTTAGAGAAGTAGAAAAATTAAAAGTATTAGTAGAAAAATTTTTGAAGAAATAATATGTTTTTAACTATCAAACAAAAAAATGATTACGCTAAAAAATATTATATTAAAAAAATAGAAAAATATAAAAAATATTTAGGAGGGAAATGTATGTCATGCGGATCTGAAGATAATTTAGAGTTTGATCATATTAATCCTAATACAAAAGAATTTACTATTACAAAAAAACCTACTTATTCATGGTCGGTTATTAAAAAAGAACTAGATAAATGTCAATTATTATGCAGAGAATGTCATTATAAAAAAACAAAAAATAATTTTCCAGTTAGAAAACATGGAACGTGGGGAATGATTAGACGTGGAAGATGTAAGTGCAAAATTTGTCATGATTTTGTGAATAAATATAAAAGAGAGTATAGAAAAAAGAAGTCTAGCGTAGTTTAATGGCAGAACAGTGGAATTTGGATCCATTGATGTTAGTTCGATTCTGACCGCTAGAGCTATGGTCAATAAATCCGAAGTCGTCTAATAGTAGGATGTCGTGCTCTGAACACGGAGATAGTGGGGCAGAACCATTCTTCGGAGCATATCTATCATTGGCGAAGATAGAAACGCGGACGCCTGCAAAACGTCTATGCGCCGGTGCAATTCCGGCATGATAGTCAAATAAGTAAGGGTGCCGGAGATGGATTATCGGGCTAGTCTTGAAAACTAGAGTCCCACTTTGTGGGACCGTGGGTTCGAATCCCACTCCTTGCGCATAATGGCGCTATCGTCTAATTGGCTAGGACTCCAGGTTTTCAGCCTGAGAACCCCGGATCATTCCCGGGTAGCGCTACAAATAGAAGGGTGGGTGAGTGGTTTAAACCAGCTCCGTGCTAAGGAACCGGGGATGAAAGTCCCCCGCGGGTTCGAATCCCGCTCCTTCTGCTTAATGGCAATATCGTCTAATAGGATAGGACGATTGGTTCTCAGCCAATTAATCAGAGTTCGATTCTCTGTATTGCTACTGTGGCCGTGGTTTAAAAGTAGAACGATGGGTTGTGGTCCCGTAGGAACCGGAGCGTTACCGGTCGGTCACCCCAGGGCATCTAATCCTCTATGGACGGGGGAGGGGCTGTAGACTCCTTGCGCTTCGGCGCTGACTGAGTTCGATTCTCAGGGTGCCCACATAACGGAATGTGATATAGTGGTATTATGCCTGGTTTGGGACCAGGCAACTTGAGTTCGATTCTCAACATTCCGACAATTAAGAATAATTTGTTAATAGGTTGAGAGTAAATCAGGCGATGCTTCACGAGCCCTGATCACCATTTGAGATTAACGCTAATTTATTAATTCGAAATTTCGTGAAATGAATTATAAATCATGTAAAAAACACAAGCGGTTCGATAGAATGTCTGGAAGATGGTCTATGAATAAAATCTATAGCGAAAGATTAATGATTAAACGTATTCGTAGAGAACATTTATTTTCGGTGGATAGTTCAAATGGATAGAACACCAGACTTCTAATCTGGGTATCTGGGTTCAAGTCCCGGTCCGCCGACATAGCGGCTTATAGCTCAATGGCTAGAGCGTTCGTCTGATACACGAATGACCTCGGTTCGATTCCCAGTAAGCCGACATTAATCGCAGATATTTCAATGGTTAGAATGGGGTTCTTATAAAGCCTTAATGATGGTTCGATTCCATCTCTGCGGACTAATAAAAAAATATGAAAAATGGTGAATATAATATTATAGTAGCTCCAGATAATTATCCTGGTAAAAAATATAGAAATAGGTATTGTTATGAACATATTTTCATTTGGTGGAAAAATACTGGAAATATTCCATCAGATGGAAATGTTATTCATCACATCAATGGTAATAAGAGAGATAATAGAATTAATAATTTAAAAGAGATTTCAGCAAAAGAACATAATAGTAAACATTCGTCTACTGGCTTAACAATGGCGAGGGAAATATGTTCATTCTGTGGTAATGTTATTATCAGAGAAAAAAGACTTTTTTGGAAAAGAAAAAATTATTATTGTAATAGATTTTGTATGGCTCAGGGTTTTAAGAAACGGCTCAGTAGTTCATCGGTCAGAACAGACGCCTGTTAAGCGTTTAGTAGCAGGTTCGACTCCTGCCTGAGCCTCATATGTCTCCGTAGTGCAGCGGTCTAGCACACCTCTCTGTCTAAGAGGTAACACGGGTTCAAATCCCGTCGGAGACGCATAGAGCATCTGTAGCTTAATGGTTAAAGCTGCTCCCTCTTAAGGAGAGGACTGGGGGTTCAAGTCCCTCCAGGTGCACATTATGCTTCCCTAGCTCAATTGGTAGAGCGTCCGTTTTACATGCGGAGGGTTGACCGTTCAAGTCGGTCGGGAAGTACATTGTTTGTCCAGGTAGTTTAGTGGAAGAACGTCTCTCTCATAAGGAGATCGTCGCTAGTTCGATTCTAGCCCTGGGCACATCAGGGGCTGTTAGTGATAACGGTAGCACGTCGGTTTTGCATACCGAAGGAAAGGTTTCGATTACCTTACAGTCCACATATCCGCTGGTAGCCCAACTGGAAGAGGCGGCACCCTTAGAAGGTGCACAGTGAGAGTTCGAATCTCTCTCGGCGGACAAAATAATAAATAATGAGCTGAGATAGCTCAGGTGGTAGAGCGCCTGCCCGAAGAGCAGGGCGTCATTGGTTCAACTCCAATTCTCAGCACCATATGACGGAGTAGCTCAATTGGCTTGAGCAGCTGGCTTTTAACCAGAAGGCTGAGGGTTCGATCCCCTCCTCCGTCACAAAATGTCGAACTAGTATAAATGGACAGAACACCTGGCTACGAACCAGGAGATGTGAGTTCAAGTCTCGCGTTCGGCTCAATAGGCCCGTATAGCTCAACAGTAGAGCAATTGTCTTGTAAACAAAAGACCCCCGGGCAGCACGGGGTATGGGCTCATAAATATATGAAAAAACGAGGAAAAAGAAAAAGTGAGTTAGATTTACTTCCAAAAGAAGAGTTTTTCAGATTAATATCAGAAAAATGTAATTATGTCAATGTTGACTTAATAAAACAGGTATATTATGAGATGATTAGGTTGACCGGGCAACAATTAAGGCATCATGGAGCCATAAGATACCCAGATTTAGGCGATTTTTACATAAAATATAGGAGTGAAAAGCGTCACAGAGACATAAATACTAGAGAAATCATAGTTACACCCCCTCAAAAAGTAATAAAATTCACTCCGGACCACAAATTATCAAAATATTTTGCATCTCTAAGTTAAAAATGACTAAAAAAGTAAAAAAAGTCATTTTTTTCTTGCATAAATTCTATTTTTATGGTATAATATAACTATAAAAGTAGAATATATATAAAAAAATGGCTACTTCATATAATTATAGCCAAGGAGCGATAGATAATCTATCACAATCCGAGCAAAATCTAGAAGATACACTGGCAAGTTCGTCTGGGTCATATTCTGATTCTTTAAATCCGTCTAAGTGAGACGTGAAAACGGAGGCTAGATTAAGATCGGTACAAAGTGCGCTTGATAAACTGCAGGCAAAGAAGATAAATGAGAAATGGTATTGACAGGGCAAGTCTCAGCAAGCGTCAGAATGAGAGTGATCGGATCAGGGTTTAATTTTTAAAGGTTTAGATGCTTTATCTAGACCTCTTTATGGTATAGTTTGAGCGGTAAAATACGCTACAGGAGATAGATCTTGAAATCTTTTTGAGACAATGAACAAAAATATTTCAAAAGATAAATCTACCTTTGGTGATGTATTACAAAAGGCGGGGGCGCCCAAAGTGGTGTCTGCGCCTATTTGATTTGCTTTAGATGTTGCTTTTGATCCAATTAATTGGATGACGGCTTGAACATCCGCTTTAATCCCAAAGGTTTGATATTGATTGGTTAAGGGCGCGTCAAAATGAGTGGCCCTAGAGGCTGCGGGGGAAGCTGTTAAGGAAAGCGCTTTAAAAGGAGCAGCTACTATTTGAAAGTACATTCCGAAATTAGCAAAAAGTGAAACTTTAGCAAAGATATGAGAAAAGGCTTTGCAGTCTTGAGAAAGATTTAATGAGTTAACTGGAAGAAATGTAATTGATATTTTGGCGAAGAGGGCTGCGCGTCCAACTATTTGAGAATATACCGGAGAATTTCTTCGCACATTACCAGGTGGAGATTGGGTGACCAGAAATTTCTCTTATAGTCCCGAGGAATGGTTAAGGGTTGCAAAAATAAAAGACGAAATAAGCAGATCCGTTCAATGACGTGGTTGAGTTTTATCTCCAGTGTTCAATGGTGAAACAGGATTAATGGAACCGCCTAATTTTAATGTTATTAAAAGCACATTAGAAGAATTGCCAGTTGGTGAAGCCTGAGCTCTTATGGACGAACCATTACGTAAGGCCGCCGAGGTTGTGCCGCTAAAGCCGGTTAGTGTTTATGATAATTTTTTAAAACAAGATTCAGATATTTTAAAAGAGGGAATGGATTTGTCTGATAAATATGCACAACTTTCTAGATCTACAGATTCATTAGATCAGATGCAAAGATTATTGTGAGAAGCAAATATTGAAGCTAAGCATAGAGATATTATTGATGCATTACATCAGTTGTCATGAACGGGTAACGACCCAAATTGATTTGATAAATTGATGTGAAATATCAGATGAATGAAAGTGTGAAACGCTGAAGTAGGAAAAAGTATTTTAGATAATTATGCTAAATTTATCGGCATATTCAAAAGTGCTAAAATTGGTTTTTTAAGTCCAGCCTCAGTTGTTAATGCTACGGTTGGTAACGCCGTTATGTGACATTTGATGGGTCTAGATATGACCGATCCATCTAATGTTAAATATGTTAAAAAAGCGTGGGATGTTATTAAAGGTAAAAGTAGTGAAGAATTTTTATCTACATTTTTGAAAGATGATGCTTGGCAGAAATACATGAAACAATATCCTGGAATATTTCAAAAAACATACGGCTTTTCCGGAGATAAAGTATTATCTATAAAGTGAATTGTCGATGAAATAGTTAGTAGTGCTCCTAAAATGGCGGGAGGAAAGAAGTATGAAGCAGATGAGATTCGTAAGATTATTAATGATACATTCAAACAAAGACAGGCGTGATTACAATTAGAATCTCCTTTAAGATATTCCACTGGTGTTAAGGAATCTGAGAGGGCCACAGATATTGCTTCTCAGGAATTAACACAGGAAGCCTTTGTGCAATTGAAAGATGATTTAGAGTCTATAGCCACTGGTCGACCAACTCAATCTCAATTAAATAAATTAAAAAATAAAAATTTATCATGAGATGAGTTGCAGGCTGCTTTGAAAAAAATAACTCCATCTGAAGCAAAACAAAAAATAGCTAAAATAGCATCTTGGGCATTAAATAAACCATCTGAATCTTATAGTAATATCGA